>Ga0207707_10001682_pt1 | contig 20367 bp, 20 predicted proteins | sample KBSC83BmetaG_FD_184336 | JGI IMG/M metagenome (GOLD analysis project Ga0207707, IMG submission 184336) | Corn rhizosphere microbial communities from Kellogg Biological Station, Michigan, USA - KBS C8-3B metaG (SPAdes) (version 2) | ecosystem: Host-associated > Plants > Roots > Rhizosphere ...
TTTCCGTTCGCGATCAGCTTCAGGACCTCGAGCTCCCGGTCGGAGAGCTCCGCGCGGATCGCGTTCGCCATCTCGGTGTCGGCCGTCGTCGACCGGACTCGCTGGAGCACCTTCGACGCGATCGTCGGCGAGATCAGCGAGGCGCCGACGGCGGCCGAGCGGATGGCGGAGACGACGCTCTCGATCGACGCGTCCTTGAGCAGGTAGCCGCAGGCGCCGGCGACGATCGCGTCCATGACGTCGGCGTCCTGATCCGAGATCGTCAGGACGATCACCCTGGTCAGCGGCGACTGGGCGGTGATGTGCTTCGTCGCCTCGACGCCGCTCATCTTCGGCATGTTCAGGTCCATGACGACCACGTCCGGCGCAGCCTCGCGGACGAGCTGCACCGCCTCGAGGCCGTCCGCCGCCTCGCCGAGCACCAGGACGCCCTGCTGCTCCTCCAGGAGGTTGCGCAGCCCGGTCCGGAAGAGGTCGTGGTCGTCCACCAGCACCACCCGAACCGCTTCGGGTGTGCCGTTCACCAGATCGGCCAAGTTCCCCCCGGACGCCGCACGACAGCATCTTAAACGGCTACAGGCGCGAAGTCTGTTTTTCGCCGCCGCGGGCGTTCAGTGGAACGTGATCGTGACGGTGCGCCCGAAAGCGGACGCGTCGGCGCAGGACTTGAACCAGACGTCGATCCGGGCTCCCTGGACGGCTCCGCCGGTGTCGGCGGCCACGCCTTCGCCGTAGCCCGGGATCGTCATGCGCGTTCCCAGCGGGATCACGGAGGGATCGGTGGCGACGATCCCGGGGCCGACCGGCAGGCCGGTCGCGGTCGAGCCCTTCAGGCAGTAGCCCGTCGCGTAGACGGTCATCGTCCCACCGGGCTTCGGCGGGGGCGGAGCGGCGGTCGGGGCGGCCGGCGGAGCCGAGGCGACGGAGTCGACCGGGGCGGGCGGCGGCTCGGCCGGGCCTGAGGCGGAGGTCGTCGCGGGCTGGTCGGACGTCTGGGCCGGGGCCGAGGCCCCAGCCGCCGGCTCGGTGGTCGCCGACCGGGTGACCACCTGCGCACGCTGCCGCGCTTCCTGCGCCTGCGCCTCGAGCCTCGAGATCTGGGCGGCGGTCAGCTGCTGCTCCCGCTGCAGTCCGGCGATGTACGCGCTCCGCTCGGCGTGTGCCTGCTCGAGCCCGGTCGCCGTCTCGGCGAGGCGCGCCCGCGTCTCGTTCGCCCGCGCCACCTGACGGGTCAGCTGCCGCTGGACGACGGCCAGGCGGCTGCGGGCGGCGTGCGCCTGCTCGAGCACGGATTGCGTCACCCGGCCGGCCCGGTGCACCGCGTCGAGCCCGTCGATCGCCTGCTCGAGCGAGGTCGCGCCGAGCACGACCGCGATCGGATCGGGCTCGCCCTGCTCGTAGAGGTACCGAAGCTGGTCGCCGAGGCGCTGCTCCGCGGCCATCGTCGTCCGCTTCGCCGCCCGGACGCGCTGTCGGACGCTCGCCTGCTCGCGGCCCAGCGCGGCGGCGCGCGCCTGCACACGGCTCAGATCCGAACGGGCCTGAGCCAGCCGGCTCTCGAGCCCGTAGAGTTGCACGACAGCGGCGCGCGATTCGGCCGCCAGCGCCGTCTGCTTCTGCTGGAGACCCTCCACTCCGGGGCCCTGCGCCGGCAGGGTCGCGGGCGCGCCGAGGACCAGCAGGAAACCGACGAGCACCGCGAGAAAACGAGGGAGTTTGTGACATCTCGCCCGCACGTGCCGCCCGACCGTACCACACCCTCGCCCGCTGGGGCCGCTGGGCCATTCGGCCTATTAATGCGCCACTTTTGGCGCATTTTGCTGCCTCTTCCTGGTTGCCTGCGTCCGGACCCCCTGCTAGGGTGCTGACTTCGTGACGTACCGGCCCCTCCCGGTGCGCCTGTCGAGAGCGGTGTGGGGGATCGCCTCGCGCGCCCACAGACGGCAGGCAACCTTCGTACTGGTGGCGCTCATAGCGGCCCTCCTGGCTGCCCAGGCGGCGACGGCCGAGCCGCCTCAGATCGCCGCGAAGCGGGCCGAGGCCGAGCGCGTCCTCGGCGAGATCCACTCTCTCGACGTCCAGATGGAGAAGGCGATCGAGGCGTACAACGGCGCGACGGACCAGCTGGCCGCGATCGAGCGCGAGCGCGCGCTGAACGGCCGCGAGCTGGCGATCGCGAAGCACAACCTGTACGTGTCGCAGCGTCGCCTCGGGACCCGCCTGCGGTCGATGTACACCGACAGCCAGGACGACTCGACGCTGGCGATCCTGCTCGGCTCGAACTCGATCGGCGAGTTCCTCGACCGGGTCGACACCGTGAACAGCGTCGCGTCACAGGACTCGCAGGTGGTCGGCGAGGTGAAGACGTTCAAGCACGACGTCACCGTGCGGGCCGCGCAGCTGAAGACCGCCCACGCGCGGCAGGAGCAGGTCGTGTCCGAGCGCGCTGCCGCCAAGCAGCAGATCGAGTCCGGCCTGGCGGAGCGCCAGCAGCTCCTCGGCTCGATCCACGGCGAGATCGCGCGGCTCCAGCGCGAGGAGGAAGCCCGTCAGGCGCGGCTCGCAGCCGAGGCGAGGGCGCGGCTGCAGGCGCAGCTTGCAGCGCAGCACGCCGCCGTGCAGCAGGCGCAGGAGCAGGACGTCGTCGGCGCCTCCGCCGTTTCGCCTGACGGCCAGGTCACGGTTGCTCCGCCGTCCCAGTACGGCGGCGTCGTCGGGATCGCCATGCAGTACCTTGGCACGCCCTACGTGTGGGGCGGCTCCTCACCGGGCGGCTTCGACTGCTCGGGCCTCGTGATGTTCGTCTACTCGCAGGTCGGCGTCTCGCTGCCACACCACGCGGCCGACCAGTACAACTACGGCGTCCCTGTCTCCCGTGACCAGCTCGAGCCGGGGGACCTGGTCTTCTTCGACGGGCTCGGCCACGTCGGTATCTACATCGGCAACGGCCAGTTCATCCATGCCCCGCACACGGGCGACGTGGTCAAGATCTCCAGCCTGAACGACTCTTGGTACGCCGCGACCTACGTCGGGGCGCGCCGCATCACGTAGGACGCTCGCTCCGCTCGCTTCACGGGTGAACCCCTGGTTCCCCCGTGTGCCCCCTCCTTGCGTGCGGACTCGTGCTCCCCTTCGCAGTTGAGCGAGCGCGCTATTGAGGTTTGCCCCGCCGCTGCGTGCCTCCCGCCGGGCAAAGCCCGGCTCCGGCGGCAATTGTCGCGTTGCCCAGTTACGGATTGACGTAGAGGCGTTCGATCGCCTCGGCGAAGTGCTCCTGCACGACGCCGCGCCTGACCTTCAGGGTCGGCGTGATCTCCCCAGCCTCGGCTGAGAAGTCGCGCGGGAGCACCTCGAAGCGCTTGATCTGCTCGTACCGTGAGCGGTGCTGGTTCACCTCGTCGACGATGCCCTGGACGAGCGCGGCCTCGTCCTCGCCGCCGTCGGCGCGCCACTTCGCGATCTCGTCCCGGTCGAGCGTGAGCAGCGCGGCGACGTAGGGACGACGATCGCCGAGCACGATCGCCTGCGAGACGTATCTCGAGGCCTTGAGCTCGTTCTCGAGGTTCTGTGGCGCGACGTTCTTGCCGCCTGCCGTGACAAGGATGTCCTTCTTGCGGTCGGTGATCGTGATGAACCCGTCCTCGTCGATCTCGGCGATGTCGCCGGTGCGCAGCCAGCCGTCGTCGCGCAGCACCTCGCGGGTCGCCTCGGGATCCTTCAGGTAACCGGCGAAGACGGTCTCGCTGCGCAGCTCGAGCTCGCCGTCCTCGGCGAGCCTCACCTCGACGCCGGGAAGCGGCTTGCCGACGGTGCCAAACCTGTACGCGTCGGGACGGTTGACGGAGGCGGCGGTCGTGCACTCGGTCAGGCCGTAGCCCTCGTAGATCGGCAGGTCGAAGGCGGCGAAGAGCTCCATCACCTCGCGCGAGAGCGGTGCGCCGCCGGAGTTCGCGAGCCTCAGCCGCCCGCCGAGCCGCGCCTTCACCTTCGAGTAGACGAGCCGGTCGGCGAGTCGGTGGCGGAGCGCGAGCCCGCGTGGGATCGGCTCGCCTGACTGGCGCCGGCGGCTGACCTCGCGCCCCACGCGGAGCGCCCAGCGCCCGACCGCGCGCTTCGGCCCGCTGGCGTCGTCCAGGCCGGAGACGACGGCGGTGTGCACCTTCTCGTAGACCCGCGGCACGCTCGGGAACGTGGTCGGGCGGACGGCGGTGAGCGCCTCGCCCACGCGGAGGGGGTCGCTGCACAGGGCGAGCGTGTAGCCGACGTAGCGCGCTTGCAGATGGATCAGGCGGCCGTAGTTGTGCGCCAGCGGGAGGTAGAGGAGCAGCGTGTCCTCCGGGCCGACGAAGCTGTTCGGCATCCGGTCGACCACCGCCGCCATCGCGTAGTAGTTCCGGTGTCGGATCATGCAGCCCTTCGGCGGCCCGGTCGTACCGGAGGTGTAGATGTAGGTGAAGAGATCGTCCTCGTCGACCGCCGCCTCGGCTGCGGCGAGGGCCTCGGGATGGGCGGCGGCGTGCTCGCGGCCGCGCGCCTCCAGCTCGGTCAGGCCGGCGAAGGTGAAGACGTGGCGAAGGCAGGGGAGCTCGCTCCGCACCGACTCGACCTTCGCCAGCTGCTCCTCGTCCTCGACGAGCACGCCGACCGCCTCCGAGTGGCCGAGCACGTAGGCGGCGTCACGGGGCGAGCTGTTCGCGTACACCGGGGCGCCGATCGCGCCGATCAGGCCGAGGGCGAAGTCGAACAGGCACCACTCGAGGGAGGTCGAAGCGAAGATCGAGAACGCGTCGCCCTTCTTCACCCCGAGCGCGAGGAGCCCGTTCGCGAGGTCGTCGACCCGCCCGGCCGCCTCGGGCCACGAGACCTCCACCCAGGCACCGTCGCGCTCGGCCAGATACGGCGGCCGGGTCGACGCGCGCGCGACAGCGTCCCGCCAGAGCGCGCCGATCGTCCTCGTCGCGGCCACGGCGCGAAGGGTAGTCCGCGGAAGGGAACGCGGTCCACGCCTAGAATTCCAAGTGCCCCTATGCGGACGACCTGGAACGGATCGATCAGCTTCAGCCTGGTCACGATTCCCGTCGGGCTGGCGCCGGCGACGAAGCCGTCGGCGCGCGCCTCCGACGTCTCGTTCCGGCAGCTGCACGTCGAGTGCAAGACGCCGATCAAGAACCGCCGCTGGTGCCCGGTGCACGAGCGCGAGGTCGAGAGCGACGAGATCGTGCGGGGCTGGGAGGTGGCGAAGGGGCAGTTTGTGATCGTCGACGACTCCGATCTGGAGGCGATCGAACGCCAGAACACGTCACGCTCGATCGACATCGAGCGGTTCGTCCCGCTCGACGAGGTCGACCCGGTCTACTTCGACCGCACGTACTTCCTCGTCCCTGCGGCCGCCGCGGCTGCGCTGCGACCGTACGTCCTGCTGCGCACCGTGCTCGCGGACGAGGGCGTCGGGGCGATCGGGCGTTTCGTCCTGTCGGGCAAGGAGAAGCTGTGCCTGATCCGGCCGAAGGGCGACGCGCTCGTGCTGGAGACCCTGTTCGTCGCCGAGGACGTCTACTCGCAGGCCGAGATCGACGAGGCCGCCGGGGACGGCCAGGCGCCCAAGAAGGCCGAGCTCGATCTCGCGCGCCAGCTGGTCGACAGCCTCGTCGGCGAGTTCGACCCGCGCGAGCAGCTGACCAGCGAGTACCGCCAGGACCTGCGCAAGATGCTGGAGGCGAAGCTCGCCGGCCAGCCGATCGAGGAGCCCGAGGAGATCGAGGAAGCTCCGGTGATCGACATGATGGCCGCGCTCAAGCAGAGCGTCGCGGACGCGAAGCGGCGGAAGACGCCGGCGGAGGACGAACAGCCGGCCGCGAAGCCGCGGGCGAAGCGCGCAGCTTCCAAGCGCTGAGCGGATCAGCCTCCTCTACGACGAGGGCGCGAGGATGCCGTCGACTACCGGGACGGTGACGACTGAGTGCCTCTGGACGGAGTTTCGCGCCGTCGGTGGTTGAAGTTGCGCTTTCGTAGCGGCGTCTGACCCCCTGTAGTGACGCTTCTGTTCGTGTCTGGAGAAGCCGACGTCGCAGGAACTCTGCGGCGCACACGTCCACAGGATTCCGCCGCTGATACGTGACCCGGCGCCTCGTGGGCGAAGCGGGGGGGCCGAGAACAGCCCGCGTGAGAGGTTCCGCGGGGCCTAGTGCTTTGCGGGCGTCGCGCCGATCGCCTGGAGCTGCGCCGCGAACAGGCTCTTGTCGATCTTGCCCTGGTAGATCGGGACGCCTTCCTGCACGCAGACACGGATCACTTCCGTGCGGTCGATCCCGAGCTCCTTCGACAGCTCCTCAGGCGTTAGATGGTTCGGCATGACGCTCCTTCCCCGATGATGAGCACAGAGCGGGACTGGCCCGACGGGCGTGTCCCCGTTCTTGTTTCGCGTCCCCGGTTCCGAAAAGACGAAGAACCCACCGGCGCACAGCTGTCGATTGACGCTGGGCCGATGGGCTCGGTGAAAGCCTTCCGGGTGTCGGTGCGGGAGATCAGAGGTCCCGCTCCTCCGAGCAAAGCATGTCTTCTCAAGAATACTCCCCCGGGCCGACGGGCTCAAACGCCGCCGCGGCCGACCTGCGCGGCCGCGGCTCGTGACGGCTGTCGGCAGCACTCCCGGCCGCGAATCGTCAGATTTCCGGCCGCTGTCAGACGGGGTTCGGCAGCTCGACGAACTCCCACTCCACGCCGAAGCGTTCCGCGAGTCGCGCCGTGAGCGCCTGCACGCCGAGCCGCTCGGTGGCGTAGTGGCCGGCGGCGACAAACGTGATCCCGAGCTCGCGGGCGAGGTGGAGGCTCGGCTCCTCCGGCTCACCCGTGAGGAACAGGTCGTAGCCCTTTGCCGCGGCCTCCGCGAGGTACCGGCCGCCGCCGCCGGAGACGATCGCGACCCGCCGGACCTCCCCCGGGCCGTCCTCGAACACCAGCGGCTCGGGCGCGATCCGCTCGCGGACACGCGCGAGGAACCCGTCGACGGGCTCCGGGACCGGGAGCCGGCCGCCTACGCCGATCCCGGCGAATGGTCCTTCGACGTCGAGCCCGAGCTCGCCCGCCAGGAGCGCGTTGTTGCCGACCTCCGGATGGGCGTCGAGCGCGAGGTGGTACCCGGCCAGCGTCAGATCGGCCTCGAACAACGCCTCCAGCCGCCGCCGCATCCGTGCGTCGATCACGCGCGGCTCGCCGTCCCAGAACAGCCCGTGGTGCACGATCACGAGCTGAGCGCCCGCGGCGGCCGCGCGCTCGAACAGCTCGAGCGACGACGAAACGGCGCACACGATCCTGGACACGTCCTCGGCCCCGGCCACCTGCATGCCCTGCGGCCCGTAGTCACGGAACGAGTCCAGGTCGAGCAGCTCCGCCGCGTACTCGAGGATCTCGTCGCGCTGCGCCATCTGAGAGCGATTGTGTCAGCCGCTCGGATACCCTGTATCCCGCCTCGGGGTGTGGCGCAGCCTGGTAGCGCGCTCCGTTCGGGTCGGAGAGGTCCCCGGTTCAAATCCGGGCACCCCGATAGTGCGGGGAAAGCCGGTCGCGACGATTTGTTCGTTGCGCGACCGGCGCCCTGCCTCACCCGCGAAGCGCGTGGGCAGAACCCCTGGTTCCCCCACGAGCCCCCTCCTCGCGAGCCGACGATCAGGTCGGGTTGCTCGCGGAGCCGGCGACTGTGATTGCGATCCCGATGCCCGCGCACCCTTTGGCCGTATCGAGCCCGCTGCCGCCATGTCGGCAGCGGCGACGATTCTTAGCTTCCTCTCAGCGGGTTCTCAGGGACGGTGCCTAGATTCCGCGGCATGGACAACCGACCGAACCTCATGCCTCCCGACGGCTTTCGCGGCGGTGGTGGCTTCCCTGGTGGTCCGATCGAACATCTCGGAGGCGGTGGGCCGAGCACGCTTGCCTGGGTGATCTTCGCGCTCGTGCTCGTGTTGCTCCTGCTCGCGATTGCTTCGCTCGCCATCGACGCCTACCACCGCAGACGTACCTCGCAGCCTGTTGCTGCGCAGGCAGTCGCCGCTCCGACGCCTGCGACGAGTGAGGCGCTGGCGGCGCTCGACGCGCGCTACGCCCGCGGGGAGATTCCGCGCGACGAGTACCTGCAGGCCCGGGACGACCTGCGCGGGACGGCGGAGGTGATTCCGCCGAACGCGGAGCCGGAGCCGGCCTAGGCATCGATCTGCGCACGCGTCCCCGGCACCAGGTAAACCTGGGCAGGTGAGCCTGCGCGCCGTTCTCTTCGACGTCGACTTCACCCTGGCCAGGCCGGGGCCAGACCTCGGCCCCGAGGGGTACCGCAAGCTGGGCGAGCGGTACGGGCTGGCGCTCGACCCCGCTCGGTACCCGGAGGCGAGGGCGGCTGCGGTCGCCACCCTCGAGCGGCACCCCGAGCTCCGCCACGACGAGGAGCTCTGGTTCGCCTTTACCGAGCGGATCGTCCGCGGCATGGGCGGCGACGCCGCCGCCGCACGCGACCTGGCGATCGAGATGACGCTGGCCTGGGAGCGACACGAGAACTTCGACCTCTACGACGACGTGCTGCCAGTGCTCGGACGGCTGCGGGCACTCGGGTTGAGGCTCGGCCTCGTCTCGAACGGGGGCCGCGAGATCTCCGACTTCGTCGCCCATCACCGGCTCGAGGTCGACTGCGCGATCGCCTCGCGTGCGCACGGCTGGACGAAGCCGCACGGGTCGATCTTCCTCGCAGCGCTGGACCTGATCGGGGTCGTCCCTGGCGACGCGGCGATGGTCGGCGACTCGGTCGAGGACGACATCGAGGGCGCGGCCGCGCTCGGCATGCAAACGGTGCTGGTCGACCGCGAAGGCGGCCGCGGGGAAGGGTTGCCCGATCTCTGGAGGCTGCCCGCGGCGCTCGGGCTAGAGCCCTAGCTCCGTCCGCCAGGCCTCTGTGTGCTCGCCCAGCACGGCGGCGGGCGCGGCAGCAGGCCGGCCGGCGAACTCGCTTGCGGCCTCCTCGATCGTCCGTACCGGCCCTGCAGAGACGTCCTCGCCGTCCATGAGCTCGAGCCACTCGGCGAGGGGCCGGGCGGCGATCGCTTCGGCCAGCGCCGCCGCGACGGCCTCCTGGTCGGGATCGAACTGACGCTCCGCCAGCTCCGGTCGTCCGACGACCTCGCAGAGCCGCTGCCAGAACTTCGGCTCCAGCGCGCCGACGGTCAGCCAGCGGCCGTCCGCGGTCGGGTAGATCCGATAGCACGCAGCCCCGCCCGTCAGCAGGCGCTCGGGCAGGCCCTCGAGCCGGTGGGCGACGAAGCGGTGCGACCCGTGTGTCATCGAGACGACGACGTGGTTGCCACTCCCGGTCCGCTCCCGCTCGAGGAGCGCCGCGACCACCTCGAACGCGGCCGAGAGGCTGCCGGCGGCGAGGTCGGCGACCTGAGTGGGCGGCATCGCCGGCGCGGTGTCGGCCAGCACGCCCGCCCAGCCCAGGTAGTTGACGTCGTGCCCGGCACGCTGCTCGTGCCGGTTCCCGACTCCGAAGCCCGTGATCGAGCAGAGCACTGCCGTCTCGGGCACGACCACCCCGAGCCGCTCGATCACCCCGGGCCGGAAGCCCTCGAGAACCACGTCGGCGCGGGCGCAGAGGGCGTTGGCCAGCGCCAGCCCCTCCTCGGACTTCAGGTCGCAGACGACCGACTCCTTGCCCGCGTTGACGGCGTCGTGCCACGCAGGGGCGGTCGGCCGCATCGGATCGCCCTGCGGCGGCTCGATCCGGACGACCCGGGCCCCCAGCCGCGCGAGCTCGCGGCTCGCGAACGGCCCCGGGAGGTACCAGGTGAAGTCGACCACGAACGTTCCTGTGAGGGGTTGCACGCTCTTTACTATGGGCGAGCCTTGACTGACCGGTCAATCGCGCAGGAGGAGAAACGGCGCCTGCTCCTCGACGCCGCCGTCCGCGTGTTCGCGCGCAGCGGCTACCACGACTGCCGGGTCGGCGACATCACCGAGGAGGCGGGCGTCGCCCACGGGCTCCTCTACCACTACTTCAAGTCGAAGGACGAGGTGCTGGAGGCCGTGTTCCGGGACGCCTGGGGCGATGTGCTCGAGGCGTTCCGCGGAATCGAGGAGTCCGACGAGACGCCGCGCGAGCAGCTGAGCCACGCGGCCGCCATCCTGCTGCGGTCGTGGCGGCGCGATCCCGATCTCGTCCGGGTGCTCGTCCGCGAGATCGGCCGAACGCCGCAGGTGCAGACGAAGGCCGACCAGTTCGGCCGAGCGTTCACGTCGATAGAGCGGATCGTCGCGCGCGGCCAGGAGCAGGGCGTCTTCCGCTCCGATCTCGACCCCCGCCTGCTCGCGTGGATCTTCTACGGCGCGATCGAGGAGATCCTCACCGGCTGGGTCCTCGGCCAGCTGCCGGACGGCGACGGCGACGTGGAACGCGCGGAGCGGACCGTGGTCGACGTCGTCTGCGAGGGGATGGCGGTCCGCTGATCTTCCGGCGCTCGACCGTTTGGATCCTCGGGCTCGGAGCGTTCGGGCTCGCCTTCTCGTTGACGATCACGGCGACCTGCCTGCCGTTCATCCTCAGCAAGTTCACCGATTCGACCGCGCTGATCGGCGTGATCCTCGGGGCAGAAGGCGTCTTCGCCCTCGTCGTCTCGCCGGTGATCGGCCCGTGGAGTGACTCGTTCCACACGCCGCTCGGCCGTCGCCGGCCGTTCATGCTCGCCGCGCTCGGCCCGCTCGGCTTCTGCCTACTGATGATGCCCTTCATGCCCAACGTCTGGACGGTCACTCTGGTCGTGCTGGCGTTCTTCTTCGCCTACTACGTGTACGAGCCGCCCTATCGCGGGCTCTATCCCGACCTCGTACCACGGGAGTACCTCGGCCGCTCGCAAGGAGTCCAGCATCAGCTCCGCGGAATCGCCCTGCTCTTCGGCAGTGTCGGCGGCACCCTCCTACTCAAGGTCTGGAGCCCCTCGCCGTTCCTCGTCGCCTCGTTCGTGACCACGGCCGCCTGCGGCGCTGCGATCTTCCTGACGCACGAGGAGGGAGGCCACTCGCGGGTCTTCGACGGCGTCCGCACGTACATCTCCCAGAGCTGGCGGATCTTCCGACACGAGCGCGACCTGCGGCGCTTCCTGCTCGCCAACGCCGCCTGGGAGGGTTCCTTCGCGGCCGCCCGCACTTTCGTTTTCCTCTATGTCACGGTCGGGTTGCACGAGTCGAAGGCGATCTCGTCTGCGGTCCTCGGCGCAGTCGGAACGGGCTACGTGATCGCGGCCCTGTTCGCCGGACGGATCGGCGACCGGTTCGGGCTCGCCCGCGTGATCTTCGTCTCGTCGTTCGTATACGGCGGCGGCTACCTGGTCGCCGGTCTGGCGCAGACCTGGCACGACTGGTACCTCGGCTTCATCGTGCTGGTCGCGATTGCCGGCGGCACCGTGATGACGCTCGCCTGGGGCCTGCTGTTCAAGCTCACGCCCGCGCAGCACCGGGGAACATTTTCGGGGCTCGCGACCACGACTAAGGGCATCGGCCTGCTCGTCGGCGCGCCGCTCGCGGGTCTCGCGATCGACCTGGGGAAGCCGCATCTGCACGCGACTGACGGCTACCAGGTGCTCTGGCCTTTCTGCGGGATCCTGATCCTTCTGGCGATCCCGCTGGTCGCGTCGCTGATCCCGCACGAGCAAGCCAGCAGCAACGCCGAGCCCCAGCCCGGCTGAGAGCTCCTAACGCAATGAGCAGTTGTGTCCCCGAGCCGCGCTGGGCGGCACGCTGCGGCGTCCTCGGTCGCGCCCATATCTGGTTTCGATATGGGCGCTCCCTGCGTCCTTGCATCGCACTCGCCCATCGCACCTCGGGAACGAAGACTCATTCCGTTAGGAGCTCGAAGCCTGGGGCCGACCGCTTCGGGAAGAATGGGCAGATGCGGCGGTTCAACCTCTTCACGGACGAGCTGGAGGCCGAGGACGAGTGGCACCGCCCCGGCTACCCGAAGCGTGCCGCGGCGGTCGACGAGGCGATCGGCGGCGGGAAGATCGGCGGGGCGGTGTACGAGCTCGAGGAAGGCGAGCGGCTCTGCCCGTACCACTACCACCACGGCGTCGAGGAGTGGCTGCTCGTCGTCGCGGGCACGCCGACTCTGCGCACGCCCGACGGCGAGCAGCAGCTCCGGGCCGGCGACGTCGTCTGCTTCCCGGGATCGCCGGAGGGGGCGCACACGGTGCACGGGCCGGGAAGGGTGCTGATGCTCTCCGACGAGGTCTGGCCCGCAGTGGTCGTCTACCCCGACAGCGACAAGGTCGGCGCACGGCCGGGTCCGTGGGGGACCCACCAGGAAGACCGGCTCAACTTCCCGCGGTCGGCGGCGGTCGACTACTGGGAGGGCGAGCCATGAGGCCGGTCGCGAACGTCTTCGACGTCGAGACGACCCGCGACGCCGACGACCCGGCTGGATACGAGACGCCGTACGCGCGGCTCGGCCCGATCGTCGGCGGCTCGGCGCTCGGTGCGAGCGTTTACGTGCTCGACGAGGGACAGTCGGTCTGCCCGTACCACTACGAGTCGGACGAGGAGTGGCTGATCGTGGTCGAGGGCCACGTGGTCGTGCGGACCCCGGAGGGCGAGGAAGAGGTCGAAGCCGGCGACACGGTGTGCTTCCCGGCCGGCCCCGAGGGCGCGCACAAGACGACGAACCGGCGTGAGGAGCCCGCGCGCATCGTCATCCTCTCGACCAGGTTGAGCCCCGCCTACGCCGTCTATCCGGACTCGGACAAGGTCGGCTTCTGGCCGCCCGGCAAGCTCTTCCGGCTGGGCGACGCGGTCGACTACTGGGAGGGCGAGCTGTGAGCGACGACTCTGCCGGCCTGAACCTGTTCAACGAGGACTGGGAGGACGGCCGCGAGCGGCCCGGCTGGCAATGGAAGCACGTCGGCGTGGGGCGCAGGCTGGGCGCGACGCAGATCGGCGCCAGCCTCTACGAGCTCGCGCCCGGCCAGAAGACCTTTCCGTACCACTGGCACGTCGTGCAGGAGGAGCTGCTGATCGTGCTCTCCGGCGAGCCGACGCTCCGCGACCCGAGCGGCGAACGGCGGTTGGCGACGGGCGACGTCGTCCTCTTCAAGCGCGGCCCGGAGGGTGCCCACTCGGTTCGCAACGACACCGAGCAGCCGGTGCGCCTGCTCGTCGTCTCCTCCGACCGGGACACGCCGGGAGACGTCGCCTTCTACCCGGACAGCGGCAAGGTCGGCCTGTGGGGCGCCGGGATCGGCAAGATCCTCGACGAGAACGCCGAGCTCGACTACTTTCACGGAGAGGAGTAGGAAGTAGGGACCGTCTCGGTGGGGACTGTCCCCAAAGAAGCGAAGCGAGTTCTGCCTGCGGGGTCAGACCCTGGACAACGCCGGGCCCCAGGCGACCAGCGGTGACATCTCGCCGGTGTGGCCGTTCAGGTGTCGATAGCCGAGGGCGTGCTCGGCCTGCAGCATCTTGTGGATCTGGGTGGTGCCCTCGTAGATGATCGGGGCGCGGGCGTTGCGGAAGTACCGCTCGATCCCGTACTCGGCCGAGAAGCCGTACGAGCCGTGCACCTGGATCGCCATGTTCGCGGCATCGAGGGCCGACTCGGTCGCGTGCCACTTGGCCAGTGAGGTCTCGCGCGTGTTCCGCTTGTGCTCGTTCTTCATCCACGCGGCCTGCATGACGAGCAGCTTCGACGTCTCGTAGCCGAGCACCATCTTCGCGATCATGTCCTGGACGAACTGGTAGCGGCCGATCGACTGGCCGAACGTCTCCCGCTCGCGGGCGTACTCCACCGAGCGCTCGAGGCAGGCGCGGATCACGCCGCACGCGCCGGCGGCGACGGTGAACCGGCCCTGGTCGAGCGAGTGCATCGCGATCTCGAAGCCCTGACCCTCCTCGCCGAGGCGGTTCTCGTCCGGGACCTCGACGTTCTCGAAGAAGAGCTCCCCGGTCGAGCCGGCCCAGACGCCGAGCTTGTTCTCGGTCTCGCGCGTGGTCACGCCCGGCCACTCGCGCTCGACCACGAACGCGGTCATTCCCTTGTGACCGGCCTCGGGATCGGTCTTGGCGACCACCAGCTGGTGGTCGGCGACCGTGGCGTACGAGATCCAGTTCTTCTGGCCGTTCAGGATCCAGGCGTCGCCCTCGCGGCGCGCGTTGGTCCGCATCGCCGCGACGTCCGACCCCGCGCCGGGCTCGGTCAGCCCGAAACAACCGAGCTTCTCGCCCTTCGCCTGGGGGACGAGGTAGCGCTGCTTCTGCTCCTCGGTGCCGTACCTGAGCAACGACATCGAGTTGAGCCCGACGTGCACCGAGATCAACGTCCGGAAGGCGGCCTCGCCGCGCTCGATCTCCTCGCAGGCGAGCGCCTCGGCGATGAAGTCGAGGCCCGACCCGCCGTACTCCTCGGGGATGACGATCCCGAGGATGCCCAGCTCGGCCATGCCCTCGATCAGCTCGAGATCGAGCTTGTGGTCGATGTCGTTCTGCACCGCGACCGGGAGGACGCGATCGTCCACGAACGCCCGGACGGTGTCCTGGATCAGCCGTTGCTCGTCGGTGAGCTCGAAGTCCACGCCGAGGAGTCTAGGCCGCCGGCAGGGAAGGCGTACGCCAGTGCCGCGGGCAGCTGGGCGCGCCAGAGGCGGCCGTCGTGGCCGCCCGGGCCGAGCCAGAGCCGGTGCGGGAGGTGCAGCGCGCGGAGCTCGACCGAGAAGGACCTCGTCCCGGCCGCGGTCTCCCGGTCGTGGGTGGTACCGCAGGAGAGAAAGATGCGCGTCCGCAGGCGGTGGAGCAGCGAAGCCTCGCGGCGCACGAGCAGGCTGGGGTCGTGGGCGTGCATGCCCGCCGGGCGCGCGTGGACGAGCGCTCCGGCGCGGAGCGGCCGGAAGTACCCGCTCCACGCCTCCAGTGTCGAGAACATGAGCGGATGGCGGAGCCCGATGTCGACGGCGCCGTAGCCGCCGGCGGACAGGCCCGCCAGGATCCGTCCCGCGCGATCGGCGATCGTCGGCAGGTTCGCGTCGGTCCACGGGACGACGTCGTGGACGAGGTATTGCTCCCAGACGCCGGTCCAGTCGCCGTGGTACGCGTCGATGCCGGCCGGAGGGATCACCGCGATGAACGGCGGCAGCGCCCCGGCGGAGACTCGCGGATCCGCGTACGACGGCAGGTCGATGCCGTCCACGTACTGGTACGGCGAGCCCGGGAAGCCCTGCAGCAGGTACACGACCGGATATCGGCGCGCCGGGTCGTAGCCGGGCGGCAGGTAGACGACGGTCGGACGGAAGAAGCGCGGCTCGACCGAGTTCCGGATCCATCCCTGGATGACGACGCCTCCGTCCGGCCCGCTCGCGATCTGGTGGAAGCCGGCCGGAAGAGCGGCACCGTGCGTCCCGCCCGCCAGCGCCAGCCCGGCAAGCGCCGCTGCGACGCGGCCGGTCATTCGCCCGCCGGGCGCCGGAGGTGGTCGAGCGCTAGCGACAGCCAGGCGCCGGCGTGCGCGCTCCAGACCGTCTGGTCGTGGGCTCCGGGATAGATCCGGAAGACGTGCGGCACACCGGCCGCGCGGAGCTCGCGGTCGAGCTGCTCGTTCTCCGCACGGAACCGCTTGTCGCCGGCGCCGACGTAGAACGCGAAGAAGGTCGGCCGCTTCCGCTCGTCCGCCCGGAGGCCCGGGATCAGGGCGTGGGCGCTCTGGGCCGGCGTGTGCGGGATCACGGCGGTGCCGGCCGGGTTCGTCGGCCGGAAGTAGCCGCTCCACGACTCGATCACCGAGAAGTCGTCGAGGTGGTGGATCGCGAGCAGCACGGCCCCGTACCCGCCGGCGGACAGGCCGACCAGCGCCCGGCCGCGACGGTCGCGGATCGTCCGGTAGTGCGCGTCGACATAGCGCGGCAGCTCCTGCGCGATCGCGGTCTCCCAGTTCCGGCCGGTGCCCCAGTCGAGGTACTCGGGGTCGCTGTCGCCGTCGCGCGCGCCCCGTGGCGCGATCACGATCGCCGGCCGCCCGAGAGCATCGAGCGCGCGGGTGATGAAGCCGATCCCACGGTAGGCGTACGGCGATGCGGGCAGCCCGTGGAGGAAGTAGATCACCGGATAGCGGCGGGGCGAGGTCCCGTAGCCCGGCGGCAGGTAGACGGTGAACGGGAGCGTGCCGCCGAGGGCCTGCGAGTGGAACGAGCCCTCCGTGGTCCGGCCGTGGACGCCGGCGGCGAGGGCGAGCGCGGCGAGCACGGCTGCGATCACCCTGACGTGATACCGGCCCGAAGCGGGCCGCCGGCGCGGCGTAACCGGATCTTCTTCGAGGCTTAACGCGGCACAACCCGGGGTTAACGCGACCGGCCTATAAACGGTCCCGAGGAAGAGATGGCGGGCCTGAGCCAAGAGACAGTCCGCACCGGAGTGCTCCCCGGCAGAGCGATCGCCGCCGCCTGTCTGGTGGCGTTCTTCGTCGCGGTCGGCGCACTCGGGCTGTACCGCTACGCCCGCGGCTTCTGGCTCTACCGCGGCTTCCCGGCGCCGACCGACCCGGGCTTCGTCTCGTCGAAGGGCGTCGCGGAACGGCTCTACGTGGCAAGCCCCGCGCTCGGCGGCCGCCGCCAGCCCGTCGACGTCTACCTGCCGCCGGGCTACTTCCGTTCCCCGCACCGGCGCTACCCCGTCTTCTACCTCCTGCACGGCTTCCCCGGCCGGCCTGGAGCCTTCCTCGAAACCGTCCGCATGGGCGTGGTCGAGGACATCCTGGTCGCACGCCGGCGGATCCGGCCCGTGATCCTGGTCATGCCGTTCGGGTCGACGGGGACGTTCACCGACAAGGAGTGGGTCGACGGCGTGCGCCCGGGGGAGGGGTGGGCGACGTTCGTCTCCCGCGACCTCGTCCGTGCGGTCGACGCCCGCTACCGGACGATTCCGACCGGCGCCGCCCGGGCGATCGGCGGCCTGTCCGAGGGCGGCTACGGCGCGATCGACATCGCCCTCCACCACCCGCGCGAGTTCCGGGTGGTGGAGAGCTGGTCGGGCTACGAGCAGGCCGATCCGATCCGGTCGATCTTCGGGCGCAGCCGCGCCCGCCTCGCGGCGAACAGCCCGCTGCTCCAGATCGATCACGCTGCGCCGGCGCTGCATGCGGCCGGGACGCGTTTCTGGTTCTACTCCGGCTCCGACGACCGCCTGCTCGGACAGAACCGGGAGTTCGCCGCCGACCTGCGACGCCTCGGCATCCCGCATCGCTTCCTCATCCGCCGCGGCGGGCACAACTGGGCGCTGTGGCGCGGCAACGCCGCCGTCGCGCTGCTCGCGGCCGCGAGGCACCTGGCATGAGGGCCGTCCTCCGTGTGGCGAGCCTGGGCGCCGGACTGCTGGCGTGCCTGGCGGTGACGGTCGCCGCCTCCGGCTGGCTCTACCTGCTGCGGTCGGTCGGAGACTTCCAGCCGCGGATCGGCGACGCGCTCCCGCTCGACGAGCTGGCTCGCCATGACTCCACCTCGCTCGTCCTGTTCGTCGTGGTGTGGCTTGCGGCGGGCCTCCTGCTCGGGCTGGTCGCGCGGGCGCTCGGCACCGAACGCCTGACGGCGGCCGCGCTGCTCGCGCTCGGCGTCGGGCTCTGGGGTTACCTGGCCGTCGGCGTCGCCCTCCTCACCGTTCGTCAGATCGAGGCGCACGACGCCTTCGCCGCCGCCGCGTCGTTGCGGGCCGTCTACCTGCCTGCGGTGCTCGCCGGACTGGGCGGCGCGCTGCTCGGCCGGCCGCGCAACACGGCGAGCCCCCGCGCGCCCCTGCTGCTCGCGGCCGCGGTGGCCGTCACCGGCCTGGTCGGCGTGATCGACGCGGTGCTGCCGGAGCGGCCCGACACCCTGCTGCAGACGCTGACGCCGGAGCGCGTCCATCCGCTGGCGAGCGCGCTCGTCGCACCGCTCGGCCTCGCGCTGATGCTGGTCGCGCGCGGCCTCGCGCGGAAGAAGCGGCGCGCGCAGCGGCTCGCGGTCGGGCTGCTGCTCGGGCTTGCTGCGCTCCACGTCCTGCACGGGTTCGACGGCGGCGCCGCGTTCGCAGCCTTCGTGGCGGTCGCCCTCGTTGCCCGGCGGCAGGACTTCACCGCCCGCGGGGATCCGACGGGGAGCCCGCGCCTCGCCGCCCGCGCCGCCGTGGCGGTCGCCGCAATCGTCGCCTACGCCGCCGCCGCGCTCTGGATCAACCGGATCTCGGCCGACCAGCCGTACACCGTCGGCTTCGTCGTGCGCGAGACCGGCCGCTCGCTCGCGGGGCTGTCGCTGGGCGGCTCCGCCCATGTCGGCGACTCGTTCGGCGAGTGGTTCCCGGTCTCGGTCTTCATCCTGGGACTGGCGGGAGTCGCGTGGCTGCTCACCTCCTGGCTCGCTCCGTGGCGCTATCGCCACCGCGAGCAGGAGCGCGAGCGCACGGCGGCGCGTTCGCTGGTCGCGGCCTGGGGCGCCGACACGCTCGCGCCCTTCGCGCTCCGAGCTGACAAGTCGTACTTCTTCAGCGAGGACGGCGCCGTTTTCCTCGCCTACCGGGTGGTCGGCGGTGTGGCGGTGGTCTCGGGCGATCCGATCGGCCCGCGGACCGAGATCGACCGGCTCGTCGCGCAGTTCATCTCGTTCGCCCGCGAGCGCGACTGGCGGATCGTCATCCTCGGGGCCTGCGAGCACTGCCTCGAGGTCTACCGCGCGTACGGGCTGCACGCCCTGTACCACGGGGACGAGGCGGTGCTGGAGGTCGCGCCGTTCTCGCTGGAGGGCCGCGCGATCCGCAAGGTGCGGCAATCGGTCCATCGCCTGGCTGCGGCCGGCTACACGGCCGAAGCGCTCCACCCGCGCGAGATCGGGCCGGAACTGCGTCGCCGGCTCGAGTGGATCGCGGGCGAGTGGCGCGGCTCCGCTCCGTCGCGGGGCTTCGCGATGGCGCTCGACGGTCTGTTCCGGCTCGAGGACGAGGATGCTCTGTTCGTGATCGGCCGCGGACCGGGCGGGAAACCCGAGGGGTTCCTGCACTTCGCGCTCTCACCGGCCGGATCGGCGCTCTCGCTGTCGTCCATGCCCCGCCTGCGGACGACGCCGAACGGCTTCAACGAGTGGCTGGTGGTCGAGACGGTCGACTGGGCTCAGGCGCACGGCTACGAGCGCGTCTCGCTCAACTTCGCCCCGTTCGCGGCCCTGCTCGCACCGCAGGTGGAGCTGTCACGCGTCCAGCGCGTCGAGCGGCGGGCGCTGCTGGCGCTCAAGGGCCACTTCCAGCTCGACAACCTGCTCGTCTTCAACCGCAAGTTCTTCCCCAGCTGGGAACGCCGCTTCCTCGTCTACGAGCGCCGGCGCGACCTGCCGCGCGTCGGGCTCGCCGCGCTCGCGGCCGAGGCGTACCTGCCCTTCAGCGGCCGCGACCGCAGGTGAGCGCTTCGCTCGGCGCAGGCCTGGCGCTGGCGCTCGCCTCGGCCGCAGCGCTGAACTGGGGCTTCTTCACCCAGCACGGTGCCGCGTCCGGGCTGCCCCCGCTCAGCGTCCGCCGTCCCGTCCACTCCCTCCGGCTGCTCTTCTCAAGCCTCCGCTGGCTCGCCGGCTTCGCGGTCGGCCTCGCCGGCTGGGCCCTGTACGTCGCGGCGCTCGCGCTGGCGCCGCTCTCGCTCGTGCAGGCGACCTCGGCGGGCGGCATCGGCCTGCTGGCGCTGCTGGTCGAACGGACGACCGGAACGAGCCTCGCGCGCCGGGAGTGGGTCGGCGTCGGCGCAGCGGTCGGCGGGCTCGTGCTGCTCGGGATCTCGCTTGCCGGTCAGGAGACCGGGGGGAGGCACGGCGATCCGGCGATCGTCGGCGCCTGGATCGGCGTGTCGTGCGCAGCTGCCCTGCTCGCCGCCGTCCGTCTGCCGGGCGGCGTCGGGTTCGGGGTCTCCGCCGGCGTGCTCTACGCGGCCGGCGACGTCGCGACCAAGGCCGCGGTCGCCGGTGGGCCGGCGGTGCTCGCCTTCGTCGCCGCCGTGCTCGCGTGCCACGGGCTCGCTTTCGTCGCGCTCCAACTCGGCTTCCAGCGGGGCGGTGCGCTCGCGACCGCCGGTGTCGCCACGCTGCTCACGAACGCCTTGCCGATCCTGGCCGGAACCGTCGTCTTCCACGAAGGTCTGCCGGGCGGAGCCTTCGGCGTTCTGCGCGTGGCGGCGTTCGCGGCCGTCGTCTCCGGGGCGGCGCTGCTGGGGAGGACGGCCGAGCCGACGGCGCCGGCCCGGCCGGCGCCCGGCGGGTTGCGCAGCCTCGGCTCGCTTCGTACCATTGACTGACCGGTCAATCGAGCCCAGGAGCCAGAGATGTCGATCGCCGAACGCTCTGCTGCAGAACCCGGTGT
>Ga0207707_10001683_pt1 | contig 20367 bp, 13 predicted proteins | sample KBSC83BmetaG_FD_184336 | JGI IMG/M metagenome (GOLD analysis project Ga0207707, IMG submission 184336) | Corn rhizosphere microbial communities from Kellogg Biological Station, Michigan, USA - KBS C8-3B metaG (SPAdes) (version 2) | ecosystem: Host-associated > Plants > Roots > Rhizosphere ...
GATCCGCGAGGGCGGGCGCACGGTGGGTGCCGGCGTGGTGACCAAGATCCTGAAGTGACGGTCGCGGGTCGCGGGTCACGAGTGGCGTGACCCGAGACCCCAGACCCGTGACGCGAGCAAAGCGAGCATATCGTGCCGAGAGAAAAAGTCATCCTTGAATGCACCGACTGCCGGAACCGCAACTTCTTTCTGGACAAGAACAAGCGGAAGCACCCGGAGCGGGTCGAACTGCGCAAGTACTGTCCGCGCTGCGGCAAGCACGTCACGCACAAGGAAACGAAGTAAGCATGGCCGACACTGAGGTGGCAGAGCGGGAGCCAGGGGCGCTCGCGCGCTCGGCGGACTTCCTGGTGGCCACCCGCGGCGAAATGCGGAAGGTCACCTGGCCGTCACGGGATGAGCTGGTCAAGGCCTCGCGCATGATCGTGCTGATGTCGCTGATCCTGGGCGTGACCATCGGACTGCTCGACGTCGTGCTCCAGAAGCTGCTGGTGGACGGCGTCGCGATCCTGGCGCGGTAGGCCATGGACTATCGCTGGTACGCCATCCAGACCACGGCCGGTCACGAGAACAAGGTCCGCAGCCTGCTGCAGAAGCGGATCGCCGACGATCCGCGGGCCGACGACGCCAAGCTGGTTCGTCAGGCCCTGGTGCCGACCCAGGAAGCGGTCGAGATCAAGAACGGCAAGAAGGTCACCGTGGACCGGAAGCTGTATCCCGGCTACGTGCTGGTCGAGATGGGGATGTCACAGGAAGCGCTCCACCTGGTGAACAGCATCCAGGGTGTCATCAAGTTCGTCGGCACCGGGCGCCTGCCGCAGCCCCTCCGCCAGGATGAGGTCAACCGCCTCCTCGGCGTGGCGGTCGAGACATCGGCGTCGGAGCCCCGGGAAGAGATCCCGTTCATGGTGGGCCAGGTGGTGGAAATCACCGAGGGGCCGTTCGCGGATTTCAGTGGCTCCGTGGAAGAGGTCCTGCCGGACAAGGGCAAGGTGAAGGTGTCGGTGAGCCTGTTCGGCCGGCCGACGACGGTGGAGATGGATTATCTGCAGTTGAGAGGGCATTAGGGGCGCACGGCCGTGCGCCCTTACGGGCCTCCCCGCGACCGCGCGGGTCATCGCGGCAGGTGTAGGGGCGGCTTGCGGCCGCCCACTCGAACCGAAATGGAAGGGTTTGGATGTCCAAGAAGATCACCGCAATGGTGAAGCTGCAGTGCCCGGCAGGTGCGGCCAATCCCGCGCCACCGGTGGGCACCGCGCTCGGCCCCCATGGTGTCAACATCATGGAGTTCTGCAAGCAGTTCAACGCGCGCACGCAGAGCCAGGCCGGCATGGTGATTCCCGTGGTCGTGACGATCTACGCCGACCGCACCTTCACGTTCATCACCAAGACCCCGCCCGCCGCCAATCTCCTGATGAAGGAGGCGTCGGTGGACAAGGGCAGTGCCTCCCCCAACCGCACCAAGGTCGGTTCGGTGACGCGGGCCCAGCTCCGGAAGATCGCCGAGCTCAAGATGCAGGACCTCAACGCATCGGATGTCGAAAGTGCGATGCGCATGGTGGCCGGCACCGCCCGCTCGATGGGCCTCGAGGTGGCCGACTGATGGCGACGCGAGGCAAGCGGTTCAGCGCTGCGGCGGTCACGGTGGACCGTGCGCGGGAATACTCGGTGCCTGACGCCGTCCAGCTCGTCAAGAGCGCCGCCACCGCCAAGTTCAACGAGACAGTGGATGTCGCCGTCCGGCTGGGTGTGGATCCCCGGCATGCCGACCAGGTCGTCCGCGGCACGGTGGTTCTGCCGCACGGCACCGGCAAGTCGGTGCGGGTGCTGGTGCTGGCACAGGGAGACAAGGCGCAGGAGGCCCAGGCCGCCGGCGCCGACTTTGTCGGCCCGGAATACCTGCAGAAGCTCAAGGACGGCTGGCTCGACTGCGACGTGATTGTCGCGACGCCGGACATGATGGGACAGCTGGGTGCGCTAGGCCGCATCCTCGGCCCCCGCGGGCTGATGCCGAATCCCAAGGCCGGCACCGTCACCATGGACGTCACGAAGGCCGTCAAGGAAATCAAGGCCGGCAAGATCGAATTCCGGGTGGACAAGACCGGCAACGTGCACGCCCCGGTGGGGAAGGCGTCCTTTTCGGCGGACCAGCTGACCCAGAACGTGCAGGCCTTCATGGACACCATCGTGCGCGCGAGACCGAGCGCGGCCAAGGGGACCTACCTGCGGTCGGCCACGATCTCGAGCACCATGGGCCCAGGCGTCCGACTCGACATGGCGGTGTATCGATGAGCAAGACCGAACGGCAGTCAGCGGTCGAGGCCTTGACGGCGCAGCTCAAGGCGTCGCCGAATGTCTATGTGACCGACTTCAGCGGCCTCAACGTGCTGCGGATGACCGAGCTCCGGCGCCGGATGCGCGCCGCCGGCGTCACCTACGTGGTGGTCAAGAATACGCTGGCGCGCCGGGCACTGGCCGCCAGCGATATCGGCACCCTCGGCGAACACCTGACGGGGCCCACCGGGCTGGTGCTGTCCACCGACCCGCTCGCGGCCGCCAAGGTGATCACCGAGTTCGCCAGGGAATTCGAAAAGCCCACGGTCAAGGCCGGGTTTGTGGACGGCGCCGCGGTGGAACCGGCATACATCAAGCGGCTGGGCGAAATCCCGTCCCGGGAAGTCCTCCTGGGCCAGTTCGCCGGCGCGCTCAACAGTGTTCTGTATTCGTTTGTCGCCGCCCTCGAGGCGCTTCGCGACCAGCGGCAATCGTCCGCTGCTTAACCGTGGGGAGAGAGTGAAATGGCAACGACCATGAGCAACGAAGACATCCTCGAGGCGATCGGGGGCAAGACGGTGGTGGAACTCGCCGACCTGATCGACGCGTTCAAGGAGAAGTTCAACGTCACCGTGGCGGCGATGCCCGCCGGCGGGGCTGGCGCGGCGGGTGCGGCGCCGGTGGTCGAGGAGCAGACCGAGTTCTCGGTCATCCTCACCGGTGGCGGCGCCAAGAAGATCCAGGTCATCAAGGTGGTCCGCGAGATCACCAGCCTGGGCCTCAAGGAAGCCAAGGATGCGGTGGACAATGCACCGAGCGTCCTGAAGGAAGGCATCTCCAAGGCCGAAGCGGAAGAGCTCAAGAAGCGACTCGAAGAGCAGGGCGCGACCGTCGAGCTGAAGTAGCGCGAAGCGCTATCCCGAGCCGGGGGCGTTCGCTCCCGGCGAAGGGATCGGGCGACTTCACCCTACATTCAGTGAGACGGCATGCACGCTTTTCGATCACACCGGTTTCCGTTGGTACCGAGCCCCAGAACACCCCGCCCCCGGCGGGGATTCTGTGCTGGGGCCCTTTGTGCTGCGAGTGAGAGAGTCGGATGACGCATACTAAGCCAGTCATCACGTTCAGCAAGCGGGAGAGCGGCATGCCCATGCCGAATCTCCTCGATATCCAGACCGCGGCGTTCCAGTCCCTGCTCGTTCCCGACGACGTGAACGGCGAGCGGCAGGATGTGTCCCTGGAGCGCGTCTTCCGCGAGATCTTCCCGATCGGCGACGTGAACGGGAAGTACAGCCTCGAGTTCCTCAGCTATTCGCTGGGTGAGGCCAAGTACTCCGTCGAGGAGTGCATCGAGCGCGACATGACGTATGCCGCCCCGCTCAAGGCCCGCCTCCGCCTCGACGTGTTCGAGGAAGTGGAAGGCCAGCAGCGGCTCAAGAACGCGATCGAGAAGGAGGTCTACCTGGGCGAGCTGCCCATCATGACCCCCCTCGGCACGTTCGTAATCAACGGCGCGGAACGCGTCGTGGTGAGCCAGCTGCACCGCTCGCCCGGTGTCGTCTTCGAGGAGAGCACGCACCCCAACGGGCAGCGGCTCTTCAGCGCGCGGATCATTCCGTTCCGCGGCTCGTGGGTGGAGTTCACGATCGACATTCACGACGTGATCTACGTCCATATCGACAAGAAGAAGAAGTTCCCGGCCACCGCGCTGCTGCGTGCCTTCGGGCACGGCACCAACGCGGAGATCCTGAGCATCTTCTTTGCCACCAAGGAACTGGACCTGGCCGGCAAGCACGACAACCGGCACGAGCGCCGCGAGGTGCTGGGCGCCCTGTTGTCCGAGGCGGTCAAGGATCCCGAGACGCCGGATGCCCTGCTGGGCGACGTGGGCGATGAGCTCACCGCCGAGCGGGTGGCCGAAATGCGGCACAAGGGCGTGAAGAAGGTCATGGTCTTTGCCGGCTACACCGACCTCGACCTGCGGGACGAGGAGCAGCCGATCTCCCACCGCGACAACGCCAACCACGTGCTGGCGTTCGACGTGGCCGAGCCCGAGACGGGGGAAGTCCTCGCCTCGCGCGGTGCCGAGCTGACCGACGCGCTCCGCCAGAAGCTGCTCAAGCACGGCGCCAACAAGGTGGACATCCTCCTGCCCTCCAACCGGCCGGAGTCGGCGCTCATCAAGAACACGCTGGCCAAGGATCCGACCCACTCGGAGGCCGAAGCGCTGGAGCAGATCTACGCGCTGCTGCGGCCTGGCGACGCCCCGAACCTGGAGACGGCACGCCAGCAGTTGCAGAAGCTGTTTTTCAACCCGAAGCGCTACGACCTGGGCCGGGTGGGCCGCTACAAGATCAACCAGCGGCTCAAGGATCGCTTCAAGATCAAGATCGACCCGAACAACACCGTCCTCACCGAAGAGGACTTCGTTGCCATCATCGGATACCTCATTGACCTGAGTGACGGTCGCGGGTACACCGATGACATTGACCATCTGGGCAACCGGCGTATCCGCTCGGTGGGTGAGCTGATCGCCAACCAGTTCTCCGTGGGCCTCTCGCGCATGGCGCGCCTGGTCAAGGAGCGGATGAGCATCAACTCGGATCCCGAGAAGATTTCGCTCGACGATCTGGTCAATGCCCGCACCGTGTCCGCCGTCATTCAGGCGTTCTTCGGGTCGAGCCAGCTCTCCCAGTTCATGGACCAGACCAACCCGCTGGCCGAGCTGACCAACAAGCGCCGGCTCTCGGCGCTGGGACCGGGCGGCCTGACCCGCGAGCGCGCCGGCTTTGAAGTGCGCGACGTGCACTACTCGCAGTACGGGCGCATGTGCCCGATCGAGACGCCGGAAGGCCCGAACATCGGCCTGATCACCAGCCTCTCGACCTACGCGCGCATCAACAACCTGGGCTTCATCGAGACGCCTTATCGGGTGGTGAAGGACGGCGTCGTCACCAACGAGATCAAGTGGCTCTCGGCCAGTGAAGAAGAAGACTACCCGGTGGCCCAGGCCAACTCGCTGCTGGATGAGCACGGCCGGCTGCTGGAGCAGCTCGTGCTCTGCCGCAAGGGCGATGACTATCCGCTGCTGCCGCCCAACCGGATCGAGTTCATGGACGTGGCGCCGGACCAGCTGGTGTCCATCGCCGCCGCGCTGATCCCGTTCCTGGAGCACGATGACGCCAACCGTGCGCTCATGGGCTCCAACATGCAGCGCCAGGCGGTGCCGCTCCTCTTCCCCAACGCGCCAGTGGTGGGCACCGGGCTGGAGGAGAAGGTCGCGCGCGACTCGGGCGCGGTCATCGTGGCCCGGCGCGCCGGGATTGCCACGCGAGTGACGGCGGACGAGATCATCGTGGACGCCGGCGCCGAAGGAGTGCCGGGTGACCAGCCGCTCGCTCGGCTGCACCAGTACGACCGCTACCGGGTCAAGAAGTACTGGCGCACCAACCAGGATACCGCCATCAACCAGCGGCCCCTGGTCAATCAGGGCGATCACGTGGATGCCGGGCAGATCATCGCCGATGGCTCCGCGACCGAGGGTGGCGAGCTCGCGCTGGGCGCCAACGTGCTGGTGGCATTCATGCCCTGGTACGGCCACAACTTCGAGGACGCCATCATTCTCTCGGAGCGCCTGGTCAAGGATGACGTGTACTCGTCCATCCACATCCAGGAGCTGGAACTCCATGTCCGCGACACCAAGCGCGGCCAGGAAGAGATCACCCGGGAAATCCCCAATGTCTCCGACGAGGCGCTGGTGGATCTCGACGAGCGCGGCATCGTCCGGATCGGAGCGCACGTCAAGCCAGGCGACATCCTGGTGGGCAAGATCACGCCCAAGGGCGAGACCGAGCTGTCGCCGGAAGAAAAGCTGCTGACGGCAATCTTTGGCGAAAAGGCCAAGGACGTGAAGGACTCGTCGCTCAAGGTCCCGCCCGGCATGAACGGCGTGATCATTGACGTCAAGATCTTCAGCCGGGTCGAGGACCGGGTGGTCGAGAAGGACCGCGGCGACCGGATCGGCGAAGTCCGCCGGCTGGAGACCGAGGAAAAGGCCCGCATCACCACGGTGATGATGGAGGAGCTGAAGCGCCTGCTGGTCAATCAGGAGGTGGCGCTCATGCTCAAGGCCGGCACGGTGGAAGAATACGTGCCCTCGGGGACCAGGCTCACCGCCGAACGCCTGCGGGAGCTCGACCTCACGGACATTGACCGGAAGACCCTCCGCGTCGCGGACAAGGCGGTCAACGAGCGGGTCCGCTCGGCCATCGAAATGGCGGAGAAGGAACGCGCCAAGGTCGAGGAGAAGGCCGAGGACCAGATTGACAAGATCCTCCAGCCGGATGAACTGCCCCCGGGCGTCATCCAGCTGGTGAAGGTGTATATCGCCGAGAAGCGCAAGATCTCGGTGGGCGACAAGATGGCGGGCCGCCACGGCAACAAGGGCATCGTTGCCCGCATCGTGCCGGAAGAGGACATGCCGTTCCTGCCGGATGGGACCCCGGTGGACATCGTCCTCAACCCGCTGGGCGTGCCGAGCCGCATGAACGTGGGCCAGATCCTGGAGACTCATCTGGGCTGGTGCGCGCGCATGCTGGGCTTCGAGGCCAAGACGCCGGTGTTCCGTGGGGCGGATGAGGCCGAGATCGGCGTACTGCTCCGGCTGTCGGGGCTGCGCTGGGCTGGCGACGCGCTGGCGCTGCAGGCCCGCATGGCGGACCTCACACCCGGCCTGGTGCGCCAGATGGTGGACGACCTCAAGTCGGTCACCCCGGCGGACGAGCACACGTCGCTCGCCGAAGCCGGGATTGCACTGCTGGAAAAGAAGGGTGTGTCCAGTGAGGTGCGGAGCTTCGCGAAGTCGCTGCACGGCTTCCTGGAAAAGGCGGCGAAGCAGCTGGGTGAGAACGCGCTGACGCAGCGGCAGCAGGAAGCCGTGGTGCAGCGGGCCCGGGCCGAAGCTGGTGACAAGGCCGCGGCCAAGGTCGCACGCGAGGCCGAGAAGGCGTCGCAGGCAACGCCGGCCGAAGCGCTCATGGCGCACGGGATGCCGGCGCTCGCTGCCATTCTCGGCGGCAAGGGCGACGCCGACGAGGCCAGCAAGGAGCTGCTCCGCGCGGCCGGGCTCACGCCCGGTGGCAAGGCACGGCTCCGGGATGGCCGCAGCGGCCAGTTCTTTGAGAGCGACGTCACGGTAGGCTCGATCTACATGCTGAAGCTGAGCCACCTCGTGGACGACAAGATCCACGCGCGGTCCATCGGTCCGTACAGCCTCGTCACCCAGCAGCCGCTGGCGGGCAAGGCGCAGTTCGGTGGCCAGCGGTTCGGTGAAATGGAAGTCTGGGCGCTGGAGGCCTACGGCGCCTCGCACGTGCTGCAGGAGATGCTCACCGTCAAGTCGGACGATGTGAACGGCCGCAGCCGTGTATATGAGGCCATTGTGAAGGGGCAGAACCTGCCCGAGCCCGGCATTCCGGAGTCGTTCAACGTGCTCGTGAAGGAACTGCAGGCGCTCGGGCTCAAGGTGACGCTCGGCACCACTGAAGCCGGCGATGAATAGAGGGAACCCATGATTGATTTCCGCAGCGGACGCGAGCAGAAAAGCTCGAGTTTCGACTACATCAGTATCCGTATCGCCGCCCCCGAGGAGATCCGGGGTCCGCGCGACCAGAAGGAGCGCGAGCGCCTGGAACTCCAGGGCCAGCGCACCTGGTGGTCGTGGGGTGAGGTAACCAAGCCGGAGACGATCAACTATCGCTCGTTCAAGCCGGAGAAGGATGGCTTGTTCTGCGAGCGGATCTTCGGCCCGGTCAAGGACTGGGAGTGCCATTGCGGCAAGTACAAGCGCATCCGCTATCGCGGCGTGATCTGCGATCGCTGCGGCGTGGAAGTGACGCTGTCCAAGGTGCGCCGGGAGCGGATGGGCCATATCGAGCTGGCCGTGCCGGTGGCGCACATCTGGTTCTTCAAGACCCTGCCGAGCCCGATGGGCAACCTGCTGGGGATCACCCTGCGTGACCTCGAGCGGGTGCTCTACTACTCGAATTACGTGGTGATCGAGCCGGGCGAGCAGGACGTGGAGCCGCTGGAGCTGCTCGACGAGGACAAGTTCCTCGAGCTCAAGAGCAAGGCCCGGGAAGAGGGCGACAACGGCTTCCGCGCCGAAATCGGCGCGCCCGCCGTGCGCCAGCTGCTGGACCGGCTGGATATCCGGAAACTCTCGGAAGTCCTGCGCGCCGGCGTCGCCACCGAGACCAGCCAGCATCGCAAGAAGCAGATGCTCAAGCGACTCAAGGTCATTGACGCCTTCCTGGGTTCGGGCGACTCGGGCGACATTCCCAACAACCCGGCCTGGATGATCCTGGACGTGATCCCCGTGATCCCGCCCGATCTCCGGCCGCTGGTGCCGCTCGATGGTGGCCGGTTTGCCACCAGCGACCTGAACGACCTGTACCGGCGCGTCATCAACCGCAACAACCGGCTCCAGAAGCTGATCCAGCACAAGGCGCCGGAAGTGATCCTGCGGAACGAGAAGCGCATGCTGCAGGAGGCGGTGGACGCGCTGTTCGACAACGGCCGGCGCTCCAAGGCCATCCGTGGCCGCGGCAAGCGTCCGCTCAAGTCGCTGTCCGACATGCTCAAGGGCAAGCAGGGCCGCTTCCGGCAGAACCTGCTGGGCAAGCGGGTGGACTACTCCGGCCGCTCGGTGATCGTCGTTGGTCCGGAACTCCGGCTGCACCAGTGCGGCCTGCCCAAGGCGATGGCGCTGGAATTGTTCAAGCCATTCATCATCCACAAGCTGGTGGAGAAGGGCATCGCCGAGACGGTCAAGCGGGCCAAGAAGATCGTCGAGAAGGAGAGCCCGGAGGTATTCGGCATCCTGGAAGAGATCATCCAGGATCATCCGGTGCTGCTCAACCGCGCACCGACGCTGCACCGTCTGGGCATCCAGGCGTTCGAGCCGGTGCTGGTGGAGGGCAAGGCCATCCGGATCCATCCGCTGGTCTGCGCCGCCTTCAACGCTGACTTTGACGGCGACCAGATGGCGGTGCACGTGCCGCTGTCGTTCGAGGCGCAGCTGGAAGCCCGGCTGCTGATGATCAGCTCCAACAATATTCTCAAGCCCTCCGACGGGCGGCCCGTGGCCGAGCCGTCGCAGGACATGGTGCTGGGATCCTACTGGCTCACCAAGTGGCCGGCCGGATTCGAGGAAGAGATCCGGAAGGCGGGGAGCAAGGGCGCGGAGACGCGGGACAAGCTGTGGAAAGACGCCCGGTACTTCGGGACCCTGGCCGAGCTGGAGATGGCGCTCCTCACGGGTGGCATCACTCACCACTCGCCCGTCAACTTCTGGTACCAGCCGCCCCGCGAGGCGATCGAACCGGAGCCGCGCTGGGTACAGACCACCGTGGGGCGGGTGCTGTTCAACAGCATTCTGCCGCGCAAGGTCGTGGCCGACCTGGGCTTCCGTGATGTGGTCATGAAGAAGAAGGAACTCTCCGGCCTGGTGCTGGAGTCGTATCGCCGTGCCGGATTGTCCGATACGGTGACGTTCCTGGACCGGCTCAAGGATTTCGGCTTCCGGTTCGCCACGCTGGGTGGGGTGTCCATCGGCATCGAGGACCTGGAGATCCCGACGGAGAAGGCACAGATCCTGACGGAGGCCGATGCGCGGGTGAAGCGGTTCCAGCGGGCATACAACACCGGCCAGATCACCTTCGGTGAGCGGTACAACAAGGTGATTGACGCCTGGACCCACGCCAACAACGACGTGGCCGAGGCCATGGTGCAGCATCTGCGCCTGAGCCGGGGCGGGTTCAACCCCGTGTACATGATGTTTGATTCGGGCTCGCGCGGCAGCCGGGACCAGATCCGGCAGCTCGCGGGCATGCGCGGTCTGATGGCCAAGCCGCAGAAGAAACTGACCGGCGGCATCGGCGAAATCATCGAGAGCCCGATCCGGTCCAATTTCCGTGAAGGCCTGACCGTGCTCGAGTACTTCATCTCGACCCACGGCGCCCGCAAGGGTCTGGCCGACACCGCGCTCAAGACGGCGGACGCAGGCTACCTGACCCGCCGGCTGGTGGACGTGGCGCAGGATGTCACGATCACCGAGGAAGATTGCGGAACCATCAATGGCCTCGAAATCTCGTCCCTCAAGGAGGGCGAGGACATCATCGAGCCGCTGAAGGAGCGCATTGTCGGAAGCGTGGCGGCCAACGACATCTTCGATCCGCACGAACTGGACGAGGACGGCGATCCCAAGTTGCTGGTGGAAGCTGGCAAGCTCATTGACGAGGACGCGGCCGACAAGGTTGACGATTCCGGACTGGACAAGGTCAAGATTCGCAGCGTACTCACCTGCGAGTCCCGCCGGGGCGTCTGTCGCATGTGCTATGGCCGTAACCTTGCCACCATGGAGATGGTGGATATGGGCGAAGCGGTCGGTATCCTGGCGGCCCAGTCCATCGGCGAGCCAGGCACCCAGCTCACGCTGCGGACCTTCCACATCGGCGGTACGTCATCCCGCATCGCCGAAGAGGCCGAGCGTCGTGCCCGTGCGGACGGCGTGGTGAAATACACCAAGGGTCTCGAGTGGGCCGACGTGCCGGTGGAATACGAAGACGGAACCCGGGGCAGCATCCGGGTGGCACTCACCCGCGAGGATGAGACCGCCGAGGAAGAGGAGCGGGAGGGCATCCTGGTGGTGGACGCCAAGGACCCCAAGAAAGTAGTCAACCGCTTCCCGGTGCCGGAAGGCGCACTCCTGCAGGTCAAGGAGGGCGACGCCGTGCTCAAGGCCGACCCGCGGTTCTCCGCGCCGGGCCAGGAGCGGGGCACCATCCTGTACACCTGGGATCCGTACAACGACCCGAGCATCATCAAGAACGATGGGGCCCTCCGCTGGAAGGACCTGGTGCCCGGTGTGACGCTCCGCGAGGAGCTCGATGAAGGTACCGGCCTCCGGTCCATCGTGGTCCAGGCCGATCCGGATCGCGAGCTGCACCCATCGGTGCTGCTCTACATGCCGAACCGCAAGGATCCGCAGGAATACACCCTGGCCGAGGGCAGCCGCATTCTGCTGGGCTCGCCGTCCGATCAGGTGAGCCGTGCCATGGCCATGCCGGAGACCAGCAATCCGTGGAGCACCAAGTTCTCGGTAGACGAGTATCCGATCAATGAGGCGTGGCCGTCCAAGACCAAGAAGGAAAGCAAGGACAAGACGGTGTGGCTCTCGCCCCCGGTGAAGGTGCCGAAGGGCGTGACCATCACCAAGATTCCGCGCCAGGCTTACAAGACGCGCGACATCACCGGCGGCCTCCCGCGTATCGCGGAGCTGTTCGAGGCCCGGCGGCCCAAGGATCCGGCCACGATTGCCGAGGTGGATGGCGTGGTGAAGTTCGGCGAGATCAAGCGCGGCAAGCGCGAGATCTTTGTCTATCCGCCGCAGGACGAGGGCGCGCCGCCGGTCGAACCCAGGCTGTACGAAGTGGCGGCGGGCAAGCACCTCCGGGTGCACGAGGGCGACAAGGTGCGTGCGGGCGACCGCCTCACCGAAGGTCCCGTGAATCCGCACGACATCCTGCTCATCAAGGGGCCGCGGGCGGTGCAGGAATACCTGCTGAACGAGGTGCAGGAGGTGTACCGGCTGCAGGGGGTGCGCATCAGCGACAAGCACATCGGCACCATCGTGCGCCAGATGCTGCAGAAAGTGCGCGTCACCGACCCGGGCGACACCGACTTCCTGGAAGGGGAGACGGTGGACAAGATGACGTTCAAGGAAGAGAACGAGCGGGTCGAGCGTCGCAAGGACGGCAACGAGATTGCGGAGTTCGAGCCGGTGCTCCTTGGCATCACCAAGGCTTCACTGACCACCCAGTCGTTCATCTCGGCGGCGTCGTTCCAGGAAACCACCCGGGTGCTGACCGATGCGGCCATCCGCGGAGCCAAGGACGACCTCCTCGGCCTCAAGGAGAACATCATCATCGGCCACCTCATTCCGGCCGGCAGCGGCATTTATCGGTATGCGGAGATTGATATCGAGCCACCGGAAGGATACGAGATGCCCGAGGTCATTCCCGAGGCCGAAGCACCGGCCCCCGAGCTTGGCGTCCCGGTGGGCGTGGGATCGGACGACGAATAACGCTACATTCATGGCATGAAAAGCGGCGCCCGGGGATTCCGGGCGCCGCTTTGTCATTGCGTTTGCGCCTTTCTATTTGATCTCGAGCTCCTGCTCCATGCCGTGCATGAAATGCGGCTTCCCGTCCCTGGCGTCGGGGATGAAGCAGATGACGCCGTAGTGTCCCGGCGTGAAGGTCTGCTCCATGATGACGGTCGTGCCGGGCGGGATGGCCGTGACGCCGCCCATGGCGTAAGCCGGCCACGGCTTGCCCTCGGGCTTGTATGCCCAGGCAGTGAAATCCTTGTTACCCTTGCCGGGCGCGAACCGGGTGATCACCATCTCGTGCGGCTGGCTGGAGGTGTTGGTCACGGCAATGACATGCCGGCCCCTGGTGAGCGGCTTGGACCAGGTGAAGGTATAGTCGCTGAGCGTGGCGGTCATGTCCGCCGTGGGCAGCGGCGCACTGGCCCTGGTGGACGGCGCGACGATGAACGAATGCATCATCCCCTTGGCGAAGTGCGGCATCCCGGTCGGGTCGGGAATCATGCAGAGTGCCACATAGTATCCCGGCGCAAGCTCGACCGTGGCGCTGGAGATGTGACCTGGCTCCGGCGTATTGGGGCCGCCGACGAACCGCATCCAGGCCGGAGGTGGTGCCCCCTCGGTCTTCATCGCTCGGGCCAGGTCCACGACCGTCTTGCCACTGTCCAGCTTCACCAACGTGATATGGTGAAGTTCCTTTCCCTCGTCATCGAGGCGAAAGGTGGTCAGCCCCGCGGGCAGGGTATCGGCCATGGTGAAGGCGTATTCACGGGCCACGACCGTGACCACATTCGATCCGGCCGGCGCCAAGAAGCCACTGTGCGCGACAGCAGCCGGGGCCTGTGCCTGCGATGGTGCGGCTGATGCCGCTGTCAGCGCCACCACGACCGTGAATGAACGGGCCGGCGTCCAGGGACGCCGCCGGTGACGTACGAACGACATGCCAAGCTCCTGTTTGGGATGGCACGATTCTATGTTGCGTTCTGGTGGGCGCAAGGGACGCTTCGGACCCAGCGCAACCATCAGGGCCCGATCCGCGTATATTCCTCTGATGCCCCTTTCCGTCCGGCTCCGTGCACTCTTCCTGGCCCTGCTTTTTGTGGGCGGGAGTTTCGTGGTGCCGGTGGTGGATGGCGCGCTGTTCCATTCGGGCCGGGTGCACCTCGTTACCCGTCCTCACCTCGACGCCCAGGGCGATCAATCCTGCCACGCCGAGCGCTGCCTGCTCGATGCGCCGATCGCCGGCGCCAGCCTGGAGGCGGCCGAGGCAACACCCGTCTTCGTCACGGTTGACGACGCCCGCGTTCGCACTGTCAGGCCGCTGTCCGTCCCTCCCTCCCAGAACACACCGACCGCACTTCATTCTCGAGCGCCACCACCCGCCATCGCCTGATCCAGCCGTAGACCCGCGACCACCGTCGCGGGCCCCCGACCCCTCACCCACGGACCGGAGCTTTTCATGGTCAGGGCGATGGTCGTCGGCGCGCTGTGTGTGGCGATGTCAGTGCAGGCCCAGGAGCCGCCTGACAGTCTGACCCTCACGCGCGACCAGGCGATCGCACAAGCACTCACGGCCAATCCGCTGCTCGAGATTGCCCGCGAACAGGTAGAACAGGCGCGCGCGCGCGGCACCCAGGCGAGCGCCTTTCCAGATCCGGACATCGCCGCCGACTTTGCCGGGCTCTCGAAGCCCTTCCGGCCGGGGACGCGCACTGGCTCGGATCTCAGCGTCGGCATCACGGTTCCGTTTCCGCAGAAGCTGCTGCTGCAAGGCTCGGCCGGGCGCGCTGATGTGCGCTCGGCGCAGTTCGCCTACGAGCAACAACGTCAGGCGGTCGTTGCCGGGACGGCACAGGCCTACGACGCCCTGCTCGTGGCCCAGCGCCATGGCCGCGACCTGGCCGATGCGCGAACGCTCGCCGCCGATTTCCTGCAGCGCACCGAAGCGCGCTTTGCCGGCGGAACAGTTCCGCGCATTGACGTGATCAAGGCCAGGGTGGATCTGGCGCAGGCCGAAAACGATCGCATCGCGAACGAACGGGATCAGGCCAATGCCCGGAGTGCGCTCAACCGCGCCATGGGGCGGCTGCTTCGATTGCCGGTGACGCCGGCGGATTCCCTGAGTGTTCCTCCGCCAGCCGGCGCACTCGATTCGCTCGTTTCCGTGGCGCTGGCCATGCGACCCGAGCTGCGCGGGCTCGACGCCGAACGCTCCGGCGCCCGTAGCAGTGCTGCGCTGGCCCAACAGTACTTCCTGCCCGATCTCTCGCTCTCCGTCGAGAAGAATGTGGTGTACGGCACACCCGACGAATACACCGTGGGGCTCGGATTCTCCGTGCCGCTCTTCTTCTGGAACCATCAGCGGGGAGAAGTGGCCGAGGCGCGACACCATGTGCGTGAGCTGGATGCTACCTACCGGGACCTCGAGGCGGGGGTGGAGCAGGATGTCCGTACCGCCTGGGCGTCAGCCGACGCCGCCATCCGGCAGGCGACCTACCTGCGGGACGAGCTGCTGCCCGAAGCGCAGCACGCCTATGACATCGTGGCCGGGAGCTACGCCCTCGGCGGATCGTCCGCGCTCGACGTCCTCGACGCCAAGCGCACCCTGCTCGATGCGGAAAACCAGTACGCGGAAGCCCTCGGCGCCGCCAACGATGCGGTCTTCCAGCTGCGACTCGCCGTTGGCGATCCGGTTGGGACGATCGCTGGAGATTCCCGATGAACCGCCTTTATCTCGCCGCCGGTGCCTGCCTGCTGCTCGCCGCCGCGTGCTCCGATACGCCTGCCGCCGATCCTGGCAATCCAGCCAAGGTGGCCGCGACGGACTCGCTCCATTTTGCGGTCTCGCCCGAACAGCGCCAGCGGCTCGCTCTCGTCACGATCGCCTCGTCCGGCTACCAGCCGGTAGTTCGGGTGACCGGCACGGTCGCATTTGACGGCGACCAGTCCACCACGGTGCTGGCGCCAATCTCGGGGCCGGTCACCCGGGTGCTGGTACAGCCCGGCGCCAGAGTATCCGCGGGGCAGGCGCTGGCCTATGTCACCTCCCCGGATTTTGCCGCTGCGGTGGCCGATTTCCGGAAGGCCGCCGCCACGGAGCGCAACCTGGCTCGCATCGCGAAGCTGGACAGCTCCCTGTTTGCCAACGACGCGCTGGCTCGCAGGGATCTCGAGCAGGCGCAGACGGACGCCATCGCCGCGCACGCCGATCGGGAGGCCGCGCTGGCACAGCTCCGCGCGTTCGGCCTGGATGGAAAGACGCTGGACGATCTGCAGGCGGGCCGGGACGTTGGTGTGGTCGAGGCCGCCATACGGGCGCCGCTGTCGGGCACCGTGGTGGAGCGGCTGGTGAGTCCCGGACAACTGATCGAAGCCGGGACCACACCGGCCTTTACGGTCGCGAATCTCTCCCGGATGTGGGTGATGGCCAGCGTCTTCGAGGCTGACCTGCCCAGTGTCCGGGTGGGGGACATCGCCGAAATCACCTTGACTGACCTGGCCGACACGGTCAGCGGCCGGGTGGACAACATCGCGGCCGAGGTGGATCCGGAAACGCGCGCCACCAGCGTGCGGGTCGTGGTGCCCAACCCGCGGGGCCTGCTCAAGAAGGACATGTACGTGCGGGTTGGACTCCACTCCCGCCGTGAGCGGCAAGGCATCCTGGTGCCGGTCGGCGCCGTACTGCGCGATGACGACAACCGGCCGATCGTGTATGTCGCGTCCGATTCGCTCTCGTTCGAGCGCCGAAGCATCACGCTCGGCGCGCGGCAGGACAGCACCTACCAGGTCACGGATGGCTTGCAGCCGGGCGACCGGGTCGTGACGGAGGGCGGACTGTTCCTGCAGTTCGCCGAGACCCAGTGAGCGGGCCCGTGGACCACGAACGTCCGTCGCTCATCAACCGGATCGTCGCCGGTGCGCTGTCCCAGCGATTTCTGGTGGGCATGCTGGCGCTGATGCTGGTGGGTGGCGGGCTCTGGTCGTTTTCCCGGCTGCCGGTGGACGCCTATCCGGATATCGCCCCGACGATGGTGGAGATCGTGACCCAGTGGCCGGGCCACGCCGCCGAGGAAGTGGAGCGGCTGATCACGGTGCCGCTGGAAGTCGAGATGAACGGACTTCCCAGGCTGGAGGTAGTCCGGTCGGTCTCGCTCTACGGCCTTTCCGATGTGACCCTCACCTTCGCGGACGGTACCGACGATTACTTCGCCCGGCAGCAGACGTTCGAGCGCCTGCCCGGCGTGGACCTGCCTGAAGGCGCGGCGAGCGATGTCGTCCCGCTCACCTCGCCGTCGGGTCTGGTGTACCGCTACGTGCTGGACAGTCCCGATCGCTCGGCGATGGAGCTCAAGAACCTGAACGACTGGGTCGTCGGCAAGGCGTACAAGTCGGTGCCGGGAGTGGCGGACATGTCCGCCATGGGCGGCGAGACGATGCAGTACCAGGCCCAGCTCGATCCTGACCGGCTGGCGGCGCTCGGGGTGTCGGTGCACGACGTGATGGACGCGCTGGCCAACAACAACGGGAACTCGGGTGGAGGGTTCTACGCCGAAGGGGGCCAGTTCTACTACATCCGCGGCCTCGCGCGGCTCCGGACCGTGGAAGACATCGGCAGCGTGGTGGTCGCGGTCAAGAATGGCACACCGGTCCTGGTGCGGGATCTCGGCACGGTGGAGATCGGCCACGCGCCGCGGCTGGGCCAGTTCGGGTTCAACGAGCGGAATGACGCGGTGGAAGGCGTCATCGTCATGCGACGGGGAGAACAGACGCAGAACGTGCTCAAGGGGGTGGAGGCGAAGACACAAGAGCTGAACGACTCCATCTTGCCGAGTGACGTCCGCATCAAGCCGTTCTATGACCGGAGCGACCTGGTACATCTCACCACCCGCACCGTCGAAGACAACCTGCTGCGTGGAATCCTGCTGGTCGTCGTCGTGTTGATCTTCTTCTTGTATGACATCCGGTCGGGGCTGATCGTGGCCACGGCAATACCATTGGCACTGCTCTTCGCATTCATTTTTCTGGACCTGCGGCACATTCCCGCCAACCTGCTGTCCATCGGGGCGATTGACTTCGGCATTCTGGTGGATGGAGCCGTCGTGATGGTGGAGAATATCCACCGGCAGCTGGCGCTTCGGTACGGCACGGCGTTCAGTGTCCGGGATGTCATCACCCAGGCCGCCGCCGAGGTGGACCGGCCCATTTTCTATGCCATCGCGGTGATTGTGGCGAGCTTCCTGCCCATCTACGTGCTGAGCGGCCCCTCGGGCAAGCTGTTCAAGCCGATGGCGGACACCACGATTTTCGCGCTGATCGGGTCGCTGGTCGTCACCCTCACGCTGTTGCCGGTCCTGTGTGCCTGGTTCCTGAAGCATGGCGTGCGTGAGCGGCGCAATCCCGGCTTCGAGTGGATCAAGGAGCGTTACACGCGCGGCCTGGACTGGTGCCTTGGACGGCCCTGGCTCACGACCGGAGCGACGGCGGCGGTCTTCGTGGGGTCACTGGCGCTGTTGCCGTTCATTGGTGCCGAATTCATGCCGCACCTCGACGAAGGAGCGCTCTGGGTTCGTGCGACCATGCCATATACCATCTCCTTTGACGAATCGTCAAAGATAGTTCCGGAAATACGCTCCATTATCAAGACCTTCCCGCAGGTGACCGTTGTCGCCTCGGAGCATGGGCGGCCGGACGACGGGACCGACCCCACCGGCTTCTTCAACGCCGAGTTCTATGTCGGGCTCAAGCCATACGACGAGTGGAAGGGTGCCGTCCGTAACAAGGCGGCGCTGATTGACTCGCTCGATGTGCTGCTCCGCCGTTTCCCCGGGATCACGTTCAATTACACTCAGCCCGCAGAAGATGCGGTGGATGAGGCCGAGACGGGGCTCAAGAGCGCGCTCGATGTCAAGATCTTCGGCCCGGACCTGAAGGTGCTGGAACAGAAGGGCCGGCAGATCAAGACGGTGCTCGGCGGGGTCAAGGGCATGACCCACCTGACGGTGGTGCAGGAACTGGGTCAGCCGGCCCTCACCGTGGAGGTGGACCGCGACAAGATCGCGCGGTATGGGATCAATGCCGGCGATATCAACGCACTGCTGGAGGCGTCGGTGGGCGGCGCCGTCGCCACCGAAGTGGCACAGGGAGAGCGGTTGTATGACCTCGTCGTGCGGCTGCAACCGCAGTTCCGCCAGACGCCGGAGGCCATCGGCGACATCAAGGTGCCGGCGCCAGATGGTCAGCGAATTCCGCTCAAGAATCTCGCGACGATACAGATCTCCAACGGCGCGTCGTTCATCTACCGACAGGACAATTCACGCTTCATCGGGGTGCAGTACTCGGTGGATGGCCGGGATCTGGCCAGCGCGGTTCACGATGGCCAGGCGGCGGTGGAAAAGGCGGTGGCGCTGCCGGCGGGATACCGCGTGGTCTGGGGCGGGGAATATCAGGAGTACACCGCATCGCGGGCGCAATTGAGGCTGATCCTGCCGCTCACCCTGCTGGTGATATTCCTGCTGCTGTTTGCGCTCTACGGCAACTTCAAGTTCCCGCTGATCACGGTGGCCGGGGTAGTGCTGTCGGCGCCGGTGGGCGGGTTGCTCATGCTGTGGGTCACCGGCACGCCGTTCTCGGTGTCGTCAGGTATCGGGTTCCTGGCGCTGTTCGGCGTCTCGGTACAGACGGCGGTGGTGTACATCTCCTATGCCAACGAGCTTCGAAAGCAGGGAGCGAGCATTGTGAGCGCCACGCGAGAGGCCGCCATTCTCCGGTTGCGGCCGATCATGATGACCGCACTGGTTGCCGCGCTGGGCCTGCTGCCGGCGGCGTTCTCGTATGGGGTAGGTTCGGATTCCCAGCGGCCCTTTGCGCTGGTGATCGTGGGCGGCCTCATTTCCCGGCTGCTCATCAGCGTCTTTGCGATGCCGGCGCTGTATCAGATCGTGGCGCGGGAGGGGGACCGGTTGCAGGTGTGACGACAGGGCGGGCAAGACGGACAGGACGGGCGAGGCGGAGCTGCCCGCCCCGCCCGTCCTGTCCCAGGCCACATCGAACGCACACGGGTCTTAGCTCCTAGCTCTCGGCCTTCACTTCACGTGTCGGTACAGCAGCCGGTTCCGCAGCGCACCCATGTGGTGCCGTCGCTCTCCAGCCAGCGCCAGCGGGCGGCGGCCGCCGGAATGGTCATTCCCCCGTGGTTGTCAAACGTTACTTCACGGACCCGGGTCACGAGCCCAGGTGAGACCAGCTTGCCAAACCAGAGCGTGCCGCTGGAGGTGGATACTCCGCCGGTACCTGGACACTCAGCGCTGGTGCCACGGCACAGGTAGAGTCGGGAGAGCCCCGCGCCCAGCTGCAGTTTCTTGCCCTTGAATGGCGCCGTAACGTAGATGTACGCCGCCGGCATCCAGTGCTTGTCAAAGTTCGGTGCCCCACCAGCAAGCCCGGGCTTGCCGATGGCACCCAGCACCGGATGCGGCACGATGGTGCCGACCACCGTGGATGGGACCACGTGCCCAGCAGCCTCGTTCCAGATCTCCAGCTCCTGCTGGTCATACCAGCCCTTGACCGCCTTCAACGCACTCCATCGGGCTGGAGCCGCCATGTAGCCCGGCGCGCCCTCCAACCCCGCATCGAACGCGCCGTTCAATTCAGGATCCATCGCGACCGATCGGGATGGCGTGAAGCCGCCCTTGGGCCCGACCTCGCACCAGGCGGTGCCGCACCAGATGCTGATGTACTGGACTCCCCCGTTTGAGTCCCAGTCCCACCGGGCCACGGGCGGCAGGCTGTCTCCTGGACCGAACGCAGTTGCCCGGACGCTCAGGCCCGGCAGTGCAGCCAAGCGCCCGTCAACTTCGCGCGTGCCGGTGCATGTCTTGAGGTCCCCACGCTCAGGCTGAAACACCATGCGGGCCTCGAATTCGTCC
>Ga0207707_10001686_pt1 | contig 20316 bp, 21 predicted proteins | sample KBSC83BmetaG_FD_184336 | JGI IMG/M metagenome (GOLD analysis project Ga0207707, IMG submission 184336) | Corn rhizosphere microbial communities from Kellogg Biological Station, Michigan, USA - KBS C8-3B metaG (SPAdes) (version 2) | ecosystem: Host-associated > Plants > Roots > Rhizosphere ...
GCCGATCCGCGAGCGCCAGCGCATGATGCGCGAGCACGGCATGATCGGCCGCCACTACGCCGGCCGCGTGACTCAGATCATCTCCGGCTCCATCGGTTTCGACGATTGGGAATGGGGCGTCGATCTCTTCGCCGACGATCCGTTGGTGTTCAAAAAGCTCGTCTACGAGATGCGCTTCGACGAAGCCAGCGCCGTTTACGGCCTCTTCGGCGCTTTTTTCGTCGGCCTGCGTTTTACCTCTGCGCGGTTGGAATCCCTGCTCGAAGGCGCGCCGCCCAGCTTCACCTGATCTCCGCGCAAACCGATTTCACAAAAGTTCAATTGCCGTTCAGCCGGCCGGAGGTTCCATGCGCCTGAAAGACAAAGTGACCATTATCACTGGTGCCGCCCACGGCATCGGCAAGGCCTACGCGCGGCGCTTCGCCGAGGAAGGCGCGCACGTGGTGATCGCGGACATCGATGGCGCAGGCGGCGAAGCCACGGCGAAAGCGATCGTCGACAGCGGCGGTTCGGCCTGGGCGCGCGAAACCGACGTGCGAGGCTTTCCCAACGTCGAGGGCCTCATGCGCGAAAGCGAGAAAAAATACGGCCGGATCGACGTGCTTCTCAACAACGCGGCGATCTACGTCACGCAGAAATTGTGGAAAGGTCCGGTGGAAGAACTGGCGCTCGAGGAATGGGACCGCGTCATCGAAGTCAACTTGAAGGGCGTGTTTCTTTGCAGCAAAGCGGCGATCCCGATCATGAAACGGCAAAAGAGCGGCAAGATCATCAACATCGCCTCGGGAACTTTCTTCAGCGGTTCGGGCAACATGCCGCATTACACCACGGCCAAAGGCGGCGTGGTCGCGTTGACCCGCGTGATGGCGCGCCAGTTGGGCGAATGGGGCATCAACGTCAACTGCATGACTCCCGGCTCGACCATGAGCGAAGAAGCGGTCTCGGACGAGGTGCTCAAGCGGCGCGAAAACAGCGTCGGCAAGCGCGCCTTCCGGCGCGTCGAAACCCCCGCCGACATCGTCGGCACGGCGGTCTTTCTCGCGAGCACCGACAGCGACTTTGTCACCGGGCAACTGCTGGTGGTCGAAGGCGGCGGCGTAATGCATTGAGTTTCGACGCGGGCGCGCCGCGCTGAACTCGCGATAATCACACCCCGGAAAAATCAGGAGACGCTTGCCGTGATCCCGTAGACGTGGCCGCAGGCGTCGCAGAAAACCACGTTGAAGGGCGAGAGCACGAATTGCTTGCCGCGCGAGGTCGACGACCCGCCTTTGCGTGAGATGATGTGGTCCGTGCCGACGGCGGAGCAGGAAGGACACTTGGGCTCCGGCTCGATTTTCTGTCTGAAGTCCTGAGTGAAATGAAAACCCTGGGTTTGACCATCACCGAATTTCGTTTCGCTCGCGCCTGCCGGCTCTTCCTCGACTTCCTCCTCGATATCGTTCGCGCCCGTGGACTCGTCGTAGTTCGCTCGCTTGCGATTGTCCGATAGCACTTCGTACGCGTCGAGGACCTGCTTGAATTTGCCCGCGGCCTCGTCGTCGCCCGGATTGCGGTCCGGGTGGTAACGAAACACGGCCTTGCGGTAGGCGCGTTTCACCTCTTCGGCGCTGGCACCGCGTTTGATCCCCAGAAGAGAATAATAATCGGAAGTGGAATCCAACTTCTAAACCTCGATCGTGATGCGCGGCTAACCGCGCCAGCGCGATCGCCGTCCCCCAGTGCCAGTGAGTTTTCCTCTTTGTTTGTACATGGTCACGCACATGTCGTAGAGCGCGGAGCCGGCATGGTCGTCGATCATGTGCTCGCCGTCGCGGGTCACGTATTCGACTTGGAAGAGTGCCTCTTTTCCTGAAGGCGCATTGTTCGTGATGCGGATCAGGCGCGCCTCGTTTTTATCGAGATACCCGCCAATGGTGCGAAAGACTTGGACCTGGTTGAGAAAATCCCTGGCCGGCGCGACATCGCCGCGCCGGGCCACACCGGCGTGCTCCAGCTCATCGAGATCCTTCAATGTATAGTGGATCGTCACCGGCGTCGGCGCCGGCGGCTCCTGGTAGCCGCCTTCGACGAGGTATTCTTTGCCGCTCGCCAACAGCCGAATGTCGAAGGTCTTGAGGCCGCGCCGTTCGATGTCCTGGGCGATACAGCGAAGAATGGCCGCATATTTGGAACGAAACATTACAGAAACTTCCTCAATCGACGCGCGCGCGAACTAGACTGCTTTTCGATGATTTTTCGACATCTGCCGTATCCGCAAATGGTACGAACAGTAGGCTGAAAAATCAATAAAAAAAGCGAGCGCGGCGCCATCGTGCGCACTGCGCTCGCCCGCTTTTGATCATTCGGAGCGGCAGGAAATTTAGCGGCGGATCACGGAGCTATTCGGGAAGCGAGGTCAGCGGGTCCACGACCCCGATCAGGCTGTCGCGGGTCACCAGCTTCGCCAGGTCCTCTTCGCTCCAGCCTTCGGTGTTGGCCGGACGAACCGGCAACACGAGATAGCGGATATCCGCGGTGCTGTCGTGCACCCGCACCTCGACATCGTCCGCGGGCTCGAGGCCGAACTCGCGCATCACGCCGCGCGGATCGGCCACGGCGCGCTGCCGGTAATTGAAACTTTTGTACCAATCCGGCGGCCGTCCAAGGATCGGCCGCGGATAACACGAACACAACGTGCAAACCACCATGTGACGCGCCTTCGGCGTGTTTTCGAGCACGACGAATTCATTGATTGCCGTGGCGTCGATACCGAGCTCGGCGCAGGCGGCCTTCGGATCGGCAATGAAGCGCGCCTTGAATGCGGGATCGATCCAGGCACGCGCGACGAGCTTGGCGCCGTTGGCCGGCGTGCGCGCTTCCTGGTAATCGATCTGACACTGAATGTCTTTCTCGCTGATCACGCCCTTTTCAATCAGCAGGTCGCGAATGGCGTAGATGCGCTTGGCATAATGGCTGAGCTCATGCTTCGGGTGGTCGTGGCCGTGGTCATCGGTCTGATCGCTCATGGCGCGTCTCCTCCGGTCGGTTCGAGCCAGTGTTCGTAAATGTCAACGAGAACCTTGTCGCGGTTTTTGGCCGCGTCACCCCAGAGGTCGGTCTGGTTGAAGGCGACCAGGTAGAGAGTCTTTTTCGGCAGGCCGTCACGGCCGAACGCGAGCGATTCGGGATTTAAAAATTCGCCGTAAACGCGTTCGACCCAACCTTTCTTGCCGCGGATATACCACGGCGTTCGCAGGTGTCCGGGGCGGTCTTCAAATTTCACTTTGACCCGATCACCGGGCTTGAATTGGGCGGACGCTTCACTCACGGCTCGCCCCATTTGCTTTCGAACTGCGCGAGTCTTTTGTCGATCTCGTCTTTGGTGAGAATTTTCTTCTCGATCAGGATCGCTTCCATGCTGGCGATCCAGCGCTCGTAATAGGACATGTCGCGGTAGGCCGCCGAATCCATCTCCTCGCGGGCGCGGCGCAGTTCATCGGTGCGCTTGATGCCTCGGACACCGAGCGCCTGATTGACCGCATCGGCGAGAACTTCCCAGTCGGATAGCTGATGCTCGGTTTGATCGATCGGCCCGCCCGGCAGTCCGCCGACGTCGTGATGCCCTCGCGCCATTTTTTCCTCCGCGGCTTATCCCTTGAGCCGGTTGGCCAGCGCCTTGTGCTCCGTTTTGATGCCGGCGGGCAGGTGATCACCGTACGTGTCGAAGTAATCGCCCTGACTCTTGAGATTATTCTTCCAGCCTTCTCGATCGACAGCGACCAGGTGATCGAGATCCGATTTGGAGACGCTCAGTCCGCCGCCGTTGAGCGACGCAGGTTTCGGCACGTAGCCGATGGGCGTTTCCTCGGCCTCTCCACCGCCTTTTGAACGCTCGATGACCCAGCGCAAAACCCGCAGGTTCTCGCCGAAGCCTGGCCAGATAAACTTTCCCTGTTCGTTGCGTTGAAACCAGTTGACGCGAAAAATTTTCGGCGGCTTGCTGGCGCGCTTTGCCATGGACAGCCAGTGACCCCAGTAATCACCCATGTTGTAGCCGCAGAACGGCAGCATCGCCATCGGATCGCGGCGCACCACGCCGACCGCACCGGTGGCCGCGGCGGTCGTCTCCGACGCCAGAGTCGCGCCGAGGAAAGTCCCGTGCTGCCAGTTGAAAGACTCGTAGACGAGCGGCACCAGCTTGTTGCGACGGGCGCCGAACAGAATCGCGCTGATCGGCACACCCTCGGGCTTCTCCCACTCGGGTGAATAGGTTGGGCATTGTTTAATGGAAACGGTGAAACGCGCGTTGGGATGAGCCGCCGGCTGGCCGCTCGCCGGATCCCAGGCCCGGCCGCGCCAGTCGTGCGCATTCTTGGGGGTCGGGTCATCGTGACCTTCCCACCAAACCGTGCCATCGGAGCGAAGCGCGACGTTGGTGAAGATCGTGTCGCGCTTGATCATCGCCATGGCGTTGGGATTGGTTTTCGAGCCGGTGCCCGGCGCCACGCCGAAAAATCCCGCCTCGGGATTGATCGCCCAGAGCCGACCGTCGGATCCCACCCGGAGCCAGCAAATATCATCGCCGACGGTATGAATCTTCCAGCCTTTCATGCTCGGCGGCGGCACCAGCATCGAGAGATTGGTCTTGCCGCACGCACTCGGAAAGGCGCCGCAAATATAAGTAATTTCACCGTCGGGATTTTCCACGCCGACGATCAGCATGTGCTCCGCGAGCCAACCCTCTTTTTGACCGAGCTTGCTGGCGATGCGCAGAGCCAGACATTTTTTAGCCAGCAGGGCATTGCCGCCGTAGCCTGAGCCGACGCTCCAGATCGTGTTGTCCTGCGGATAATGGCAGATGAAGCGCCGCTCGATGTCGAGATCGGCTTTGGAGTGGAGACAGCGGGTAAAGTCATCGGACGCGCCTAGATGATCAAGCGCAATTTTTCCCATGCGCGTCATCATGCGCATGTTGAGCACCACATAGACACTGTCGGTGATCTCAATGCCGACCTTGCTGAACGGAGATCCCGCCGGCCCCATCAGGAACGGAATCACGTACAATGTTCGTTTCTGCATGGCGCCGGAAAAAATCTTCGCGAGCTTGTCGTAGGACTCCGACGGCGCCATCCAGTTGTTGTTGGGACCCGCCTCTTCCTTTTCTTTCGTGCAGACAAACGTCAAGTTCTCCGTCCGCGCGACGTCATTGACGGCGCTGCGATGCAGATAACAGCCCGGCAGCGCCTCCTGATTGAGCGGCATGAGATCGCCGGTTTGGATTGCGACCTCGGTCAATTTTTCCTTCTCTTCCTCAGAACCATCGCACCAGAAAATATCGTCCGGCCGGCACATGGCCGCCATTTCCTTGACCCACTTTTGAATATGTTGATTTGCCGGAACCGTGCCTGTCGAGGAACTCATGAGTGACCTGTCTTTCCTTCCATTTTGTGGATTTCTAGGATCGCCGCGAAGTGCGGTCGATTCACTTACGTTGTAATTCTAAAGCCTATCCGATGCGGAGCGGCGATGTCAATATTGGATGGCTATTCGTGGAAAACGCGCGACAGCCGCCAGCGCCCGCCGGGAATGTCATCATTCCATTTTGCCAGCGCTGCGAGTCCGCCGCGCGAATCGAGAATACGCACGAACTCTTCGTCGCCGAGGCGTTTGCCGATCTGGCCGAGCACGGCCTGCTGACCCAGCCGGAGCCGCGCCACCAGCGGACTTTGCCAGCTCACGGCGCGGAGCTGCGCCAAAGCCGCGCTCAGCGACAGAAAGGGCAATCGTTGAGTGGCCGCGCGCGCTTTCAGCGTCTCCAGATCGATCGCCTGCTCGACGGCGAGGTGATCGCACGCCGTGCGCCGGAGAGTTTTGAGATGCGCGCCGCAGCCAAGTTCTTTCCCCATGTCCGCCGCCAAGGTGCGGACGTAAGTGCCCCGCGAACAGATCACGTCGAACTCGATTTCGCGATCGTTCAGTTTCTTGAGGTTGAGCGCCGCGATGCGGATCGTCCGCGGTTCGCGCGGCACTTCCTTGCCCTGGCGCGCCAGACGATATAGCCGCACGCCGTCTTTTTTGAGCGCCGAGAACATCGGCGGAATCTGTTGAAGCGCCCCGGTGAATTGCTTTTCCAGCGCGCGCAGCTCGGGCTTGCCGATGCGCGGCACCGACTGCTCGGCTACGACAGTTCCGGTACAGTCCTGGGTATCGGTTTCGATGCCGAGCGCCATGACGCCGCGATAGCTTTTGATTCCGCCGAGAAAAATATCGGCGATCTTGGTGCCTTCGTTGACACCGATCAGAAGCAGCCCGGAGGCGAACGGATCGAGAGTGCCGAGATGGCCGACCTTTTTCGCGCCGAGGGTCTTTTTTACCTGGTGTACGACCTGGGCCGAGGAGGGACCTTCCGGCTTGTCGATCAATAAAATGCCGCTCTGCGTCGTCATGGATTTCAGACGGAAAGGATCAAACGCGCTAAATTTTCAGGATTTCAAGAGTGAGTCGATGCGTCGCGCCTCTTCCTCGAGATCGTCGTAGGCAAATTCGATGGCCGGCACGAAACGCAGATTGGCCTGCTGGCCCACTTTTGAACGGATGAAGCCGGCGGCGCTTTTCAATCCGGCGAGCGCTTCGCTTTTGTCCACGCCGTCGGCGAGGAGATTGAAAAAAACCTTCGCATGGCGGAGATCCTTGCTCACTTTGACCGCGGTCATGTTGATCGAGCGCAGCCGCGGATCGCGGATATCGCGGCGCAAAAGCTCGGCGATGATCTCGTGCAACAGGTCGCCGACGCGGTCGGCTCGTTGAAATTCCATAGCCAGCATTTATTCAAACTTGGCGCGCGATCAACAGTGGAAGCATTCCACCTCCGCGCCGTTCACCTGCGCCAGGCCGAGGCCGTCGATGAAGTCGACGATTTTATTCAACGTCGCCTCGACGATCGGCTGGCTCGTGCCGGCGGCGGCAAACCCTAACACCGCGCTTTGCCAAAGCTCCTGGTCGTCGCACTCTGTGACCGACACGTTGAACTGGTTGGCCACCCGCGACTGAACCCTCTTCAAAACGCCGCGCTTGCCCTTGAGCGAGTGGTTTTCGGGAATGATCAGCTTGAGCTTAAGAACACCCACCACCATGAGGTCGAGAGGCTTCGCGGAAAGCTTAGGCGCCGGCCCGCGCCCCTTCGCGTCCCGTCGGCGCCGGCGCGATCCGTCGAACCACCGGAATGCGCTCGAAGGACTCGACCACGTCGCCTTGCTTGACGTCCTGAAAGCCTTCGAGCGAGAGACCGCACTCGTAGCCGGCCGCGACCTCGCGCACGTCATCCTTGAAGCGCTTGAGGCTTGCCAGCTTGCCCTCGTGCACGACCACCTGGTCGCGCAGCAGGCGCACGTTGTTGCCGCGCGCGATCTTGCCTTCGGTGACGTAGCATCCGGCGATGGTGCCGATGCCGGCGATATTGAAAATCTGGCGAACTTCGACCCGCGCCTGGATTTGCTCGCGATAGGTCGGTTCGAGCATGCCTTCCATGGCGGCGCGCACATCGGCGACGGTCTCGTAGATAATCGTGTACAGCCGCACGTCGACGCCTTCCTTCGCGGCCAAGGCGGCGCCCTTCGATTCCGGGCGCACGTTGAAGCCGATGACGATCGCGTTCGACGCGGCGGCGAGCAAAATGTCGCTCTCAGTAATGCCGCCGACGGAGCCGTGAATCACGCGGAGCTTGACTTCGTTCGTCGACATCCGGGTCAAGGCATCGGTGAGCGCCTCGACGGAGCCCTGCACGTCACCCTTGAGAACGACGCGAAGCTCCTTCACATCGCCAGTCTTGATCTGGTCGTAGAGCTCTTCCAGCGACACTTTGCTGGATTTCACCAGCTCGGTCTCGCGCTGTTTGCTTTGGCGGTATTCGGCCACCTGGCGCGCTTTGGCCTCATCGGCGACAGCGACGAACGAATCGCCGGCGAGCGGCACACCTTGAAGGCCGAGGATCTCCACCGGAAACGACGGCGGCGCCGCGTCGACCTTACGGCCGTGATCGTCGATCATCGCGCGTACCTTGCCGTGGTAAGCGCCGCACACGAACGCATCACCGCCGTGCAGTGTTCCTTCCTGCACCAGCACGGTGGCCACCGCGCCGCGACCGCGATCGAGCTTGGCTTCGACGATGGTGCCACGCGCAAGTTTTTCAGGGTTGGCTTTGAGCTCGAGAATGTCGGCCTGCAAAAGAAGCATTTCCAGCAGATGCGGAATGCCTTCGTGGGTCTTCGCCGAAACCGGCGCGAACACGGTATCGCCGCCCCAGTCTTCGGCCGCGAGGCCGTATTCCGAAAGTCCGCGTTTCACTTTTTCCAGATTGGCATCGGGCCGGTCCATCTTATTGACGGCGACGATGATCGGCACTTCGGCGGCGCGCGCATGGTTGATCGCTTCCACGGTCTGCGGCATCACGCCGTCGTCCGCTGCGACGACCAAGACGACGATGTCGGTCACCTTGGCGCCGCGCGCGCGCATGGCGGTGAAAGCCTCATGCCCCGGCGTATCCAGAAAAGTCACGCTGCGGCCGTCCACCTGCACGTGGTATGCGCCGATGTGCTGGGTGATGCCGCCGTGCTCCTGCTCTGTCACGTGGGTGCTGCGAATGGCGTCGAGCAGGGACGTCTTGCCGTGGTCGACGTGGCCCATGATCGTGACCACCGGCGGACGCGGCAGCAGCGCGCCTTCTTCTTCAACCTGGTTTTCAACCTCAAGCGCGCTTTCGGCGTCAAAGGCAACGTTCTCGACCTGGTGATCGAACTCCGACGCAATCAACGTCGCGGTGTCGGCGTCCAGCACCTGGTTGATGGTCGCCATCATGCCCATGCTCATGAGCTTCTTGATGACTTCGCCGGCTTTGACGCCCATTTCGCGCGATAGATCTGCCACCGTGATCACTTCGGAAATTTTGATCACGCGCTTGCTCGCCCGCGGCACGGTGATCTCGGTCTTGCGCACTTCTTTGCCGGGGAGCACGCGCTTTTTCTTGGGAATGCGCCCGCCGCGCATATCTTTCTCGCGCGACTCGAGCACGTCTTGCTTTTTGACTACTCGCCGTTTATGCCGCCCGGCCTTCGGCTTGTCCTCTCCGGCTGCCTCCCCTTGCGGCTTCTCCCCTTCCGCAACACGCGCGCCTGGGAGAGCGGGGGCACCCGGCGGGCGACGCACAGGAGTCGGCGCCGGCTCCAGGCGCATGGTCTGCTTCAGATCGATGCGGCCGAGAATGCGCGCGCCGCCGCGCGGTGCTTCCGGCTGCGCTGCCGGCGCAGGCGCTTGCGCGGCAATTTTCTGCTCCGGCTCGGGCCTTGTAGGCGCCGGCTCGGCTCGCTGAGCGGCTTCCGTCTGTTTCTCTTCGGGCGCCGGCTCTGCCGGTGATTCCTCGAGCACGGGAAACTCTTCCGGCGCCTGGAGCTCAGGCTCGGCGTACGGGAATTCTTCGATAGGAGGCGGCGGACTATCGGGTTCGGCGGCGGAAGGCACCTCGGCAGCGGCTGCTGTGGCTATTTCCGCGGCGGGTTCCGTCGGCGCGACTTCCGTGCGATTGACGCGACGGCGGATGACGTTGGCTTTGACCCGCCGCTCGATCACAGTCTCGTGCGCTTCGGCGGCACCGAGACCTTCCTCTTCGTTGCGCACCATGCGGTCGGCGACGATCTTCTCCTCGCCCACGTGAACCTGCGGCTTTTCCTGGGCCGCCAAAGCCGCGCGCACGCGCGCGACCTCGTCGTCCTCCAGGGCGCTTTGAGCCTTGCGTCCGCGGATGCCCAACCGATCCAGTTGGGCGATGAGATCCTTCGTCTCAATTCCTAATTCTTTGGCTAATAAGTGGACTCTCTTGCCCATCGGCTCTTACTCCCGAATTCGATCTTTGAGCAGCTCGATCAATCGAGCTTTCGCGGCGCGATCCACTTCCGCGCGAAATGCGCGATAATGGCTTTTTCGCGTCAAAAATAATTGCCAGCAGTCCGCGCTTCGATGCAGGTAACCGCCGCGCCCCCGGCTCGGGTGCGGCATCAATTGGCCTTCGAGTAAGCTCAGCCGGATCAGCTCTTTCTGATATCCGCGCTGGCCGCAGCCCAGGCAGGTCCGCTGCGGCTCGTGTCCTCGCTTCAGCACGCTATTCCGGAGATGACTCCTGCTCCGGCTCCGGCCCCGCGGCCGCAGCCGCCGCCTCCGCCGCAGCCGCAGCTTCCGCCGCGCTCGCCGCCTCGGCTTCGCGCGCGCGCTTCTCCGCGACGTATTGTTTGGCGGAGCTATGCAACGCCTCGGCCTTTTCCTTGCTGATGCCTTCCACGTCGAGAATTTCCTCGAGCGGGCTGTCGGCAACATCTTCCGCCGATTTGAAGCCCTCCTGGTAGAGCAGCTCCGAGGCGAAGTCGCCAATGCCCGGGATCGCGCCGATGGACTGGCGCGCCCGGCGCGTCTCCTCTTCGGCCTCGGCTTCACTACGCACGTCGATGCGCCACGCGGTCAGGCGCGACGCGAGCCTGACGTTCTGGCCCTTCTTGCCGATCGCCAGCGATAACTGGTCGTCGGGAACGATCACTTCCATCGTGTGATCGTCGTCGTCGATAATAATTTTCGACACCTTGGCCGGCGCCAAAGCGCGGCAGACAAACTCCGCCTGATCCGGAATCCAGTGCACAATGTCGATCTTCTCGCCGCGGAGTTCCTGCACCACCGCCTGCACGCGCGTGCCTTTCATACCGACGCAAGCGCCCACAGGATCGACGTCCTGGTCGTGCGACACCACGGCGATCTTGGCGCGCCCGCCCGGCTCCCGCGCCGCGCCTTTGACTTCGACGATGCCTTCGTAGATCTCCGGCACTTCCTGGGCGAAGAGCTGAATCAGCATGCCCGGATGCGTGCGCGAGAGCACGATCTGCGGCCCGCGGCTGGTAATTTCCACGCTGACAATGAAAGCCCGGATGCGGTCGCCCTGACGATAGCGTTCGCGCGGCACCTGTTCTTTTTCCGGCAGGATCGCGTCGGTGCGGCCGAGGTTGACGATGATGTTGCGCTTCTCGAAGCGCTGGACGATGCCGTTGACGAGCTGACCTTCGCGGCCTTTGAATTCGTTGTAGATGATCTCGCGCTCGGCGTCGCGCAGCCGCTGCACGATGTTTTGCTTGGCAGCCTGGGCGGCGATGCGTCCGAAGAGACTCGAGTCGAGCTTGCAAAGCAGTTCGTCGCCGATCTCGGCGTCGGGATCGAGCGTGTCGCGCGCTTCCTGCAGCGTGATCTCGGTGGCCTCGTCCTGGATGTCCTGCACAACGGTTTTGGCTTCGAACAGCTCGACCTCACCGATCTCGGGGTTGAACTGCGCTTCGATTTTGCGCAGGTGGCCGAACTTCTTCTTGGCCGCCGACACCATGGCGTTTTCCAGGGCGCTGACAAGAATCGTCTTGTCGATGCCCTTTTCCTTGCTGACCTGTTCGATGACTCTATTTAGATCCTGCTGCATATTCGGCACTCCAGTCGTGCTCGTAATTGGACTTTTCAATCAGCGCGAACGGAATCTCGCGGCGCGCGCCGTCCTGACTCAACGTAATCCTATCGCCGGAAACTTCCAAGAGCGGCCCAAGAAACGATTTTCTGCCCTCGATCGACTCGCGCGTGCGCACGCGAACCTTCTTGCCTACGTATTGCGCGAAATGCTCCGGCCGCTTGAGCGGTCGATTGATGCCCGGTGAAGAAACCTCCAGCGTGTATGCGCCTTCGACGACGTCGTGGGTATCCAGAAGCATGCTCAGCTCGCGGCTCATGCGGCTGAGATCGTCCATGTTGGGACCTCCCGGCTTGTCCAGATACAAGCGCAGCACCCGGCCGGCGCGCGTCCCCTCGCGCCGAAGCTCGATATCGAGGATTTCCATTCCCTCGGTTTCGGCCAGCGGCGTCGCGATCTCCCAAATGCGCGCGACGGTCGCATCCATAATGACGGTCCCAGAAACAAAAAAAGCGGGCCAAGCCCACTTCGAGTGCTAACTCCTAAAGTGTAAGAAAATTAATAGCATGGCCCAGCTTGTCAATGCAAGGGCCGGTTGCCGGCGCGATTGCGTCACCGCCCCTATCTGTTATGATTCGGACGTAAAAAAAACCAGCTCTTTGCAGCATGAAGGTCCTCACCGCATCGAAACGGCGCTCTTCCCGACAGATTTCCTGGGAGCAGATTCTCGCCAACCTGGACGACGGAGTGATTGCCCTCGACGACGAGCAGAAGGTCATTTTTTTCAACGAAGCTTCGGAGGTGCTTACCGATATTTCTTCTGGAGCCGCAGTCGGCCAGATGCTCGAGCAGATTTTCAAGCGCGAGCCCTGGCTCGTCGAACTGGTCCAGACGACTTACCCGCCGCTGCAAAAACGCGCGCGCGGCGAGGGCGATTTCGTCAACCGTTGGGGCCGTAAGATTCCGGTCGGGGTCACCGTCTCGCCCCTGGAGGATCGCTACGGGCGCTTCGTCGGAACAATCCTGCTGCTCCGCGACATCAAGCGGCGCAAGGAGCTGGAAGAAGATCTAAAGCGCGCCGATCGGCTGGCCTTGATGGGGACCTTGGCCGCCGGCCTGGCGCATGAAATCCGCAATCCCCTCGGCGGCATTAAGGGCGCGGCGCAATTTCTTCGCCGCTCGGCGGACGGCGATCCTTCCCTGCATGATTTCACCGGGATCATGATCCGCGAAGTGGACCGGGTGAATCAATTGATCGAGCAACTGCTCGATCTTTCGCGTCCCGCTCAGCTCACCCTCGGCCCGGTCAACATTCATGAGATCCTGGACGACGTTCTTCTGCTCGAAGGCCACAGCGTCGGCGCCGGCGAGATACAGGTGAGGAAACGCTTCGACCCGAGTCTGCCGCCGATCCGCGGCGACCGCGCGCAGCTCATCCAGGTTTTTTTGAATTTGGTGAAAAACGCTTTTCAGGCGATGTCCGACGGCGGCACGCTGACGGTGACGACGCGGCTGGAGACCGATTATCATATTCGCGAGCAAGGCACTGCTCCCAACCGCTTTATCTGGGTCGACCTGGCAGACGAAGGATGCGGCATTCGCGAAGAAGACCTGGCGAATATTTTTTCGCCGTTCTTCACGACCAAAAACAACGGCACCGGATTGGGGTTGGCCACCTGCTATCGCATCATCAAGGAGCACGGCGGCACGATCCGGGTCGAAAGCATCGAAGGAAGGGGCAGCATCTTCAGAGTCTCGCTGGTGGTGGCCGACTAAAAATGGAACAAGGGAAAATTTTGATCACCGAGGACGAGGAGTCGCTCAGATTCGTGCTGCAGAAAGCGCTCGAAACCGAAGGCTACTGGGTTCAGACCGCCGCTAACGGGGCAACCGCGCGGCGGCTCCTGACCGATAACCACTTCGACATCGCGCTGATGGACATCAAGCTGCCCGACTGCGACGGGCTCGACCTCCTGAAGGAGCTAAAGGAGCACGGCGTCGAAACGGAGATGATTTTGATGACCGCGCAAAACACCATGCGCAACGCCATCGGCGCGATGAAGAACGGCGCCTTCGACTACATCACCAAACCTTTCGACCTCGACGAAGTGCTGGTGCTGATCAAGCGCGCCATGGACAGCCGCAAGCTCAGCCGCGACTTTCGCGAGCTCAAAGAAGAAGTGAAAAAACGCTTCGAGCCCGGCGTCAACATCATCGGCACCAGCCCGAGCATGCAGATCGTCTACAAAACCATCGGCCAGGTGGTCGACACCCAGGCAACGATCTTGATCCTGGGCGAGAGCGGCACGGGCAAGGAGCTGGTCGCCAAGACGATCCATTACAACTCGCCGCGCTGGAATCAGCCGTTCGTGGCGATCAACTGCGCGGCGATTCCGCGCGACCTGCTCGAAAGCGAGCTCTTCGGCCATGAGAAAGGCGCGTTTACCGGCGCCCTCGATCGCCGTCTGGGAAAATTCGAGCTGGCCGAAGGCGGCACTCTATTTCTCGACGAAGTGGGCGATATCCCGCTCGATCTTCAGACCAAATTATTGCGCGTCTTGCAGGACCACGAATACAGCCGGGTCGGCGGGCGCGACGTGCTGAAGGCCGACGTACGCATCCTCGCCGCCACCAATCAGGACCTCGACAAAGAGGTCAAAGAAAAACGCTTTCGCGAAGATCTTTTTTTCCGCTTGAAAGTCATCCCGATTTATCTGCCGCCGCTGCGCGAGCGCCGGGGCGACATCGCGCTTTTGATCGGCTACTTCGTCGACAAGATCAACCGCGAGATGGGCATCCAGATCTCCGGCGTGTCCCCCGACGCGCAAAAGCTCCTGGAAAACCATGCCTGGCCGGGCAACGTGCGCGAGCTGGAAAACACCTTGATCCGCGCCGCCGTGCTGTCCTCGGGACCGATTCTCTTTCCGAAGGATTTTTCGCTCCAGAACCAACCCGCGGCGACGACCCTGGAAGTCGACCAGCTTTCACTCGAAGAGATCATTCGGCACAAGCTCGAAGACTATTTTCGCCGCACCGAGGGCGTCGACGTGGACAACCTCTACTCGCTCGTGATCGAGCGGGTCGAGCGGCCGCTGATCGATCTCACGCTCAAAAAAACCAACGGCAATCAGATCCGCGCGGCGCAGATCCTGGGCATCAACCGCAACACGCTCAGAAAAAAAATTACCGATCTGCGCATCGAGCTCAAAAAAGACCCTTCTTGAAATCCATGCCTGCCGCGCTCGCGCTGCCGCGCCTCTACGCCATTCTCGATCCGCAAGCGACCCGCGGTCGTTCGCCCGCAGACGCGTTGCGCGCGCTCCTCGACGGCGGCGCGGCGATCATTCAACTGCGGGCGAAATCGCTGGCGCCCAGGGATTTCCTCGATCTCGCGCGCTTGGCCCGCGCCGAAACGCGCGCGCGCGACTGCCGGCTAATCATCAACGACCGCGCCGACATCGCGCTCGCCTGCGACGCCGACGGCATTCATCTCGGACAGGAGGATTTGCCGCTCCCGGCCGGCAGGAAAATCATGGCGCCCAAGATCGTCGGTGTCTCGACTCACGACATCGCGCAAGCGCGCGCGGCCGAGCGCGGCGGCGCCGACTACATCGGCTTCGGACCGATGTTCGGGACGACGACCAAAGACACCGGCTACGCGGCGCGCGGGATCGAAATGCTGAGAGAAATCCGCGCCGCGGTCCACCTGCCGATCGTCGCAATCGGCGGCATCACCGAGGAAAAAGCGCCCGAAGTCTGGCGCACCGGCGCGGACTCCGTCGCGATCATCAGCGATATTTTGCAAGCGGCGGATATCGCCGCCAAAACCCGGCGCATCCTTGCCAGCGGTTAGCTGTCCGATATTTTCTTTTCATGTCTATCAACTTCAGTACACCACCTGACAACCGCTACTTCGAAGATTATGTGCCGGGCGCCGTGCACGAATTCGGCTCGATCCCGGTCGATGAACAGGAAGTGATCGAGTTCGGCAAGCGCTATGTGCCGCTCCCCTACCACGTCGACAAAGAGGCGGCGAAAAAAAGCATCTACGGCGGCGTCATCGCCAGCGGCTGGCACACTGCGTCGCTGATGATGCGCGTCTACAGCGAAAACTATCTTCCCAAGGTCGCCAACCTGGGCTCGCCCGGCGGCGACGAATTGCGCTGGGACAAACCGGTCTTTCCCGGCGACGTGCTCTCGGTGCGCGCGACGGTTTTGGAAACGCGCCGTTCCGAGTCCCGCCCTGACCGCGGCATCGTCCGTACTTTTATCGAAGTGCTCAATCAAAACCGCGAAGTGGTGATGAGCATGAAGATGGTGAATTTCGTCAAATGCCGCGGAGCCCGGCGTTGAGCCGGTAGCCGTGTCATGAGCGCGCTTCCGCCGGCAGTGAGTTTAGGCGCCGAGTGGCGCGCCGCGGCGAGATCACCGAACAGCGCGCTATTATTGCTTCAAGATCGCGCCAAGCCCGCCGAATCGAAATCCAATCCCACATCGCGAATCCAGCAGCCGGTCGATTTCAGCCGCATCCGCTGTCCGCTCTGCGCATGGCGGCCGACGGCGACCCATCGTTGGTTTTGCGCGCCCTGCGACTATCCGGAATTTTTCAGCGACGGCTGCGGCGCATGTTGGAATACTTTCAGCACCCACGGTCGCTGTCCTAGCTGCGGCCATCAGTGGCGCTGGACAGCCTGCTTGAACTGCTCGGGATGGTCGCCGCACGAAGACTGGTACGAGGACTCATCGGCGCAGTCATACTAAAAACCTCGCGTGATTCCCGAAGACATCGGAATTCCTCGCGCAAAGGCGCAAAGTAAAATAAATCTTAACTTTGCGTGCTTGGCGTCTTGGGGCGTTCAAGATAATTATTTTCGTTCGCTTATTTGCGATCACCCGACTAAAAATCCTCGCGCACACGCAGGTAGCTGGCGAAGCGCGGCAGGCCGGTTTTGCTGAGACCGCGGTAGGTGTAGGTGACGGTCGCGCCGACCGGCGGCGGATGTTTGCGAACCGCGTCGGTGAAACCGGTGCCGATCAGAAATTTTTTCCCGTCCGGCATCTGTACGCGCAGCGCGCCGAGCATGTCCTGATATTTGCCCTTGCCCGGCACGTGCTCAATCACCATCGCTTCCGTATCCTGTAACGGCTTGAGCTTGAGCAGGACGTCGCTCCGCCCGGTCACGTAAAGCGCGTCGGCCAGATGCAGCATCAGTCCTTCGCCGCCTGCGCGGACGATCTGGTCGAGCTTGCGCTTCAAAGCGGCGCGGTCGCCCACGCGAAATTGCTCGACGGCGACCAGTTGCGGCCATTTCGCCTGCGCGACGACCTCGCGAATTTTCTGCGCGCGCTCGGCGAAAGTGCCGGGCGCGTCGGGCAACTCGAAAATCATATACTTGAGCCGGCGCCAATCGGCATCCTGCGGCTCGGTCTTGCGCACGACGCCTGAGAGCGCGTCGAAACGGCCGCGTCCGAGCCAAAGCTCGCCATCGAGCGGCTGGCGCGCCGGCAGTTTCGCGATAAACCAAGCCGGCGCATGGACGGGCCGCCCGCTGCGAAAGCGCAAGATCGCGCCGTCCCACAGCGCCCGCACGCCGTCGAATTTCTCGCTGATCAGATACTTGGCGGGATCGACGTCCGGCCCGAGCTCGTTGGCGAGGAGAAGCGGCGGCGCCGAGGCCGCCGCGGCTGAGTTGCAGACGAAAAGAACCGCGACGAGAACTACCGCGATCGCCGTCTGCGCCGCTCGATGATCTCTTGGTCGCATGTTTGAACGCATCGAGCTCGCACCGTCATTGCTCGCCAGGAATTCGCGGCGCCAGAGGCGGGCTACGCTTCGTCGATGTCGTCGAGAGCGTAGTCACCCCGTTCGGTGTAGTTTTCAAAGCGCGTAAATTCGCCCAGGAAAGTCAGGGTTACGCTGCCGGTTGGACCGTTTCGCTGTTTCTCGATGATGACTTCGGCCTTACCCTTCACGTCTTCGTTGTTCTTGTCGTAAAGCTCCTCGCGGTAGATGAACATGATCACGTCGGCGTCCTGTTCGATCGCGCCCGATTCGCGAAGGTCGGACATCTGCGGCCGGCGGCCGGTGCGGTCCTCGACTTTGCGGTTGAGCTGCGACAGCGCAATCACGGGAACGGTCAATTCTTTTGCGAGCGCTTTTAAAGATCGCGAGATTTCGGAGATCTCCTGCTCGCGATTGTTGGCCGGCCCCATGCCGCGCATGAGCTGGAGATAGTCAACCACGATGAGACCGACCTTCTTCGAGCGATCGCGCAGCAGGCGCCGCGCCTTGGCGCGCAGTTCCAGCACGGAAATGGCGGGAGTGTCGTCGATGTAGATCGGCGCTTCGTGAAGACGCCCGGCAGCCTTGGCGAGCTGCGGAAAGTCGCGCTCGCCGAGGTAGCCAGAACGAACCTTGGAGCTATTCACCCGCGCCTCCGAACAAAGCATGCGCAGCACCAATTGCTCCTTGGCCATCTCCAAGGAAAATACCGCGGCGCCCACGCCGTTATAAGCCGCGTTGGTGGCGATGTTGAGAGCGAACGCCGTCTTGCCCATGCCGGGACGGCCGGCGACGATGATGAGATCCGAAGGCTGCAGACCCGCGGTGATCTTGTCCAGATCTTCGTAGCCCGTCGGCACGCCGGTCACCATTTCTTTTCGCTGGTAGAGCTTATCGATGGTTTTGAGCGTGTCGGTGATCATGTCACCGACGGCGACGAAGGAGGCTTTGATTTTCTTTTCGGAGATGTCGAAGATGACTTTTTCGGCGCTATCGAGAAATTCTTCGACGTTCCCCTGCTCTTCATAGCCGCGGGTGGCGATCTCGGTGGCGGTGGAAATCAAACTGCGCAAAATGGACTTTTCGCGCACGATCCGGGCGTAATGGGCGATGTTCGCGGCGGTAGGCACAAAGTCGTTCAGCGAGGTGAGGTAGGCGGCGCCGCCGACGGCTTCCAGCTCGCCGTTGTTCTTGAGGATATCCGCCAACGTGATCACGTCGGCAGGCTCGTTGCGGTCGCTGAGCTGGATCATGGCGCGAAAAATCTTGCGATGCGTCTCGCGGTAAAAGTCCTCGGGCCGGAGAAGTTCCAGCACGTGATTGATCGCTTCGTTGTCCAGCAGAATGCCGCCCAGTACCGACGACTCGGCTTCCAGATTCTGCGGCGGAACTTTGCGAAGATTGTCTTCTAATGCGGCCATCGGTGCAGCGAGCGGTTCGGCGGAAAAAAGTTATCACCGCCGAGCGCAAATTTTTTTGTTACGCGAGAGTGAAAGAATACGTCTCAAAAAGCAAGAAAAATATGCGCGCGCGAAAAACATTTTTAATCGGGTTTCGAGAAAACTCTTGCGTTGAAAAAAAGCAAACGAGGAATCTTTCAATCAACACGCCGGCTTCCTGATGTTTGATCACAGCTTGCGAACACTTTATGCACATGCCGCGGCGGCGCCGCTTTGCGCGCGGCGAAAGAATCGCCGGTGATGGACAGCACTCAGGAACCGGCGTGGCTCGCCGTCACCGTGGTGTGAATGCCGCCGCGCACGTTGAAGTCGCCGGTCACGGTCATCTTGCGCGGCCGGCAGGCTTGAACCAAGTCGTCAAGGATTTTATTGATCACCGCTTCGTGAAAAGCGCCTTCGTTGCGGTAGGACCACAGATAGAGCTTGAGCGATTTGAGCTCGACGCAGATTTGATCGGGCACGTAGACGATGCGAATGGTGGCGAAATCCGGTTGTCCTGTACGCGGGCAGATGCACGTGAATTCGGAGCATTCCATGTCGATCTCATAATCGCGCTCAGGACGCGGGTTGGGAAAAGTATCCAACTGCTTGCTCGGTTGAGTGGCCATGGGCGGAGTTTAGCGCGAGACAAAAGCATTTCCAAATCGACCACTTAACTTGACTTGCCCGGGGGGCGATGATAACCGCTAATTGAGTAATCGCGGAGGAAAAATCTCTTGAGCACGCCCAAGGAACCGAAGGCCGGAGAAAAGCTCAGCGAGCAGGACGCCAAGGCTTACGTCGACTATCTTTATTCCACCCTCTACAAGTACGCCCACGAGAAAATCTACCAGGGCGCGTTCATGACCCAGTTGCGGAATGGCAAGCTGCCGCTGCCGGTGATGCGCCAGTTTTTCAAGAATTGGGGTCATTTTTCTCTCGAGGTCAATGCGCTCAACGCCGTTTCCTATTACACGCACCTGCCTTTTTTCGTGCGCCATTTCGATTTGCTCGGCCCGTTTTGCGCCAAGATCGCCGATGAATTGATCTCGCCGCGCGCTCCGGGTCACGTTTTGGTGCTGCTGCAAACCGCGGAAAAGATGGGGCTCAACAAAAAAGAAATGCTCGAAGATCCCTATCTGCCGGCCGCGCGCGCGATCAACGACTTCTGCCACAAAATTTTCATCGACGGCTCCATCGTCGAGCTCTGGGGACTGCACGTGTTCGAGGAATCGCTTTCCATGTGGTCGGGACAATGGTTTACCGCGTTGACTGCCCATTACGGCTTCAGCAAAGAGGACGCGATTTATTTTTCCACCCACGAAGAAGCCGACATGGACACGCACAAGCTCGGCGAAGGCGGCGAAGAGGCCATGGGACATGGCGCATTCAATCGCACCGTGCTGACCCGCGCGCTGCAGGACAGCGTGGAATTTCGCGCCGGCTATTCGATGGAATATTGCGCGCTCACCATGGTCGATCTACACGCGCAGATGAAACAGGCGGCGCTGGACAATCCTTACAATCCTTAACCCAGGCGCGTAGGGACGATTTGGCAACCGCCCCTGCAATGCCGGACGATTCGATGACTGCCGGCGATCTCGATTCTTTCCATACGCTGCTCAACCATTTGG
>Ga0207707_10001688_pt1 | contig 20305 bp, 15 predicted proteins | sample KBSC83BmetaG_FD_184336 | JGI IMG/M metagenome (GOLD analysis project Ga0207707, IMG submission 184336) | Corn rhizosphere microbial communities from Kellogg Biological Station, Michigan, USA - KBS C8-3B metaG (SPAdes) (version 2) | ecosystem: Host-associated > Plants > Roots > Rhizosphere ...
GCTCAGATTGCCATCCGTCGTGCGCAGCAGGGCCTTGAGCTCATTGAACGACAAGGACTCGTTGGCCGCGAGTGCGCTCACGATCCCCAGGCGCATCCGGTGGTGGATGAGCGAGTCGAGCTCCACGAGACCTGTGGCACGACGCCGCTGATGCGGCGCCTGCGGGTCGCCGGTCGCGGAGTCCTCGCCGGTACGCCGGCGTGCGGCTCCGGAATCAGCCACCGTACCACCGTCCAATGATCGCGCCGAAGACAAGGTGAAGACCTCCAAAGCCGGCAATCAGCAGCCACGGGGACCACGGCGCGGGCGCCAGGAGCGCGACCGTGCCGAACAGCATGAAGCACGCACCCATGATGGGCACGGGTCGCACGGAGAAGGTGCCGCCGGCCATCGTCCCGGCGCCATAGAGCAGGAGCCAGATTCCGGGCAGCAGCGCGGTCAGCCCCAACCGCATGTGCGCCAACGTCAGCACGGCACCGGCCGCCACGGGAGGCGCGAAGCCAAGGACGAACTTGCGAAGCGGCGGCGAGAGCAGCGGGAGACCCGCGGCGCGGGCTTTCCACGCACTGGTGGCCGCGCCGATGCCAATGGCCACGGCCGCCTCCGTGCCCCAGGTGGCGATCCAGCGGGCCGTGGAGGGCTGCCGCATGGCGATTACGCCGGCCGCGATGGCCGTGGCACCGACCCCGGTTTGTCCCCAGCCCGAGATAGCGGTGAAGCGCGATGCATGCTCCATGGTCTCGCGGATGAACCGCAAGTTGTCCATGGCGCGCAGGTGCAGCGCGGGCGACTCCGGCGTGCGGGCAAACGGCATGGGACTACCATAGGCCACGCCGGCTCAGTTGTCAAGTACTTTGCATAATAAAGTTTATGCGCGGGGCCACCCGGGAACAAGCCAGTGCCCCACGACCCAGGTTCCCGGTTCCCGGTTCCAAGTATCGCTGTCTACCGCGCCATCACTCCGCCCATCCCGTGCTGCGCCGCCAGCGTATTGAACGCCGGCACGTCAGTGCGCAACAGCGCCTGATAGCGCGTCAGATAGCCCTGCAACTCCTCGTGCAACGCCGCCTGGGTCCGCTGCGTGATGGCGTTCGGTGCCTCGTCGTACGAGAAGAACAGCACGAAGCCCACGCCCTGCAGTTGATCGTAGAACCGCTGCAGATAGTGAATGTCGTCCTCGGGGGCGTTCCGCTGCACGCGTGGATCGTACACGGTATCCATGAGCGCCTTGAGCTTGGCGTCCAGCGCCCGTGCGGCGGGAATCGCGCCCGTGTCCGGCGGCGTCCCGTTCAGCGATGCCGCGCGCACGGTCTGTTCGAGATTCGCGATTTGCGTCCGCAGACTGTGCAGACCGTTCAGCATCCGCGTGGCGCTGGCGACATCATCGCGCAGCGCGAGTCCCGCCTTCAGTTGCGCCTGCGCCGCGATCGTATCGTACGGGAGACGCGGGTCGGCGCGCACCACGACCGGCACCGAGGCGCGCGTACCCGCGGCGACCACGGTTGCCGTGTATTTCCCCGGCAGCACGGCCGGACCCAGCGGCTCGCCTCCGCCCATTTCACCCATCTGCTCGCCGGGCGGCGGGGGCGGCTCGAACGCCGGACGCGGGCCGCCCGCGTAGCGCAGCCGCCAGGTGAAGCGGTTCACGCCCTTCTTCGACGCGCCGTAGCCCGTGTAGATGGTGTCACCCATCGCATCCGTGACGTCAATGCGCACCGGCGATTCCTTGCGCGCCTTTTCATCGGCCGTCGCCGTGAGCTCCTTGCTCAACGAGTATGGGATCACGGCGCCTTCGACAGGATTCGGCGCGCGCGACTCCGAGGCCGGTGAGCCGGCGACATCGCTCCGGTGCCACAGGGTGGCACCGTCCACCGGGAAGATGTGGAGCGTCGCCTTCGCCACCTGAGCCGTGAAGGTCTCGAGCGGCGTCACATCATCCAGCACGAGCAGCCCACGGCCGTGCGTCGCGACGGCCAGCGCGCGCGTATGCCGCACGAAGGACACATCGAACACGGGTGCCGTTGGAAACTCCCTGGCGAGCGATTCCCAGTGCGCGCCGCCATCGCGGGAATACCAGAGTCCCGCGTCAGTTCCCAGGACGAGAAAGTTCCGATCGCCCGGATCCTCGCGCACCACGTGCGCGCTCGCGGTGGCCGGCAGGCCCGCCGCCATGCTGATCCACGACGCGCCGTAGTTCGTCGTCTTGAAGACGAATGGGCGATCGTCACCGAACATGTGATAGTCGAGCGTGATGTACGCCGTGCGCGCGTCGAATGGCGAGACGCCCACCTGAAACACGCGTCCCTCCGCGGGCAGCCCCTTCATCTGTGGCCGAACGTTCTTCCACGACCGGCCCCCATCGCGCGTGACTTCCACGTTGCCGTCATCGGTGCCCAGCCAGATGACGTTCGTGTCCGTCGGCGCGAGCGTGATGGACAGGATCGTATTGTACGTCTCGGCGCCGCTGATGTCGTATTCGATCGAGCCGCCGCTCGTCTTCTGCCGGTTCTTGTCGTTGTGCGTCACGTCCGGACTGATGGCGCTCCAGTGCGCACCGCCGTCCGCGCTCTTGAACAGCACATTCGCGCCGATGAACACTTCATCGGCGTTGGTTGGCGACACGGCGATCGGCGACGTCCAGTTGAAGCGGTACGTGAGCGCCGAGGGCGGCTTCTGCGACACGTCCTCGAGCGTTGGGCGAATGAATGTCGAGAGACCCGTCTTCAGGTTCACGCGGGTGATGTAGCCATTCTGGGAGTCGACGTAGACGATGTTGCTGTCGCTGGGCGCGGGCACTGCGTACTCGCCGTCACCGCCCGTCACGGTGTACCACTCGGCTCCATTCTGCCCTTCCCCGCTCAGCGAGTTCGACGGACCGCACCAGGCGTTGTTGTCCTGCAGGCCGCCGCACAGGTAGTACGGCGTCCGACTGTCGGCGGCGACCATGTAGAACTGGCCAATGGGCAGATTGTTCAGAAAGCGCCAGCTCTTCCCTCGATCGCTGCTCAGGAACACCCCGCCATCGTTGCCCTGAATCATGCGCGACGGATCGGTCGGATCGATCCACAGCGTGTGATGATCGGGGTGGATGCGCGCATCGATCGCGCGTGCCGTCCTGCCGCCGTCGTCCGATTCCATGAGTTGAAAGGACGAGAAGTAGACCCGGCGATCGTCATCCGGCGCGACGTTGATGAGCGAGAAGTAGAACGGGCGCACGTCGAGCGCGTGATTGTCGCTCACGGCGCTCCAGTGCATGCCAAGGTCGTGCGAATCCCAGAGCAGTCCCGTTTTCGCTTCGATGAGCGCGTAGACGTGCGTGGGATTGCTGGGCGCAATGTCGAGTGCGATGCGCCCGTAGGGCCCATCCGGGAGACCCGTCGTCAGGCGGCTCCAGGAGTCGCCGCCGTCCGTGGAGCGGTAAATGCCGCTGCCCGCGCCGCCGTTGTCCAGCTCCCAGGGAAAGCGGCGAACCTGCCACATGGCCGCGAACAGCACACGGGGATTGCCGGGCTGCATGACGATATCGGCAGCGCCCGTGGTGTCGTTCACGAACAGCACCTTCTTCCAGTTCCTGCCGCCATCGTCCGTGCGGTACACACCACGATCAGGTGTCGGCTTCCACGCATTGCCGAGCACGGCGACGAACACGCGGTCTGGATTACGGGGGTCCACGACGATGCGCGAGATCTGGCCAGCGTCGGCCAGTCCCATGAAGCGCCATGATGCACCGGCATCGCCGGAGACATAGACGCCGTGTCCGGTGATGACGTCGTTCCGGATGTTCGCCTCTCCGGTGCCGACCCACACCAGATTGGGGTTGGACGGTGCGAGCGCGATGGCGCCGATGGAGGCCACCGGTTCGTGCGCGAATACGTCGGTCCACGTCATGCCGCCGTCGGTGGTCTTCCACACTCCGCCGGCCGCCGCAGCCACGTAGTAGATGTCGGGATGGCCCGCAATGCCCACGACCTGACTGACGCGGCCGCCGGCGACGGATGGACCGATGTCGCGAAAGATGGCGGCGCCCGTGGAATCCCGGACAGTGTCCGGCGATGCCGCCTGAAACGCGAAAGCGCGCTGCGGTGTCGCGGCCGCCGCGGCCGCCATGGTTACGGCCGCGCTCAGCACAACACGCACAACGCGCATTTTTCGCTCACGACTCATTACTTGCTCTCCGCGCTTGATGTCGTCGATGGGAATGATACGCCAATCGAACGACTCCGGGACGGCGTGGCAAGGTGAAGCGTGAGCACCGTCTGCGTCGCGCTCCGCTTCGCGTCGATGCGCCGCCGGGAAGCGCCGCGCGGAGCGCGACTGCGGGAAGCGCCGCGCGGAGCGCGACTGCGGCTATGCCCCGCCAGTTCGATTGTCTATTCCCGATTGCCGATTCCCACGGGGGAGCGGTGGAGCGGACTCCCCCAGCCGCGCGCGGCGCGGCGCTTCCCGCAGAGCGATCACACCCGTGGTACAACGCTAGGCGGCTCCGACGGTCGCGTCGTCACCGCACTCCAGAACGCAAAAATCACGATGATGATGCCCAGGATAATGCTGTTCCAGAACGCGCCGTGCTCCGCCGTGTAGCCGTAGATCCACGGCGAGATGATCATCCAGATCCCAAGCAGCAGGTTGAGCCAGCTCAGCCCCGTCGTGGACCGTGGAGTGTAAAAGTGGATCGCCGCGAAGATCGCCACGATGATCCCGACGATGATGCTGTTCCATCCGGCGGCTGATGCGTGCAGGCCGGTGTACACCGAAGCCGAAATGATCAGCCAGATTCCGGCAAGGAAGCAGATGCCGGATGCAGTACGCACCTGTCCGGTATGCGCATGCGTGATTGACATCTCCATAGGTTGCCTCCCGTGATATCCCCGGAGCGACGGCGTGCGGATATGTTCGCATACCAGCCATCGTGAGTCCGCTGCGCGAGCGCGCGGGGTGTTGCGCCATCTCAGCGGCATACCGTGTGCCGCGCGATCCGCCTCGCGTCATGACTGTGGGCTCCAACTGGTTGGACCCGCTGCGGTGCGGCACACCACGGCGTGGAGTGGCGCGACCGCGCCGGGCGGAGCAGGTTGAACGGGCAGCGCCGCCGCTCCAGCATGCGTCGGAACAATCTCATCGGTAGCACACCGGACGCGAGTAACGCGCCATACTACGGTGACACTCCATAACCCCGGCAACGCTCCATTCATTGGTAACGCTCCGCACATCGGTAACGGTCCGTACATCGCCGGCACCCATGGTCCGACCCATCACTTCACGAGAACCTCATGACCGCGCCTGACTCGTACGCGCCGGGATGGCCCGGCATTCCTCCGCGCTGGACATCCAGCGCGAAGACCGGTGTCGGCACTTCGCCAGCGGCGATGAGCCGCGTCTGGTTCACCCTCAGTCACGGCATCTTCAACGAGATCTACTATCCCGATGTGGATCTCGCGTGTACGCGCGACATGGGGCTCATCGTCACCGACGGTCGCGGGTTCTTTTCCGAGGAGAAGCGGCACACCACGCATGAGATCGCATCGCTCGCGCGTGGGGTGCCGGCGTATCGCCTCACCAATAACTGCATACACGGCCGCTATCGCATCGAGAAGCGTGTGCTCACCTCGAGCCGGCACGATACCGTGATGCAGGACACGCGCTTCACGCCGTTGCTCGGCACGCTCGAGGACTATCACGTGTACGTGCTCCTCTCGCCGCACCTCCACAATCACGGCGCGGGGAATACGGCGTGGGTCGGCGACTACAAGGGAGTTCCCCTCCTCTTCGCCGAGCGTGACGGGGCCGCGCTCGCGCTGGCGTGCTCGGCACCGTGGTTGGCGCGCTCAGTGGGGTTCGCGGGTGTATCGGATGGCTGGCGCGAACTCGTGGATCACAGCCATCTGGAGCACATCTGGGAGCGCGCGGAGAACGGCAACGTCGCACTCACGGGCGAGGTGGATCTCGCCGCGGACGGTGGGCAGTTCGTCCTGGCTGTGGGCTTTGGCACTGACAGCGTCAAGGCCGCATACAAGGCTGTAGCGGCGCTGAACGAGGGATTCGAGCATGCGCGCAAGGTGTACGTCCATGGATGGCAGGAGTGGCAGCGCTCGCTCGAGGTGCAGGATGAACGCATGCCCGGTGACGCGGAGATTCGCCGTACGAGCACCAGCATTCTGCGGGTGCACGAGTCCAAGAATTTTGCGTCGGGCATCATCGCGAGCCTGTCCATTCCCTGGGGATTCAGCAAGGGCGACAACGATCTCGGGGGCTACCATCTCGTGTGGCCGCGCGACCTCGTCGAAGCCGCGGGGGGACTGCTGGCCGTGGGCGCGACAGCCGACGCCCGCCGCGTGCTCCACTACCTGGCCGTGACGCAGGACGCCGATGGTCACTGGCCGCAGAACATGTGGCTGGATGGGACGCCGTACTGGAACGCCGTGCAGATGGATGAGACGGCCTTTCCAATTCTGCTCATTGACCTGTTGCGTCGTGCCGATGCGCTGGCACCCGATGAGCTCGCGCGGCTGTGGCCCATGGTGCGCCGCGCGGCATCGTTCATCGTGCGCAACGGGCCTGCCACCGCTCAGGACCGCTGGGAGGAGAACGCGGGTCTGTCGCCGTTCACGCTGGCGGCCGAAATCGCCGCGCTGCTCGTCGCGGCCGACGTGGCCGAACTGCACGATGCGCCGGACATCGCGCATTATCTGCGCGAGACGGCCGATGGCTGGAACGACGACATCGAGCGCTGGACGTACGTGACCGGCACGTCAACCGCGACCGATCTCGGCGTGGACGGATATTACGTCCGCATCGCCCCGACAAGCCTGCCCGCCGCCCCATCGCCGCAATCGGGATTCGTCCCGATCAAGATGGGCATCGCCAAACGCCACGATCATGAGGGACAGGCGGTGAGCCCTGACGCACTGGCCCTGGTGCGGTTCGGTCTCCGCGCACCCAATGATCCGCGCATCGCCAGCACCGTCCGGGCGGTGGACGCGGTACTCAAACGCGCGCTGCCGTACGGGCCGGGCTGGCGGCGCTATGAGGGAGACCGCTACGGGGAGTATCATGATGGTCGCCCCTATGACGGCGGCGGAGTCGGGCGATGCTGGCCGCTGCTCACGGGCGAGCGCGCACACTACGAACTGGCGGCCGGGCGAAAGAAGGAGGCGCTGGCGCTGCTGCGCGTGATGGAGCACTCGGCCAATGGCAGCGGATTGCTTCCTGAACAGGTATGGGACGAGGCGCCGATCGAAGCGGCCGAGCTGATTCCCGGCCGGCCTGCCGGATCGGCCATGCCACTCGTCTGGGCGCACGCCGAGTATCTCAAGCTGTGCCGCTCGCTCGTGGACGGGAAGGTGTTCGATACGCCCGCGCAGACGACGCAGCGCTACATCATGCAGGTCACGACATCGCCATACTCATCCTGGAAATTCAACCTCATGCGACGCGGCATTCGGCACGGCAAGGTACTGCGCGTCGAAGTGCTGGAGGAAGCCACCGTGCGCTGGTCCGCCGACAACTGGACGACGTTCGTCGAGACGGACACGCTCGACACCGGCCTGGGCATCCACGTGGCGGACCTTGCGACCGCGCAGCTTTCCGCGGGGAGCCGCGTCGTGTTCACCTTTCGCTGGGTTCAGGGCAGCCGGTGGGAGGGAACCAACTTCGAGGTCGTCGTGGAAGCATGATGGGACTGACAGTCAGCGGAATGAAGCGCCGCTCCACGGCGCAGCGTCCGGGGGTTCAGGGTCAGACGCTCCGCGGATGGCCTCCTCTTCATTCCCCAGCCCTCACTCTCCCACGAAGATTTCCGGCCGCAGACCGAGAAAGAGTCCAGTCTCCACGACGCCGGGCCATGAACGCAGCTCGCGCGCGAGCGTCTCGGGATCGGCAACGCCGGACGGGAACCTCGCGTCAATCAGGTAGTTCCCTTCGTCGGTGACATAGGGCGACTCGCCATCCTTCTGTCGTTGCGCCGGCTCGGCGCCCAGCGCGCGCAGCGCCTCCAGATGTCCGGCCCAGCCAAAGCGAACCACCTCGATGGGCAGCGGCGACTTCGTGCCGAGCGTGGGAACGAGCTTGCCCGGATCAATGACCACCAGCCAGCGCCTGGAGCGCGTCGCGACGATCTTCTCGCGCAGCAGCGCGCCGCCGGCGCCCTTGATGATGCGTCCCGACGGATCCACTTCATCCGCGCCATCGATGGTGATGTCCACGATGGGATGCGACTCGAGTGTGACCAGCGGAATCCCATGCGCAAGCGCCAGATGATGCGACGTGTTCGAGGTGGGAATTCCGGCAATGTCGTGCAGTGCGCCCGAGCGGATGCGGCGTCCGATTTCCGCAATGGCGAATGCCGAGGTCGTGCCGGTACCGAGTCCCACGACCATGCCGGAGGTCAGCCGCTCCACCGCGGCATGCGCGGCGGAGCGCTTGAGCGCCTCGGCGGGATCGGTCACGGCGTACGCCATACCGCGCCGTCTCGCCCGATGAGCTCATCGGCGCACGCGGGTCCCCAGGAGCCGGCCGCGTAGTTCGGGAAGCCTTCCGATTCATCCTGCGTGGCCTCCACGAGCGGATCCACGAGTCGCCAGGCCTCCTCCACGGAATCCGCGCGGTCGAACAACGTCGCGTCGCCCTGCATGCAGTCGAGAATCAGCGTTTCATACGCCGTATATTCGCCGCTCCGTCCAAACGCATCCGCATAGCTGAAGATCATGCGCACTGGCGTGACACGAATATCCACACCCGGTGCCTTGACCTCGAAGCGCAGTGAGATGCCCTCCTCCGGCTGGATGCGGAACGCCAGCAGATTGGGATCGAGCTGCTCGGAGCCGGAGAGCTTGAAGAGCGTATGCGGTGGCCGGCGGAATTGCACGGCGATCTCGGTCACGTGCCGGGCCATCCGCTTGCCGGAGCGCAGAAAGAAGGGCACCCCCTGCCAGCGCCAGTTCTGGATGTCGAGGCGCAGCGCGGCGAAGGTCGGCGTACGCGACTCCGGATCGACGCCCGGCTCCTGGCGGTATCCCGGCACCGGCTTGCCGTCCATCGTGCCCGGCCCGTACTGCCCGAGGGCCAGTGCCCTGCGCGCCTCCGCCGGCGTGAAATCACGGATGGCTTCGATGATCTTCACCTTTTCGTTCCGCACGGCGTCCGCGCTGAACGTGTTGGGCGGCTCCATGGCGGTGAGCGCGAGAAGCTGCAGCAGATGATTCTGAAACATGTCGCGAATCACGCCTGCTTCCTCGTAGTATCTGGCGCGATGCTCCACCCCCACCGTTTCCGCCGCGGTGATCTGCACGTGATGCACGTGATCGCGATTCCAGATCGGCTCGAAGATGGAGTTGGCGAAGCGGTGCACCAGGAGATTCTGCACCGTCTCCTTCCCCAGGTAATGATCGATCCGGTAGATCTGTTTCTCGGCGAACGCGCTGCGCACCAGCGTGTTCAGCGCATGCGCACTCTCGAGATCATGGCCAAAGGGTTTCTCAATGATGACCCGCGCCCAGCGCCGGCTGTCGTCCTGTTCGCGCGGCGCGAGTCCACTTTCGGCCAGGTGCCGCACGACGTCGGGATAGAGACTGGGCGGAATGGCGAGATAGAACAGCCGGCCGCCGCCGCGCGCATCCCCTCCCTCAATGGCGGCCAGCTTTTCCTTCACCCTGCCGTACGTGCCGCCGTCACGCAGATCACCGCCAATGTAGCTCACGCGCTGCAGGAACTTCGCCCGGCTGGCGGCATCGGTCTGCACGCTCTCGTCGCTCGTCGCGATCGCCTTGTCCATGTCCGCGCGAAAGGCGTCATCGCTCATGGCGCCTCCGCTCACTCCGATTACCGAGAAGCCCGGGTCGAGCAACTGGTCGTGCGCCAGATTGGAGATGGCCGGCATGAGCTTGCGGTGCGTGAGATCGCCGCTCGCGCCGAAGATGATCATGGTGCACGGCCCCGCGCAGCGTACGGGCCGTTCCGTGGGCTGTGGCCTGGCCGGCGCAACGGGCGCTACCAGTTGGGCACTCATTCCGCGTGCACCGCGTGGCCGCCGAATTCGTGGCGGAGCGCCGCGATCACCTTCGCGCCGAACGACTCTTCCTGGCGCGAGCGCAGCCGCGCCAGCAGCGACAGCGTGATCACCGGCGCCGGTACGTTCAGGTCGATCGCCTCCTGCACCGTCCACCGTCCTTCACCGGAATCATCCACATAGCCCTTGAGGTCCGCCAGCGCATTGTCCTTCTCGAAGGCGCTCTCGGCCAGCTCGTTGAGCCAGGACCGCACCACGCTGCCGTGGTTCCAGACGGCGGCCACCTGATGCAGGTCCACGTCGAACTCGCTCGACGCGTGCAGAATCTCGTAGCCCTCGGCGTACGCCTGCAGCATGCCGTACTCGATGCCGTTGTGCACCATCTTCACGTAATGGCCGCTGCCGGTTGGACCGACGTGCGCGTAGCCGTCCGCCGGCGCGAGCGCGGTGAAGATCGGCTCGCAGTGCGACACGGCCTCCCGGTCTCCACCAACCATGAGACAGTAGCCGTTCTCGAGTCCCCAGACGCCGCCGCTCGTGCCGGCGTCGACGAACGCGATGCCGCGCGGTGTGAGCTCCGCTCCGCGCCGCATGGTGTCGTGGAAGTTGGAGTTCCCGCCATCGATGATGATGTCGCCGCGCGCCAGTGCGGGCACGAGCGCGCCGATCGTGTCATCCACCGGCTTGCCGGACGGTACCATGAGCCACACCACGCGCGGCGCCGTGAGCCTGGCACACACCTCCGCGAGGCTGCCGGCCGGCGTCGCCCCTTCGCCGGCCAGCTCGCGCACTGCGTCCGGGCTCCGATCGTATGCCACCACTTCATGCTTCGCGCGCATGAGACGCCGCGTCATGTTGCCGCCCATCCGGCCCAGCCCGATCATTCCCAGTTGCATGGTGTGGAACTCCCTGATCAGAAGGTGACGCCGCAGGCGTCCAGCTCGTGCCGCAGCTCCGACACACCGGTGAAGTGGATGACGTGCATCCCGAGCGCGCGCGCGGGCACGAGGTTGTTCACGCGGTCATCGATGAAGATCGAGGACGCCGGCTCGGCCTGCGACATGGCGATCGCCAGCGCGTAGGCGCGGCGCGATGGCTTCATGACGCCCGTCCAGCAGGACGTGAAGAACGCCTGAAAGATAGACACGAGCCCGAAGCTGCGCACACGATGCAGGTTGAGCATCTCCGACTCGTTGTTGAGCGCCATCATGCGGTAGCGTCCGCTCGCGCCCAGTGTCCGCGCCAACTCGATCGTGGCCTGGTTGGGCTCGCTTTGCGCCTTCATGAACGCGATGAACTCGGCCGGGGTGAAATCGCGGGGATCGTCGAAGACGGTGTGTTCCAGATACTCGTCGACGGTCATCCGTCCCATTTCCCAGGTGCCCACGACTTCGCGGTGCCGCCGGTCGAAGTCTTCGGCATCGAGCCCGAATCGCGCGACGGCGGCCGCACGCTCACCGCTGTCCCAGCCGTTGGTGCCGAGCACGCCGCCAATGTCAAAGAACAGATGCGTAATCGGCATCACGCCGCGGCAAGCGTCTCGCGCTTGCGCTTGAGCGTCGCGAGCAGCGTCTCGTACGCTGTCGCGAACTTCTCGATCCCCTCCGTTTCCAGAGTGCGCGTCACGTCCGCGAAGTCAATCCCGCTCGTCGCGAGCGCCTGCATGACGTGTGCGGCCCGGCCGGTATCGCCCGGCAGCGTGCGGGTCACCGTCCCGTGATCCTCGAAACGCGCCAGCGTGTCCGGCGGAACGGTCGTGACGGTATCCGCTCCGATGAGCGCGTCGACGTATTTCACATCGCTGTACGCCCTGTCCTTGGTACTGGTGCTGGCCCAGAGCGGCCGCTGCATGCGCGCCCCCCGTGCGGCGAGCGCATTCCAGCGTGGTCCTGAAAACAGTTCGCGGAAAAGCGCGTAGGCGAGCGTCGCGTTGGCCACGGCAGCCTCGCCGCGCAGCGATGCGTTCCGCTCGCCGCCGGCCGCGAGGCGTTTGTCCACTTCCGTGTCCACGCGGCTCACGAAGAAGCTGGCGACCGAGGCGATGCGATGCACCGGCTGTCCCAGACGCACCCGCGCTTCGAGCGCCCGGATATACGCTTCCGCGACCTCGCGGTAGTGCTCCACCGAGAACAGCAGCGTGATGTTGATGTTCAGTCCCTCGCCCAGCGCGCGTTCGATCGCGGACCATCCTTCGTGCGTGCCCGGAATCTTGATCATCACGTTGGGCCGGCCCACTTCGCGCCAGAGCCGGTGTGCTTCCGCGAGCGACGCTTCTGTCTGGCGGGCAAGCCGGGGAGTGACCTCGATGGAGACGAAGCCATCCGCGCCATCGGTGGCGTCGTACAGCGCGCGAAATTCGTCGCACGCCTCGCGCACGTCCTCCACTGCCAGCTCCTCGAACACGTCCACGTCGCTCTTGCCTTCGAGTGACGGATCACGCAGCGCGGTGTCGTAGTCCGTGCTCCCGTCTATGGCTTTTTCAAAGATGGACGGGTTCGACGTCATGCCGCGCAACCCGTCCTGGATGCGCGACGCCAGCTCGCCGTCGCGCAACATGCCGCGCCGCAGATAGTCCAGCCAGACGCTCTGCCCCTGCGCCAGGAGCGCCGTCATGCGGTTGGTCGTGCCTGTGTTCGTCATGGGTCCTCCTGCACCGCGTACCTAGCGGTCGAGCATCTCGCGTGCGCGCGCGACCACGTGTTCGGCGGTGATTCCGAATTCCTGAAAGAGGCGCTCGTATGGGGCCGATGCGCCAAAGTGGTCGAGGCCGATCACCTCGCCAGCGTCCCCGACCCAGCGATACCACGGCATCGGGCTCGCGGCCTCCATCGCAATGCGGTGCTTGATGCCGGGCGGCAGCACCTCATCCCGATACGCCCGCGGCTCGCGCGCGAACACGTCCAGACTGGGCATGCTCACGACCCGAACGCGAATGTCGTGGGTGAAGAGTTTCTCGGCCGCGGCGAGCAGAATGTGCACCTCGGACCCGCTCCCCATGAGAATCAGCTCGGGTGCGCCACCTTCCGCGTCCTGCAGGATGTAGCCGCCACGCACGGTCTTTGCCGCGCTGCCCAGTTGCGTGCGATCGAGCGTCGGCACGTTCTGCCGCGTGAGCACCAGCGCAACGGGGCCATCACGCATCTCCACGGCCGCGGCCCACGCCACGGCCGTCTCGTTCGCATCCGCCGGACGGAACAGCGTGAAGCCGGGGATGACGCGCAGCGCCGCGAGCTGCTCGATCGGCTGATGCGTGGGACCATCCTCTCCCAGTCCGATGGAGTCGTGCGTGTAGACATAAATGACGTGCTGCTTCATGAGCGCCGCGAGGCGCACCGGCGGACGCATGTAGTCGGAGAAGATCAGGAAGGTCGCACCGAACGGCATGAGTCCGCCGTGCAGGGCCATGCCGTTCAGCACGGCGCCCATGACGTGCTCCCGAATTCCGAAGTGCATGTTGCGGCCGGCGTACGTGTCCTTCTCGAAGCTGCCATCGGCGTTGATGTTGGTCTTCGTGGATGGCGCCAGATCCGCCGCGCCACCCATGAGCTCGGGCAGGCGCGGTGCGATGGCGTTGAGCACCGTGGCGGCGGCGTTGCGCGTCGCCATCCCCTTCGGGTCCGGCTTGAACTCCGGCAATTCCGACTTCCAGTCGCGCGGCAGCTCGCCACGCAACCGGCGCTCCAGCTCGCGGGCCTCCCCGGAATGCGCCTTCGCGTACGCATCGTACTGCTGCTGCCACGCGGCCTGCAGTGGCGCGCCGCGGGCTCCCGCCTCGCGCCACGCCTGCAGCGCCTCGGGTGGCACGTGAAACGCATCCGGCCAGGGCCAGCCCAGATTCTGCTTCGTGAGCGCGACCTCCTCCACACCCAGCGGTTCGCCGTGCGCCTCCCTGGTGTCCTGCTTGTTGGGACTTCCGTAACCAATGTGACTCCGCACGATGATGAGGGACGGCCGATCGGTCACGGCCTGCGCGTTCGTGATCGCCTGGTCGATCGCGTCGAGATCATTCGCGTCAGCCACGCGCTGGACGTGCCAGTGGTACGCTTCGAAGCGCGTGGCCTTGTCGTCATCGTATGCGAGGTTGGTGTTCCCCTCGATCGTGATGTGATTGTCGTCGTAGAACCCAATGAGCTTGCCAAGCCCGAGATGCCCCGCCAGTGACGCGGCTTCATGCGAGATGCCTTCCATCAGATCGCCATCGCTCGCGATGAAGTACGTGCGGTGGTCGACGATGGACGCGCCCGACTTGTTGAAGATCGCGCCGAGGTGCGCTTCCGCGATCGCAAAGCCAACGGCGTTGCCAAAGCCCTGTCCCAGCGGGCCCGTCGTGGTGTCCACCCCCGGCGTCACGCCATGTTCGGGATGCCCGGGTGTCTGGCTGCCCCACTGCCGGAAGTTCCGGATCTGTTCGAGCGACAGGTCGTAGCCGGTGAGGTAGAGCACGCTGTACAGGAGCATGGACGCGTGGCCGCACGAGAGCACGAAGCGATCGCGATTGAACCAGTTGGGGTCCGCCGGATTGTATCGCAGATGCCGGGTCCAGAGCACCCATGCCAGCGGAGCGAGCGCCATCGGCGTGCCGGGGTGGCCCGACCTGGCCTGCTGCACCGCATCCATGGAAAGCGTGCGCACCGTGTTGATGCACAGTTGGTCCAGCTCGGTCCCCGTCATCGTCGAAAGTGATTGCGCCATCTCAAGGTGTCCCCGAAGTCTCGTGAGAAAGTGACTGCGCCGGCGCTGCCGCACCGGCGAGCATACCCGAATCAGTGGCGGCAACTGCCGCGCCAATCAGTCCGACACCGGTGTTCATCACCACATGCACGGGAATGCGCGCGAGCATGTCACCCATGCGCCCCTTGTCGCGGAAGGCGGCGAGGAATCCTCCCTGGCGCAACCGTGGCAGGATGGCGGGCGCAATGCCGCCCGCAACGTACAGTCCACCGGTAGCCAGCACGGTGAGTGCCAGATCCCCCGCCTCCGCGCCGAAGGCCGCCGCGAACACGTCGAGCGTCTGAGCACTGAGCAGATCGGTAGCCGCCGCCCCGTGCCGCGAAATGGCCATGGGTCCATCGCGGCTGACCTCGGCGCGTACGGCCTCGTTTTCGCGAGCACCGGGCCGGGCCGCGAGGAAACGATAGATATTCAGGAGCCCGGGACCGGACAGCACGCGCTCCGACGAGACATGGCCGAACTCCGCCGCGAGGGAGCGAAACAGATCCCATTCGAGCTCGCTCCGCGGCGCGAAGTTGCCGTGACCTCCTTCCGAGGGAAGCGTGTACCAGCGCCCGTTGTCACGCCCCAGCATGGCTTCGCCCAGGCCGGTACCCGCGGCAATTACGGCATGCATGCCGTCCGCATCGGGCTCTCCCTCCTGCAGGGTGGCCAGATCGTCGCCGGCAAGGCGCGTGACGCCAAACGCGGTGGCGGCGAGGTCGTTGATGAGCAGCGTGCGCGCAATTCCGATGTCCACGGCCAGGCGAGTGGTCTCCACGCGCCACGGCAGATTCGACGTGCTGACGACCCCATCCACCACCGGTCCCGCAATGCCGAAACAGGCGCGCTCCGGCGCACCGCCCGCCGCCTGCAGGAAGGCATGCACGATGGGTGTCAGACCAGGGAAATCCTGGCTGGCGTATGTCTGTTCGCGAATGACCCGGACGCTGTGCGCATCCAGCTCGATGATCGCCATCCGTGCATGTGTTCCGCCAATGTCTCCCGCGAGTACCTTCACGCGGACACCGCCTGCAGCAGCGACGCCGCCTCGCGGTCGAGGAACCAGACGCCGGTCAGTGCGAGCTGCACTGGCATGGCGGAGGGATCGTAGCGGCCCTCGAGCACCCGCTCGAGCATGACGGCCTTGTCGGCACCCGTTACGTGCACGGCAGTCCGGCGCGCCGCGGCGATCACCGGCGGCGTGATGGTGAGCCGCTCGCGCGGCGGGAGCGGACTCTCGGACGGCACGACGCGCCGATCGCGCTCATCGAGCTGCGGCGCTCCCGGAAAGAGCGATGCGGTGTGCCCATCGAGTCCCATGCCGAGCAGGAGAATGTCGAAGCGCGGTGGCAGCTCGCGTTCGTACTGCCGCGCCGCGGCATCGACGTCGCGCATCTCTCCCGGCATGCGGAAGATCTGCGTGCGCGGAATGGGGACGTGGCGGAAGAGCATGTCGTCCGCCATGTGAAAGTTGCTTTCGGGATGGTGCGGCGGGACACAGCGCTCATCACCGAAGTAGGCATCTACCTGGCCCCAGGGAATTGGCGCCGCGTGCCGCGCCAGTCGCGCGTAGACCGCACGCGGCGTGTTGCCGCCGGACAGCGCAATTGTGCATTTCTGTCGTTCGTGCACGGCGGCGATGATCTCGGCGGCGATCCAGTCTGCCACGGTGCCGGCCAGTGTCGTGCGAGCTTCGATAACGATGCGTTCGGGACGCTTCACCGATTCTCTCCCATCATCACAGGCTACACCACGAAGCCTGTCTCCACCACCCCGAGGCGCAGCATGCATGCCAGAGAGCTCATGCGCCGTGTAGCCGCGCCAGTCATTCCGCCCGGCGGGCGGCTCCCGGGCGCTCAGCCTACGAGCACCGTTGGGCAACCCGCCACGATGGTACCCCCGTGCCCGCACAGATCGCCGAGCCGCGCGGCGGGCATCGAACCGATCAGTACCGTGAACGACCCCATCGCGATCGTATCAGGCGGGCCGACGCACACGGCCATGTCGCCCACTCGTGCCGCGGGCATGGCGCCAATGAGCACGGTCGGACAGCCCGGAGGCAGAACCGGCCCGCCCACGTGCGGGATGGGCGGTACACCGGGCGTCACCATGGGACAGACGTGCATGTCGGTGATGCGAGCCGCAGGCATTCCCATCTCAACGCTCCATGCTGAATGGAGGCGACGACATCATCATGCGTCGCCCCACAGTTTGAGTTTGCTCACGACATCCAGTCCCTGCGCGATGAACCCGCGGAATTTTTCCGGCGCCTTGTCCGGCTCCTTCGACACGGCAGCCAGCTTCACCGCACCGGTGAGCGCCTTGGCCGACATGAATTCACCGGGCGGCACGACGGCCTGATCGGGCGGTCCCAGGCTGCCGCCGCTGAAAAAGACCGCGAGCGCCGTGCATCCGGCAGCGGTGCCGAACGTGGCCGCTTCCGCGGCACGCATCGCGGCGCGCCGGTTCTCGTCGGTCGGCTGCGTGATCCAGCGCTCGGTGGCATCGAGCGCCGCTTTCAACGCCGCCTCCGGCGCCTCACCCTCCGCACGCTTGGCGCACACCCACGCCCACCAGATACCCTCCCGCTTGGGCAGGGCATGCGCGAGAAAGCGCACGGCATCGGGAAAGAGCTCCCGTTCGGCGAGCAGCTCCACGTACTCGCGTGGGCGATGCGAGGGCTTCAGCAGCGCCCGCGCTTCATCGCCCAGCTCGGCCAGGGCGCAGAACTCGGTCAGCGTGCGTGCGCCGGGCGGCGCGGACGTGGAAGTGTGAGTGGACATGGCGCTAGTTGATCATCGTGATGCCGCCCTTCAACTGCAATATGCCATCGCCGTTTACCTGCGTAATGGCCGCCTTGATGGACGTCTGCACCTCGCCCTCGATCTTCACCATCAATCCCTTGATGGTGATTCCGGTTTGATCGATCTTGATGCTGTTCCCGCCGACCTTCAGTTCGATCGCCTGCATGGCCTCGGTCGTCGCCTTGCCCAGATCGAGTTTGGTGCTCTGATTCCCCATCGAAAGCTTGATCGTCTGGTTGCCCTGACTGAGCGTGACCTCCTGGTTCCCGCTCTCCAGTTTGACGGTCTGGTTGCCCTTGGTGAGCGTCGTGCTCTGGTTTCCCTCATCCAGGGTCGTGCTCTGATTTCCCTTCTTGATGGCGATGGTCTGATTGCCTTCCGAGACGGTTTCGGAGTCGTCGGCCTTGATCGTCGTGGTGCGCTCGTGCTGGACGTCCCGCTTCTCGTCGTTCTTGATGACGATCGTGAGATCCTTCTCAGCCTGGATGTGAATTTCCTCGGACCCTTTCTTGTCCTCGAAGCGCAGCTCATTGAAATTGTCGGCGCCACCCTTGGGCGAGCTGCGGGTCTTGATGCCCGTTTGCGTCTGATTCGACGGGAGCGCATACGGTGGCATCTGGTTGGCGTTGTACACGCGGCCCGTAATAATGGGATGATCCGGATCACCCTCCAGGAACTGCACGAGCACTTCCTGGCCGATGCGCGGCAACGCCACCCATCCCCATTCCTTTCCAGCCCAGCTCTGGGACACGCGCACCCAGCACGATGACTGGTCGTCCGACTTCCCTTCCCGGTCCCACACGAACTGCACCTTCACGCGACCGTACTTGTCCACCCAGATTTCCTCGCCCGACTTGCCGACCACCACGGCGGTTTGCGCGCCGTGCACGACGGGCCTGGGTGTGACGCGCGCCGGGCGATACACCCGGTCCGCCGGAATGCAGGTGAATGTATTGGCGTAATGATTCTGCTCGTCTCCGCCGCCGTTCTCCGCGGCGTAGAAGTCGCCGCTCCGCGCCGAGTGCCGAACTTCGGTGAGGACGTACTCCCGGTTCATGTCGCCGTTGAAGTGTTCGTCCAGCGTGAACTTGTATCCCGAGGCCAGCGTGCGGCAGTTCCCGGCGCCCGAGGCCACGAGGTGTCCGACTTCCTCTTCCTGCATGCGAAGCTTGACCACCTTTTCGCCATCGCCCCGCTTCAGATAGTCGCCGGGGTAGTCGTACAGTTCCCGCGCATCGGCCCCGCTCGACTTGATGGTCGTGGGCGCGGAGACCTCCAGGTTGACCGATGGCGTTTCGAAGTTGTAGTCGCGCAGGGTGTACTTGCCCGGGCGGACTTCCTGTTCCACCGACCAGTTCGTGATGACGTCGTCGTCGTGCACGCCTGTCCCTTCGGCCGTGAACTGCACCTTGGACTGTCGGGGGCATTTCTCATGAGCCGTCGCCGCGTCGGCCAGTACCAGCGTGTGCTTGCTCTCCGAGTGCTCGAAGAAGAAGAACATGCCGTACTGCTCCATGAGTCGCGTGACGAAATTGAAGTCCGTCTCGCGATACTGCACGCAGTACTCGAGCGGGCTGTAGCTCGCCTGCAGTGACAGCCGATAGTCCGAGAAGCCGCGATCACCGAACACGGCCTCAATGATGTCCGGCACGTTCTTGTTCTGGAAAATGCGGCAATCGGAGTGGCGAGTGAGCATCCAGAGCCATGGCACCACTTCGGCGCGATAGTGCACGAAATGCTCATCACGGCCGGACTGGGTGAAGCGACTGACGAGCCCGTTGAAGTGGCGCTTCGCTCCATCCACCAGCTCGAGATTCACGGTCACGTTCTTGCCCACGATGTCGTCGAAGCTGATGTTCGCGGCGTCCGACACCATGGCCAGATCGAACTGGAAGAGCGAGGACATCCCTTCCCGCCCTTCCAGTCCGCGCAGCAGGAGCTTGTCCTTCCCCAGCGGCGTGGTCAGAGACAGCAGCCGCCCTTCCTGCGTGGCTTCCCGCTCGGCGGTTGACGACATGAGTGGGCTCCTGTGCTACGACAGCGAGGGTGCCGAGTCCGCGACGGCGGCCGCCGGCGGCATCCCGGCCGACATCGCGGCGGCGTCATCGTTGCCGGTGGGTCCACCGGCGATGGCGTACGTGAAGTTTCCGTCCGCGCCGACGCCGACGTGGATCGAGCCGATGCGCCCGCCGCTCGCCATGCGCTCCAGCAGTTCGCGCGAGATTTCCGGGAGCAGCGTGTTCGTGAGAATGTTGTCCACGTTGCGCGCCCCGCTTTCCACCTCCGTGCACCGCTCGGCGACCTGCTGCACCAGCGCGTCGTCGTATTCCAGCGGCACGTGATGGGTCTCCATGAGGCGGCGCTGGATCTTGGCCAGCTTGAGCTTGATGATCCGCCGGAGATTCTCGTCGCGAATCGGGAAGTAGGGAATGATCACCATGCGCCCGAGGAAGGCCGGCTTGAACACCTTGTCCAGCTCCGGCTTGAGCGCCTTGACCAGCCCGTCATCGCTCGGTGCCGTTTCCGGATCCGCGCACAGCTTCATGATGGTATCGGTTCCGGCGTTCGTGGTGAGGATGATGATCGTGTTCTTGAAGTCAATCTCCCGTCCCTCGCCGTCCTCCATCTGTCCCTTGTCGAAGACCTGGAAGAACAGCTCGAGCACATCGGGGTGTGCCTTCTCCACCTCATCGAGCAGCACCACGGAATAGGGGCGCCGGCGTACGGCTTCGGTGAGCACGCCGCCCTCGCCGTAGCCCACGTAGCCGGGGCGATCCCTTGAGCG
>Ga0207707_10001691_pt1 | contig 20295 bp, 20 predicted proteins | sample KBSC83BmetaG_FD_184336 | JGI IMG/M metagenome (GOLD analysis project Ga0207707, IMG submission 184336) | Corn rhizosphere microbial communities from Kellogg Biological Station, Michigan, USA - KBS C8-3B metaG (SPAdes) (version 2) | ecosystem: Host-associated > Plants > Roots > Rhizosphere ...
GCAATAGCGCAGCCGCGAGCAGTGGCGAAGTAGGCGCGTGCCCTGTGGATCTTGGAGACGAAGCGGCAAGTGGGGCAGCGGATGCCCCACTGCGTACCATCGAATGGTACACGTCGCCGCCCATATTCCCGGCGCAAGTCCGCGGCCCTGACCTCGTGGCCGCAATTCGGGCAGCGCGGAATTTCTATCAGCGCCAAGGCAGCCCAGTCCGCTACGGCGGTGCGATCCGCTGACCGGACACCGGATTGGCGTAGTGGAAGGGTGGGATGTAGTAGTCCGGGAAGGCCGCATAGACCTCGGTCGGCGGCTTGTCCGCCGGAATCCCCTCACTCGGTCCGGCGATGGGCTCGTACCCCTGCGACCAGCCCTTGGTGTAGTCGGCCCAGAACGTCGTGTACTGATGCTCCGAGCGGATTTTCCAGACTCCGCCTTCCTTCACGAACGTATTCTCGGCGACCTCGCCACCGACGTCGGCGCGCTTGCCGAATGCGCCGGCAAGCGTGAGCTCGCGAACTCTCGCGTGTGCAGTCTTGCCGTCGTCGGACACGTGGATCACATGTTGGTATAGGAAGTGCTCGGCGACTTCTCCCTGACGCAGGCCGGCGGGTCCGTCGATGTCGAAGCTGCGACGGACGTGTTCGCGACCCACGTAGACGCCGCGCTGCGCCGTCTCTCGAGTCCCGCTGTTGGAGAAGAGTTTCGCGGCGTCGTCCCACTGCCATTTGTCGCGGTAGAAACCGTACGCGTTCTGCAGGTTCTCGATCGCGTCGGTGTCTTCGAGCCGCGTGAGTTCTTTATCGAGCGCGACCGCTTCCGACTTCAGGTGTGCCGTGGGCACAGGCTCGAGTCCGCTGGCAGGCTCCGGCCAGTGGCTGCCGTTCGCGTAGTGATACGGAACGAACGTGTTGCCGGGATAGATCTCGTAGCGCGCCGAGGGCTTGCGATCGGGTGGCAAGTCGACCTCCGGCGTCGTGAGCGCCCAGTAGGTGACTCCCCAGCCTCGTTGGAAGTCCGTATAGAGCACGAAATAGGCATGGAGCTTCGCGATCTTCCAGACGCCGTTCTCCTTGCGGTACTCGTTCTCATAGATCGCATCCCCCAGAAAGTCCGTGCGCCGGTTCAGGTCGGCGCCGAAGATGAGCGCTCGCCAGCGGCCCTTGGCGGTCCGTCCATCAGCCGCCACCGTCACGACGGGCTCCATCTGAGTGTGGTCGTAGAGCTTGCCGTGCTCGGGCGAGCCGAGCCATTTCAGGTACTGAAGCACGCGCGCCTTACCCACGAACACGCCGCGGCCGCCGATTTCCAGGGTGCCGTCGTCGGTGAACATGTCCGCAATCTGCGTCCAGAGATTCTTGTCGACGAGGTAACCATAGGTTCTCTGAAGCACCTCGATCTGGTGCTCGTCCCGAACCAGGCCCGCGAGGCGGCGCGCCTCGGCAAGTCGCTCACCGGGTGAGCCACCAGCAAGGGTGCTCGCCTGAGGTTGCGTCGGTCGCGTCGTGCCGGGGTTCGTGTAGTGATAGGGCGGTAGTGTGACTGCGGGCCAGGGGTCGGCTGCGAAGCTCGGCGGACTGTCCGGCGGTGGGAATTTGCGGTCCGCGACGTTGCTCTGCTCCATCGCTACGGTCCACCCGCCTTCATACGGGACCGTGAACGTCTCGAACCAGTGAATGTGGCTGATCTTCCAGCGACCGCCTTCTTTGCGGTACTCGTTCTCGTACGGGCCCGTCTGCCACCGCGCGTATTCGCCGTACTGGCCCAGGAGAACCAGGGCCTTCCATCGGCCGCGTGCCGATTTGCCGTCCGGCGCGATGTCGATCACGGGTTGCAGTTGGATGTGATCGCGCAACTGGCCGACGCGAAGTCCGGATTTGCCGTAGCCGATCGCGTAGAGCAGGCCGCGCACGTGCGCCTTGCCCCGATACACACCGCTGTTGCCGTACTCAGCGACGACGTCGTCCGTGAAGAGGTCGAGCACCGAATCCCAGTCGGAGCGATCCAGGTAGTAACCGTACTCGCACTGCAGCCGCTTGATTTCGACGGTGTCCGCGAGGCGCTGAGCACGCACCAGCAGCTGGTCCGCACTGGGGGCGGCTTGCACAGCCCCGGTGCCGGGAAAAAGGGCCAGCAGGCATGCAGGCAGAACAGCCGTGACGGCCCGCAGGATACGGCTCGAGACCATCGGAACCCCCTTCGCGCGTTGTGACGGCAATTCTATGCGCAATGACAGCTATTTCGGCGCGAACGACCGACGCAGCATCGTTCGCTTCGCGCCGCGACGCAACGCCAGCTCGATGAGCCGCGTGATCAGCTCCGTTTGCGAAACGCCCGAGAGGGCCCAGAGCTTCGGGTACATCGAGATCGCGGTGAACCCGGGGATCGTGTTGATCTCGTTTACCAACAGGTCGCCGTCGGACTTCAGGAAGAGATCGACGCGGGCCATGCCATCGCATTCGAGTATCTCGAAAGCGCGCAGTGCCAATGCCTGCGCGCGTGCCAGGCGCTCGGCGGAAATGTTTGCCGGAAGCTCGAGCTTCGCTCCGTGCTCGTCGATGTATTTCGCCTCGTACGAGTAAAACCCGTCGGGATGCTGAACGACGATCTCTCCCGCGACGGATACCGTGGGCGGCGAGCCGCCGAGCACCGCCAATTCGATCTCGCGTCCCTCGACAGCCGCCTCCGCAACGACCTTCGTATCGAACTCGAAGGCATAGCGGACTGCCTCCGCCAGCGCCGCGGCGCTCTTGACCTTGCGAATTCCGACCGACGAGCCGGCATTGGCCGGTTTCGTGAAGAGAGGAAAGCCCAGGGCGGCGGCGACCTCGCCGAGCAGGCGCTCGGGCTCAGCCTTGAAAGCGTCCTCGCGAATCGTGTGAAAGCCCGTCACCGGGACTGCCGCCTCGCGCAGCAGTCTTTTCATCACATCCTTGTCCATTCCGATGGCCGAGCCCAGCACGCCGGCGCCGACATACGGGATGCCGGCAACTTCCAACAGGCCCTGGAGGGCACCGTCCTCTCCGAGCGTCCCGTGCATCACCGGAAAGACGACGTCCATCTTGCCGGGGCCCCCAATGACGTTTTGCGTCGACCCTGCAGGCAGGGAGGGCAGCTGCACGGGCAACCCCGGCTCGACACGCACCAGTCGCGGGTCACGCTCGCTGGCGAGCAGCTTCTCGGGGTCCTGCTTGAGCCAGCGACCGGCCTTGTCGATGCCGATCAGCACAGGCTCGAATCGAGATCGATCCAGGGCGGCCAGTACATTGCGCGCAGACAAAATGGAGATCTCGTGCTCGGCGGACTGACCGCCGAAGAGAATCCCGACCCGGATTTTTTCGCTGGAGGACATAGATCCCGATATTATGCCGTGAAGGCGCAACTGACTCGACCTTTGGGGGAACTCCGTCATGAGAAAGTCCTTGTCGATCGCGGCGTACGCACTGGTCGGGCTGAGCGCCGTGTGCGTCGCCCAGCCGCCGCCCGGCGTGACTCCCGAGATGATTGCGATGTCCCTTCCCGAGGAAGGCGCACCGAAAGCCGTACCTGGCCCCTACCAGGTCACGGCGGAGCCTGCGTTCGGCAGCTCGGCGCTCAAGACCTTCCGGCCCGCAAACCTCGACGCTTTCCCCAAGCGGGACACCCTGCCGGTGGTCGTCTGGGGCAATGGCGGTTGTGCCATCGAGAACCCGAAGTACGCGGGCTTCCTGACGACGATCGCCTCGCACGGATTTCTGGTCATCACGACGACGGGCACGCCGCCCGCCGAGGGCACACCGGGCCAGCGGGCAACAGCGGACAATCTCAAGGCCGCGATCGACTGGGCCGAGCAGGAGAACTCGCGCGCCGGCTCGCCGCTGAAGGGCAAGATCCACACACAACAAATGGCCGTCATGGGCCAGTCGTGCGGCGGGTTTCTTTCGATCACCCTCGGCGCGGACCCGCGCGTCGGCACGATCGGCGTATTCAACTCCGGCGTGCAGGCCGCCGCTCCCGGAGCGCCTGCCGGCAACTTCCCAACCACCGACGCGCTGAAGAAACTCCACGGGCCGGTGTTGCTCATCAACGGCGGCGATCGCGACTTCATGAAGGAGCGCTCCAAGGCCACTTACGACGCCATTGAGAGCCTGCCCGCCTTCTACGGCTCGCGACACGGAGCCGGCCATACCGCGACGGTTTACCATGTCGGCGGCGGCGAGTTTGCGAATGTGGCCTCGAACTGGGTGATGTGGCAGTTCAAGGGCGACAAGAAAGCGGCCAAGATGTTTACGGGCGCGAAGTGCGAGCTGTGCACCGACAGCAACTGGGACGTGGCGTCCAAGCACTTGGGGAAATGAGGGGAGCGGTCTCATGAAGCGCATCGGTCTCGCCAATGTCTGTCTCGTCCTCGGCGCGCTGCTGACTCCGGTGTTGAGTCATGCGGAAGTGTCCTGTATTCGTAGCGGTCTGCAGCAGGCAGTCGATCTCTATGTGGCCGCGCAGACCAAGGGCGACAGCTCCGGCCTGCCGCTGGCGAAGGGCGTCGGCTACTGGGAGAACGCCGCTCCGGCCGACATCCAGAGCGGCTTCATCACCAAGCCGCTGAAGATCGATCATCAGCGCAGCTTCTTCGACACCGACACGTGTCAGACCTTTACGGAGCTGATCGTGACCGACAAGGCAGCCCCGTACATCTTCGGCACACGCCTGCGTGTCAATCGCGACAAGATCGTCGAGATCGAGATCCTGTGGACCACGACCGGTTACTGGCTCTTCAACGCCGACGCGTATCTGAAGTATTCCGCTACGGAGAAATGGGACCCGATCCCGGCCGAGAAGCGTGACTCGCGCGGCACGCTGATCGCCGCCGCGAACGCCTATCTGGACGCGTTCCTGGAGAAGAAGATCGATCGCGTACCGTGGGGTTTCCCCTGTGTACGTATCGAGGGCGGCGCCTACACGGGCAAAGGCTCTCCTACGGACAGCTGCGAGGTGGGTGTGCCGGGCGGGGTCAACATCGTCAATCGTCGCTTTGTCGTCGATGAGGTGCTGGGAACGGTCGAGGTGTTCTGCACTTTCGGTGCCGGCGGTCCCAACGGCGGCAGCGGAGCGCCCGACAGCCATCTGTTCCGCGTCGAGAACGGCAAATTGCGCTATGTACACACGTTGACGCACCTGTTGCAGGCGAACTTCAAGGGCAGTGGCGGTGGATCGCCACCATGAGCTGCGCCGTCCTCACTCGTGTCGCGTGCGGGTTGCTGATCGGCCTGAGCGCCAGCGCGTTGGCCGGTGGCAATCTCAACAGTCCCACCGGAACGGCCGGGCTCATCATGGTGGACAAGGTGGGTGCCCAGGTGCGCTTCTTCGATCCGGTGACGGACTCGGAGCTGGCGAGCTTCGCTCCGGACCCGGAGGCGGGTCTGAAGGCGCACGAGCTGGCCATTTCGCCCGACCACAAGAGCGCCTACGTCTCCGTGTATGGCGATGGCGTCTACGGCAACAATCCGCATCCGGGGCACACCGTCGCGGTCATCGATCTGGCCTCGCGCAGAATGACCGGCAGCATCGATGTGGCGCCGTATCAGGCTCCGCACGGCATCCAGGTCGATGCCGCCGGGAATCTCTACGTCGCGTGCGATCTCAGCCGCAAAGTCCTGATTCTCGATCCCGTGAAGCGCCGTGTGGCCGCGGCTATCGACGTACAAGGCACCGGGCACTGGCTCGCTTTGCTTCCCGATGCCGGCAAGCTTTACGTTGCCAACAAGAACGACAAGCCATTCATCAGCGTGGTCGACGTCAAGGCGCGCAAGATGATCGGCACTATACCCATGCCCAACGGCACGCAAGGGATCACGGCGTCCCCGGATGGCAAGACAGTGCTTGCGGCAGACAACTCCCAACCGTTTCTGCACGTGATTTCCGCGGCAACCGACAAAGAAATCGACAAGGTGAAGCTCACAGGAGTGGATGGCGGCTTGTACAAGGTCTTCTACAGCGCCGATGGCAAGCGGGTATTGACGGCACTCCCGAGCGGCCAGATCAATATATTCGACGCCGCCGATCTGCACGCCCCGCAGCGGGTCCTGAAGTCCGCCGGTACGGCGCTCATGGGTTTCGCCTTCTCAGCCGACGGCAAGACGGCGTTGGTCGGCAATCACGGCGAAGGCACCGTTTCGCGCATCGACCTGGAGATGGCCACGGTGATCAAGACGTTTCCGGCCGGAAAGGGCGTCGAGACGCTGGCGTACTTCTGACGCGTCCATCGCACGGGACGTCGCAATTCGCTGCGGCTCCATTGCCTGCCGCTTGGACCGGGGTGTATAGATGAGCGCCACCGGGAAAGCAGGAGCGTTTGCCATGCGTGCGAAGCAGATGGCCGCGGGGGCCCTCATCGGGCTTGCGTTGTTGATCGCGGCAAATGGTGCCGAAGCGAAAGGTTGCCTGAAGGGCGCAGCCGTAGGAGCCGTCGCAGGGCATGTGGCGGGACATCACGCGGTTGTAGGTGCGGCGGCGGGATGCGCGATAGGGCACCACATGGCGAAGAAAAAGCAGCAGGAACAGCTTCGCCAGCAACAGCAGCCTTCATCGCCGCCACGGCAGCAGGCGCAGCCGCAGCATCCCCCGACGGGGCAACAGGCGACAGTCTGATCGTACGCTCTTACTGAAACGCAGAGATCGCATGAGGCACGTACGGTGCCTCGAGTGCGGCGATTTCCTCGGCGGTGAGCCCCAGGGTCAACGCCGCGACGGCGTCGGTCAGGTGGCTGGGCTTTGACGCGCCGACGATGGGAGCGGTGATCGGAGCCTTCTGCATCAGCCAGGCGAGAGCGACCTGCGCACGCCCAACCCCTCGCTTGTCCGCAACACGACCTACCGCGTCGATGACCGACCGATCGGTTGCGGCAGAGGCGTCATACAGCTGCGGTGTTATGTTGTCGGTGCGATTCCTTTCAGTGGTCTCGTCGGCCGCGCGCGCGAGCCGGCCTCGTGCCAGCGGACTCCAGGGCAACACAGCAATCTTCTGGTCCGCGCACAAAGGCAACATTTCACGCTCTTCTTCCCGGTAGAGCAGATTCACGTGATTCTGCATGCTCACGAATTGAGTCCACCCGTGTGCTCGTGAGATGTAGAGCGCCTTCGCGAACTGCCACGCGTACATCGACGAGGCGCCGATATACCTCACCTTGCCGGCCTTGACGACGTCGTGCAGCGCTTCGAGGGTCTCTTCGATGGGAGTTGAGTGGTCGAGTCGGTGGATCTGGTAGAGATCCACGTAGTCCGTACCCAGGCGCCGCAGGCTGTTGTCGAGCTCAGCAAAGATCGCCTTGCGCGACAGCCCCTCTCCGTTGGGTCCTGGGCTCATCCGGCCGCGTATTTTCGTGGCCAGGACGATCTCGTCACGGCGGGCAAAGTCCTTCAACGCGCGTCCGACGATCTCCTCCGAGGTGCCGTCGGAGTAGACGTTCGCGGTGTCGAAGAAGTTGATCCCCAGGTCGAGCGCCTGCCTGATCAGCGGCCGGCTGCGTTCATCGTCAAGGGTCCAGGTGTGATTGCCGCGTTCCGGAATGCCGAAAGTCATGCATCCGAGACACACGCGTGACACATCGAGGCCGGTAGAGCCGAGCTTCACGTATTGCATGTCGCAGTGTAGCGCGCCCACGGAAAAACCTGGCAACAGACTACTGATCTTCTCCTCGCGCTCATCCGGTCCGCGCCCATATCGTGTCGATGGATTCGCTCATGTCTCTCGTGTGGGAGGGATTGGTGGTGAGTCCGGAGATGCCCGGGGTTCTATTTCAGTCCCGCCGTCGGCCCCGATCTCTGCAGCCGTCTGCTGCAGCCCTCGGCTGAAAGTCACACGGAGATTCTGCGCTCCCTGGGAGACGCTGCGGCCTGATTCACCGCCGCCCCGTTACGGAGCGGCGGCGCGAGCGACCCGTTAGTTTCTAATGCGCCATCGATGCAAGCGCGGCCGCATCGAGGTGCGCAATGGAGCGGGTGTCCTGGAAGGCGCGGACGCCTTCAATGCCCTGTTCACGGCCGATGCCCGAGGCTTTCATGCCCCCGAAAGGCGCGCGCAGGTCGAGGCGGGTGGCGCCGTGGTCGTTCACCCAGACATAACCGCAGACCATCTGCCGCCAACGCGGTTGGCCGTGTTGGGATCTGCTGTCCACACCGAGCCGGCAAGACCTGCCCAGGTATCGTTGGCCATCCGGACGGCGTCCGCTTCGGTCTCGAAGGGGATCACCGGAATCACGGGGCCGAACTGCTCCTCGGTCACGACTCGCAGCTTCAGGTCGGGATTGACGACGATGGCCGGACGGACGAAGTTGCCGCCCCGCATGTCGCCGCCGGGCAGTTCGCCGAATTCGAGGACTTTGGCGCCGGCGTCCTTGGCCTCCTTGATGAGGCTGTCGACGAAGGCCTTCTGGGCTGGCGAATGCAGCGGCCCCATGGTCGTATCCTTGTCCAGGCCGTATCCGAGCTTGACCTTCTGCAGGCGCGCGGACAGCCCTTTGACGATCTCATCGACCCGCGAGGTGTGCACGAACAGCCGCTTGGCGTTCATGCAGATCTGACCCGTGGTGTCGTAGATGGCCGCGAACAAACGGTCCAGGTGCACATCGTCGAGGATCGCATCTTTCAACACGATGGCCGCATCGTTGCCACCGAGCTCGAGCGTGACGCGCGTCAGGCTTGCCGAGGCCATTTCCATCATCTTCTTGCCGCCGTTGACCGAGCCCGTGAAGCAGACTTTGGCCACGTCGGGGTTGCGAATCAGCGCGCTCATGTTGGCATCGGGCCCGGTAACGACGTTGAGCACTCCGGGGGGAAGCTGTTTGGCGATGCGCTCCACCACGCGCGCGGTGGCCAGAGGCGCCGTCAGGGGCGGCTTCACGATGACGGTGTTGCCGGCCAGCAGCGCATGGGGCAGCGCGGCCCCGAGAATGGCAATCGGCCAGTTGAAGGGGACAATGATAGAGACCACTCCCAGCGGCTGGTACGCCACGGTGGTCTTTACCGGAATGGCCCCCGGAATGGGCGACAGTACCTTGGAGGCGTTGACCTCATCGGTATGGTTCAGTGCCAGCTTCCAGCGCAGCTCCAGCACCAGCGAATCGACCCAGGCTTCGAAACGAACCTTGCCGTTCTCCTGCGACAGGATGGCGGCGTCGTCATCGCGGTTCTCGGCAATGCCGGCGAGCGCTGCGAGCATTTTCTCGGCGCGCTGCTGCGGCGACAGGGCAGCCCAGGCCGGATAGGCGGCCTTCGCAGCCGCGACTGCGTCGCTCACATCCTGGGTGGTGGCCGAGGCTGCGTAACCGACGACCACACCCGGCTTGCCCGGATCGGCAATCGCCATCTTGTCTGCGGTCTGGCGTTCCTTGCCGCCGATGAATAAAGGAGTGGTCACTGAGTTCGACATGGAAGCGCTACCTCTTAGGCTATCCAGGCAGGTTACCCTGATTTCCGAAGGACGGGAAAGGTTGGGTCCCGGGGCGCCGCGACCCCTTTGAAGGCCCCGACCACGTCGTGGAAACGCGGCGGTGCTGCCGCCTCCGGCGCTTTCAGCTAACTATTTGTAATGTCTATCAATTGCGGCGCGCGCTGAGCACGAGGCTCGCCATCGGAAACGCGAGGCGCCCGTCGGGGCACCAGGGCGCGAGTTGTCGCTCGACATCCGCAAGAAAGTCGGGCCACTCATCTGCGGGCACCTTCGCAAGCGCGAGGCGGGATGAGGGCGCGCCTTGCGCGATCGATTCGACGAAAGCTTTCACGGATGCGAAGTGCGCCCTGCGTCGCAATGTTCGAACGTTCACGCTTCCGAACCCTGCGGCCTCTGCGAGCCTGCGAAGGTCGGCGGGATCGGATAGAGCGAACGGCTTGCGCATGTCCGTTGCGTCGATGTTACGTCGCTCGAGCGCGCTGATCATCGCCCAGTGACCCGCGCACTCCAGCATCTCGGACCACGTCGCTACTACCAACATCGCGTTCTTGCGCATGACCCGATGGAGCTCGGAGAGCGCCGCCGCCTTGTCCGGAAAGTACTGCAGTCCCTGCAAGCAGAACGCAGCGTCGAAGCTGTTGGGTTGGAAGGGCAGCTCGGTTGCCGAACCGCAGCGATACGTGACGGCGAGACCCTCCTGGATCGATACGGCGCGCGCGACCTCGATCATCGCAGGATCGATGTCGAGCCCTGTCGACTCGCCGTCAGCTCCAGACAGACGTGCCGCGCAGCGGGCCACGATGCCAGTCCCACATGCGACATCGAGTGTCCGCAGACCAAAGCGGATGCCGGCCTCCCGAACCATGAGCTCGGCCCACGGCCGGAAAACTTCCGGCACCAGGATGGCTTCATAGGCTTCGGCAGAGGAGGTCATACTGTATTGAAAATAAAGGAAAAGTCGCGCGCGGGGAAGAGCCTCCCGCGTGGTGGTTCGGGACGCGTGGCCAGCGCAGCCCGGCTCGGCCGATCAGTTAGACTGCTTTCGCCTTGGGGGCGTTGGGGCACAGATCCGAATGACCGATGTGGGGGATGCCTTCGACTTCGTAGTGGTCGGCGGTGGGACCGCCGGCTGCGCGTTGGCGGCGCGATTGTCGGAAGACCCGGCCCACACAGTGTGCCTCATCGAGGCCGGCGGGTCCGGCAAGCATCTCGTGGTTCGTGTCCCAGGAGCCATCGCACTGGCGCAGCGCTCCGCCACACTCAACTGGCAATTCCAGTCGGTACCGCAGGCACAGCTCAATGGCCGTCGCATCCCCGTGCCGCGCGGACGCGGTCTCGGCGGCTCTGGCCTGATCAACGGCATGGTCTATTTCAGGGGTCATCCACGCGACTACGATGGCTGGGCGAAAGCGGGAGCGACCGGCTGGAGTTATCGCGAGGTATTGCCCTATTTCCGCAAAAGCGAAGACAACGAGAATTTTCCGGCATCGGAATTTCATGGTCGGGGAGGGCCGATGCGCATCCGCACGGTCACCCGGCCCAACCCTCTCAACTTCGCCTTCTTCAACGCTCTTGCGGGGTTGGGAATTCAACCTCGCGCGGACTTGAACGGAGGGGACTCCGAGGGAAGTGCGCTACGCCAGGTCGCGATTCGGGGCGGAACCCGGGAGACGACGGCCAGCGCGTTGCTGTATCCGGCGATGCGACGCTCTAATTTGACTGTGCTGACCGGCGTTCGGGCGACACAGGTCGTTCTCGAAGGGCGACGCGCGGTAGGCGTGAAGGCGCACTCGGGGCAAGGCGGCGTACTCCTACGGGCGCGTCGGGAAGTGATTCTGACTTCGGGCTCGATCCAGTCGCCTCAACTGCTGATGCTCTCCGGCGTAGGAGACGCAGACCATCTCGCGTCCGTCGGAATCCCCGTGCGCCACCCGCTTCCGGGCGTTGGCCGGAATCTTCACGACCACCTCGCAAGTCCGGTCCACATGAGCACGGATCGTGCGGTCTCGTATGGCGTCTCGGTGCGCGCGGCGCCGAAGAATATCCTGACTCTGGCGGAGTATCTGTTCTTCAGGCGCGGACCGCTTGCCAACAACGTGTTTGAATCGGCGGCGTTCGTGAAAACGACGTCCGGTCTCGACCGGCCGGACGTGCAGCTGGTGTTTCAGTCCGCGAAGCGACCCTCGCCCGGCTTTCCGTTTCCGGTGGGCCACGGCTATGCGATCAGTCCGGTCAACCTGTATCCGCGCAGCAGGGGTCGCCTCACGCTCGAGAGCTCGGACCCCTTTGCAGCACCGCTGATCGACCCGAATCTGCTCTCCGTGCCGGAGGACGTGCTGCCGCTCGTACGCGGGATTCGCCTCGCCAGGCAGATCTTCGCCGCGCCGGCATTCGAGGAGTATCGGGCGCGCGAGAGCATTCCGGGAAGCTCTGCCGACAGCGATGCCCAGTTGATCGATTACATTCGCACCCAGGCCTACACGGTCCACCATCCGGTCGGCACGTGCCGGATGGGGAGCGACGCGATGGCGGTCGTCGATCCGCAATTGCGAGTCATCGGGCTCGAGGGTTTGCGCGTCGCGGACGCCTCGGTATTCCCGTCCCTGATCGGAGGCAACACCAATGCGGCCGTCGTCATGGTCGCCGAGAAGGCGGCCGACCTGATCCTGGGGCGTCCTGCGCCGACTGCCGCTACGATTTCCCGTTCAACCGGAGAGGTTCCATGGCCGACACCCTGAGCGCAGTGGAGAGGATTGAAATCGAACGAGCCTGCGAGCGCATCGTCCATGCGTATTCGCGCGCCCTCGACCTGGGCGATATGAATGCGGCGGCGGATTTCTTTGCCGAGAACGGCTCGATGGCGCGGCCCATGGCGCCGGAACAGGTCATTCAGGGTCGCGAGGCGGTGCGCGCCTCGTTGCTTACCCGCCCGAAGACACTGTTGACCAAGCACCTGGCGACCAACGTGATGATCGATGTGGAAAGCCGGGATTCGGCCCGCGGGATCTCCTGCCTCACGATGATCGCGACCACGCCGCCCGCCGGCGGGAAACCGCCGTTCGTCTCGGCCGGGCCGGTGTACTTCGGCGAGTTCAAGGACCGCTATGTCCGCGAGAACGGCGTCTGGAAGTTTCTCGAGCGCCGCGGCTCGATCCAGATGAAGTTCCCGCCCCCCTCTTCGGCTGCGTAGGCACCTGACATGACCCAAACCCAGCGTCACGCGATCTTCAACTACGAGAACCGGCTGCTCATCGTGCTGGGCGTCTCGTTCGGCTTCGCGTTCTTCGATCGCAACTCCGCGAGCGTCCTCATCCCCTACATGGCGAAGGACCTCGGGCTCACCAACACTCAATCCGCCCTCATCAACTCCGTGCTGTCCGTCATGTGGGCCCTCGGGGCCTACGCGATTGCGCGCTGGTCGGATTCGAGGGGCAAGCGCAAGGCGTTTCTCCTGGCCTTCCTGGTCATCTTCTCCGCGTGCTCGATTCTTTCGGGCCTCGCGCAGTCATTCCCGGTACTGCTCATCTCTCGAGCCATCATGGGGACGGTGGAGGGTCCTTTCCTGCCCGTGTGCCTGGCCATCATGGCGGTCGAGTCCTCGCCGGCACGCCGCGGCGTCAATGCCGGGGTCATGCAGAATTTCTTTGCGGCGCTGCTGGGCCAGAGTCTCGCGCCGTGGCTCCTGCCGATCATCGCGGAGCAGTTCGGCTGGCGAGCCGCGTTCTTCGTCTCCGGCGTGCCGGGCCTGTTGTGTGCGATCGGCGTGTGGCTTTGGGTGCGCGAGCCGACGAAAGAAGCGCAAGCCGCGCTCGCGGCATCGTCCGGAGCTGCTGTCGCGGACGACGGCAAGAAGATGGGTTTGTTCGACATGCTTGCCGTACGCAACGTTCTCGTCTGCTGCCTCATCTCCGTGTTCATGGTGGGCTGGTTCATCATGGGGTGGACGTTCCTGCCCAAGTACTTCACCGAGGTCCGCGGCATGCCGGGCCCGACCATGGGCGCGCTGTTGAGTGTGTTGGGCTTCGCATCGGCCGTCTCGGGTTTCGGTGCGCCTTGGCTGTCCGACCGCATCGGACGCAAGCCGGTCATGATCGGGTTCTGCCTGGTCGGCGCGTTGACTGCGCTCGGGGCCATGTACTTTCAGGGGTCCACGGTCGTGCTCGGTGCGTTGCTGTTCGTGGGCTGGCTCGCCAGCGGCACCTTTCCTCTCTATATGGGTGTCATTCCCGGCGAGTCGATGCCGCCGAAGTATGCGGCGACCGCCATGGGCCTGGTCGTATGCGTCGGGGAAGTGCTCGGGGGCTCGGGGCTCGTGGCGCTCGCCGGCAAGGTTGCGGATCTCACTCAGCTGTCCAATGCGGTCCTGATGATGGCCGCCTCGGGGGCGATCGGCTGCGTGCTGTGTTTCTTCCTGGTGGAGACCGCGCCCGTCAAGGCACGAGCGGCGGTCGTGCCCGGACTTGCGGCAAAGGCCTGACGGGGGGAGGCGAACATGAATCCGGTAACTCTCGGGCGGATGACCGTTTCCAAACTGTTCGAGATGGAGAGCGGTCCGCCGCTGCCTCTGATCATGCCCGAGATCTCAGCCGAGGATCTCGCCCGCCTGGCCACGTGGTACAGCGACGATACCCTCGGTGCGACCCCTCAGCAATCTGCGTTCATGATGAGCATGCACAGTTATGTGCTGCAGGTCGGGGGCCGGAACATCCTGATCGATGCCTGCAACGGCAACGACAAGCCGCGGTCGATTCCCGATGTCGACCGGGCGCACACGCCCTACCTTGCGAATCTTGCGGCGCTGGGGCTGACCCCCGAGCGGATCGACCTGGTGCTGTGCACTCACCTGCATTTCGATCACGTCGGGTGGAACACGCGGCTGGAGAACGGGCGCTGGGTGCCGACGTTCACCAATGCGCGCTATCTGTTCTCGCGCCGCGATTTCGAGCACTTCGGCCAGCAGGAGCTGGAGGACGACCACGTGCGCGCCTTTCGGGATTCGGTGCTGCCGGTCTATGAGGCGGGGCGTGCCGAGCTGATCGAGGCGGACATCGAAGTGCACCGCGAGGTCGGCGAACGGCTGTGGCTGGAGCCCGCGTTCGGCCATTCACCAGGCAATTTCTCTGTGCTCGCTGAAGGGGGCGGTCAACGCGCGATCTTCTGGGGAGATGTGATCCATCACCCCGTGCAGTTGGTTCGTCCGGAGGTGACACCCTCCTTCGATGGCGATCCTGAGAAGGCACGCGCAACCCGCCTGCGCACGCTTGCCCGTGCCGCCGACGAAGAACTGGTCTGCTTCCCCGCGCACTTCCGCGATCCTTCGGCCGGAAGGGTGCAACGCGCAGGGAATGCGTATCGCTATCGCTTCCTGGATCGCTGAGGATGTCGGTCGCGGCGCCCAGTGCGATAAGAACCCGGAGAGCTCCGTTCGAGCGCACCTTCCATGCCGGCATGGCGTGGTTGTTTGTCATCGTCGCCGCCGCCGGTTTCGCGCCTCGCTCGTTTGCTATCGTGACAGGCAAGATGGCGGTTCCGCCGCTCGTTGTGCATCTGCATGCGGCGGTGATGGCATCCTGGGTCGTCTTGCTGGCCACGCAGGCGACCCTGTCGCTCACCGGACGCATGGACCTGCACCGTAAGTGGGGCCTTGCGTCACTGGCGGTCGCGCCCCTGGTGCTCATCATGTTGATCGCGGTGACTGTCGGCGCTGCGCACGCGACGCACCGATCCACAGACGCACAAACGCATGATGTTGCTCGCGACTCTCATGTTGCTGGATGCCGCGATCGCGCGCATGGGTTGGCTGCCGTACAACGAATTTCCCAGGAGCTACCTGGCGGTGCACCTTTATCTGTTGCTGCTGCTGGTGCCGGCGTTGCTGTACGACCTGCTGCATCGGGGGCGGATTCACCGGGCATGGGTGTGGGGACTGACCCTGATACTGCCGTGGGTCGTTGCGACGGAATTCGTTTGGGGGTCGCACTGGTGGCGCGCATTCGGGCCGAAGCTGGTAGGGGCGAGGTAGTTCAATGAGGCGACGGCGGTTTCTAGTACTCGGACTCCTCGTGCTCGGAGGCAGTCCCTCGGCGGTGTTGTCCCAGTGGCTCGGGTATCCGACGCCGGGGATTCCTCGCACGGCCAGCGGCGCGCCGAATATGAAAGCGCCCGCGCCGCGCATGCGCGGCGGCAAGCCTGATTTTTCCGGCATCTGGTTTGCCAATGTCCCCGCCAAGGACTACTGCAAAGAGAAGGACTGCGTCCAGGAAGAACGCATGGCGCGAGAGCAGATCAACCTCGGTATCAAGCTGAAGGAGGGACTGCCCTACACCGAGTGGTCCAAGGAGCAGATGGTGAAACGGCGAGCCAAGGGTGGCAGGGACGATCCGCATACTTACTGCATGCCGCCGAATTACCCGCGTGCATGGACGCTTCCGCAGCACACCAAGATCGTGCAGACGCCGCAGGAGATGGTCATGCTGCACGAATTCAACGCGGCCTACCGCGAAGTGTACCTGGACGGCCGGCCGCTCCCTCAGAACCCGAATCCGACCTGGAACGGCTACTCCACCGGACATTGGGAAGGGGACACGCTGGTCATCGAAACCAACGGGATTCGTGACGACATGTGGCTCGACATCCAGGGGAGTCCCATCACGGAGTCCGCGCATCTCACGGAGCGACTGAAGCGCATCAACTTCGGTCTCCTGCGGGTGGAAATCGACGTCAACGATCCCAAGGCGTACACCCGGCCCTGGTCGGTCACGATCGAGATGGCTCTCCAGGTCGATACTCAGATGCTCGAGGAGATCTGTCTGGACAACGAGCAGGATGTGAAGCTGTACCAATGAGAAAGGCATGCAGGCCATGTTGAACCCGATGTCCCGTGGGCCGACCGTTGCAGCCATGGCGCTGGTCCTGCTGCTGACGGGGGTGTCGGCCCCCGCCTCCTGGGCCCACCACTCGCAGTCGGAATTCGATTCCAAGCTGGTCGTGGAGGTGGAGGGCAAGGTCACGCAGCTGGACTGGCGCAGCCCGCACGCCAGGCTCTACGTGGATGTGGTCGGTGAGAACGGCGAGGTTGTGAACTGGAACTTCGAGCTTCCCAGCCCCGTGACACTGATGCGCCGAGGATGGAAGCGGGACTCGCTCAAGCCCGGCGACCATGTCAAGGTGAAGGGCGCGCGGGCCCGCAACTTTCCGACCATTGCCTATGCGAACGCCATCCGGGACGCCAATGGCAATCCGCTCTTCACGGGCGTGACGCACATCTACGAGCCTGAATCGGACGCCGCAGGCAGCAAGTCGCCGTGAGATCAAGGGCTTCGATAATTGCAACACGCAAGGCACCTCCGTCGGCGCTGGCGCGGGAGCTCGAATCGCGCTACTAGCTAATAGGATATCAGCCGACGGAGGGAGCGACTCATGGCGGCCCAGATCCTTGCCTTTCCAGAGTTGTGTGCAGCGCGTACGAAGCAACGCATTCTGGCGGCCGCCTATCGGCTGTACAACGATCCGAGCAGGGTGGGAATCCCCGAGATTGCCGCGGCAGCGGGCGTATCGGCGGCCGATGTAGAGTCCGCGTTTGGCGACGAGACGGGCGTGCGTCGGGCCGTGTTGAATGAGCTCCTGGCGTTCGCGCTCGCGGGGCACTGGTGTTTCGGGCACCCTGAGCGTTGACTCTGGAGCTCAGGCGCTGCGGAAGCCCATGCGTTCGAGGGCGTGCGGCTCGACGCACATCAGCTCGACCGTGAATCCCTGCCCATCCTGGACGTACACCACCGTCGCAACTTCCGGAAGTGTCCAAGGCGGCGAGCACGGCCGATAGCCGAGGCTTTCAACTCGCGCGAATACCGCGTCGAATCGCGATCTTTCCGTAGTGCCCAGCGCGATGTTGAGAATCCCTTGGTCGCTCAGAAGATGTCCTGCCGGACGGTTGCGGCCCGCAGGCTGCGTGTACTGCACCAGCTCCACCAGGCAGTCGCCGGCATTCAGCACGACAGAGGAGCGCTGAGCCCCCTCGAGGCCCCAGAGTCTCTCGTGCTCCGGCTCGTGCAACCTCACACCTCGCTCCTCCGCGAGTCCGAGTGCGTCGATCCAGAATCGTGCCGCCTTATCGAGGTTGGGAACCGACAAGGCAATGTTTCTCGTGGCCGCGAGTGCTGCGTGCGCTGCCGAGCGATCGCTGGGCGGTGCGACCTCCACCAGCTCCAGCAGAATCCCCTCGGGGTCCCGCATGCAGACGCGGCGCTCGCCGCGTCGTCCCAATGGAGGAGAGAGGAACGTGCCACCGGTGCACGCGATGCGGTCCATGAGCGCATCCCAGTTGGGAACCTCCAGTCCGAGGCGCGAGTAGCCGATATCGCTGGGCACGGCGTCGCCGCGCTGCAACCGCATTCTTGGACGCTCGAACTCAAACATCTCGAACTCGAAGAACGCTCGCCGCGGCTCGACCATCCAGGCGACGGAAAACTTCGCTTCCGGCAGCCCCGGCACGCGCGCCCACGTTTGTCCCTCGTGCTCGACTTTCGTCCGGGAGACCGCCCAGTCGAAGGTTCGCTGGTACCAGTGCAGTGTCCGCGGCAGGTCGGTGCCGCTCAGGGCGACCTGACACAGTGGCATCGTTACGCTCATGCCCGTCCCTCGCATCGCGCCGTATGTTTGGCCATTGTGCTTCGGTGACGGTGCGAACGGAATCTGCGCCCAGCGTCCCGGGTCAGGTTGACAGGCAGGTCATCTATCTGCCTTGCACCTGGATCTAGGCTAGAATCCGGTGACAAGAGGTTAACCCACGTGATGTCACTACCGAGATTCTCTGCGTTGTGCGCAATCCTCGCGCTGGCCTTGGCTGCCGCGGAGCCTGCCGTCGCACAGGACATCGCCGGTGTTGTTACGAGCGCGAAAGGGCCCGAGGCGGGTGTCTGGGTCATCGCGGAGGCCTCGGCGTTCGCGACGCGGTATGCCAAGATCGTCGTTACCGACGATCAGGGGCGTTATCTGATCCCCGATCTCCCTGCGGCCACCTACAAGGTCTGGGTGCGTGGCTATGGGCTTGCCGATTCGACACCCGTCGAGAGCGCTCCGGGGAAACACGTCAACCTGACCGCCGTCGCCGCTCCCGACGCTGCGACTGCTGCGCGGATCTACCCGGCGGCCTACTGGTACGCGATGTTGAAGCTGCCGCAGGACTCCGAGATTGCGCAACTGCACGGCGGCCGCAACGAGTACCTGATGTGGATCAAGAACATGGGCTGCGTCGGCTGCCACCAGCTCGGCAACCTCGCGACGCGGACGTTGCCGCCGAGTCTCGGGAAGTTCAGCTCTTCGCAGGAGGCATGGACTCGTCGCATCCAATCGGGTCAGGCCGGTAAAGACATGGTGGCCCTTGCGCTCGGCCAGCTCGGCGGTGTTCCGCTGAAATATCTGTCGGAGTGGACGGATCGCATCGCGCACGGCGAGCTGCCCGCTTCGACGCCGAAGCGACCCGCGGGCGCTGAGCGTAATGTGGTCGCTACCGTCCAGGATTGGGCTGACGCGAAGTCCTACCTGCACGATCTTTCGGGAACCGATCGCCGTCACCCCACGGTCAACGGCTACGGGCCGCTGTACGGCTCCCCGGAACTGAGCACGGATGAGTTCCCGATTTTCGACCCCCGGGGACGCGTGGCCACGACGTTTCATGCGCCTGTGCGGGATGCGAACACGCCGAGCACACATGACGATCCCGTGACGGCACCTTCTCCCTACTGGGGCGACGAGCGCATCTGGAACAGCAAGGCGAACGCACACAATCCGATGCTCGATGCCCAAGGGCGGGTTTGGTACACCGCACGCATTCGCGCGGCAGACAATCCCGCGTTCTGCAAACGGGGCTCGGATCATCCGTCGGCCAAGGCCTTTCCGCTGGAGCGTTCAGGTCGACAGATCGCTGTGTACGATCCGAAAAGCGGCAAGTACACCTTCGTTGACACGTGTTTCAGCACGCATCACCTGCAGTTCGCCGCCGACGCGAACGACACGATCTGGACCAGCGGAGGCGGCCCGGTCGTGGGTTGGCTGGACAGCCGGAAATTCGACGCGACGGGCGATGCGGCGGCGGCCCAGGGCTGGTCGCCGTTCGTTCTGGACACCAACGGCAACGGGCGCCGGGATGCCTGGGTCGAGCCGGGCCAGCCGGCCGATGCGAAGCTCGATCGTCGCATCGGGGGCTCTTTCTACGCGGTCATGCCCAACCCGGCCGATGGATCGGTGTGGGGTTCAGCCGCCTTCCAATATCCAGGCGCGCTGATTCGCTTCGATCCGCGAACGCAGCTCAGCGAGATCTACAATGTGCCTCTCCCCGGGTTCGGTGTGCGGGGCGCGGACATCGACAGCCACGGCGTGGTGTGGGTATCCCTCGGTAGCGGGCATCTGGGTGAGTTCGACCGCCGCAAATGCAAAGGTCCGCTGAACGGCCCGAAGGCTACCGGCGATCATTGCCCGGAGGGCTGGACGTTCCACAAGCTCCCCGGCCCGGCATTTGCGCAGGAGCCGCAGTTCAGCGTCGAGTCGAGTTACTACACGTGGGTCGACCAGCACGACACGCTCGGCCTCGGCGCCAACACTCCCATCGCCACCGGAAATCTCTTTGACGGCGTGCACGCGCTGGTGCGGGGCGAGTTTGTGACGCTGCGCATTCCTTACCCGCTGGGGTTCTACATGAAGGGCATGGAAGGCCGGATCGATGACGCCAGCGCCGGTTGGAAGGGGCGCGGTCTGTGGGTGACGAGCGGCGATCGCACGCCGTGGCACAAGGAAGGCGGCAAGGGGACGAAGCCGCTCATCGTGCATTTCCAGATGCGGCCGGATCCACTGGCGCATTGAAGGTCGGTATGAAAACA
>Ga0207707_10001692_pt1 | contig 20292 bp, 17 predicted proteins | sample KBSC83BmetaG_FD_184336 | JGI IMG/M metagenome (GOLD analysis project Ga0207707, IMG submission 184336) | Corn rhizosphere microbial communities from Kellogg Biological Station, Michigan, USA - KBS C8-3B metaG (SPAdes) (version 2) | ecosystem: Host-associated > Plants > Roots > Rhizosphere ...
TGCTGACGCCGCCATACGCCCCGATCGGGTTGTTCATTCTCCCGCAGCCGGTGTTCGTGCCGATTCCGGTCTTCTGCAGGCCGCCGGTCTATGTCGCGCCGCCGCCGAACAACATCATCTTCAACAACATCCACAACACGACGGTCATCAACAACACCATCAATGTCGCGCCGCTAACGCAGAACAACATTGTGACCGCTGCCGCCAACAATCAGACCGGCGTGGCGCCGCCGATATCAAAATCGCTGCAGATGAAAGCCGCCGCGATCAGCTCTGGCCAGACGCCGGTACCGCAGCACGCGCTCATCGATACGAACGCAAAGACCTCAACCAAGCCGGTCTTCCCGACGAACGCGACGTCTACTTCCGCCACAACGACGCTGCCGCCGCAGACCATGGTGACGAAACCGGGAACCCAGCAAGGATCAGGCACCTCGTCGGGAACGCGGACCCAACAGGGAACGGCGAACCTGAAGCCGGGTAACGCTCTGCCCCGGAGCCCGAGCGGAACGGCACTTCCTGCCCAGGCCGGCAAGGGTAACGAGGCGAGCAAGGGCGGGGTCCCGGGTACGACCGGCCCCAGCGGGTTGACGCCGAATAGCACGAAGCTGGGTACCTCGCAGCCAGCTACCACCAAACCCATGCCCCAGACCACGCTGCCGACCACAGGGCATCCCAATGTCGGGGAGCACGCCACGACGACGGCCAATCCAGCCAATACGGCGAACACGGCGCCGGCAAAGCCCGGCGAGACCAAGCTTGCTCCACCCTCGCCGTCACATGCCAACGTGCAACCGGTCGGGAAGCCGACGGTGCATGAGAAGCTGACGCCGCCGGTGACGCAACCGAGGCCCGTGACACCAGCGATGCGGTCGGCCCCGCAGCCGCAGATCAGGCCTGAGGTGAGACGAGCCGCTCCGCCGCCGGCAATTCGCCCCCAACCCCAAGTGACCCGGATCGCCCCGCCGCCACCGCCGCCGCGGATGGCCGCACCACCGCCGCCGCCTCGTCCGGCTCCGCAGATCGCCCGGCCGGCGCCACCCCCCCGACCTGCTGCGCCGCCGCCCGCCAGGAAATGCCCACCCAACGTCGCCAGATGTTGATGGTTCGCCGGTCAGGCCGCCTCCGTCGGATCTGATCGGCTCTTACCGGATGTGGCCTTCAGTTACTGCCGGAGTGGTGGGCGAATAATGCTGACCGCACCTGCGCCCAGAACTCCAGCTCATGCTATTTAAACCGGCGTGCTGATTTGGCAGGGGGCTTCCATGTGCGAGATGTGCCGGACGGATTTGGATCGGGGTTTTGCGCCGACGCGGCGCGGCTTGCTGCTGGGTGCCTCGGCCGTGGGCATGGCTTGGGCAAGCGGGGCCCGGGCCAAGGAAACCAAGAAGGAAAAGGAAGCCAAGGCGCCGCCCAAGCCTGAAAACGTCATCTCATCCGACGCGTCGCTCAAGCGCCTGATGGATGGCAACGCACGCTATGTGGCGGGCGTATCGCGGCGGCATGATTTCAAGCACGAGCGCGAAGCGTTGGCCGGTGGCCAGAATCCCTATGCGGCGATCCTGAGCTGCGCCGATTCGCGCATCGCCCCCGAATATGCCTTCGACAGCGGACGTGGCGATCTCTTCGTCTGCCGTGTCGCCGGCAATTTCGCGACCGACGAGACCGTGGCGAGCCTGGAATATGGCGTCGCCGTGCTCTCCGTGCCGCTGATCCTGGTGCTCGGCCATGACGCCTGCGGCGCCGTCGACGCCACCATCAAATCGCTCAAGGACGACAAGCCGTTGCCCGGCCATCTGCCGACGCTGGTCACGGGCCTTGCGCCGGCCGTCAAGGCGGTAGCAGGGCAGGCCGGCAATACCCTCGACAACGCCATCCGCCAGAACGTGGTCGACAACGTCGCCAGGCTCAAATCGGCGACGCCGATCCTTTCGGCCGCGGTCGAGAGCAAGAAGCTCAGGGTCGTCGGCGGCATCTACCGGTTGAAGGACGGCAAGGTCGACATGGTGGCCTGAGAGCCAGAAAAGGCGTCGGCTTTGGGCGAAAATGCCCAAAAACCGGCCTTATTTCCTTGCGTGCCGCAGAAAACCGGCTATATAGCGCCCCATCTCACACGGAAACATGGCTGACAAGGCCGTCCGGTGGCAACCGGGCCAACAGGCTCGTTATTGCTCACACGTTTCCGGAGGAACCAACCGGAGAACCATACGATGGCGCTACCTGAATTCTCTATGCGCCAGCTGCTTGAAGCTGGCGTGCACTTTGGCCACCAATCGCACCGCTGGAACCCGAAAATGGCGGAGTACATTTTCGGCGCCCGCAACAACATCCACATCATCGACCTCGCCCAGACCGTGCCGATGCTGCATCGCGCGCTGCAGGCGGTGAGCGACACCGTCGCCAAGGGCGGCCGTATCCTGTTCGTCGGCACCAAGCGGCAGGCCCAGGACGGCGTTGCCGAGGCGGCCAAGCGGTCGGCGCAGTATTTCGTCAATTCGCGCTGGCTCGGCGGCACGCTGACCAACTGGAAGACGGTGTCGGCCTCGATCAAGCGGCTGCGCCAGCTCGAGGAGATGCTGGGTGGTTCGGGCGAGAGCTCGCAATACACCAAGAAGGAGCGGCTGACGCTGCAGCGCGAGCGCGACAAGCTCGACCGCTCGCTGGGCGGCATCAAGGACATGGGCGGCCTGCCCGACATGATCTTCGTGATCGACACCAACAAGGAAGACATCGCGATCGCCGAGGCACGGCGGTTGAACATTCCGGTCGCGGCCATCGTCGACACCAACTCCGACCCGAAGGGCATCACCTTCGTGGTGCCGGGCAATGACGACGCCGGCCGTGCCATTTCGCTGTATTGCGATTTGGTCGCGCGCGCTGCGATTGACGGCATTTCGCGCGGTCAGGGCGATTCGGGCATCGACGTCGGCGCTTCGGCGCAGCCGGTCGTGGAGGAAATCCCGACGGCGCCGCAGTCGGGTGGCTTCCAGGGCCTCGCTGGCCCGCGCGGCACCGCCGACGATCTCAAGAAGCTGCCGGGCGTCTCCGGCACGATCGAGAAGAAGTTCAACGACCTCGGCATCTTCCACTACTGGCAGCTCGCCGAGCTCAACCACGACACCGCGCACAAGATCGGCGAAGAAGTCGGACTTCCGAGCCGGGCCGACGCCTGGGTCGCAAAGGCCAAGGCGCTCACCGCCGAGGCGGAATAATCAGCGTGGGTGGCCGGCGCGACGCCGGCCATCGCCTCCATCGATTTCAGCGCACCTGATGGCAGGCGCGGGCTTCGGCCGCAGGCGCCGCGCCACCGTCAGCACGGACAGGCAGAAGGATACCCGGCAATGGCTACAATCACGGCAGCGATGGTCAAGGACCTGCGCGAGTCGACCGGCGCAGGCATGATGGACTGCAAGGCCGCGCTTACCGAGACCGGTGGTGACATCACGGCCGCGCAGGACTGGCTGCGCAAGAAGGGCCTGTCGAAGGCTGCCAAGAAGGCCGGCCGCGTCGCGGCGGAGGGCCTGATCTCGGCCGTCACCAAGGGAACCAAGGGCGTCGTCGTCGAGGTCAATTCAGAGACCGATTTCGTCGCGCGCAACGAGCACTTCCAGGGCCTGGTCAAGATGATCGGCCAGGTCGCGCTCGATGTCGGCGCCGACATCGAGAAGATCAAGGCGGCCAAGGTCGGCAACATCACCGTCGAGGCCGCGATCGCCGACGCCATCGCCACCATCGGCGAGAACATGACGCTGCGCCGTGCGGCTTCGCTCGAAGTAGGCAAGGGCGTGGTGTCGAGCTACATCCACAACTCCGTCATCGAAGGCGCCGGCAAGATGGGCGTGATCGTTGCGCTGGAATCGGCCGGCAAGGCCGATGAGCTTGCGACGCTCGGCCGTCAGCTTGCGATGCATGTCGCCGCCGCCAATCCGCAAGCCGTCGAGCCCTCCGGCCTTTCCGCCGACCTCGTCAAGCGCGAGAAGGATGTGCTCGCCGACAAGTATCGCCAGCAGGGCAAGGCCGAGAACGTGATCGAGAAGATCGTCGAGTCCGGCCTGAAGACCTTCTACAAGGAAGTCTGCCTGCTCGAGCAGGCCTTCATCCATGACAGCGGCAAGTCGGTCGCCCAGGCACTCAAGGAAGCTGAGGGTAAGGTTGGCGCGCCGGTGAAGATCACCGGATTTGTGCGCTATGCTCTCGGCGAGGGAATCGAAAAGCAGGAATCCGACTTTGCCGCGGAAGTAGCGGCTGCGAGCGGCAAGAAGTAACCGTTGGCTCATTCCATCCGGCGCGGCCCTCGCGCCGGATGAGCCACGCGGGGCGCGGGAGAGCAATCGCACATGGCTGAGCCGGTCTATCGTCGCGTGGTAATCAAGATTTCTGGCGAGTATCTCGCCGGCAGCCATGGGGCCGTGATCGACCAGGCCACCGTCGACCGCATCGCCTCCGATCTGATCGCGGCGCAAAAGCTCGGTGCCGAGATCGCCGTGGTTGTGGGCGGCGGCAATATGGTCCGCGGCGTTGAAGTTTCCTCCCGCGGCGTGTCGCGGCCGACCGGCGACACCATGGGCATGCTCGCCACCGTGATGAACTGCCTCGCGCTGGAGGCGGCAATCGAGCGCAAGGGAACGCCGGCGAGGACCTTGTCCGCGTTCGTAATGCCCGAGATTTGCGAGCTTTTTACCCGCGGTGCAGCGCACAAATATCTCGCCGAGGGGCGCATCGTCCTGCTCGGCGGCGGAACCGGCAATCCCTTCTTCACCACGGACACCACGGCCGTGCTGCGAGCTGCCGAAATCGACGCCAAGGCCGTCCTGAAGGCGACCAATGTCGATGGGGTCTATAACGCCGACCCCAAGAAGGACCCGTCTGCCAAGCGTTTCGAGCGCCTGACCCATTCCCAGGCGATCGAGGGCGGCTACAAGGTCATGGATGCGACCGCATTCGCGCTTGCCCGGGAGACGTCGCTGCCTATCATCGTATTCTCGATCGCCGAGCCTGGTTCGATCGGCGCGATCCTGCGCGGGACCGGCTGCGGCACCATCGTCGCCGGCTGAGCCGTTTTCAGGACGCGCACCTCGACACAAAAGTTGCACGAAGGGGAGAGTGTTATGCCCACGGGTAATTTCGACATCAACGAATTGAAGCGCCGCATGCAGGGCGCGACCCAATCGCTCAAGCATGAACTCGGCGGGTTGCGCACCGGCCGTGCCTCGGCCTCGATGCTGGAGCCGGTGCAGGTCGATGCCTATGGCTCGCATATGCCGCTCAATCAGCTTGCCACCATCAGCGTGCCGGAGCCGCGGATGATCTCGGTGCAGGTCTGGGACAAGTCGATGGTGAAGGCCGTGGAGAAGGCGATCGTCGATTCCAACCTGGGTCTTTCGCCCGCGACCGAGGGACAGGTGCTGCGCCTGCGCATCCCTGAGCTCAACGAGGAGCGCCGCAAGGAGCTCGTGAAGGTCGCGCACAAATATGCCGAAGCTGCCAAGGTCGCGGTCCGGCATGTTCGCCGCGACGGCCTCGACGTCGTGAAGAAGCTCGAGAAGAATCACGAGATCTCCGAGGACGATCAGGAGCGGTTCGCCAACGACGTGCAGAAGGCGACCGACGGCATGATCGCGGAAATCGACCAGTTGCTGGCGGCGAAGGAAAAAGAAATCCTCACGGTTTGAAGGATCGACCGATGTCGGACGCCGCCCCCGCAACGGAAGAGCAGGATCGATCCGACGGTCCGTTGCACGTCGCCATCATCATGGACGGCAACGGGCGCTGGGCGGCATCGCGCGGCCTGCCGCGCGCGGAGGGGCATCGCCGCGGCGTCGAGGCACTGCGGCGTGTCGTTCGCGCCGCGCATGAGTTCGGCATCACGTATCTCACGATCTTCTCCTTCAGCTCGGAAAACTGGTCGCGGCCCGCGAGCGAGATCGGCGATCTCTTCGGCCTCTTGCGCCGCTTCATCCGCAACGATCTCGCGACCTTGCATCGCGACGGGGTGAGGGTACGCGTGATCGGCGAGCGCGCGGGCCTCGAGCCCGACATCTGCGCGCTCCTGAACGAGGCGGAAGATCTCACGAAGCAGAACACCAGGCTCAACCTCGTCGTCGCCTTCAATTACGGCTCGCGGCAGGAGATCGCCAGCGCCGCGCAGCGGCTGGCGCGCGAGGTGGCGGACGGCAAGCGTGACCCGGCCTCGATCGATGCCGACACGCTCGGGCGATATCTCGATGCGCCGGACATTCCCGATCCCGACCTCATTATCCGCACCAGCGGTGAGCAGCGGCTGTCGAATTTCCTGATGTGGCAGGCGGCCTACAGCGAACTCGTGTTCGTGCCGATCCACTGGCCGGATTTCGACAGGGCGGCGCTGGAAGGCGCGATCGCCGAATATGCCAGACGCGAACGCCGGTTCGGCGGCCTCGCCGCGAAAACCGGATCGTGAGCGAGCACGAAGCCGCGCCGTCCGCGGCCGCCGGACAGGATTCGCGCAACCTGTTGATGCGCATCGCCGCCGCCTTCGTGCTGGCGCCGCTGGCGATCGGGGCCGCTTATGCCGGCGGCTGGTGGTGGGCCATGCTCGTCACGCTCGCCGCCATTGGTCTCTTCGTGGAATGGCTGATGATGACGTGCGCGGAGCGCAATGTGGCCGTCACCGTGTCAGGCATCGTGGCGTTGGCGCTGGCCACGCCGTTTCTGGCGGTGGGCCGGGTCGAGGCGGCGCTCGTGGTGCTGGGCCTCGGCTTGATCGCCGTATCGGTGCGCGCCTCGCCGCCGCGCATCTGGGGCATCGCTGGATATCTTTACGCCGCCGCGGCGCAGGTCGCCTCCGTCGCGGTGCGGCTCGACCAGACGCAGGGCTTTTCCGCGTTGATTCTTGTGTTGCTGGTAGTGTGGGTCACCGATATCGGCGGCTATTTTGCCGGCCGCGGCATCGGCGGCCCAAAGCTGTGGCCGCGGGTCAGCCCAAAAAAGACCTGGGCCGGCGCGATCGGCGGTTTTGCTGCGAGCCTTGCGGTCGCCATCGGCTTTTCGGCGCTGGGCCACGGCAAGGCATGGCCATTGCTGGTTCTGGCAGCAGCGCTGTCCATTGCGGCGCAGTTCGGCGACCTCTTTGAATCCGCCGTCAAGCGCCGATTTGGAGTAAAGGACTCAAGTCACATAATTCCGGGCCACGGCGGGATAATGGACCGCCTGGACGGCTTTGTCGCGGCAATCGTGCTCGCGGCGATTTTCGGAAGTTTGCGCGGCGGCGTGGATAGCGTCGGCCGCGCTCTTATGATTTGGTGAAGCATGAGCGCAGTCCCTTTGCGTAACAACAAGACCGCGGCGTCCGCCGTGCGCAGCGTGTCGGTTCTCGGCGCCACTGGCTCGATCGGCGACAGCACCATGGATTTGCTGCGCGCCGCGCCCGACCGCTACCGGGTCGAAGCGCTGACCGGCAACAGCAATGTTCAGGGGCTCGCCAAGCTCGCAAGGGAATTCGACGCGCGCTTTGTCGCGGTGGCCGATCCGAGCCGATTGACCGAGTTGAAGGAGGTGCTCGCCGGCACGCGCACCGAATGCGGCGCAGGCGAAAGCGCGATCATCGAGGCTGCGGCACGCCCGGCCGACTGGGTGATGGCCGCCGTCAGCGGCGCGGCAGGCCTGAAGCCCGCGCTCGCCGCCGTCGATCGCGGTGCGACGGTGGCGCTCGCCAACAAGGAATGCCTGGTTTGTGCCGGCGATTTCTTCATGCAGCGCGCGCAAAAGGCCGGCGCCTGCATCCTGCCGGCCGATTCCGAGCACAACGCGCTGTTCCAGGCGCTGAGCTCGGGCAACCGCGAGGAACTGGTCCGCGTCATCATCACCGCCTCCGGCGGGCCGTTCCGCACCTGGGATCCCGCCGATATCGAACAGGCGACGCTGGCGCAGGCGCTCAAACATCCGAACTGGAGCATGGGGCAGAAGATCACGATCGATTCGGCCTCGATGATGAACAAGGGGCTCGAGGTGATCGAGGCCGCCTATCTGTTCACGCTGACGCCGGACGAGATCGACGTGCTCGTGCATCCGCAGTCGATCGTGCACGGGATGGTGGAATTCTCCGATCGCTCGGTGGTCGCCCAGCTCGGCGCGCCCGACATGCGCATCCCGATCGCGCATTGCCTGGGATGGCCTGACCGAATCACCAAGGGCCCGGCCGCACGGCTGGATCTCGCGAAGATCGGCCAGCTGACATTCGAGGAACCGAATCTGGAACGGTTCCCGGCGCTCCGGATTGCCTATGAGGCGCTCCGCACCGGGCGAGGCGCTACGACGGTGTTCAACGCCGCCAATGAAGTGGCGGTCGCCGCCTTCATCGCGGGGAAGATCAAGTTCGGTGCCATCGCGCGGCTGGTAGAGGCGACGATCGAGAGCTGGATTCGCTCCGGCAATCTGGCGCCGCTCAATTCGGCCGATGACGCCATCGCCGTTGACCATAGTGCGCGAAATAGGGCCGCCACCCTATTGCCTCAAATTGCCTTAAAGGCATCCTAGAGGGTTCGGGGCGGGGCCTTTGGCTCTGGACAAGGGGAATCGGATGGTCGAGTTTTTTCTGCACAGTTTCAATAACTTGAGCCATCTTCTCGTCGGCTATATCATTCCCTTTCTGTTTGTCCTGACCATCGTCGTCTTTTTCCACGAGCTCGGCCACTTCCTGGTCGCCCGCTGGGCCGGCGTGAAGGTGCTGACGTTCTCGCTGGGCTTCGGGCCGGAACTCACCGGCTTCAACGACCGCCACGGTACCCGTTGGAAGATTTCGGCGATTCCGCTCGGCGGCTATGTGAAGTTCCTCGGCGACGACACCGAAGCCTCGACGCCTTCGGCCGAGGCGCTCGCCACCATGACCGAAGAGGAGCGCAAGGGCAGCTTCCACCACAAGAAAGTGGGGCCGCGGGCGGCCATCGTGGCGGCCGGCCCGATCGCCAATTTCATCCTCGCCATCGTGATTTTCACCTGTCTGTTCACCTTCTTTGGCAAGCCGAGCACCACGGCCCGGGTCGACAAGATCGAGGCGAACAGCGCGGCCGCCGCCGCCGGGTTCCAGGTCGGCGATATCGTGACCTCGATCGACGGCACCAAAATCAACAGTTTCAACGACATGCAGCGCATTGTCGGGACCCGCGCCGGCGAGAAACTGACTTTCATGGTCAAGCGGGGTGATTCGACGGTGCAGCTCACCGGCACGCCGCAGATGCGCGAAGTGAAGGACGGCTTCGGCAACACCCAGCGGCTCGGCGTGCTGGGAATCACCCGCCAGACCGCGCCGGGCGATTCCGTCACCGAACGGGTCGACCCGGCAACCGCGTTCTGGCTCGGGGTCAAGGAAACCTGGTTCGTGGTCGAGCGCACCCTGTCCTATATCGGAGGGGTTTTTACCGGGCGCGAGGCTGCCGACCAGATCGGCGGACCGCTGCGAATCGCCGAGATTTCCGGACAGGTCGCGACCTTGGGCTTGGTGGCGCTGATCAACCTCTCGGCGGTGCTGTCGATTTCGATCGGGCTCCTGAACCTGTTCCCGGTACCGCTGCTCGATGGTGGTCACCTTTTGTTCTATGCGGTGGAAGCTGTGCGCGGCCGGCCGCTGTCAGAACGGGCTCAGGAGATGGGATTCCGCATCGGATTGGCACTTGTGCTGATGCTGATGGTGTTTGCGACCTATCACGACATCCTGCACCTGCATTCCCGTTTCGTGGCTTCATGAAGCGAGGCTTTTTTATGACGTTGCTTATTCGCAACGTCTTGGACTGAAATTGGAATTGGACTGCGATCGTAATTTGCTGCCCTCGCGAATTTGGTTACAAGCGAAGCAATAGATGGGATTCTGCCGGTTCGTGGGGGTACGTTCCGGCACGGAAGGACGAGGGCGCGTCGCGCATGAAGTTTGGAATGCGAGTGCGGGGGGGCTTGACCGCCACTCTGATCATGTTCGCCGTGCCGGTGGTTGCGCCGCTGGCGGTGTCGCTTGTTTCTTCGCAGGCGGCCGCGCAGACGTTGAACTCCATCGAAGTCGTTGGAAACCGGCGCGTCGAGATCGAGACCATCCGCTCCTATTTCAAGGCCGGCCCTGGCGGTCGGCTGGACAACGCCTCGATCGATGACGGCCTGAAGGCGCTGATCGAAACCGGCCTGTTCCAGGATGTACAGATCAGCCGGCCCGGCGGGCGAATTGTCGTCACCGTGATCGAAAACCCGGTCATCAACCGCATCGCCTTCGAGGGCAACAAGAAGGTCAAGGACGAGCAGCTCTCCGCTGAAATCCAGTCCAAGCCGCGCGGCACGCTGTCGCGCCCGATGGTGCAGTCCGACGCGCAGCGAATCGTGGAAATCTATCGCCATTCGGGCCGCTATGACGTGACCGTCACGCCCGAGATGATCGACCAGCCGAACAACCGCGTCGATCTGATCTTCACAATCAACGAAGGCGGCAAGACCTCGGTCAAATCCATCAACTTCGTCGGCAACAGCTACTATTCGTCCTATCGCCTCAAGGACATCATCAAGACCCACGAATCCAACCTGCTGAGCTTCCTGGGCGGCAACGACGTCTACGACCCAGACCGCGTCGAGGCCGATCGCGATTTGATTCGCCGCTTCTACCTGAAGCACGGCTTCGCGGACGTGCAGGTGGTTGCGGCGCTGACGGAATACGATCCGGAGCGCAGAGGCTTCCTCGTCACCTTCAAGATCGAGGAAGGCCAGCAATATCGTGTCGGCTCGGTCGACTTCCAGTCGAGCATCGGCAATCTCGACGTCGGCACGCTGCGCAGCTTCTCGCGCGTCAGCGTAGGATCCGTCTATAACGTCGAAGCGCTGGAGAAATCCGTCGAGGAGATGCAGATCGAGGCGTCGCGCCGCGGCTTTGCGTTTGCGGTGGTGCGTCCCCGCGGCGACCGCAATTTCGAGGCCCATACCGTCTCGGTGGTCTTCTCGATCGAGGAGGGGCCGCGCACCTATATCGAGCGCATCAACGTCCGCGGCAACACCCGCACCCGCGACTATGTGATCCGGCGCGAATTCGATCTCTCCGAGGGCGACGCCTACAACCGCGCGCTGGTGGATCGCGCCGAGCGGCGGCTGAAGAACCTCGACTTCTTCAAGAGCGTGAAGATCACGACGGAGCCCGGTTCATCGAGCGACCGTGTGGTCCTGCTCGTCGATCTCGAAGAGAAATCGACCGGCGACTTCTCGGTATCGGGCGGCTACTCGACCACCGACGGTGCGCTCGCCGAAGTCAGTATTTCAGAGCGTAACTTCCTTGGCCGCGGCCTGTTTGCGAAAGCCGCCGTGACCTACGGGCAATATGCGCGCGGCCTGTCGCTCTCCTACATCGACCCGTATGTGCTCGACTATCGCGTGGCGCTCGGCCTCGACGCCTATTATCGCGAGCAACTGCCCAACAGGTATATCTCGTACGGCACCAAGACCATCGGCTTCAGCCCGCGGCTCGGTTTCCAGCTCCGCGAGGATCTGTCGCTGCAACTGCGCTACTCGGTCTATCAGCAGGACATCTCGCTGCCGGGCTACCTGGCGAACTGCAACAATAATCCCGGCAATGGCCTGCTCGCGTTCAACCCGTCGCCGGCGTGGGTGGCTGCGAATGCGCCGGGTACTCCGGCGGGCGGCTCGGTGACCGCAGGCGGGCAAACTGCCACCGACTTTGGCGGGCAAGGCCTCTGGTGTTACTCCGACGGCGAAGCCTCCCTGCCGATCCGCAAGGAGCTGGCGAGCGGCTCGACGCTGACCTCGGCGGTTGGTTATTCGCTGAACTACAACACGCTCGATAACAACAAGAACCCCACCGACGGTCTGTTGATCGACTGGCGACAGGATTTTGCGGGCGTCGGCGGCGACGTCACCTACCTGAAGTCGCAGATCGACGGCAAGTACTACGCGCCGCTGGTCTCCGACATTGTCGGCCTGATCCATCTGCAAGCTGGCATGCTGAACAAGGTCGGCAACAACGAGTTGCGCATGCTGGACCACTTCCAGATGGGCCCGAACCTCGTCCGCGGTTTCGCTCCGAACGGCATCGGTCCGCGTGACATTAACCCGTTCGGCACGATGGATGCGCTCGGCGGCACCAAATACTGGGGTGCATCGTTCGAACTGCAGATGCCGTTCTGGTTCCTGCCGAAGGAAGTGGGCCTGAAGGGCGCGGTCTATGCCGACGCCGGCGGTCTGTGGGATTATCAGGGACCGACAACGTGGGCTGCGACGGGAGAACTCACGACGCCGCAAAACTCGAACTGCATCAGGGGATCGCAGCCGGGCGCGTTCCCGCTCTCCCCTGGAACCTGCACGGGCCTAGTGTATGACAACGGCAACGTGGTGCGCACCTCGGTGGGTGTCGGTCTGATCTGGGCCTCGCCGTTCGGTCCGCTGCGCTTCGACTACGCGGTTCCGTTGACCAAGGGTCAGTTCGACCGCGTGCAGCAGTTCAAGTTCGGCGGCGGCACGTCGTTCTGACGAGACTTGATGGGGAAGGCCGCAAAACCGGCCTCCCCAAGAACAGCCGGCCGCTGGAACCGGCGTGATCGCAGCGCACCCGTCGGGTTTTGCAAGGGATTTTGCTCCGACATTAACCTAGAGCGCGACCGCGATTTGTCCTAAGACGAGGCGCTTTAGGACGCTTTCAATCGGCGTGGACACCCATTCCGCGCCTTCACCTGACCACACCGGATTGCGACGGGGGAATGGCGCAGCCGACATTCTTTGCACCTCCGCCTTTGTCGACGCTGGCCGATATCGCCGCGCTGACAAAGGCGCTTTTGGTGGATACCTCCCGGGGCGGCCAGGAGGTCAGGGGACTGGCGTCGCTCGACGAAGCCGGGCCCGCGCACCTGACCTTTTTCGACAATCTGAAATATGCCGATCAGCTCGCCTCGACCAAGGCGGGGGCCTGCCTGGTAAGCCCGCGCTTCGAGGCCCGGGTACCGTCACACGTGGCCGTGCTGCGCGCAGCCCAGCCGTTTCGTGCCTTCGTCGGGCTCGCCCGGGAATGGCATCGCGATGCGCTGAGGCCGGCCTCCTGGTTCGGCTCCGAGGGCATCGCGCCGTCAGCGATCATCGACCGGTCGGCGCATCTCGAAGATGGCGTGATCGTCGATCCTCTGGCTGTGATCGGGGCGGACGTCGAGATCGGCGCCGGCACAGTCGTTGGCGCGGGGGCGGTGATCGGCCCTGGCGTCAAGATCGGCCGGGATTGCAATGTCGGGGCACGCACGGCGATTCAATGCGCGCTGATCGGCAACAATGTGCTGATCCATCCCGGCTGCAGCATCGGCCAGGATGGCTATGGATTTATTTTCTTTGGGCCCGAGGGCCACCTGAAGGTGCCGCAGACCGGCCGCGTGTTGATCCAGAATGACGTGGAGATTGGAGCCGGCACCACGATCGACCGGGGCAGCCTGCGCGACACCGTGATCGGCGAGGGCACCAAAATCGACAATCAGGTTCAGATCGGCCACAATGTCACCATTGGCAGGCATTGCCTGCTGGCGGCCCAGATCGGGCTCGCGGGCAGCCTGACCATCGGCGACAACGTGGCTTTGGGGGCAAAGGTCGGCATCAACAACCATCTCAAGATCGGCGACGGCGCCCAGGTCACGGCCATGAGCGCGGTAAAGGACGACATTCCCCCGAACGGCCGCTGGGGTGGTCATTTTGCCAAACCGACCAAGCAATGGTTCAGGGAGATTGTTGCGGTGGAACGTCTGGTGCGGGACCAAGCGGCCGGTCCGAAGGGTGAAGGGCAGGAGTGATGGCGGAGGAATCACCGGTCAGGTTCGCGGTCGTGGACATCAACGAGATACTGAAGACGCTGCCGCACCGCTATCCGATGTTGCTGATCGACAAGGTGATCGACATCCGCGCCGACTACAGCGGCATCGGCATCAAGAACGTCACCTTCAACGAGCCGCCGTTCCTCGGCCATTTTCCCGACCGCCCGATCTATCCGGGCGTGATGATGATCGAGGCGATGGCGCAGACAGCCGGCGTGATCGGCATCAAGTCGGTCGAGGGCACCGAGAAGCCGCGCGCGGTCTATTTCCTCACCATCGACAAGTGCAAGTTCCGCAAGCCGGTAATGCCCGGCGACACCGTTGAATATCACATGCGATCGCTCGGCCGCCGCAACACCATGTGGTGGTTTCACGGTGAGGCGAAGGTGAAGGGCGTCGTCATGGCACAAGCCGACGTCGGCGCGATGCTCACCGACTGACCGGTCATCATCGCAGCGCCCCGCAACGATAGCGCTCGCCTGACGCCGTTGCCCTGATGTTGCGGTTGAAGAACAGCCCCATCGACGGCGCCTCCATGAAGGCTGCGTAGGCCTCCGCGCTCAAGTTGCAATATTGCTGATAGCCGCCTCTGACTGCGACCAGCAGGGTGCTTCGTGCCGCGTCGTAGCAGACGCGCTGAACGATGGTGCTGCGGTTGATATCGCGGCACTCGTACGTCGTGAGGTCGACGGCGCCACGGCCCTGCACATTAACCGTTTCGGTCGTAACGGGCGCGGCAAACAGGCTCAGGAAAAGTGCGGTGGCGGCTCGGACCATGGCTTCGAAGGAGGCTAAAGCATGATCCGGAAAAGTGTGAAGCGGTTTCCCGAAAAGATCATGCTCAAACGACAAGCGTTGCAACAAGCCGTCATGATACGTCACTGGACATCCCGGTCAAAGTCGCGCTAACCACCGCAAAATTCGGTGTTTTGGCGCTTGTGCGCGTTAACCAATCAGCGGGCCCGTCTTGATGAGCATGATCGATTCCACCGCGCGGATCGCAGACGGCGCGGTCATCGGTGAGGGCACCTCGATCGGCCCCTATTGCATCGTCGGACCCCACGTCGTCATCGGGAAGAACTGCAAGCTGATCGCGCATGTGCACATCACCGCCGAGACCGCGATCGGCGACGACTGCACGATCTATCCGTTCGTCTCGCTCGGCACCCCGCCGCAATCCCTGAGCTATCGCGGCGAGCTCACGAAGCTTCAGATCGGATCCGGCTGCACGCTCCGCGAATCCGTGACCATGAATGCCGGCACCGTCGCGGGGGGCGGCGTCACGCGGGTCGGCGACCGCGGCTATTTCATGAATTGCGCGCATGTCGGCCACGACTGCCGGGTCGGCGACGACGTGATCTTCGCGACCTCGGCCACGCTCGGTGGCCATTGCGAGATCGGCGATTTCGTCTTCATCGGCGGGCTGTCAGCCGTGCATCAGTTCACGCGTGTCGGGCCGCAAGTCATGGTGGGCGGGGTCTGCGGCGTGCGCGACGATGTGATTCCGTTTGGGCTCGTCAACGGCCAATACGCCGTGCTCGAAGGCCTCAACATCATCGGCATGAAACGGCGCAAGTTCACCAGGCAGCGTCTCGCGACCGTGCGCGCGTTTTACCAGAAGCTGTTTCATGGACCCGGCATCTTCGCCGAACGGCTCGAAAGCGTGCAGCCGATGGCGGACGACGATCCTGCCATCAAGGAGATTCTCGCCTTCATCAAGGACGGCAAGCATCGGCCGCTGTGCCTGCCGGCCGACAGCAGCAGCCGGCCCTGACCATGACCGCGCCGGCGCCAGAACTTTCCTCGCCCGTCGGCCTGATCGCTGCCGGCGGTGTCATGCCCTTTGCGGTCGCGGATTCGCTCAGCCGCCGGGGCCTCACGCCGGTGCTGTTTGCAATCAAGGGCGCCTGCGACGAGAAAGAGGCGGCACGCTTTCGTCACCACTGGATCGCGGTCGGGCAGCTCGGCCGGGCCACGAACCTGTTCCGCAGCGAGGGCTGCCGCGACCTCATGTTCATCGGTGCGCTGGTGCGGCCATCGCTCTCCGAAATCCGCCTCGACTGGGGCACGCTGCGCGCGATCGGAAAGATCTGGACCTCGTTCCGTGGCGGCGACGATCACCTGTTGTCGGGGATCGGGCGTATCCTGGAAGGCCAGGGGTTTCGCATGGTCGGGATCAAGGATGCCGCGCCCGATCTGCTGATGCCGGAGGGCTGCGTGACCGGCATAACGCCGGACCCGCAGGCGCTGGCCGACATTGCGAAGGGACGGGACGTGCTACGGGCGCTGAGTCCCTTCGACATCGGGCAAGCCGCGGTCGTGATTGACGGCCATGTGGTCGGGATCGAGGACATCGAGGGCACCGACGGATTACTTGCGCGCATCGTGCAACTGCGCGCCCGGGGCCGTATCCGCGCAGCAGCGGCCCGTGGCGTGCTGATAAAGGCGCCCAAGGCCGGCCAGGACCTGCGCTATGACTTGCCGGCGATAGGCCCGCGCACGGTGGAGGGTGCGGCGGCTGCGAAGCTTGCCGGCATCGCCATGATTGCCGGCAACACCGTCGTGGCCGAGCCGCAAACCATGATCGAGGCGGCCGACAAGGCCGGGTTATTTGTGACGGGTGTCGCGGCGTGAGCCCGGCGCGCGTGGCGGGCAGTGTCGGGCGCCGGATATTCCTGATCGCCACCGAAGAATCCGGCGACCGCCTTGGCGCGGGGCTGATGAAGGTGCTGCGCCAGCGGCTCGGTGGCGCCGTCGAATTCGAAGGCGTCGGCGGCCGCGCCATGGCGCGCGAGGGGCTGAGCTCGCTGTTTCCGATCGAGGAATTGTCGATCATCGGCTTTGCCGGCGTCGTGATGCAATTGCCGAAGATCCTGCGGCTGATCCGGCAGACCGCGGATGCCGTGATGGCGGCTGAGCCGGATATTCTGGTCATCATCGATAGTCCGGACTTCACCCATCGCGTGGCGCGCCATGTGCGCTCGCGCGATGCCGCGATCCCGGTCGTCGATTATGTGTCGCCGACCGTCTGGGCGTGGCGGCCAGGCCGGGCCCGCGCCATGCTGCGCTATGTCGATCATGTGCTCGCGCTATTGCCGTTCGAGCCGGAGGAATATCGGAGGCTGCGCGGGCCTCCTTGCACCTATATAGGCCATCCCCTGACCGAGCAGCTTGCTTCGCTGCGGCCGAATGCCGAGGAGCAGAAGCGGCGCGCGGCGGAGCCGCCGGTCGTGCTGGCTCTGCCGGGCAGCCGGCGCAGCGAGATCAGGCAGCATCTAGCGGTGTTCGGCCAGGCGCTGGCGCAGCTCCGCAGCGAGGGCGTGGCCTTCGAGCCGATGCTGCCGACCATGCCGCATCTCGAGGCGGCGATACGTGAAGGTGTCGAGAGTTGGGAAGTGCCGCCGCAGATCGTGACCGGCGAAAACGAGAAACGCGCGGCCTTCCGGATCGCGCGCGCGGCGCTCGCCAAATCCGGCACGGTGACGCTGGAGCTTGCGCTCGCGGGCGTTCCCATGGTGACGGCCTATCGCGTCGGTTCCGCGGAGGCCTTCATCCTGCGGCGTGCGATCCGGGTATCGTCGGTGATCCTCGCCAATCTCGTGATCGGCAGGGACGTGATCCCGGAGTTTCTGCAGGAGAACTGCACGCCGGAGAATCTGGCGCGCGCGCTTCATCCCCTGCTATCGGACACGCCTGAGCGCAAGCAGCAGGCCGACGCGTTCGGCACGCTCGATGCCATCATGTCGACCGGCCATCAGCCGCCGAGCGTCCGCGCCGCCGATATCGTGCTGGCGACGATGCGGAAAGGCAGGGGCGCTATCTAGATGCCTCGCGCGGAACGTTGGTCACCGTCGGGAACGCGGAGCCGTGCGTTTTCCGGCAGGTGCGGCAGTGGCAGTGAATGATCGGTCCTGCCTCGGCGTCGACCTCATAGGCCTCCGCACAAGCAGTTTCCAGCGAGCAGTTCACCTCCGCACAAACAAAAATCCCGTCCAGGATGTTCAATCTCTGGACGGGATTTCCGTGTTCATCAAATTGGCCGCTTACTTCCGCTTGCTGATATCGACATATTCACGGCTGGCGACGCCGGTATAGAGCTGGCGCGGACGGCCGATCTTCTGCTGCGGGTCCTCGATCATCTCGCTCCACTGGCTGATCCAGCCGACGGTGCGCGCGACAGCGAACAGCACGGTGAACATCGAGACCGGCAGGCCCATCGCCTTCAGCGTGATGCCCGAATAGAAGTCGACGTTCGGGTACAGCTTGCGGTCGATGAAATACTCATCACTCAGTGCGATCTTCTCCAGCTCCAGCGCCACCTTCAGCATCGGATCGTCGCCGTGGCCGGTTTCCTTCAGCACCGCGTGACACATCTTCTGCATGATCTTGGCGCGCGGGTCGTAGTTCTTGTAGACGCGGTGACCGAAGCCCATCAGGCGGACTTCGCTGTTCTTGTCCTTCACCCTCTTGATGAAGTCCGGAATGTTTTCGACCTTGCCGATGCCGTAGAGCATGTTGAGCGCGGCCTCGTTGGCACCGCCATGCGCCGGACCCCACAGGCAGGCGATTCCGGCGGCGATGCAGGCGAACGGGTTGGCGCCGGAAGAGCCGGCGATGCGCACCGTCGAGGTCGAGGCGTTCTGCTCATGGTCGGCGTGAAGGATCAGGATCTTGTCGAGCGCATCCGCCAGAACCGGATTGATCTTGTACTCCTCGCACGGCACCGCGAAGCACATGTGCAGGAAGTTCTCGGCAAAGGAGAGCGAGTTCTTCGGATACATGAAGGGCTGGCCGACAGTGTATTTGTAGGCCATCGCCGCCAGCGTCGGGACCTTGGCGATCATGCGCATGGAAGCGATCATGCGCTGCTGCGGGTCGTTGATGTCGGTGGAGTCGTGATAGAACGCGGCAAGCGCGCCGACCGCAGCGACCATGATGGCCATCGGATGGGCGTCACGGCGGAAGCCCTGGAAGAAGCGGGCCATCTGCTCGTGAACCATGGTGTGGTGGATTATGCGATAGTCGAAATCCTTTTTCTGCGCCGGCGTCGGAAGTTCCCCGTAGAGCAGGAGATAGCAGGTTTCCAGGAAGTCGCCGTGCTCGGCGAGTTGCTCGATCGGGTAGCCGCGGTATTCCAGCACGCCGGCGTCGCCGTCGATATAGGTGATCTTGGACTGGCAGCTCCCCGTCGAGGTGAAGCCGGGGTCGTAGGTGAACATGCCTGACTGGGCGTAGAGCTTGGCGATGTCGATGACATCGGGCCCGACGGTGCCGCTCAGGATGGGGAAATCGTAGGTCTTGTTGCCGACCGTAAGGGTCGCGGTCTTGCTTGCTGATTTTGCGTCCATCGTTCGTCCCCGATGAGATCGTTGCGGGCCGACTTAGCGCCATTTCTTCAAATGGCTCGGCAGGCCGGATTGTTCAGAAACTTGGTTGTCTAAATGGGTATCTTATTGCCATGTGCGCTGCAAGATGGCCGCGCTTCGGCGCGTGGGGCTATGCGGTAGCCTGGTCGGCGAGCCGGGCCAGGCATTCGTCGCGCCCGAGCACCGAAAGAACTTCGAAAATCCCGGGCGAAGTAGTCTTGCCGGTCAGTGCCACGCGGAGAGGCTGGGCTACCGCTCCCAACTTCAGGTTGTTCATTTCCGAAAATGCCCGCATCGAGGCTTCCGTGGTCTCGACACTCCAGGGCGACACCGCCTCCAGCGCCGCGCGCAGCCGGCCGATCAATTCGCGGGTTTCGACGGTCAAAAGCGCCTGCGCCTTTGCCTCGATCTGCAGCGGCCGGTCGGCGAAAATGAAATAGGAGCCGTCGATCAGCTCGATCAGGGTCTTGGCACGCTCCTTCAGGCTCGGCATCGCCTGCAGAAGCTGCGCGCGGGTGGCGCGGGTTAGCTTGGCCTTCACCGCCGCGCCGTTGGGAACGTAATCCAGCACGGCCTCGAACTGGGTCACGAGGGATTGATCGTCAGTATGACGGATGTAATGGCCGTTGAGGTTTTCGAGCTTGGCGAAATCGAAGCGCGCGGCGGAGCGGCCGATCGCGGGCAGGTCGAATGCCTTGATCATCTCTTCCGTCGAGAAGATTTCCTGATCGCCATGGCTCCAGCCGAGCCGGACCAGGTAATTCCGCAGGGCCGCCGGCAGATATCCCATGGCCCGGTAGGCATCGACACCGAGCGCGCCGTGCCGTTTCGACAGTTTTGAGCCGTCGGCGCCGTGGATCAGCGGGATATGAGACATGTTCGGCACGTCCCAACCGAGCGCGTCGTAGATCTGTTTCTGCCGCGCGGCGTTGATCAGGTGGTCGTCGCCGCGGATGATGTGGGTGACGGCCATGTCGTGGTCGTCGACCACCACCGCAAGCATGTAGGTCGGTGTGCCGTCGCCCCGAAGCAGCACGAGGTCATCGAGATTTTCGTTCTGCCAGACCACGCGGCCCTGCACCTGGTCCTCGATCACGGTCTCGCCGGTCTGCGGCGCCTTCAGG
>Ga0207707_10001693_pt1 | contig 20289 bp, 12 predicted proteins | sample KBSC83BmetaG_FD_184336 | JGI IMG/M metagenome (GOLD analysis project Ga0207707, IMG submission 184336) | Corn rhizosphere microbial communities from Kellogg Biological Station, Michigan, USA - KBS C8-3B metaG (SPAdes) (version 2) | ecosystem: Host-associated > Plants > Roots > Rhizosphere ...
CGAGTTATCAACCAGCGATCACGGGGACCTCATGACGTGCCGCAGAAAGCCGTTGACACGAATGGCCAAGGTCAAAATGACGTGGAAGTGAATGAAACCCGCACCCACGGCCAGTCGCACAACCACCTGTTGCGTGGGTCGATGGCTCGGGACGTGTGGGCCTGCAAAGGCCGGATGCTAGCACGCTTCTCGTGATCGTTGATACCATGTTCAAATTCCGATTCGACCACCACGATCGAATCGGGTGGATGGAAAATCCAACTGCCATTGGAATCCTGGGTCGCGGACCTTTCCATATCTACATTCGCCGCTTGCGCAAAAAGATCAGAGCAGGAGAAATCAATGCCAGGATTGTTGCCGAACGTCGACCCCAATGGTTTGCTTGAATATTCGGTCGTTTATACCGACCGCGCCCTCAACCATATGTCGAAGGCATTCCAGCGCGTGATGCGCGACATCTCGCGCGAGTTGAAGGTCGTCTACAAGGCCCGCTCGACGATCATCGTTCCCGGTAGCGGCACTTTCGGGATGGAAGCCGTGGCGCGGCAATTCGCCACCGGCAAGCGTTGCCTCGTGATCCGCAATGGCTGGTTCAGTTACCGCTGGTCGCAGATTTTCGACGCCGGCAAGATTCCGGCTGAAGTCCGTGTGCTCAAGGCGCGGCCGGCCGAGGCGGTGAGTCTGCCATGCTTCACGCCGCCGCCGGTTGCGGAAGTGGTCGCCGCCATTCGGGAATTCAAACCCGACGTGGTGTTCGCGCCGCACGTCGAAACCGCATCGGGCATCATCCTGCCTGACGACTACATTCGGGCGGTTTCCGAGGCGGTACACGCCATCGGCGGCCTGTTCGTGCTGGACTGCATCGCCTCCGGTGCGATCTGGGTCGACATGCGCGCCTGCAACGTCGACGTGTTGATATCGGCCCCGCAAAAGGGCTGGAGCGCACCGGCCTGCTGCGCCATCGTGATGTTGGGCGAAGAAGCGCGCCGTCGCATCGACTTCACGCAGTCCACCAGCTTCGCCTGTGATTTGCGCGCGTGGCTGGGCATCATGGAAGCCTACGAAAAGGGCGGTCACGCTTACTACGCGACCCTGCCCACGGATGCGTTGGTCGTGCTGCACCACGCCATCATCGAAACCGTGGCCGCCGGTCATGACAAGCTGCGCGCCGAGCAGCAACGCCTCGGTGATGCGGTGCGGAAGTTGTTGCGCAAGCGCGGTTTCAAGAGCGTGGCCGCAGCGGGGTTCGAGGCACCGACCGTCGTGGTCAGCTACACCAGCGACGATGGCATCAAGTCCGGAAGCAAGTTCGCGGAAGCGGGCCTGCAGATCGCGGCCGGCGTGCATCTTGCGTGCGACGAACCCGAGGATTTCAAGACATTTCGTCTCGGGCTATTCGGACTCGACAAACTTGGCAATGTCGAGCGAACGGTTGCGTCGTTGGCAGAGGCGCTGGACAAGGTGTGATCCGCGCGGGTTCGTCAGCTGTCGGAACCCTCCCTCATTGCTGCATCCACCATTTCAACCCAATGGCGCACCGGGGTTTCGGTACCGCTTTGCAGGTGGCAAATGCAGCCGATGTTCGAAGATGCGATGAACCCGGGTGACACCGCCTGGATGGCCGCGAGCTTGCGATCCCGCAAGGCCGTCGCGAATCCGGGCTGGGTGATCGAGTAGGTACCCGCGGAACCGCAGCAAAGGTGCGACTCGGCAAACGGTTGCAAGTCGAACCCCAAGGTCCGCAGCAGGCGCTCGGTCTCCTCGCGCAATCCCATCCAGTGCTGCAGGGTGCAGGGAGGGTGGAACGCACAACGGCCGGCGGGCGCGGAGTGCATGCGTGACCGCAGTTCCATCGCCATCGGCGCGAGGAATTCCGCGATGTCCTTGACGTATGGCATCAGGCGCTTGGCGCGATTCGCATAGGCAGGGTCGTGTTGCAGGTGGCGGGCATAGTCCTTGACCATTGCGCCGCATCCGGAAGCATTCACGACCACCGCTTCGACTGCGCGGGATTCCAGCAGCGGCAGCCAGGCATCGACATTCGCGCGCATCTGATCGAGTGCCGCGGCCTGGGCGTCCAGATGGAAATTGATGGCGCCGCAGCATCCGGACCGCGATGCGTGGCGGGTTCCGATGCTGAGGGCATCCAGTACGCGCGTGGTCGCCGCATCGATCGAAGGCAGCATGTGCGGTTGCACGCAATTGGCGAGCAACAGGACTTGCCGCGGGTGCTGCGGTGTTTGCGTCGGCAGTACGCCGACGGGACGCGGGCGGGTGATCTTCGATTTCAGCGCTCGCGGCAGCAATGGCCGCAGTCCGCGCGCGAGCTTGTAGCAAACGCCAAAGCCACGGGACATCAGCACGCGCCGCGCGGCACCGCGCAACAGTCGCTCGCGCCAAGGCCTGCGAACGCGTTCGCCGATCACTTGCCGGCCGATGTCCACCAGCGCGCCGTATTCGACGCCAGACGGGCAGGTGGTCTCGCAATTGTTGCAAGTCAGGCAGCGGTCGAGATGCAGCAAGGTCTCATGGGTCGGCTGTTCGCCTTCCAGCACCAGCTTCATCTGGTAGATGCGGCCACGCGGGCTGTCGAGTTCGTCCCCGGTGAGCAGGAAGGTTGGGCAGGTCGCGAGGCAGAAACCGCAGTGCGTGCAGCGGCGCAGGATCCCGTCGGCCTCGCTGCCGTAATCCGCGTTGCGTGCCCAGTCAGTGAGTCGAGTTTGCATGATCGCTCGTCGAAGTGGCCATTGCCTGACGATCGCAACGCAGGTGTCGCGGATTCATCCGGATGCCGTGACGGTACGGGTGCACGTCAGAACGCCTGCGTCAAACGGTGCGGGTTGAACACGCCCGTGGGATCGAACTGTTGTTTCAGCCTTTGCTGGATCCGCAACAGGGCGGGCGGCATCGGATGAAAGGTTGCGACACGGGCCATCGTTTCGTCGCGGCGATACAGGCAGGCCGAACCACCGATGGCACGCACGTCGGCACGCAGGGTGGCGGCATCCTGTGGTCCTGCGAGCCAACGCAAGCTGCCGCCCCATTCATGCAGTGAAGATCCCAAATCGAGTGTCGGTGCCCGCGGCGGCAGCACGATCCGCCACAACGGGCGTTGCCGGAAGAATACGTGGGTCTGGTCGCGCAGGCTCGACCAGAATGCGACGGCATCGTGTTCAGCTGCCGACTCTCCTCCGATTCGATCGAGGCCTTGGCGCACGGCCGATTCGCTGCCCGACAAACGCACCCACAAACATCCCCGCGTACCCTGCGCTTCCGGCATCCAGGCCGTCGCCGAGATCGGCAGCGGCAACGATCGCCACGCGAGGCACTGTTGCAGCGCGGCAGCTTCGTCGAGCGGGAACATGCGGGTGGCTTCGCAGCGCGGCACAGGCGTGATCTTCAGCGAGACCTCCGCCAGCACACCCAGCACGCCGAGCGAACCGACCAGCAGGCGCGACACGTCGTAGCCGGCGACGTTCTTCATCACCGTTCCGCCGAAGCGCAACACTTCACCCGTCGCGTTCAACAGGCGCGTCCCCAAGACAAAATCCGCCACGCCGCCCACGGCCATGCGGCGTGGACCCGACAAGCCCGTGGCGACGCAGCCACCGAGCGTGTCCGCGGCGCCGAAGCGTGGGGGCTCGAACGCCAGCATCTGGCCATGGCAAGCCAGCAGGTTTTCGATTTCATCCAGGGGGGTTCCGGCGCGTGCCGTCAGCACGAGCTCCGAGGGTTCGTAATCAACGATCCCGCGCCAGCCGGACATGTCCAGCACGGACAAGGGCGCATCGCCGATCACGGGCTCGCCGTAAAACATGCGCGTACCGCCGCCGCGAATCTGCACGGAGTGACCGGCATCGCGGGCTGTCGCGATCTGTTCGCCCAATTGCCGGAGTGCAGGATCCTTCACCACGGCGGACTCCTAAAACCGCGGGATTTCGGGGAAAGGCACGTCGCCACGGTGCACATGCAACTTTCCGTATTCGGCGCAACGCGCGAGCGTCGGGATGACCTTCAGCGGATTCAGCAGGCCGCAGGGATCGAAGGCGCGCTTGACCGCCGCAAACGCATCGAGCTCGGCACGCGAGAACTGGATACACATCTGCTCGATTTTCTCGATGCCGACGCCGTGCTCGCCGGTGATGGTGCCGCCTGCTTCGATGCACAATTCCAGGATCGCGGCACCGAAGGCCTGGGCGCGATCGACTTCGTCGGCAAGATTGCCATCGAACAGGATCATGGGATGCAGATTGCCATCGCCGGCATGGAAGACGTTGGCGCAACGCAGGCCGAATTGCTTTTCCATGCCGGTGATCGCCCGCAGCACCTCGGCGAGGCGCCGGCGCGGAACCGTGCCGTCCATGCAGTAGTAATCGGGGGAAATCCGCCCCGCGGCCGGAAACGCGTTCTTGCGTCCCGCCCAGAATTTCAGGCGTTCCGCTTCCGATGAAGACGTTTGCAAACGCGTTGCGCCGACGTCGTGCAGCAACGCCTCGACACGCTCGATTTCTTCCACCACTTCCTCGGGTGTTCCGTCGGATTCGCATAGCAGGATCGCGGCGGCGTCCATGTCGTAGCCGGCGTGCACGAAGGGCTCGACCATGTGGATCGAACGCTTGTCCATCAGCTCCAGCCCGGCCGGGATCACGCCGTCGGCGATGATCCGCGCGACGCCCTGGGCCGCGAGTTCGATGCTGGGAAAGCTGGCCATGACCACGCGCGCGAGCTGCGGGCGCGGGATCAGTCGCAGCGTGACCTCGGTCGCCAGACCGAGCATGCCTTCCGAGCCGATGAACACGTGCAACAGGTTCAGTCCCGGCGAATCGGGCGCCTCGCCGCCGAGTTCGACGATCTCGCCTTCGATCGTCACCACCCGCACGCGCAACACGTTGTGGACCGTCAGCCCGTATTTGAGGCAGTGCACGCCGCCCGCATTTTCCGCGACGTTGCCGCCGATCGAGCACGCGATCTGGCTGGAGGGGTCGGGTGCATAGTAAAGACCGCAGGGTGCGACGGCCTCGGAGATGGCGAGGTTGCGCACGCCAGGCTGGACGACGGCCGTGCACGCTTCGGGATCAATACGCAGGATGCGATTGAACCGGGTCATTCCGACCACGACGCCGTGCGGGTGCGGGGTTGCGCCGCCCGACAGTCCGGTACCGGCACCGCGCGGCACGATCGGGATGCCGAATTCCCTGCATGCGTTGACGATCGCGACGACCTGGGTTTCGCTTTCCGGCAGCAGCACCACCGGCGGTATTTCGCGGTACAGCGTCAGACCATCACATTCGAACGCGCGGGTCTGGTCCGCCTGCGCCATGACGCAGGCGGGTGGCAACTCGTCAGCAATGCGCGCCAGAAAACCGGCGATGTTCGAGCTGGATGTTTGCGGGTCTTGAACCGCGGTCATTTTATTTCAGTCCGTCCGTGCCGCGGTGGTCGTCAACGCGCATTCACGGCAGCGGAACCGCGAATGGGTTTGGCGACACTGGAGGAGCGTGGTGGGTTGTCACGGGAAGCGGCCCGGCGTCGTGAACGGATGCACGCGTCACGGGTCGAGTATGCCGCCGACAGGGTCGTTCCGCACGCCCATGGCGTTGGTGTTCTCGGCGTGGCTTGTCCGGGTGCCGCGGTGCCGGATGCCGATCAATGGTCTCGCGCTGGCAGCCGCTGCCGGATGCAAAATCGCCGGACGCACGCTGTGCGCCCGGCGATTTCAAGCGGTTTTGCGCCAATCAGAAATCGTAACGGACGGAAAGCGCGGCGGAGCGCGGCGGCATCCGCGCTTCGATCATGTTGTAGCTGGTGCCGGGGCTGGACGTCGTCACGAAATAGTTCCCGTAGAACGTGGGCGTCTGTTTGTTGAACACGTTGAATACCTGGAACTTGAAATCGAGCTTGTGCTGGGCCCAGCCGGGCTTGTAATCCACGCTGAGATTGACATTGTGGATCCACGGCGTGCGCTTCGCCCCGTACGGGGGAACCCCAGAGCCCGGCGCGATGGGCACGCCGCCGCACCAGTGGTATTGACTGCTTGTGTGCAGGCGCACCTGATCCGGCCCATAGGCGCCGCGGCACATCCGCGGTGTGCCCGACGCGATCCACACGTTGGCGCCCACGATCCACTCCGGATTGATCGCATAAGCGCCGTAGATCTTGAGCGAGTGGGTGCGGTCGGTACCCAGGATGCCGTTCGAATTGTCCATGATCCTGGGGTATGCCCAGACCGCGGTGAGGTAAGCGACGGTCCCGCTCGACTCGTACATCGGTCCGACCGGCCCGGCATCGTTGCCGTACAGCCTCGAGAACACGTAGTCGATCTTCCCGAACCACTTGCCGTCCCACACGTGGGTGAGCGACAGGTCCAGCGCGTAATAGTTGCGCTTGGGCCCCATCTCGAAGGTTTGGTCCTGCGCGGTCCAGTCGATCAGGCGCAACGTTCCATCCGGAGCCCCCACGTAAATCTTCTGGTCCACGCCCGGATTGACCATGACGGGACTCTGGATCCATTGGCTGCAGGTATCCGGGGTCATCCAGCTATAGCCCTCGCGCACGCCTTCCGCGCACATCGACAAGGCATCATCGGTGCCGCCGATCATTTGGCCCAGTTTCTCGAACGTGCCGGTGGCCTCGAATACCCAATCCGCGGTCAGGAAGTGAAGCTTCTGCTGCATGCCCAGCACGAAATTGTCGGAGTACGGGGCCTTGATGTTCTGGGAAGCCACGGTCAGGTTGTTCCGCGGAAAGCCGTACTGGTTGCAACACGACACCCCTCCGGCGGGATTCTGCGGCAGCGGCTGGAAACCCAGCGGTGCGCCGGTGGCCGGGTCGACGCCGGTATAGGTGCCGTATTCCGTGACGTTGACGATGGGTGCGGTCACGGTCGTGCCGACGCCCACCGGCAGCGTCAGGTAATAGCGCCCGGCGTTTCCGAATACCTTCAAGGTGGAATCGCCGTGCACATCCCAACTGAAACCGATGCGCGGAGACCAGTTGGGTTTGGTCAACTTGATGTAGGGATTGGAAGCCGCGTCGTAATTGACGAACTGGTCGTTGCGCAAGCCCAGTGTCAACAAAAAGTTCGGCGTGATCTGCCAGCGGTCCTGGATGTATTGCGCGCGTTCGACCACGCGCGTGGACGGGTTGTAGGCCTGGAAGAGCTTCATTGCGTAATAGCCGCTGGCACCAGCCGGATTCGAATTTACCGGCGCCACGTAAGGCGGGAGGTTGGGATCGTTGCCAATAAGCGGGTTGTTGATATCCGCCCCCGTCACGAGTCCGTAATCCCACCCGTACCCGGGCCCAGTGCCTTCAACGCCGTCGTTGAGGTCCGTCGTGATGTCGTTGTCGATACCCACCTGGAAGTCGTGGTTGCGCCACTTGTAATCCAGGTCCACCCGGTAGTCGGTGAGGTTGACCTTGTGGTTGTCCGGCGTCACCGTCAGGGCATTCTGGGTATTGCCTATGGGTCCGTTCGGCGTGAACGCCGGATTTTCGTTGCCAATGTCGCCGACGAAAACCATGTTCGGGTCATACCCGGGATAGGGCGGCTGGAAACTGCCGTACTGCTCGTGCGACTTGCCGTACATCGCGTGCAGGGTCAGATTGTCGGTGATGTAGGAGGTGTAGTTGAGCACCCCCATCCGGTAGACGTTCTTTGCCGACTGGCCCCTGTTGAAAAAGGTCGTCGCGTTGTGCGTGTCGTAGTCGTAGTTGTAGGCCCAGTCCCATGTTTTCCAGGAGCTCTGGATTGCGGTCAAGGTCAGGAAATTGCTGTCGTTGATGTTCCAGTTGATCTTCGTGTAGATCTTGGGCTTGTGGGTCTGGTCAAAATATTCGAATCCGCCGCAGTATTTGCAACCAACGCTTGCGAAGGTCGAATCGTCCTGTTCGGCACTCAGGAAGAAGAACAGCTTGTCCTTGACGATCGGGCCACTGACATAGGCGTCATAGACCGTCTCCATGCCGTGGTTGTCTTGGTTATAGGAGTACAAATCCCCTGCATGGTGGCCCGCCCGCGTGACCAGCGGATTGGCGTAATAGGTATTCTCGGGATCGCTGGTCCAGTCCGCCGGCGACCACTGCGCGCGGACGCCGAAGTGCCATTCGTTGGATCCGCTCCTGCCGATCTGGTTGATCACGCCGCCGATCGAGCGACCGTACTTGGCGCCATAGCCCGAGATGAAAGTCTGTTGCTGCTCGATCGAGTTGTAGGGCAGTCCGATGCCGCCTTGGTCGTCGAGCACGGCGCTGGAAAGCATGCCGTCGATGAAGTACGAATTCTCGGCCGTCGAAGCGCCCCCGAACGTCACCGCCGGGGTGCCCAGTGGTCCGCCGGCCAGAACCGCCGAGCCCGGCTGCACGCCCGGCGCCAGCATCGCGATGTCTTCCGCCGTACGTTGCAACGGCAACTGCTGCAGTTGCTGCTGTGTAATCGTCGTGACCTGATTGGTGGTGGTCACGTCGATCGCCGGAATCGCGTTCGCCGAGACCTCGACGGTGCTGAGAGTCTGTGCGTTGGCGACAGAGGACGTGAAGTCGACCGTCACCGCACCCGCGGCAACCGGTGCCACGTCGGTCTGGCTTTGCACCACCTTGCCGTCCTGCAACAACGAGACGGTATAGGTGCCGACCGGCAGCGTGATCGAATACTGGCCTGACGGCCCCACCGTGAGGGTGCGGTTGAATCCGGCGCCACCCGTAATCTGTATTGTTTCGTTGGGGGCGACCGGCACCGTGCCCTGGATGGTGCCGTCGACGGCCTGCGCGAATGCGCTTCCGCCGAAAGTGAGGGCAATCGTTCCACCGATTGCCAGTGCCAGTGCCTTGCGCCGGACAAGATGCTTGACAACATTGCAACGCGGCGCGCGCAAAGATTTGCTCGTCATGATGCGTACCCTCCTAATGATTGAATGCAGGCACAGTTAGTCTTGTGCTGCCGCGGCTTTGCTTCCCCCCATCGCGCACAACGATGTGGCCGATCGGTCCCTCGGCAGCATCACAGCGAGCGCGACGGTCAAAGCCGCTATCGAACATCGCTCGCAGTTCACTCCCGAGCATACTCATCGGCCAACGAAAACCACCAATGAAAAGACAGGCATTCGGCATAGCCTTGGGTTATGGTTCCGTTAACCGCGACGGCGCCGGGAATGCATCGAATTCCGCTTGCAGCCGTGCGATCGTGTTTGCAGGCCGGCAGCAGGGTTGCTGCGCCGCATCACGCGCCAACCGATACGACGAACACGCGATAGCCATGTACGATTCGGCCATGACCGCATCGTCCGAATCACCGCGCGAACTGCCGCGCAAACTCGGCCTCGTCACCGGCATGGCCGTGGTGATCGGGGTGATCATCGGCAGCGGCATCTTCCGCGTGCCTTCCGGCATCGCCGCGGATACCGGCAACCTCACCGGCATCGCGCTGGTGTGGATACTCGGCGGCATCGTCGCGCTGTTCGGCGCGTTGTCGATCGCCGAACTGGCGGCGATGTATCCCGCGGCTGGCGGCCCATACGTTTATCTGCGCGAAGCCTACGGCCGTCCGCTGGCTTTCCTGTTCGGCTGGATGTGGCTGTTGACGACGCCGATCTCGTGGGCAGCGCAAAGCCTGATGTTCGCCGAGTACCTGGGCTTCTTCGTGCCGATTCCCGAACAGGTTCAGCACGTGATTGCGGCGGCGCTGATCGTGCTGGTCGCGGTCGCCAACATACGTTCGGTGAAACTGGGTGCGGTGATCCAGAATCTCTCTGCTGGCGCCAAGGTGCTCGCGATCATCGGGTTGTCCGCGGCGATCTTCTTTCTCGCGCCGGGCGGTGCGGCCAACCCGCTCAATGCGGAACCCATGGGCATGGCGAAGTGGTCCGGTATCGGCATTGGCCTGATCGCGGCGTTGTGGGCCTACGATGGCTGGCAGAATCTGACCGCGCTGTCGGGCGAAGTGAAGAACCCGCAGCGCAACCTGCCGCTGGCGCTGATCGGTGGCGTGCTGGTGGTGCTGGTTGTGTACCTGCTGATCAACACCGCGTACGTGCGCGCGTTGTCGGTGCCGCAGCTCGCCGCGTCGAAGTCCGTCGCCACCGACGCCGCCACGGTGGTATTGGGGCGCGCCGGCGTTTCGCTGATCGGCGCGCTGGTGATGCTGTCGGTATTCGGCACGCTCAACGGCAGCATTCTTTCCAGTCCGCGCGTGTTCTTCGCGATGGCCGAAGATGGCTTGTTTTTCCGCACCGTGGGCAAGGTGCATCCGAAGTACGAGACGCCGTACGTGGCGATCGCGTTCATCGTCGTCATCGCGGTGATCTACGTGTTGCTGCGCGATTTCATGCAACTCGCCGAAGGTTACGTGCTGGGCGTGTGGCCGTTCCTCGCGCTGTGCGTGATCGGCATTTTCATCCTGCGCAAGACGCGGCCTGATTTCCCGCGCCAATACCGCACGCTCGGGTATCCGATCGTTCCCGCGCTGTTCGTGCTGGCAACCTTCGTGGTCGTCGCCAACGCGTTGTACGCACAGTTCTGGTCCACCATCGCCAGCATCCTGATCACGCTGGTGGGCTTGCCCCTGTACTACCTGTGGATGTGGCGCCAAAGGCGCATCCGGGCGGCGTGACGCCGCGCGTTCACGCGCGGCACAATTCATTCGGAGGGAAACATGAAACGGTTGTCATGGCTTGTTTGCGCATTCGCGCTTGTCGCGTCCGTGTCGTGCCTCGCCGCAGAGGCCCCCGGTCCGGTCGCCTTGACCGTGAGCCTGCCCGACCCGGGCCAGAAGATCCTTTACGTGCACGAGGTGATGCCGGTTTCTCCGGGGCCGCTCACGGTTTACTACCCGAAGTGGATTCCCGGCGACCATTCACCGGACGGACCCATCGGCGAAATCATGGGCCTGGAGTTCTCGGGGAATGGGCAGCGCATTGCATGGCAGCGCGATGAGCTCGATCGGTTCACGTTCCATCTGACGGTGCCCGCGGGCGTGCACCAGCTCGACATCCGTTTCCAGTTCCCGTCGAGCGATCGCGTGACGGCGAATCTCATCGACCTCACCTGGGACCACGTTTCGCTGTACCGCGCGGGGTATCCGACCAGGGACCAGTTGTTCCAGCCGTCACTGGTGATTCCCGCCGATTGGCATTACGGCAGCGCATTGCAGACCGACAAGCGCGACGGCAAGCGGATCAACTTCAAGCCGGTGCCGTTCAACACGCTGGTCGATTCGCCGGTGATCGCGGGCAAGTATTTTCGCGAGATCGACCTCACGCCGAAGGGTTCGTCGGTGCATCGCTACCTCGACATGGTCGGCGACAGCGCCGCGGCGATCACGATTTCCGACCCACAGAGCGCGGGTTTCCACCACCTGATCGAGCAGGCGCAGGCGCTGTTCCATTCGCATCACTACGACAGTTACCACTTGCTGCTGGTCTTGAGCGACCACACCGCGAAAGGCGGTCTTGAGCATCATCAGTCGAGCGACGACAAGGCGCGCGGCGGCTCGAAGATGTTCGCCGACCCCGATCACTTCATGCTCGATGGCTCGCTGTTGCCGCACGAATACACGCATTCGTGGAATGGCAAATTCATGCGTCCGGCCGGCTTGTGGCAACCCGATTTCGAGCAGCCCGAGAAACCGAAGTTGCTGTGGGTGTACGAGGGGCTGACGGTTTACCTGGGCGACACGCTCACCGCGCGCAGCGGCTTGTGGTCGCCGGAAACCTGGCGTGATGCGTTGGCGTATCGGGCCGCGGTGATGACGCACCGCACCGGCCGCGCATGGCGGCCGCTGGTCGATACCACCATCGCGGTGGATTATGGCGCGCCCGAAGCCTGGGCCAACTGGCGTCGCCAGAACGATTTCTATCGCGAGGGCGAATTGCTGTGGTTGGCAGTGGACATGAAGATCCGCAACCTGAGCCACGACAAGCGCGACATCGACGATTTCGCGCACGAATTCTTCGGCATCGACAACGGCAGCTTCGTCACCCACACCTACGATTTCGACGATGTCGTGAAAGCGCTCGACAAGGTCCAGCCCTACGACTGGGCGACGTTCCTGCACACGTGGGTGGATGGCACGGGCGATCAGGTGCCGCTGCTGTCCGGCATCGAAGCCAGCGGCTGGAAACTGGTTTACACCGACAAGCCGTCGGTCTACGAGAAGGCACTGGAAGACGTCGGCATGGGTGAGCTGGAAGGCCACGGCATCAACGCGATGTTTTCCGTCGGCATGTTCCTTACCAATGACGGCAGGGTCAGGGACGTGTTGTGGCAGGGCCCCGCGTTCAAGGCCGGACTCGCGCCCGGCATGCAGCTGGTTTCCATCGGCGGACGCGCGTACAGCACGCAGGGATTGCACGATGCGATCGCCGCGGCGCAAAAGAGCGGGCAGCCGTTGCGGTTCCAGGCGCGCAACGATGGTGCCGTCACAACGTACACGGTGCACTACGACGGCGGGTTGAAGTATCCGCATTTGGTGCGCGAACAGGGCAAGCCGGATTACCTCAAGGCGTTGCTGGCACCGAAGCCGGTGGGGAACGGCGCATGAAACCGGTCTTGGCCCTGACGATGGCGGTGTTCTCCCTGTTGTCCTTGTCCGCGATGGCTACCGGCATCCCGCCCGCCGATCCGGGCAATCGCGAGCTGGGTACGGTAGTCGAGTTGGTCACCGACGGGCAATTCAAGGCCGCCGATGCCCGCATCGACGCAGCGCTGAAGCAGCCGAATTTGTCGCCGGATGCGCGCCGGGCATTCGAGTTCCAGCGCGAACGGATCCAGCGCATGCGCCTCGATTTCAGCCTCACCGCCGATCAGGTCAAGGCGAAAGTGCGCAAGCAGATCCCCGATCTCAGCGACGCCGAATTCGCGCGTTGGGATGCGCACGGCCTGTTCGAACACATGGACATCGACGGCCAGCGGCTGTACTTCAAGCGCTCGCCGTCGAACCTGTTCCAGTTGAGCGCGGCCGCGGTGGCGCGGCAGAAGGAGCCGACGACGCGAACCAGCAGCGGCCTGCCCAGGGAAGTGAATGAAAACTACATCGATTACGACCGCAAGGTGATTGCGGAAGCAAAAGCCACCAAAAAAAACAGCGTGTTGCCGCAGCGGGTGCAGGTGACGCAAACGCTGACGGTCGATGCGAATGCCGTGCCCGCAGGCAAGACCGTGCATGCGTGGATTCCGTATCCGCGTGCGGACAAGGACCAGCAGGAAGACATCCGGCTCGTTTCCAGTGAGCCATCGGCACACCGGATGGCGCCGGAATCTGCGCTGCAGCGCACGGTGTTCCTGGAGCAGCCCGCGCAGGCCGGCAAGCCAACGGTGTTCAAGATCACCTACGAAGTTACCTTGTACGCGCAATACCACGCGATTGATCCATCGAAGGTTGCGGCCGAGAAAATCACGCCCGAACTGGCACCGTACGTGGCAGAGCGCGCCCCGCACGTCGTGTTCACCGAGCCGCTGCGGGTATTCTCGAAGCAAGTTGTGGGTGACGCGACCAACCCGTATGAAATTGCGCGGCGCATTTTCGCGGCGGTTGACGAGATCCCTTGGGCCGGCGCACGCGAATACTCCACGATCCCCGATATCAGCGCCTACACCTTGCATGCAGGGCATGGCGATTGCGGCGAGCAGACCTTGCTGCTGATCACGCTGATGCGCATGAACGGCATCCCGGCGCGCTGGCAATCGGGCTGGACCTTCACCCGTCACGATGACAACGATATCCACGACTGGGCCGAGATTTACCTCGCGCCGTACGGGTGGGTTCCAGTGGACGTCACTTACGGACGCCTGGCTTCCAGCGACCCGGCGTTGAAATGGTTTTATCTCGGCGGTCTCGACAATTACCGCATCGCCTTCAACGACGATTTCTCGCAGGATTTCGTTCCAGCCAAGCAGCACTTCCGTTCCGACACCGTGGATTCGCAGCGCGGCGAAGTGGAGTGGGACGGCGGCAACCTGTACTACGACAAGTGGGATTACGACTTCGCCTGGAAGATCCTGCCGTCCATGCATTGAAGTGCCAGCGAGTACGGGCATCAATGCGCTGACGTCCGGCCATGACTGGATCAAGGGCGCGCGGCGCGCGTTATCCCTTCACGCGTCCAGGCTTGACGTGCAGCCACGCACTCGGCACGCGCGTCCGTGTCACGCGGCCTTCGATTTCGCCGACAGCGTCTCCAGCAATTCGCCGGCAGCGCGCAGACGATCCGCGGGTTCCGGAAGCTCAAGGCTGACGCGCAGCTTGTCCTGCCCATCTAGCTTGTAGATGCGCGGCCGGGTCTGGATCAGGCGGATGATGGTGGCCGGGTCGACGTCGGGTTTTTCGTGGAACAGGATGCGCCCGCCGGCGGCGCCGAGATCGAGCTTGCGGATGCCCAACGCGGCGGCGCGCAGCTTCAGCGCGGCGATCGCGAACAGGTTTTTGGTCGGCTGCGGCAGCAGGCCGAAGCGATCGATCATTTCCACCTGCATGTCGCCCAGCGCGGCATCGTCGCGCGCACCGGCAATGCGTTTGTACAGCGTCAGTCGCGTGTGTACGTCAGGCAGGTAATCGTCCGGGATCAGCGCGGGCATGTGCAGTTCGATCTCGGTGCCGCTGTCGCCGCCGAGGTCGAAATCCGGCACCTTGCCGGAGCGCAGCGCGTGCACGGCGCGTTCCAGAAGTTCGCTGTACAGCGCGAAACCGATGGCTTCGATCTGGCCCGATTGCGCTTCGCCCAGCAGTTCACCGGCACCGCGGATTTCCATGTCGTGCGTCGCCAGGGTGAAACCCGCGCCCAGCTCTTCCAGCGATTCCAGCGCCATCAGGCGCTTCTCCGCATCCGCGGTCATCGCCTTTCTGTCGGGAACGATCAGGTAGGCGTAGGCGCGGTGGTGCGAACGGCCCACGCGCCCGCGCAGTTGGTGCAATTGCGCGAGCCCGAAACGGTCGGCGCGGTCGATCACGATGGTGTTGGCGGTCGGCACGTCGATGCCGGATTCGATGATGGTGGTGCACACCAGCACGTTGAAACGCTGGCGATGGAAATCCAGCATCACGCTTTCCAGTTCGTGCGCGCCCATCTGCCCGTGCGCGACGCGTATGCGCGCGTCGGGCACCAGCTCGGCCAATTCGCGCGCGGTACGCTGGATGGTGTCGATGCTGTTGTGCAGGAAATACACCTGGCCGCCACGCGCCAGCTCGCGCTGGAACGCTTCGCGGATCAGCGCTGGGTCGTATTGCGCGACCAGCGTCTTGACCGCCATGCGCGCGGCCGGTGGTGTCGCGATGATGGAAAGATCGCGCATGCCGCTCATCGCCATGTTGAGGGTCCGCGGGATCGGCGTGGCGGTGAGCGTGAGCAGGTCCACTTCGGCACGCAGTTGTTTCAGGCGTTCCTTGTGACGCACGCCGAAGCGCTGTTCCTCGTCCACGATCGCGAGGCCGAGGTCGCGGAATTTCACGTCCGGCTGCAGCAGCTTGTGGGTTCCGACCACGATGTCCAGCTTGCCGTCGGCGAGGCGCTTCAGCGCGCCTTCGACCTCGTTCTTCGCGCGGAAGCGCGACAACAATTCGACCTTGATCGGGAAATCCGCCAGGCGGTCGATGAAGTTGTCGTAGTGCTGTTGCGCGAGCAGGGTGGTTGGCACCAGCACCGCTACCTGCTTGCCGGCGCTGGCCGTCGCGACGGCCGCACGCAGCGCGACCTCGGTCTTTCCGAAACCGACGTCGCCGCAGACCACGCGGTCCATCGGTTGCGGCGCGGCAAGGTCGGCCAGTACCGCGCCGATTGCAGTGAGCTGGTCGGGCGTTTCCTCGAAACGGAAGCCTTCCGCGAAGCGCGCCAGCATCGCGCGGTCGTAGTCGACGGCATTGCCCTGGCGGGCCGCGCGTTGCGCATGGATCGCCAGCAGTTCCGCGGCGGCGTCGCGGACTTTTTCGGCCGCCTTGCGCTTGGCGCGCTCCCACGCTTCGCTGCCCAGCGAATGCAGTGGTGCGTGTTCGTCGTCGGCACCGCTGTAGCGGCTGACCAGACCGAGTTGCGCGACGGGCACGTACAGCTTGTCGCCCCGCGCGTACTCGATGGCGAGGAACTCGCCCGGCATGCCGCCGACGTCGAGTGCCATCAGGCCGAGATAACGGCCGACGCCGTGATCGACGTGCACGATCGGTGCGCCGATTTCCAGCTCCGTGAGATCGCGCAGGATGGCTTCCGGATCGCGTTCCGCGACCTGCCGGCGGCGGTGTTCGCCGCGCGCGCGTTCACCGGCCAACTCGCGTTCGGTGAGAACCACGATCGGTGGCTGCGCGAGCATGAAGCCGCGTTCCAGCGGCGCGACTGTGATGCCAAGGGGTACTCTTTCACTGTCATTCCGGGCGTCGCGCAGCGGCGATACGGAATCCAGAGCTTTTGCCTTGTCCGAAGAATCTGGATGCCGGCCTTCGCCGGAATGACGAGCAAGAAAATCCTGCCAGCTGTCCATCACTTCCGGCCGCAACTCGGCGCCGACCAGTTGCTCCAGCAGTGCCTCGCGGCGCCCCGCGGAATCAACGGCGATCAGCGCACGCGTGGCGCGATGCGACCCCAACCATTCACGCAGCCGCGCGGGAAATCCGCCCGCCGCCGCGCCGCCGGCCGAAAAATCCGGTGCCGCCGTGGTACCAGTGTCCGCCGCGCGTGCAGCGGTGCTGCCGACCAGATCAACGCGCAGCACGCGGTTCAGGCGTTCGCGCAAGGATTGCGGCGGCAGGTACAACTCCATCGGCGGCAGGATCGGCCGCTCGATGTCGTGCGCGCGCTGGTCGTGGCGCGCCTCGGCCTGCTTCCAGAACTGTTCTGCGGCACCGAGCGAATCACTTGCCAACACGAACAGCGCGCCATCGTCCAGATAGTCGAACAGGGTTTCAGTACGTTCGAAGAACAGTGGCAGGTAGTACTCGATGCCGCCGGGCGTCACGCCCTGCTTCATGTCCTGGTAGAGCGGGCAGCGGCGTACGTCGATCGGAAAGCGCTCGCGCAGGCGGTCGCGGAATGCGCGCATTGCCTCGTCGGTCAACGGGAATTCGCGCGCGGGGAGCAGTTTGACCGAGTCGACCTGGTGCAGCGAGCGCTGTGTTTCGGGATCGAAGCCCCGGATGGATTCGACGGCGTCGTCGAAAAGTTCGATGCGGTACGGCTCGGATGCGCCCATCGGGAAGATGTCGAGCAAGGCACCGCGCACCGCGAACTCGCCGTGCTCGCCGACCTGCGGCACGTTGCGGTAACCGCAGGCTTCGAGGCGCCGTTGCTCGGTGGCAAGGTCCAGTTTCTCGCCGCGCGCGACGGCCAACCCGCTGCCCGCGATGTGCGTGCGCGGCGCCAGCCGCTGCATCAGCGTGGCGATCGAAACCACCAGCACGCCCTTGCGCGTGGCGGGCAGTCGATACAACGTGTCGATGCGCTGCGAAACCAGTTGCGGATGCGGCGCGAACAAATCGTAGGGGAGGGTTTCCCAATCCGGGAAATGCAGCACCGGCAGCTCGCCCGCGAAAAACGCAAGATCGTCTTCCAGCGTGCGCGCCGCACGGTTGTCTTCCGTGACCGCCACCAGCACGCCTTCGCGCGCGCGCGCGGCTTCGCTCAGCAACAGCGCGAGCGACGAACCCGCGGGCTCGCGCCAGTCGCGTTGCTGGCCGGCTTTCGTTGGCAACGGCGGAAGATTGGGGGCGGTCGCAGTCATGGTTTGAGCAAAGGAAGACATTGTCGGAGCGCCGCAGGCGCCCCAACAAAATACAGTCGACCATTTTATCAGCCGCCGTCGTCCGGTATCGGATCGAAGCGGACCGCCATCAGGCCGGGTTCACCGGGTTCGACGGCCGCCGTGCCGCCGAGCGCACGGCAGAGGTCCAGCATGCGCGTATTGTCGCGACGGACGATTCCGTGCAGCGTGAGGCCGCGGCGGAGGGCTTCGATCAGCAAACGTTCCATCAGCAGCCTTCCCAGCCCATGTCCGGCAATCGCCCGCCCGACGATCAGGCCAAATTCGGCCCGGGTCGGATCGAAAGGCTCGACGTGCAAATCCGCGACAGCGCGGATTTCATCACCCGCGTCTTCCAGCACGAACGCCGCATCGCATGCCGGGTCGAGTTCGCGCACTTCGTTTTCGATGAACGCGGGCAGTTCGCGCGACTGGTGCAGGAAACGCAGCTCGACTTCTTCCGGGTTCAGCCGCTTGAATGCGCGGCGCAAGGCTTCGAGATCGTTCGTCCGCAACGCGCGCAGCATGAAAGTGCGGCCATCGTCGAGGCGGATGGTTTCTGAAGGCTGGTCTGCGTCGGAGGCCACAATGGCCACGTTTTACGCAAGCTGCCGAGCGCAGCAGGTTATTCGGGACGGGCTAATGTATCCAGCCACCTACACCCACACCAATGCTGATGTTCGGATGCCCCTGGCGCATTTCCTCGGGCGTCCAGCGGTGCATCGCTTCGCTGTGTACCAGCGCGTATGTGTAACCGGCCTGGCCAACCTCGCCGCTGCGCGCTCCGTCCAGCGTGCCACGCAGCGTGACCAGCGAGCCCGGCGGGTAATCCATGGGTTCCACGAAACCCGGCACGATCGCGATGAAGCGACCGGTGGCGGGTTGCTTCAGGCGCGGGCGCTGCGACGAATCGAGGGGGTAGGCGAGGATTTCGACTTCGCTGTGATCGGCCAGGTTGCGCACCGAAATGACACTGCCGCCCCAGATGACTTGCAGGTTCCGGAAGTTCGCGGGGGATGTCGCAACCTGTTGCGGCGTCGCATTGACGCTGGACGGAACGGGCTTGTAGATCGGCGCAGGTGCGCAAGCCGCGATGGCCACGGGCAGCGCCAGGACAAGCAGAAGCCGGAATGCAGAACGTTGCGATGCGCGCATGGGACGGGCCTCCTACGCGGATGATGGCTCCGAGCATATCGAAAAACGCCCGCGCAGGCGCAACATCGTGCGGCGGTCAATCACCGCGCAGCCAGTGCAGGCGCTGCGATGCCGCGAGAGATTGCGCGAGCTTGCTGCGCAAGGCGGGCAGCATGGCGGCAAGGACCGCGTCGATTTTCCAGGGCGGGTTGGCGATCAGCATGCCGCAGCCGTTCAAGCGCAAAGGCGAATCATCCGGCTGCACCAGCAGTTCCGCGACCAGAACCTTCTCGAACGGCCCTGCGGCAAGATGGCGATGGAAGGGCGCAATCGCGCGGTGCGACTTGATCGGATACCACACCGCGTACACGCCGTTCGGCCAGCGCGCGTGCGCCAGCGCGAGCGCGGCCTCGATGGCAGTGAACTCTCCTTCCTGGGCCTCGAACGGTGGATCGATCAGCACGAGTCCGCGGCGTTCGGCGGGTGGCAACAGCGCGCGCAAGGCGGCATAACCGTCGCGCCCATGGACATGCGCGCGTGCGTCACTCCGAAACAGCGCGCGCAACGCGGCGGCTTCGCCGTCCTGCGTCTCGCAAAGGACAAGCCGGTCGTTCGCACGCAACGTTTGTGCGGCAAGCAATGGCGAGCCGGGATACGTGCGCAGCGCGCCGTCGGGATTGCACGCGCGGATCGCGTCGAGATAGCGGAGCAGCGGCGGTGGCGGCTCGGGGTCATCGAACAGTCGTCCGACGCCGTCGCGCCATTCGCCGGTCTTGCGTGCCTCGGGGTCGTCGAGGTGGTAACTACCGCGTCCGGCGTGCGTGTCGAGACAGCACAACGGCTTGTCCTTCGCCGTCAGTGAATCCAGCAGCGCCAGCAGGATCGCGTGCTTGAAGACGTCGGCAAAGTTGCCGGCGTGGAAGGCGTGGCGGTAGTTCATGGATGAAGTGGCTTGGGGCAAGGTCCTTGTGGCGCATGGAATCGTGCGTCGCCTGGTGGCAAGTTTGATGCAGATCCGATCGCTTGTTCGGCTGACATGCGTATTACCGTAACCATTGATGAGGAACTGCTCAAGGCAGTCCAGCGCCGCAGCCCATACCCGCGGTTGTTCGGCGGTGTTGCACGGAGTCTTGTGCCCGCACCGACGATCTGCAATTCGTGGCCGGCGTGCGCGTGTGGTTTTGAGTCGCCCCAGGGCGTAGCATCACGCCATGACTACGCCCGAGCCGACACACGCGGAAACCGCGGTTCTTCAATGCACGCTCACGTGCCCGGATTGCGGGCATCGCAGCGTGGAATCCATGCCCGAAAACGCGTGCGTGTTCTTCCACGAATGCGCGGGTTGCGGCGTAATGCTGCGCCCCAAGACTGGTGATTGTTGCGTGTTCTGTTCGTACGGCGACGTACCGTGTCCGCCCATACAGCGTCGTCAAAAGTGCTGCG
>Ga0207707_10001694_pt1 | contig 20286 bp, 16 predicted proteins | sample KBSC83BmetaG_FD_184336 | JGI IMG/M metagenome (GOLD analysis project Ga0207707, IMG submission 184336) | Corn rhizosphere microbial communities from Kellogg Biological Station, Michigan, USA - KBS C8-3B metaG (SPAdes) (version 2) | ecosystem: Host-associated > Plants > Roots > Rhizosphere ...
CTCGGCCCCCAAAAAACAAGGACGTAAAGCACGATCCACGTCCCGACGATCCAGTACCAATAGATCGCAGCGACGGTCACATCGAGCGCGTGCTTCTCATCGATGCCCTTGATAAACCCCCACAGCAGCAGATATGCGTCCTCTGATGCCATCACGATCAGGTGGATCATGTGCATCCCAAGAATTGTCCACGTCACCGACCCGTAGGCGTTGTCGTTCCATTTAAAATGCAGCGCGTCGAATTCGTAGTACCGAAGAACGATCAGTACAAGATTGAAGGCAAGCGTAACCAGCATTCCGAACTTCATTCCCGCGGCGTCGCGTCGCCTCGCAGCAAGGTCGATATAGATCGCCGGAACGAGGCTGATAAGAAAAACGATCAGAACAATGGTCGGAAACGTGAGGTCCGGAAGCGGATCATAAAGCGGCGGCTTGCCTGGAGTCGTGAGCGGCGGGATCCAGCCCGACATCGACATCCACACGCTGAAATACAACGCGATGAGGATGCCGAAAACCGCTGTCTCGATCGCGAGACCCCAGTTGTTGCCCCACCAGAGGATCGAATGATCGTCGAACATCGTCGCGGGCAGCTTAGAGACGTCGAGCGTTCTGCGTCCGAGGTATTCTTCGCTCGTCATGCTGTCACCTCCACAGGCGGCGCGACGTCGCCGGGCTCTTCGAGCGGCGGGTTGTCCTCCTCAGGGAACGCCGGCGGCCGATGGGCAAGGCTGTTTGACCAGAACCACGCGAGAAAGCCGAAAAACAGCGCAAACATTCCAAGCGGCAGCGACCAAGGGTTGAACATAAAACCAATGAACATCACGCCGGTTATCAATCCGACGATCAGGGGAATGATCGAAGGATCCGGAACCGAGTAACGATGCTCGGGGACCGCATCGTGAATGGATGTCGCCAGCACCTCGCGGACATTCAGATGCAGCCCCGTCACAACCGGCGCGTCATCGGTCCGCTCCCACAGCGCGTGTCGCCCCTGCACGATCGGTACGTATTGAAAAGCATACTGCGGGATCGGCGACGGCAGCGACCATTCGAGCGTGTCCGCGCCCCAGGGGTTTATCGAGGCAACTTTGCCAAGCTTCCACGAGTAGACGACGTTTGCGACGAAAACGATGGCGGCGATGCCCATCACAAACGCGCCGATAGACGCCAGCATGTTGAGATCGCCCCAGCCGGTCTCAGGCAAATACGTGTAGACGCGCCGGGGCATCCCGATCAGCCCGAGAATGTGCATCGGAAAAAAGACCATGTTGAAACCGATGAACATCAAAATGGCATTCACAACCCCCGCCGTTTCATTCAACATTCGGCCCGTAAATTTAGGAAACCAGTAATACACCGCGCCGAACAGAGGGAAGACCGCGCCGCCGATCAGGACATAATGCAGATGAGCGACGACGAAAAATGTGTCGTGAAGCTGAGAGTCGAGCGGCACCGACGCGAGCATTACGCCCGACAGCCCGCCAAGCACGAAGATCCCAAAAAACCCGAGTACCCAAACAAGCGGCGTTTTCAGATTCCACCGGCCGGTCCAGAGCGTCGCTATCCAGCAAAAGATCTGTATGCCATTTGGGATGACGATCAGCATGCTCGACGCGGTAAAGATGCTCTGGCCAAGCTGCGGCAGCGGCGTGACGAACATGTGATGGACCCACACGCCAAAGCCGATAAACGCCGTCGCAACCATCGTCAGCACAAGCGCTGTGTAGCCGAACGTCTTTCGCCGCGCGAATGTCGTGATGATCATCGAGACCATGCCCGTGGCCGGTATAAAAATTATGTAGACCTCCGGATGGCCAAAGAACCAAAACAAGTGCTGCCACATGATCGGGTCGCCGCCCTCGGCCTGGTTGAAAAAGTGCGTGCTCACATTCGTCAACCGGTCCATCGACAGCAGCGAGCTTCCGATCATCACCGCCGGCATCGCAAAGATGACCATAACCGCCGCGATGACCTCGGACCAGACAAATAGCGGAATTCGGTTGAGCGACATCCCCGGAGCTCGCAGCTTCATCACCGTTACGACGATGTTTGCCGAGGCGATCAGTGCCGAGATCTCAGTGAGACTCACCATCTGCGACCACAGATCTACGCGATGACCGATCCCGTATTCCGGGCCAGACAGCGGCACATATGCGAACCAACCGGCGTCAGGACCAATGTTCATTAGCAAGCCGAAGAACGTAAGGAGGCCGGCGCAAAGGTATGTGTAATATCCCAGCGCGTTCAGTCTCGGAAACGCGATGGTCCGCGTCCCGATCATCAGCGGCACGAAATAGACGCCCATCCCTTCCATGACCGGCACGGCAAACAGAAACATCATCGTCGAGCCGTGCGTCGTGAAGAATTGGTTATACAGGTCAGGTCCCAGCACGTGCCCGTTCGGGAACATCAGCTGCAGCCGCATCACGAGCGCAAGCACTCCCGCAAAGACAAAAAAGCAGAAGGCCGTCACGATCATTCGCAGGCCGACGCGTTTGTGGTCGGTCGTCGAAAGCCAGCCGATGATACCCGGCTTGTCAGCCCATGTTCGCTCAAGGTCGCGGCGCTCTTCGTCGATCCGCGCCGCGGTCAAGTCGCTCGATTGATTTTTGAGCAGCTCGGCGTTTGTCATTTCAGGCTCTGTATGTAATCGGCCAATGCATTAAGGTCTTCCTGCGAATAGGTATTCATCGGCATTCGGATTCCGGGCTTTATGGCCTGCGGATCGGATATCCAATTCGTCAGATTTTCCCGGTTATTAACAAGCGAGCCCGATGCTATAAACGGTTTACTCGCGACGTGAGTAAGATTAGGCCCGACGCGGCCCGAGGCCGGCGTCCCGCTGATCGTGTGACACTGTGTGCAGACGCTCGTTAAAAAGATCTGCTGCCCGCGCGCCTCAGAGTCATTTGCCGGTGAACCGGAAGGCTGTTGCGCCGCCGCATACCATGCGTTAAAGTCGTCTTCTGACTCAGCCTTCACCATAAAACGCATCTTGGCGTGCTCAAACCCGCAAAATTCGGCGCACTGGCCCCAATAGACGCCGGGCTCGTCGGCCTCAAAGAAGATCGTCGTCGGATAATTTGGGATCAGGTCCCGCTTGCCGTGCAGATTAGGCACCCAGAAGCTGTGGATCACGTCGTGCGATTCGAGGTCGACGCGGACAGGACGGCCGATCGGGATGTGTATCTCGTTTGCCGAGGTGACATTGTTTGACGGCTGATGCTCGTCGATATATTCGATCTGCCACCACCACTGCTGTCCGGTGACCTTAATGTGTATCGGATCCTGCGCTGCGGGCATTGCCGCGATCGCGCGGCCGGTGCGAAAGCTGACGATCATCAGAACGAACATGATCACAACGGTCAGTGCCACACAGCCCTTTATGATATTGCCAACTTTTCTTTCACGAGCCGGGTCCGGCGCAATATCAGGCTCGGCCTCCGCGCTCGCTCGTCGAACGCGAAAATAGGCAACGTTCAGGACCGCCATGACGATGACGTAAACCCCGGCCGTGATCCCAAGCCAGATCCACCAGAGGTTGCTTAATTGTTCTGACTGGATACCGGCAGAATTTATCGCCGACTGGTTCCCATGCCCGCACGACGCGAAAAAAACACTTGCCGCAGCAAGTATCCGTTCGAAACGAAAATGGGGTCTAATGCCGTTCATTTCTCTGTCGCCGGCGTTACCGTTTTCGGCTGCTTTGGCTCGGTCGAGTTTTCGGGCTGACGAGATTGCATGTCGTCATCGCGGCCAGGGGCTGCCGTCTTAGGCACGAGGCCGCTCAGGCTACGAACGTAAGCGGCCAATTGCCAGACCTGATAAACGGGCAGCTTTCCACGAAACGATGGCATGCCGTTCGGCCGCCCTTCTTCGATCGTCGAAAATATCTGCTCTGGCTGGCTGCCGTAGATCCATTTATCGTCCATCAACGCCGGCCCTATGCCGCCGCCGCCATGTGCATGACAGCCGGTGCAATTCATCTGGCTAAACAAACGCTTGCCCTCCGAGAGAGCGAAGGCATTGTCCTCGTACTCGTTTTTGACCGCGGGCAGCGGCGAAGCCTCGCCGGCCTGCAGCGTCGTGAGCTGTTTCGAATTCACTCGGTTTGCATCCGGTGTCTGAACTCGAAATCCCCGCTCCTCGCGCTCGCACGCCACAAACGCGATAAGGGCCGTGAGGACAATGGCGAGAGCGAGCCACCGATTCATTGATCTCCGCCCTCCAGATCGAATTTGTTCGTCGGCGCCGGGACGCGCGGCACGTGATACTCATCGAGAATGCGAGCGATCTCGCCGCGGTCCTCGTCGAGGATCTTGTTCAGCTTTTCCTTCAAATCGTCATTGCCGTACCGTACCGCGATCGAGATGCCGAAAACGGTCGGGAGCTTTGCATTCGGGTCCACCGCGGCAGGCCGGATGTCGAGCGGCACTTTTTCGCGCGAAGCAAAATAACCGGCTAGTGGGCCCCACGCGACCGCGATATCGACATCTTTACCTGCGACCGCGTCGATTATTTTGGCCGGCGGATTTGGCTCCGTGTATTCGCCATACACACTGTAGCCCACGACATTCGAGACGATCCCGCGATCTGCAAGCAGATGTGCCGGGGGCGTGTTCAGTGCGTCGTCCCCGATCATCTGCACGCCTATTTTCAGAGTATTGAGGCGTGGATCGTCAAATGATGAGATGTCCAGCCTTCTGTCTTTTCTCGAAACAAAAACGTACGAAGAGTAATAGTACGGCTCGGTCGAATCTGCCCGCTCAAACTTTTCCGGTGCGCCGAGGACGGCGTCACACCGGCCTTCGCGAAGTGTGTTTCTAAAAAAGCCCCGCCGCTGCGCGAACCAGAAATACTCGACCGGAAGACCCAGCCGTTTTCCGATCAGATCGGCGATCTTGTTTTCAAACCCCTCGCCTTTTTGGTTCGAGAAGGGCAGATTGTTCGGGTCGGCACAAACTCGAAATGTGGTCGTCGAGACTGGAATGAATTTTTGCTTCGGCGGATCGATGTAATGCTTTGGTTCGGCGCTTACTGGTTTCTCGGTAGTCACACATGAGGTTGAGAGCAGCGCGCCAGACGCCATTAAAAGGAACAGCACAATGGCCAGCGCACTCTGAACGCCGAAGCGGCGTTCATGAGGACAAGAATGTCCTCGCTCCGTGCTAAGGAAGCGCGAAAACATACAGCGTGCCTCCTTTTGTCGTGTCTTTTTTCAAGTCCTCCATCGCCTTGCCCCAGCCGGCCGCGGCCGTCTGATCGTCCGTGTCGAGATCGCCCGCAACGATGGCTCCCGGCCACCCACCAATGCCCGAGAGAATGGCGATATATTGCTTACCGTCAGGCCCGCGGTAGGTCACGGGTTGGCCGATGATGCCCGAGCCGGTCTTAAACTGCCAAAGCAGATTGCCGGTCTTTGCGTCGACGGCTTTGAACCAGCCTTCCAGCGTTCCGTAGAAAACGATGTCGCCTGCGGTGACCAAAGCTCCGCTGAAGACGGGATATTTTTCTTTGAGCTGCCAAGCCGGACCGTTGTGTACCGGGTCCCATGCCGTAAACAAGCCCATATTTCCGCCCGGACCGGCGTAAAACTTTGCGTCGACGCCGACATACGGCGTGCCCGCGATGTAATTCGCCTCGAGGCCTTCCCAGTCCATGCACATGTTCTCGTGCGGCACATACAAGAGTCCCGTTCGGGGCGAATACGCGCTGGGCTCCCAGTCCTTTGCGCCTGACGCGTTCGGACAAATGTCGTGCACGACCTTTCCGGTCGCCGCCATCTTGTCTGGCGCATAGCCGAGGCGACCAGTCTGCAGATCGACACCGGTTTGCGAATTGATATACACGTATGGCGTTGCCGACAAAACTTGTCCGGTCCCACGGTCCAGCACGTACATATAGCCGTTGCGGTCGGGCCGCAAAACGACCTTTCGCGGCTGACCGTTGACCGGCAGTGTGATCAAAATGTTTTCGTTGATGCCGTCATGATCGAACTGGTCGTGCGGACTGAACTGGTAGTACCAGGCGGCCTCGCCCGTGTCGGCGTTTCGGGCGAATATACCGTTGGACCATTTGTTGTCGCCGGGCCGCTGCTCAGGGTTCCAGACGCCGGGATTTCCAGTGCCGTGAAAGATGAGATTGGTCTCAGGGTCGTAGGAAATGAATCCCCAAACGTTCGATCCGCCGAGCTTCCATTGATCGGGCGGCCATGTCTTCACCCCGAGGTCCTGCCCCTTGTCCATGTCGTAGAAGGGGTGAAAGTTCGGTCCGATCAGAACATCCGCGTCGGGGCCGGTGTTGAATGCCTTCCAGACGATATGGCCGTCATCCGCGTTGAGCGCAGTGATCCAGCCGCGAACGCCAAATTCGCCGCCGCTGTTGCCGACATAGACCTTGTCCTTGACCGCAAGCGGCGACATCGTGATCGTCTCACCCTTATTGATTGATGTCGCCGAGCTTTGTTTTCCAGATCTCTTTGCCCGTCGCAGCGTCGACTGCGCACGTGTTGCCGTCAAGCGTGTTAATGAACACCTTTCCGTTCGCAAAAGCAGCGCCGCGGTTCACAACGTCGCAGCAGGCAACGCCCTGCGAGGCAGCCTCCGGCGCGGGATCATATTCCCATTTGATCGCTCCGTTGCTTTTCAGGTCGAGAGCATAGAGATGATTCGGGTACGGCGTGACGACGTACATCGTGTCGCCAAAAACGATCGGCGCGGCTTCCTGTCCGCGATCGACTCCGGTTGAAAATGTCCACGACACCTTTAGATTCGCGACATTCGATCCGTTGATCTGATCGAGCCCGCTAAAGCGCGTGTTGGCGTAGTCCTTCGCGGCCATCGGCCATTGACCCTCCTCCGCGCCGGGCTGCATGAAATTATTTTCGGATGGATATCCCTGGCTCGGCGCGACCTCGGTGAGAGCTCGCGACTTGCAGCCCATCAGCGCGACAACCGAAAAGAAAAAAGCTGCGCACCCGTACCAAAGGAATACTGAGACTACCCGCCTTGTTTCCCCCTTGAACATATTCTGCTTAACTACTGCTTAAACAAACGTAACTTGCCGTTTTCAAAACGTTCGGTGAGCGAGGGTCTTGAAAATTTGGTGCCACGCCAAAAACCACAGTCTCGCAACCAGACATCTATTCGTCAGCGATGATCGTGTCCGATTTTGATACCACCGCCAGAAGTGCTTTATCCGTAAATGTTGCGCTTAAAAGCGCGCCTTATTCAGGAATGACAATTGCTCTATGTTATGAGCTAAACCAGAAGTGTATTGTTTGCGAGCATACCGACCCGAATGAAAAGGCGGATTATACTGAGGAGAAAACCACCTATGGATCGAGATCAAAGGCAGATGCCGGTTATTGTATTAATGGATAAAGAGACCTCGAGTGATCATTCGACGATCCGTCAGTGGTTCGAAGATAGTCGCTTTTCGACCTTTGAAGCCTCGAATGTTTTCGAGGCACTTGAAGAGATCTCGGACTTTACCATCGAATGCCGGCCGGATGTCGTTCTGGTTGATGTCGATTCGTGTGAGGAAAACCTGCCCGTAGTTAGTAACATGACCGGTGTAGATGGTTTTCCGGTACTGGCATTGTCCGGACAGAGCCAACGGACGTCGAGCTCGACAGCAAAATACTTTCACGGCAGCTTGGGACAGATGGCTTCGCAGCTTGATAAGTTGATCCCGCAATAGACGATCTTAGATAATAATGCCCGATAACTCAGAGGGTAAACCGGCAACATTTACAAATCCGGTTTACCCTCATTCATTTCCAGATCCTTTCGTACTAAAGTTTCGCGGCGAATACTTTGCCTACTGCACCGGCGAGGCGCCTGACGGCAACGCCTTTCAAATTCTTCGCTCTCCGGATCTCGTCCATTGGCAGGCGGTCGGAAGCGCGATGTCGCCTCTCGACTCACGCCCGCCGTACTATTGGGCGCCTGAGGTAAATTACGACAACGGCAAATTTTATCTTTACTACAGCGCCGGGAACGAGATCCTAATGGCGATACGCATCGCGGTCGCCGATCGACCCGAAGGACCCTTTATCGACGCGGGCCTTCGTCTGACACAGGAAGAATTTGCTATCGACGCTCACGTGTTTGTCGATGACGACGGCACGCGGTATTTCTTTTACGCGACCGATTTTCTGGAATATGCGCAGATCGGGACGGGAACGGTCGTCGACCGCATGCTAGATCCGCTAACGCTCGAAGGCCATCCGCGGCCGGTCACGCGCGCGAGATACGATTGGCAAGTCTACGACCCGGCCCGCAAAGAGAAGGGCGGTGTGCGATGGTACACGGTCGAAGGCCCGACGGTCCTGAAGCGAAAGGGCAAATATTTCGAGATGTTCAGCGGTGGAAACTGGCAGAACAAATCCTACGGCGTTAGTTTTGCGGTGACCGACGATATCAGCCGCGAAGAGGAATGGGCGCAATACTGTGACGGCGACAAGATATTTCCGATCCTCCGAACGATACCGGACAAAGTCGTCGGCCCCGGCCATAATTCAGTTGTCCGTGGGCCGAATAATCGCGAGCTGTACTGCATCTATCATCGCTGGACCGACGCCGGGCGCGTCTTATCGATCGACCGAATGGGCTTTGCCGGCGACAGAATATTCGTTGCCGGACCGACGACCGTTACACAGATCGCGCCGTTCAAGCCCGACAGACCGACACCCGAACTGCGCACAGGAAACTGTGCCGAAAACAACGCCGCGTATATCACAGACGCTGAGGGCGAATGCATTTATGGATTTGGCCTCCGCGATGGGTCGTTTCGGCTGGAAGCAACTGCCAAATTTATTGCCTGGGCACCCAATGCTCGAGCGGGAATAAGGCTTCGCTCGGGAAACGACTCTTACGAATTTTCGCTGACGGCTGAGACTTCGAGAGCGAATCTGGGTGGGACCAGGATCGATTTGCCGGGCGCCTTCGATCCGTCATGTCATCACCTGATCTGCATGGAAATGAAAGCCGGCCGATGCACGGCTTCTATCGAAACGCCGAACGTGACCGCAGCGATCGAGATCGACGGCGAAGTCAACGGCATTGAGCTGTTTTCGACGGACGCTTCGGTCGAATTCTCCGCTCTTGAAGTCACTTACGGCTTCGAAGAATTATTTGAGGATCGAGGCAAGATACCCAAACAGTTCATGATCGACGGCGGCACGGCCGATGTTTCTGGCGGCCGAATGACGATCAGATCGGCTGAGGGCGGACAGGTTTCGGCCTTTTTCCGAGTGCCGTACGAAAATTTCGAGGTGACCGCAAATCTGTCGGGCGCCGACGATGGCTACGGGCTCTTTTTCACGAAAGCCGAGGAGCGGGTTGAGGCATACTTAACGATCTACATCGACGAAAAACATATCGTATTTTTTAGCGCCGGCGAGACGATGAAGATCGACATGCCAGAGGGATTTGACGGAGCTGAGTTTCGACAATTTCAGGTCGTTTTCCTGAACGGCCGCGCGATCGCAAGCCTTGAGGGCGTCGAGCTGGCCGAGCTCCCGGCACCGTCGGAAATAAGCCGCGTTGCGATCTACGCCGAAACCCAGGCGATAGTTGAGATGGTTCGCTTAACGAGCATCTAAGCTCGGCCGGCAAAATTCATTGCATCCTCTTTCGCCGACCGGGCCGTCAAATATTTTGAGAAAGCCGGGCGAAAACTGGCTTCCAGCGGTTGAAAATTAACGGGCATATAACTAACATCTTAAATTCAGAGCGGCCGGGCTCGCGAAACCGCTCAGAGCTAACCAAACTTTCCCAGAGCAGAATTAAACTTTTGAGAGATCAGGTCCCGACACACAACGGAGCCGGCGAATTTATTTGGGCGGCCGGAATAGAAAACACCTTTGTGCCGCAGGTGCGCAACGGCGGCCGACCTCTCGACGAGTTTGAGCTGATGGGCCACTACAAACACTGGCGTGAGGACCTCTCGCTCGGCAGCGAACTCGGTCTCCAGGCAATGCGTTGGGGAGCCCCGTGGTACAAGATCGAGCCCGAGCCAGGCAAGTTTGACTGGCGGTGGACCGACAAGGTGCTGCCCTTCATCGTCGAGGAGCTCAAGATCAATCCGATCATCGACCTGATGCATTACGGCACGCCTTTCTGGCTCGAAAGGGAATTTGCCAACCGCAAATATCCCGACATGGTCGAACGCTATACGGCGGCATTTGTCGAGCGATACAAGGGTCTTGTCTCGTGGTACACGCCGCTCAATGAGCCGATCATCAATTCCCTGATGTGCGGTATGCGCGGTCTCTGGCCGCCCTATCTAAAAGGCGATCGCGGGTACATCAAAATAATGTTGCAGCTCGCCCGCGGCATCATTAAAACCTCAAACGCGATAAAAAAGATCCAACCCGATTCGACGCTCGTATTTGTCGAGGCGACCGGCATGACGCGTACGGCCCGAAAGGACCTCGCCATTCTCGCTCGAGAAGAGCAGCATCGCGGCTTCCTTGCCTACGACCTCATTACCGGACGGCTGGCCGACGAGCATATCCTGTTTTCGTGGCTCGTGCGTAACGGCGTGTCGCCGGACGATCTCGAGGAGCTCTCTCGCAACAAGATAGATCTCGATGTAATCGGGATGAACTTTTACCCTCAGTGGTCGACCAAGCTGCTCTACATCGACAAGCGCGGCAAGCTTGCCTTTCAGGAAACCGAGCCCGAGGGGCACGGGTTTAAAGACATGATCCGTGACTATTACGACCGCTATCAGGTGCCGATAATGATCACCGAGACGAGCGCAGTCGGCAGCGACGAGATACGCGAGCGGTGGCTCGAGTCGAGCGTCTCGATGATAAAAGACCTGCGTCAGAGCGGCGTGCCAGTGATTGGCTACACGTGGTTTCCGCTCTTTACAATGATCGACTGGCGATATCGCTTTTCCAATGAGCCCCTCGAGAATTTTTATCTTGAGCTGGGGCTTTATCGTCTTAACCGTGAAAAGCGAGGAAAACGTTGGCTCGAAACTCCGCTCGTGCCAAAAATGAAGGAATACATCTCAAACTCGACCGCCGCGGTAGGTGAGTTGAGACGGCTTCAGCCCACGATCTCGGATGCCCCGTCCGCTGCGTGAAACTGATAGATGTCGGGCTCTTTTCCAAATTTCGCCTGATATCCTTCCCGGATCTCTTTTTCAAACTCATCGATGGCCGTTCGCTTAACGAGATTTACGGTACAGCCGCCAAATCCGCCGCCTGTCATCCTCGCCCCGTAAACGCCGTCGACACCTTTAGCGATCTCGACCAGAGCGTCAAGCTCAGCACTGCTCACCTCGTAATCGTCACGCAGGCTGCGATGCGACTCAAACATCAGCCGCCCGGCCTCGGCCGTATCGTGGCGTTTGAACGCATCAGCAGCATCGAGCGCCCGCTTGTTTTCCGATATCACATGCCGGCAACGGCGGTATACGACATCCGGGAGGTCGTTTTTTAATTGCTCAAGCTGCTCGATCGTTACATCTCTGAGGGCCTTTACGCCGGGAATCCGTTCGCTTATGATCCGCACGCCTTCCTCGCACTCTTCGCGGCGTTTGTTGTACTCGCTCGACGCAAGCGAGTGCTTCACCTTTGTATCGCAGACAATGGTCGCGACCTCGGGCGTCTCGAACGGTATCTGTTCTCGCTCGAGCGAGCGGCAATCGAGCAGCATCGCGCTTCCTTTGGTGCAGAAAGACGACGCGAATTGGTCCATGATGCCGGAGCGGATGCCGGCGTACTCGTGCTCGGCCCTTTGAGCCGCAAACGCGAGCCGCTCGCGGTCGATCACGATCTCAGACATACTTAGCAACGCAAATCCGATCGAGATTTCGAGCGCCGCCGATGACGAAAGCCCGGCGCCGATGGGCACATCGGATGAGATGATGATATCTGCTCCGGCGACCTTGCCGAATTCTTCTTCCAAACTACGGGCAGTGCCCTCAACGTAGTCGATCCAGCTCTTTCGCTTTTTTTGCGGCGTCGCATCCAGATCAACGGTCGCGCTTTCGCTCAGGTCATGCGCAACGGCCTCGATCTTCCTATCGTCTCGATGCCGTCCCGCAACGACCGTGTCCCGATCTATCGCAAACGGCATCACAAAACCATCGTTATAATCGGTATGCTCGCCGATCAGATTCACCCTGCCGGGCGCGCGAAACAACCGCGGCGACGCGCCGAACTTAGTTCTAAATTCTTCAATGAGAGCGTCAATATCCATCCGGAATAGCTGATAGCTGATAGCTGAAAACTGGTAGCTGTTTCTTACTTCTCCTCCTTCCTTTTCACTTTTGTGGAATAGTCTCAGCGTCCAAATAATGCACCTCGCTCATGCTGCGCAGTCTTTCGGCGGCAGATTCGGCCGTGATGTCTCGCTGGGGGCTGCCGAGCATTTCAAAGCCGACAAGAAATTTTCTTACGGTCGCCGACCGCAGCAGCGGCGGATAAAAATGCGCGTGAAAATGCATGAAAGGATAATCGCCGCCGTCGGTCGGCCGCTGATGAAAGCCCATCGAATAGGGAAACGGCGACTGAAAAACATTGTCGTATCGCGCCGTTATTCGGTGCAGCGCATCGGCCAGATCGTCACGCTCAGCGTCGTCAAGCCCGTCTATCGCGACGCGGTGTTGTTTTGAGACGACCATCACCTCGAACGGCCAGACGGCCCAGAAGGGGACAAGCACCAGAAACGAATCATTCTCAAAAACGATCCGACTTTTTTGTTCTTGTTCCAGTTTCACATAGTCGCAGAGCAAGCAACGGCCGTTTTTCTCCTCGTATTCACGCTGGGCGTTTATCTCTTTGGCGGGCTCATTTGGAATGTGCTCAGTCGACCAGATCTGGCAGTGCGGATGCGGGTTGCTCGCGCCCATCATCTCGCCGCGGTTCTCAAAGATCTGCACGTGCCCGATGATGTCTCTCGCGCCGAGATCGAGATATTGCTCGACCCATGTATCGACAACGGTTCGGATGTCATCGGTTTTCATTCGTGCGAGCGTCAGGCTGTGATCGGGCGAAAAGCAAGCGACGCGGCAGATGCCCCGCTCGCTCTCGGCGATCAGCAGGCTCTCTTCATTCATCCCGCGCAGCGGAATATCGGGCAAGAGCGCGGCAAAGTCGTTATCGAAAACGAAGGTCGTTTTATAATCGGGATTTCGCTTTCCGCCGGCGCGTTCATTCGTCGGGCAGAGGTAGCATTTCGGATCGTAGCTCGGAGCGATCTCGCGATTTGGCTTTTCCTGCTGTCCCTGCCACGGCCTGTCGGTCCGGTGCGGTGAGACCAAAACCCATTCGCGTGTCAGCGGATTAAATCGCCGATGTGAATATTCCCCTAGATCGAACATTTAATTTCAATATATCATCTTGTCCGATGTCACGAATCCAAATTAGAATTCGAAAGGCATTCGATGCCGATCATGAATAAAAGAACCTGCCAGCTTCACGGCACGCCTCTGAATCGAGTAAAAGTGCCGATCTCATATGGCTTGCCCGCCTACGATCCCGCCTGGTCAGTGGAAAAAGAGCTTTTTCCGCACTCGAAAACCGCCGTCCTGGGCGGCTGCTTGATCGACCCTGACAATCCCGACGACGCTACCGTGCTGGTCTGTTTCGATTGTCGGGCCGCTGAAGAGAAATGGCGGAGCGAGAACCCACCTGAGGTCTTCTGGGCTCGCCACATAAATTCGAGCAAGTAAAACGAACGTTTTATCGAATCTGGCGCGCGATGCTTGATACCCGCATCCGCCTCTATTTAAACTAGAGATATGTCTTTCGGAAGTTTTCTGATGGGCGGGTTCGAGTGTTCGACTCATCGCGATAAAGGCGGGAGCCGTCTCGACCTTATCGAGTCGACCCGCCATGACGAGTTTGCCGAGAAGGATTACGCGCGGCTGATGGAGCTTGGCCTTCGCGGCTGCCGCGACGGCGTCCGGTGGCATCTCATTGAGCCCGAGCCGTATCGATACGATTTTGCCAGTCTCACAAACCAGATCATCGCGGCAAAGAGCACCGGCATACAGGTCACCTGGGACTACTTTCACTACGGCTATCCCAACGATCTCGATATTTTCAGCCCGGAGTTTATCGAGCGTTTTGTCGCGCTTAGCCGGGCGCTCACCGAGTATCTGATCGCTGAGTTGCCGGGGCCGCTAGTCGTGTGTCCGGTTAACGAGATCTCATTCTTTTCCTGGGCGGCCGGTCACGCGGGTACGTTTTACCCCGCGGCGCGGCGGCGCGGCACCGAGCTTAAGCGTCAGCTCGTCCGCGCCGGCATCGCCTCATCTAGCGCGATCAAATCGATCGCACCCGACGCGCGAATAATGTTCACGGACCCCGCGATCCACGTTGTCAGCCGCGACCAGTCGCCCGCGAAACGGCGTGCGGCTGAGATGTACCGGCTGGCGCAATTTGAGGGCTTTGACATGCTGCTCGGCCGCTGTGAAGAGGAGCTTGGCGGCGGGCCGGACGTAATGGACGTCATCGGCCTCAATTACTACTTCCACAACCAATGGCATCACACCAACCGGCGAAAGCTGCCGCTTGGCCATCCGCTGTATCGCCCGCTGAGCGAGATCCTCGATGAATATCAGCAGCGATACGCCAAACCCCTCGTACTCGCCGAAACCGGAATCGAGGACGACGAGCGGCCGGAGTGGTTTCGTTATATTTGCGAGCAGGCCCGCAAGGCCCTCAGCCTCGACGTCCGGCTCGAAGGCATCTGTCTCTACCCTATCTGCAACCATCCCGGTTGGGCCGACGACCGCCACTGTCACAACGGCCTCTGGGATTACTCCGACAACCACGGACACCGCGAGATCTATCAGCCTCTAGCCAATGAGATCCGCAGCCAGCTTCCTTCATTCGAATTTACGACCGCCCAACATGCCTGATCTGTACCAGTGTACCAGCGCGTTTTTTGCTTTTTGTACCAGTTGTACCAGTGTACCAGCGTGTTTTTTGCAATTTTATCCGTCGGCAATGCCATCGGTGATGCGGTCGGAGGGCGGGTCGTCTCAAAACCGGAAGATCTTGGCCGCGGATCACGCGGATCGAGGCGGATCGAACATTTTGTTTCTCTCTTCTCCGTGCCCACGAAATGCGCGAATCGGCGCGAAAAGAATCTCACGCAGAGCTCGCAAAGGACGCAAGGAAGAGTTTGACTGCGAAATTTGCGAGTCGACGCGAAACATAAAATCCAGCAGCGGGCCGCGAGTTATGAGTCGCGAGTCTAAAATCGCCACGTCCGAGTCGATAGCCCGCGGCAACCCTAAATCTAGCGCGAGCTGCGACAGATTGAAATAGCAAGTGACGAACTTGAAGAGACTTTCGATACTTGACGCAAATGAGTTGTTTGACGAGATTGACGAGCAAGCGACAGCCCCCGATAAAAAGCCCGTCACGATCTCTCGCGACGGGCAGTTTTGTTCGAAATCTAAAGAACTTTCAGGACACAGAATCAAGGTTTGAGACTCGGCTACCGTTTCCGTTGCCGGTTACTTTGCTGCTGCCGATAGACAACGGGTAGACAAGGCTCTTCGAAGTGCTTCGCGTCGGCAGCGTGACAACGCTTGCCGCTTCCTTGCGTTTGAGGCCGGCGATCTTGCCATAGACGGTCAGTGCCTGGGCAACTATCTGGTCCATGTTGTAGTACTTATAGGTCGCCAGCCGGCCGACAAAACTAACGTCTTTGCGGCTATCGGCGAGAGTTTTGTATTTTGCATAGACCTCGGCATTCTCGGGTCTCGGGATCGGATAGTATGGATCACCGTCCGCCTGCGGAAATTCATAAACGACGCTTGTCTTGCGGTGCGACTGGCCGGTCAGATATTTGAACTCGGTCACACGCGTATAGGCCTGGTTATTCGGGTAATTTACGACCGGCGCTTCCTGAAACCACTCGACATCGTGTGTCTCATGCTTAAACTCGAGCGAGCGATATGGCAGCTCCCCGTATCGATAGTCAAAGAACGAGTCGATCGGACCCGTGTAGATCATCTCGCCATATTCGATCTCATTCTCGATCTCGCGATAGTCGCAGTTGAGTATCACCTTGATCCGCGGATTATCGAGCATCCGCTCAAACATACGCGTATAGCCATGCTTCGGCATCGCCTGATAGTGGTCGGTGAAATATCGCGAATCGCGATTCGTCCGTGTCGGCACGCGGGCCGTTACCGAGGCGTCAAGCTCCGACGGGTCGAGGCCCCACTGCTTGCGGGTGTAACCGCGGAAGAATTTTTCGTAGAGCTCGCGGCCGACGGCATTGATCACGACGTCTTCGCTCGTCACGAGCGGCTCGCGTTTTTCGCGGACCTGGTCAAAGAAACCTTTGACCTCTAATGAATTTAGACTAAGGCCGTAAAGCTTATTAATAGTGTCAAGATTGATGGGAATCGGGACGAGCATTCCGTCGACGCATGCCAGCACACGGTGCTGGTATTCGCGCCACTCAGTAAACTGCGAAAGATAATCGAAAACGTCACGCGAATTGGTATGAAAAATATGCGGTCCGTATTTATGAATTAAGATACCTTCGTCGTTATAGCAATCGTATGCGTTGCCGCCGATGTGCGGACGTTTATCGCAGATGAGAACGCTCTTACCCGAGCCATTTGCCAAGCGTTCCGCGAGGACACTGCCCGCGAAACCCGCTCCTACAATTAAATGATCAAACATATTTATCTCCCTCATTCGTCAAAGTATGAAATTCAAAATGCTTCAAACCGACACTGCCGCCCTGTGGCCTGCCGGAGCTGCGATAACCTCCTCAATAAGCTGCTGCATCTCGCGCTGGGTCTTGTCCCATGAGATGGTCGATAAAAACTTTGCCGCCTTTGCGCGGCGCGTCTCGGTGTCTTCGGCCAGTGCCTTCTCGATCGCGGCGACAAACTCCTCAGATGTGGACGCAATGTGCACAAGACCGAGATCGCCGTACGGCCTGACGACATCGCGGATCGGTGTCGAGACGACCGGCCGGCCGGCGGCCAGATATTCCGGTGTCTTGGTCGGACTGATAAACCGCGTCGAATCATTCATCGCAAACGGCATCATCGCGACATCCCATCCGCCTATATACGCCGGCAGGTCGTTGTAATTCTTACCGCCGAGGTAATGGATATTTTCACGATGCGGCAGATCGGCCTCATCGACCTTGACTATCGGCCCGAGCATTACGAAGTGCCAGTCGGGCCGCAGCTCAGCGATCTTTGCCAGCAAGACGATGTCGGTCCTCTCGTCGATGACACCGCAGAAGCCGATACGCGGATGCGGTATCGACCGCTGGTCGTCGGGTTCGTCGCCCGTGTCGAGCGCTTTCCGGAAATGACTGACATCGATGCTCGACGGAAAGGCGTGAACCGACCGATGCTTGTCGCGCTTTGCTTCATACAGACTCTGGCCGCCGGTGAAAACCAGATCGGCAAGGTCAAAAAGCCTCCGTTCGCGCTCGATCAGCTCGGTAGGCGCGTTCTTGAACATCGACAGCTCGTCCATGCAGTCATAGACGACGCACGACGGTTCGATACCGCCACGCCAGTCGAGCATCATCGGCGTGTAAAACCAGAGGATGGGGCCGTCGATGTTCTCTCGCTTTGCCAGGTCGTCCAGGAGGCCGGGCATGACCGCATCGGCGTCCGCGCCGGGTGGTAGATGCGGCGTCACGAGATAGAGTGCGTCGTCGCGTTTCTGAGTATCGAGCCGTATATCGTCGCCGCCGTAGATCGGCTCTTCGATAAAGTAAACGCGGGCGGTTTTTGCGAACCGCGACATAAGATGCTGCGGTCGCTGATAAACAAAATCCCAACGGAGGTGTGAAAAACAGATCAGGTCGGCGCCGTTTGCGCCCATTTTCATTCTTAAAGGAGAGGTCGTCATAAACGTCATAAATATCCCGCCCGGCTTTTCTGTCGGCGTTTACGGACCTAGCTTGTCGATCGGCCAGCCGGACTCTGCGAGATCACCGATCGTAACAAAAACCCACTAGATGTTTCCGTATTGACTAATACAGTTACATCCGTGTCCGAATTCGCTGCATTTCACATAAAAGTGCGAAAAGCGTGCCATTTGGCGCCTCAACGAGTTATCAACAGTTAGCGGTGTATGGAAATCGGACGGTGCGGTTTCGGCCGGAAAATCGGGCGCAAAAAATGCGAAACGGGAAGATACAACGAATGCAATTTGGCAGGGCATTCAGAAGTAGACTTCGTCCCGTTTCGCCGGGTCGAGTTTAAGATTAACGTTGCTCGGCAATAGAGTCGGTATGACGCCATACGAAAAAGCCGCTTTGTTAAAGCGGCTTTCACAAAACCTGGACGCGGCGAAGAGGAAAGTTGAGAAGAATATCGTTCTCAAAACATCTTGCAGGAAATTTCAACGCATCGGTCGATCATATTTCAAGACCGGCTCTCCTCTTCCTTCTCACTCGCCGCGATAGACCATTAGAACTTTTCGAATGCACCCGCGTCGGTTCGTTAGATTACATATCTTTCTTTCCGGCCGTTGAATCCATCAAGCAGCCGCATTTTTTGCGAGCTCATGCTCAACTCGCTGTAACAGGCACAGCTTCGCTGTTCGAGCTTTCCGCGATCGATGATGACGATATTTCCGCGAACATAGTCGATCAGGCCCAGGTCGCGAAGCTGCTGGGCAATACACGTCACGCTAGGTCGATAAACGCCGAGGACGCGTGCGATCTGTTCCTGCGTCAATTTCAAACGTCCACGGGGGCAGCGGTCCTGAAGCATCAGAAGCCACGTGCAAAACCGCTCTTCGACCGAGTGATGAGCGTTGCAAGCAACCTTTTGTGAGATCTGCCGGATGTAAGACTGGATGCGCTCATGAAAAAGCAGGTTGACCCAATCGAGGCCCTGAGTTTCCTTTCTCAGAGCATCGCGCCCGATCTTGACGGCCGAGCCGGGACCGCATACCTGCACCCAGTTGGCCGAGCGGCCGGGATAGTAAAGCGCTAACAGACCAACGGCGCCTTCGTGACCGGTGATCGAGACCTCGATCGTTCGCCCGTCTTCCAGTATCTGAAGCTCAGAGATCGCAGCAGTTTCAGGGAAGAATAGATATTCAACCTCTTCGTCAGGCCGATAAAGATACTCGCCCGAGCTAAACATAACCTTTTTGGTATGCGGCTCGAGCTTTCTGAGCACGCTGCCCGGAAGCTTTTTTATCAGATCGTTAAAAATGGGAAACGGTGTCGTGTCCACGCTTCGGAGCGAGGTGCCGCCTGTGAGTGGAGTCTGCCGCGTCGCAGCCGGCGCGACTCGCAGATGCGGCGTCTCATAACTATTCTGTATCTTTCGTGACTCAATGTTGAAGCTACCCATTTTGTTCCCCCATTGTTTATAAAAAGTCCTAACGATCGATCTCGCGAATGTCGAGCATTACGATCTTTTCGGGCGGAAAATCATCGGTCTGAAACGCCCTAGTGAGGGTCACTTTCGTATGTGCAACCGATTGGTCGAAAAAGCAGTCGAAAACGAAGCTCTCGGCCGCATGGTCGTTCTCTACAAAACGGCGGAAATGTCGCCGGAGGTCGTCGCAGTTGGCAAATCCTGCAAGGTCAAAGAAGTTTTGTCCTATCAAGGACGCTCCCTGGTCGGTTTCGCCGATCCGAGGCCTCGAGTAACGGACATACCCGTCATCATCAAGCTCGAAGAAACCAAACGCTGCTCCTGGTAAACCTGTCGGTACTGCCTTCATCTATGATACCCCCGGATGCTCGTTACACGCAGCGACCGCCGACTGTCCGAGAAACCCGACCGGAACCGCTTTCGACTAAACGCCCTGGACGGCTGACCGCGACCGATCTGATCTTGTACTAAAAGCTCGTATTTGTTTGCCGGGCGACCAAAAACGACCCGTCTAAACCGACGACCGCACCCAGCAACGTTACGACCGCCTAATGCTTATCTTATAACTCGATTATTGCAGACCATCCCTCGGTTGCCATCGGGAAGATTCGTCCCGAAGCGTAGGGAAATGCCCTATATCGAAAAATATGGGGAGCAAATAACTCCCCATTCGACATCGGGAACCCGCCTGGCCTCTCGCCACCCATTAAAGCGAAGGACCGCGTGTTCAAGACACAAATCTCGCACAATGCGAAGTTACAAAAAGCAGATGAGATGATTTATCTCACGTCCGCCAAGGCGTCGAAATCGGGAAGTTAGTCACGGGGGTAGGGATAATCCCTAATGACGCGTCAGTTGTCTTCAAGCCAGCCTTGCAGGATCGCGTATCTGACAATGTCGATCCGGCCGCGCAGATTCATTTTTCGC
>Ga0207707_10001695_pt1 | contig 20284 bp, 17 predicted proteins | sample KBSC83BmetaG_FD_184336 | JGI IMG/M metagenome (GOLD analysis project Ga0207707, IMG submission 184336) | Corn rhizosphere microbial communities from Kellogg Biological Station, Michigan, USA - KBS C8-3B metaG (SPAdes) (version 2) | ecosystem: Host-associated > Plants > Roots > Rhizosphere ...
AGGTCCAGAGTGCCGCCGCGGCGAGCAGACCCGCGACAACCACGCCGGCAAGCGCGGGCCACCGCGCACCCGTATGGCCCAGCAGCGCGCGGCCGGCGACAGCAAACGCGGCGCCGGCCAGAACGGTGATGCCCTGCCAGACCAGCCAGAGCGGAATCCCGGCTCCACCGGCGGGCGGTACTACCGCCTGACCGAATCGCCAGACCACCATCAGCGCGATGAACGCCGCAAGAATGCCGGCCACCGTGGACATCGCGGTTCGCGAGCGGGCGCGGCGCCAGAGCTGCAACGCAAGCATCGTCAGCAGTGCGGCTGCCACCGCCAGCGCAGCCGGAGACGAAAGGAGCGGACCCAGGGTCGGGTCATGGAACGTGGCCGGCGACAGGAGGTGGCCCAGACCAAGCAGAGTATCCGATGGCACCCGCGCCACGACCCAGAGCGGCCCCACCAGCAACAGGTACCGACTCGCAGGCGAACCACCCGCTGCGATCGCCAGCAGTGCCGCCGCCGCCAGCAGTGCCAGCGCCACCCGGCCACCGCGCAGAAAGACCCGTGCCCGTGCCTCGTCCTGGCTCGGCGGAACCGGCTGGACGCTGAACAGCAGCCGCGGGCCGGCCGTGGTCGGCTCGGCGTAATCGAAGATGTCGGGGTTGTGTTCCGGTGCGGCTCCGGGAGGATAGACGTGGAGCCCCACTTCGGTCTCGTTGCGGAACCGCTCCGCGACACTGCGGGAGCGATCGGGCACTGCGGAGTCAGCCCAGATCAGCACGCTCGCGACGACGATGCGGCCCGCCGAGTGGCGGCGCGTCTCCAGTACCACGTAATATCCACTGGTCCGGGCGTCGATCGAATCGCCGCGGGCCTCGGGCGCGAGGCGGTGACGGCCGGCCCAGGCCCACGGCGCACCGCTGGAGTCGAGAATCGCCACGCCGAGCTCGACGCCGCTCGCTGGCACGGCGGCATTCAGCGATTCAAATGCGCGGCCCTGCCGCAAGGTTGCCGCCGCGGCGCCCCGGTCAGCCAGTCGCGTCGCCGCTCGCAGGGCAGAACGCAGTTCGCCGCCCACCCGCGCGCCATACGCCGTAATCCGTTCTTCGCGCTGCTCCGGCCAGTCGGAAGCGATGAGATGGAGGCGGCGCGCCGTGACCACCAGAGCTACGGCAAGCAGCGCGAGAGTGGCCGCCAGGAGGTAGGCGCTCAGGCGACGGCGCACGGCCGAGAGCACCGCCGCGACAGCGGCAGTCGCGGCGGCAATGCCGGCCCATGATCCCGACGGGGCGTGCAGCCATTCGGCGGCTGCGATCGCCGCCCCGATGACCATCACCAGCCACCAGTGATCGCGATGCCTCACGACCGACGTCCCTGGCGATTGAAGGAAATGACTCCCGGAACCCTCCGCGAACGGCTGGCCGAGCGGCCGGCCCTGATCGTGCCGGTGGGGACCACCGAACAGCATGGTCCCCATCTGCCGCTGGGCTGTGACTCGCTGATCGTGGAACGGCTGGCGGATGACCTGTCGGCGCTCTCCGGAGTGCCGCGGACGCCCACCGTGGAATTCGGCGTCCATGCGCCGATTCCGTCATTTCCCGGCGGCGCATCGCTTTCCCGCAAGACGCTGCACCGGGTCATGAATGAACTTATCCAGTCATGGGAGTCGGGGGCAGGCGTGCGCGAGTTCCTCATCCTGAGTGCCCAGGCCAACGACGCCCACCAGGAAGCGCTCAGCACCATCCGGACCGACACTTCCAAGGTGCTTGCGGTCGACATTTTCGATCTCGACTTCGGCGACCGGCTGGAGCATCCCGAAGATCCGGTGCAGGGCGGCGAGCTGGATACGTCATTGCTCCTCTTCATAGCGCCGGATCTGGTACGGATGGACATCGCCCAGGATTACGTTCTGCCCGGGAGCAACCGCGAGTTTCGGCCCGGCACGACACGTCGCGTCCCACCTGGCTTCCCGGGATCGGTCGGGTTTCCCACCCTGGCCACGGCCCAGAAAGGTGAACGGCTATATACATTCATTCTGGAGCAGGTACAGCACTGTCTCAACGCCTGCTGAGGCACCCGAACTTACCCTGTGAGGTCCGGATGCGTGTCCTTGCACTTCTGATGTTGGCTGCTCCGGTCCTTCCCGCGTGGCTGGCCGCCCAGCAGGGCGAGCCGGTGACGTACTCCATCTCCCGCAACGGGGCCGAAATCGGCGAAGAAGTCTCGACGCTCAGGCCGGGCGAAGCTCGTAATCCGGGGGGCACCACCCTGCTGATCCGGGCCCGCTATCCCGGCTCCCCACGAGATTCGGCGCTCGAAGCCATGCTGCAGCGCGACAGCGATAGTCAACTGGTCCTCTTCCAGCTCGATGTGCACGATGAATCCGGCGGGAGCACCATCCTGGCGGCCGGTTCCGGCGCCCGTGTCCTGCTACGCACTGACACCCCCGGCAGCAAGGCCGTCCGCGAAGTTCCCGCTGGTGGAAACGTGGTCCTGCTGGATGACCACGTCCTGGGCCTGTACCAGGCAGTGGCCGATCTGGCATCCCCGACCGGGACTTCCGTGGTAGGGATCTATCCCCGGACCGGTCGCCGGGTGCAGTTTCAGGCGCGCCGGGGCGACGCTGGCCAGGAGCGGCGCATCACCCTGTCGGGACAACTCACCGGATCGCTGCAGGTGAACGCCACGGGCCGCCTTACCCGCGCCGAGCTGGCTTCGGGCCTCGTCGCAACTGCTCGCTGACCTGCCGCTCCACAACCCCTTGTGCGACAATACAAAGCCGGGCTTCGTCCCAAGCTGAAACTTACGAAACCCAGGCTCCGTAGGAGCGTCTGTAACGTCACCTGACCGAGGACTTGTACATGCAGCGATTCACCGCCCTGCTGGTTGTCACCGCCCTTGCCGTGGCGCCGCTCGAGGCGCAGGACAGCACGCAAGCGGCACCCGTCCGAGCCACCCTGACATTGAGCGAGGCACTTTCCCAGGCCCAGGCCAACAGCCCGGAGTACCGTCAGGTGCTCAACGATGCCGGCCAGGCGCGCTGGGGCGTGCGGAACGCCTACTCGGACCTGTTCCTGCCATCAGCGGACGTCAGCCTCGGCTTCGGCTACACCGGTGCGGGTAGTTCGACGTTCGGTGGCACCCAGTTCCTGCAGTCGTCGCCGAGCTACAACTCCAACTACAGCATCGGCCTCAACTGGCAGTTGAGCGGCCAGACCCTCACCGGTCCTGCTCGCGCCAAGGCAAGCCAGCGGGCCACCACTGAGCGGATCACCGCCGGTGGCGTGCAGCTCAAGGCGGATGTCACCACCCAGTATCTCACATCGCTCCAGGCCGCGGCGCAGGTGGGTGTTGCGGAACAGCAGGTCAAACGGAACGACGATTTCCTGAAACTGGCGCAGGCCCGCTACCAGGTGGGGCAGACCACGCTGCTCGATGTCCGGCAGGCAGAAGTCACCAAGGGCAACTCCGAGGTGGCGCTGCTGCAGGCCGAGCAGAACGTCAACGATGCCAAGCTGGAGCTGTTCCGGCGGATGGGCATCGAGCCCCCGGTTCCCGTGGAGCAGGTGGCGTTGACCGACAGCTTCCCGGTGGTGGAGCCGCAGTTCGATTTGCCGGCCCTGCTGCAGGCGGCCGAGCAGCAGAACCCGACCTTGCGTTCGCTGCGAGCCCAGGAAGATGCGGCAGGCGCCTCGGTGACCGCCGCCAAGTCACAGTACTTCCCCACGATAAGCCTGAGCGCGGGATGGAGCGGATTCACCCAGGAGTTCTCCAATGAGTCCCTGCTGCTGAACCAGCAGCTGGCCGGTGCTCAGGCAGGCTACTCGTCATGCCTGGAGAACAACCAGATTCGCGCGAGCGCCAACCTGGACCCGCGGGACTGCCTGCTGTCCAATGGCCTGCAGGATCCGGCCACGCTGGATCCGGCCGTCGTTGCCGGATTCCATGAGCAGAACAACGTGTTCCCGTTCAGTTACTCGCGGCAGCCGTTCAATGCCAACCTGCGGGTTTCACTGCCGATCTTCAACGGCTTTGCGCGCGAGTTGCAGGTGGCCCAGGCGCGCAACCAGCAGGAAGACGCCAACGAGCAGGTGCGCGCCAACCGTCTCCAGGTGCGGGCAAGCGTCGAGTCACGTTATCTCGCGGTGCAGACCGCCTACAAGTCCATCGCGGCGCAGCAGGCAGCTCGCGATGCCGCGCGTGACCAGCTCCGGCTGGCCCAGGATCGTTACCGCCTGGGCAGCGGGACCGCCCTCGAATTGTCCGATGCTCAGAATGCCGTGCAGGGCGCCGAAGGCGCGTACGTGAATGCCGTGTACGGATACCATATTGCCGTCGCCCAGCTGGAATTGGCGGTCGGCCGTCCCCTTCGCTAACAAGACCAAGGACAGCTCATGTCGCGTGGGAAGAAGTTCGGGATCTTTGCCGGTGTCGCCGCTGCAGTGGTCATCGGCCTGATCATGATGGGCCAGGCACGGAAGAAGAACGCCGCGACCGAAGTGCGGCTGGAAAAGGTCGCCCGGCGGGACCTGGTGTCCGCCGTGACCGCCAGCGGCAAGATCGACGCGAAGACATCGGTGGACATCAGCGCCGACATTACCGGCCGGATCATCAGCATCGGGGTAAAGGAGGGGGACGTGGTCAAAAAGGGCCAGTTCCTTCTCCAGATAGACCCGTTGCAATACCAGGCAGCGGTCTCCCGGTCCGAAGGCCTGGTGGCCTCGGCCGAAGCCGGCGCGGTTCAGGCACGGGCCAACCGCGACCAGGCGGAACGCGCCCTGTCGCGTGCCAAGGACCTCGCCAAGTCGGGGCCCAACCTGATTTCACCCGAGGCACTGGAGCAGGCCCAGACCGCGTTTGACATATCAGTAGCCAATTACAAGGCGAGCCAGGCGCAGGCGGACCAGGCCCGCGCCTCGCTTCGCGAGGCACAGGACCAGTTGTCCAAGACCCGTCTGGTGGCTCCGATGGACGGCCGGGTGGTCCGGGTGGCCAAGGAAGTCGGCGAAGTCGCGGTGCCGAGCACCTTCTCCAGCGCGGAGGGCCTGCTGGTTACCGTGGCGGACCTCAGCGTCATTCTCGCCACCGTGCAGGTGGACGAAACCGATGTGGTCCGTCTGACGCAGGGCGATTCGGTGCAGGTCACGATCGACGCATTTCCCGACACGACGTTTACCGGGCGGGTGACCAAGATCAGCAACAGCGCGGTGCTGACCGCGACGCAGACGTCGGGAGGTTCCCAGGACCGCGCGGTGGATTTCGAGGTGGAAGTGACCCTCGACAATCCGCCGCAGGACGTTCGGCCTGACCTGAGCTGCACCGCGCGGATCGTGACCGCAACACGCAAGAACACGCTGAGCGTGCCGATCATCGCCCTGGCGGTGCGCGACAATGAGCCGGTCCCCAATGAAGAAGCGGCCAAGCAGGGCGCCGCGCAGCCGGCCTCGCAGTCCGGCGCGGCCCGCTCCGGCGACAGCACCGGCGCCAAGAAGAAGGACACCGAAGGAGTGTTCGTGGTGCAGAACGGTGTGGCCCACTTCCGGCCGGTCAAGGTGGGCATCACGGGGGATGAGTATTTCGAAATCACCGCCGGACTGCAGGCGGGCGACAGCATCGTGGCGGGCACCTATCAGGCCATTCGCGACCTCAAGGACGGCACCAAGGTAAAGGCGAGCGCGGCTCCGCCGATGACGGGAGCGAAGAGCTGATGAATCCCGACGTACTGCGCGTCATCGGGCTGGAGCGCCGCTACGACATGGGGGGCGAGGTGGTGCACGCGCTCCGGGGCGTGACCCTCACCATTCGCCGCAACGAGTATGTCGCCATCATGGGGCCATCCGGTTCGGGTAAGTCCACCATGATGAACATCCTTGGCTGCCTGGACACCCCGGACGCCGGCGAATACTGGCTCAACGGCGAGGAGGTCTCCCAGCTGAACGACGATGCCCTGGCCCGCGTCAGAAACCGGGAGATCGGCTTCGTGTTCCAGACCTTCAACCTGCTGCCGCGCGCGAGCGCGCTGCACAACGTGGAGTTGCCGCTCATCTATGCCGGGCTTGCATCTGGCGAGCGGCGCATCCGCGCAGAGGAGGCACTGACGCGGGTCGGCCTGGCCGAGCGCATGCACCACCGGCCCAACGAGCTCTCGGGCGGCCAGCGGCAGCGAGTGGCGATTGCCCGCGCGCTGGTGAACCGGCCCAGCATCCTGCTGGCCGACGAGCCGACCGGCAATCTCGACAGCACCACCAGCGAAGAGATCATGGCGGTCTTCGAGGAGCTGCACACCGAGGGGCAGACGGTAGTGATGGTGACCCATGAGCCCGACATCGCCGCCCACGCCGAGCGGGTCATCACGCTGCGGGACGGCAAGGTCGAGTCCGATCGCGCGTCACGGGAAAGCGCCGCCTGACATGCCGCTGCTCGAAGCCGTTCGCATGGCCCTCCGCGCCATCTGGGCGCAGAAACTCAAGAGCTTCTTCTCCCTGATCGGCGTGCTCATCGGTGTCACGTTCCTGATCGCGGTGGTGTCCATCGTGCAGGGCATGAACGTGTACATGGAGGAGCAGTTCGCCGACAAGCTGGTGGGCATCAACACCTTTCAGCTGCGCCAGCGCCCCGGCATCGTAATGGAGAACGTGAACGAGGAAACCTGGCGCGCGTGGCAGCGGCGGCCGCGGATCACCTACGCCGATGCCCGCTTCATCCGGGACCGGCTCCCGGAGTCGGTGACGACCTCCATGTACTGCGCCGACAACGTGGATGTCTCCTACGGGGGCAAGCAGGCCAAGGACATCGAGCTCGCCGGCACGGAAGAGACCTACTTCAGCATCAAGAATTATGACATCGCGTCGGGCCGGGCCTTCAGCGAGCAGGAAGTCCGGGCCGGCAGCCCGGTGGTGGTGATCGGCGCGCTGCTCGGCGAAAAGCTCTTCGACGGTGTGGACCCCCTGAACAAGAGCGTCACCATCGCCGGACTGCCCTACCGGGTGATCGGCGTGGTGAAGAAGCAGGGCACGCTGTTCGGGATCTCGCTCGACAAGTTTGCCATCATGCCCTATTCAGCGCCGGCACGCCGCTGGATCTGTCCGCACAACGTGCTGGACGAAGTCGAGATCAAGGCGAGCGATCCCACCGCCATGCAGGCGGCGATGGCCCAGGTCGAGGGCCTGATGCGGGCGCGTCGCCATCTCAAGCCGGCCGAGGAGAACAACTTTGCCCTCCAGACAGCGGAAGGTGCGCTGGAAGGGTGGAAGAAGATTTCCCGCATCCTGATGATGGCCCTCCCGGGACTGGTGGCCATCTCGCTGGTGGTTGGCGGCATCGTCATCATGAACATCATGCTGATGGCGGTCAGCGAGCGCACCCGCGAAATCGGCATCCGCAAGGCGCTGGGTGCCAGGCGCAGCGACATCCTGGCCCAGTTCGTGGTGGAGAGCGCCACGATTTCGCTGGTCGGTGCGGCGCTCGGCATTGGTCTTGGGATCGTTCTGGCGATGGTCGTCCGGGCCCTCACCTTCCTGCCCGCCGCGATCGCGCCCTGGTCGGTCGGCATGGCCGTGGCGCTCGGCGTCCTGGTCGGGGTCGTTGCGGGAGTCTATCCCGCCACGCGCGCCGCCCGCCTGGATCCGATCCAGGCACTGCGCGCGGAATAGGAGCACGACATGCACATTTCCCGGGCGTTCGAAGGCGTCGGTATCGCACTCGACTCCATTCGCGCCAACAAGGTCCGCGCCTTTCTCACCATTCTCGGCGTCGCCATCGGCGTCATGGTGGTGATCGCCATGGCGGCCGCCATCACCGGCATCAATCGCGGGGTCCAGAAGGAGCTGGAAAGCCTCGGGCCCAAGACGTTCTTCGTGCAGCGGTACTTCCAGGGCGGCATCAACATCAGCGACGGCTCGGACGAGCTGTCGCCCTGGCGGAAAATGCCCTGGATCACGGTGGATGAAGCGGAAATGGTGGCCGGCCTGCCCGCGGTCCAATATGCGGTGTGGAGTGAGAACGCCAGCGGCCCCGCGTCATACGAGGACACCCATCTCAAGTCGGTCAACATCCGCGGCAACAGCCCCAACTGGGTCTACACCTCGGGCGCCACCATCACCGCCGGGCGGAATTACACCCAGGTGGAAGAGGCGTCGAATGCGCGGGTGGCGGTGATCAACGACAAGATGGCCCAGATGCTGTTCGGCGAACGCGAGCCGCTGGGCCGCCAGATCAAGGTGTACGGGCAACCCTTCACCGTGGTGGGAGTGTATGTGGATGCGGCGGGGCTCTTCAGCGGCACGCCGTCGCCAACCCTCGCCATGCCACACTCGATCTTTACCAAGGTGGCCGACTACTGGAAGGGCTGGATGGACATCGCCGTCACGCCCAAGGACAACTTCACCGTCGCAGAGGCGCAGGATCAGGTGACAGCCGCCATGCGGGTACGGCGGAGCCTCAAGCCGAGCCAGGAAAACAACTTTGCACTGGTAAGCCAGGATCGGCTGCTGGATTCGTTCAACAGCGTCACCCGGGGCTTCTTCCTGGTCATGCTGGCGCTGTCGAGCGTTGGCCTGATGGTCGGCGGCGTGGGCGTCGTAGCCATCATGATGATTTCCGTTACCGAACGGACCCGCGAGATCGGGGTACGAAAGGCGCTGGGTGCCACCCGGCGCGAAATCATGTTCCAGTTTCTGGTGGAAGCCGCGACGCTGACGCTGGTGGGCGGTGCGTGCGGCCTGGCCCTGGGCGCGCTGATTGCGTTCGGGGTCCGGGCATGGACGCCGGTGCCGGCGGCGATCCCGCTCTGGTCGGTGATCGTGGCGGTCTCTGCCTCGATGGTGACCGGCATCTTCTTCGGGCTCTATCCCGCCAGCAAGGCCAGCCGGCTCGATCCGGTGGAGGCGTTGAGGTACGAATAGACGGGAAGGGCGAGATGGGCAGGATGGGCAGGATGGGCGGGATAAAGTCAGCCGCTTCGTCATTGCGAGGAGCCGCCGCAGGCGGCGACGCAGCAATCGGGTGGCCTGGATTGGATGGCGGCGACCCGATTGCTTCGGCCCTTCGGGCCTCGCAATGACGCGTTAGAAAAGACCCGCCCATCTAGCCCATCTCGCCTATCCTGTCCATCTTCCTGCCATGCCCCTGATCGAAGCCCTCCGCCTGGCATTGCAGACCATCGCGGCCAGCAAGCTCCGCTCATTCTTCACCCTGCTCGGCATCATCGTCAGCGTCGGATTCCTGGTGGCGGTTGTGGCCATCATCCAGGGCATGAACGCGTACGTGCGCGAAAACCTCACCGGCGCGATCATCGGGACCAACGCCTTCCAGGTGCGCCGGGACCCCATCCAGGTCGGTCTGCTGACCGACAGCGCCGTGCGGGCCATCGCCAAGCGCCCGCGAATCACCCGCGAGGACGCCGCGGCGGTGGAGGCCGCGCTGCCCGACGCGCGAGCCGTGGCCCTGCAATCGGGGTGGCCCACGCCGCAGACCAACGTCTCCTGGCGGTCGCAGCAGCTGCAGAACATTGTCACCTTTGGCGTGACGCCCCCCTACCAGGTGGTGCAGGATTACCAGTTTGCGGCCGGTGAGCCACTGGCTGATCCGGACATCCGCGAGCGCCGCCTGGTGGCCGTGCTGGGTTACGACGTGGCCGAAGCACTGTTCGGCGTGGCCGAGTCGGGCATCGGCCAGCAGATCCGGGTGGCCGGCCGCCAGATGACCGTGAAGGGCGTTATCGCGAAGAAGGGCCGGGTGCTGGGGCAGAGCTTTGACTCCTTCGTGTTGCTCCCCCTCCCCACCTTTGAGAGCATCTTTGGTCGCCGGCTGACCACCGTCGTCTCGGTCAAGATGCGCAGCAGCGAGGACATTCCGGATGCGATGGGCCGCGCCGAAGAGGCCATGCGGCTGGCCCACCGGCTCCGTCCGAGAGAACCGGATGACTTCACCGTGGACAAGGCCGATGCACTGATGGCGTTCTGGACCAGCCTCACGGGGCTGCTCTTTGCCATCATCCCGGCCATCGTGTGCATCGGCATCGTGGTGGGCGGCATTGTGATCATGAACATCATGCTGATGTCGGTGACGGAACGGACCTACGAGATCGGCATTCGCAAGGCGCTGGGCGCCCGGCAGCGTGATATCCGCCGGCAGTTTCTCATCGAGGCAGTCGTGCTCTCCGCACTCGGTGGGCTGATCGGCGTGGCCGCGGGCTGGGGACTGGCCCTGCTCATCGGGGCCATTTCGCCGCTGCCGGCCCGGGTGACCGCATGGAGCGTGGCGCTGGCGCTCACACTGGGAGCGGGGACCGGCATCGTCTTCGGCGTGTACCCCGCCGCCCGCGCCGCGCGACTGGACCCGATCACTGCTCTTCGCGCCGAATGAAGTTCGCGCCTCCCCGCCGGCTGCTGCGTTCCGTTACCGAGGGCGTCAGCATCGCGTTCGACGCCCTGCGCTCCAACAAGCTGCGTAGCGCGCTGACCATCCTGGGTGTCGTCATCGGCGTTACCACGGTCATGGCCATGGCCAGCATCGTGCAAGGCGTGCGCTCGCAGATCTTCAACAGCATCGAGGTGGCGGGCCCCACGACCTTCTATGTGATGCGCTACTGGTCCCAGACGCCAGTGGATCCCAACAACCTGCCCTATGAAGTGCGCATCCGCCCGGTACTGCAGTCATCCGATGTATCGGCCATCCATGCCCTGCCGGAAATCCGCTACGCGGGGTTATGGGTGCAGATCTTCGAACGAATCGAGTATCAGGGCGTCCGCACCCAGGTGATGACGGTGTTTGCCGGCGATGATCATTACATGGACGTCCAGGGTGGCACGTTGCTCCGTGGCCGGTTCTTCACCCGGGGGGAGCTGTCGGGCGACCCGGTCGTGGTACTCGAACAGGAGGTAGCCAACCACCTGTTTGGCCGGATGGACCCCCTGGGCAAGATCGTCCGCATCGGAGGCCAGGCGCTCCGGGTCGTCGGCATCTACGTGAAGCCCGACAACATTTTCGAACCGCCCACCCAGGAGATCGGCGCCGTCATTCCGTATCAGATGGCACGGCACAACTTCCGGTATGACGAGACCAATGCGCTGTTCGTCATCGTGAAGCCAAGGGACAACATCACGGTGGATCGCGCCATGGACGCGGTGACGGCCGCGGTCCGGCGCGCCCGCGGGCTCCGGCCCGGGATGCCCAACACCTTTGACCTGATCGGGCAGGAGAAGATCCTCGAGACAATCAACAGCCTGACATCGGTGTTCTTCATGGTGATGGTCGCGCTCTCCAGCGTCGGACTGCTGGTGGGCGGCATCGGCGTCATGGCGATCATGATGGTGTCGGTCACCAGTCGCACCCGCGAGATCGGCCTCCGAAAGGCGCTCGGCGCCACCAGGCGGGAAATCCTCTGGCAGTTCCTCGTGGAAGCAGCAACGCTGACGCTGGTGGGCGGACTGCTGGGGATCCTGCTGGGGCTGGTAGTCGGGCAGGTGCTCAAGAGCCAGCTCGGCCTCGAGTCCTCGGTACCGGTCTGGAGCGCCGTCGTCGCTACTGCCGTGAGCGTCGCCATCGGTCTGGCGTTTGGCCTTCTCCCCGCCAATCGCGCCGCACAGATGGACCCGGTGGAGGCGCTGAGGCACGAATGACGGCTGGACGGCGAGACGGCGAGACAGTAAGCACTTGCCGTCTAGCCGTCTTTCCGTCTTGCCGTCTATTTTCTACCATGCCTACCGACCTGCTTGCCATAGCCGCGCATCGAGACGATGTGGAGCTCACCTGTGGCGGAACGCTGATCCGCGCCGTGGACCACGGCCACACCGCCGGAATCCTGGACCTCACGGCCGGGGAGACCGGCACCCGCGGCAGCGCAGACCTGCGTGCCGAAGAAGCCGAGCGGGCCGCACGGATCATGGGTGTGACGGAGCGGCGCAACGCCGGGCTGCCCGACGCCCATCTGGCCAACACCGACGCCATGCGGCGCGTGGTGGTCGAAGCCATCCGCCATTTCCGCCCGCGCACGGTCATCCTGCCCTTCCCGATCGGGCGACACCCTGATCACCGCATCGCCTCCGAGCTGGCGCGCGACGCCTGCTTTCTGGCGGGGCTCAAGAAGTATGACGCTGCAGGCGAGGCTCACCGCCCCGCCAAAATCATTTACGCCCTCGCGTACCGCGAGGACGCAGTCAAGCCGACCTTCGTGGTGGACGTGAGCGACCAGTTCGAGCGCAAGATGCAGGCGATCCGCAGCTATGCCAGCCAGTTCGACGGCGCGGAGGCGGCCGGAGAGATCTTCCCGACCGGTCAGGACCTGTACTCCCTGGTGGAGACCAAGAGCCGCCACTATGGCTCGCTCATCCGCCGGCCACACGCCGAGCCCTATTTCACCCATGAGACGGTGCTGGTGGAGGACGTGGTGGCGCTGGGGGTAAGGAGCATTTGACAGTCGACAGTCGACAGTCGTCGGTCGACCGACGACCGATGACCGTCGACCTATCTCACTAGCCAGCCGCGAGTTATCTTCCACCCATGCTCAACAGTGTCTACCTCGACTACGCCGCCACGACACCGGTTCGCCCGGAGGTGCTGGAGGCGATGCTTCCCTACCTGGGTCGCGAGACCTTCGGTAACCCATCCAGCGGACACCGGTTTGGTCGTGCGGCGCGGGCCGGCCTGGAGCAGGCCCGCCGGGACGTAGCGGCCGCAGTCGGAGCCGAGCCCAACCAGGTCATCTTCACGTCGGGCGGCACCGAGGCAGACAATCTCGCGGTGGTCGGCTCCGCCCTTGCGGCGCGCGACCGCGGCGACCCCATGTGCGTCTGCGTCTCCGCCATTGAACACAAGGCTGTTCTGGCCGCGGCCCACCATGTGGCGCACCTCGGTGGCCAGGAAGTCATTCTTCCCGTGGGGTCGGATGGCGTGCTGGAGCGGGACGCGCTGGCCCGGGCGCTGGCCGAACGGCCGGCGGTGGTCTCCGTCATGTGGGTCAACAACGAAACTGGTGTGGTCCAGCCCATCGCGGACATCGCCGAGCGCTGCCGTGAGGCCGGCGTCCGACTGCACACCGATGCGGTGCAGGCCTTCGGCAAGATTCCGGTGGCGCTGGAGGACGCTGGCTGCACCTTCATGACCATTTCCGGACACAAGATCGGCGCGCCCAAGGGCATCGGTGCCTTCATCGTGCGCGACCGCAAAGGCGTCGAGGCCATCATTCACGGTGGCGGCCAGCAGTTCGGCATCCGGCCCGGCACCGAGAATGTCGCCGGTGCGGTGGCGCTGGGTACGGCGGCGCGGCTCGCAACGGACGAACTGGATGGTGAGCGCTCCCGGCTGACCGGACTGCGTGACGGATTGCTGGCGCAGCTCCGCGCGGCCGTTCCCGATCTCATGGTTCCCGCGGAAAATGGGCCGCGCGCGGCGCACATCCTGAGTGTGTGCGTGCCCGGTGCCGACAGCGAAGCGCTGCTGATGCACCTCGACCTGGCCGGCGTGGCCGTCTCCGGTGGGAGCGCATGCTCCACCGGTGCCATGGAGCCGTCGCACGTGCTGGTGGCGCTGGGCGTGCCGCGCGAGCTGGCGCTGGGCGCGCTGCGCTTCAGCTTTGGCCACGACACCACCCAGGCAGACGTGGATCGCGCGGCCGAGGTGTTCCCGGCGGTCGTGAGCAAGGTGCGGAAGCTCGCGGGGGTGCTCGGCCGTGCCTAAGAAGGTGCTGGTCGCGATGAGCGGCGGGGTGGACAGTTCGGTCGCGGCGGCGCGCCTGGTGGATGAGGGCCATGAGGTCATCGGCGCCACCATGAAGCTGTTCTGCTATGGTGACACGGTGCCGGACCGGCCCTGCTGCTCGCTGGATTCCATCAACGATGCGCGAGACGTCGCCCATCGGCTCGGCATTCCCCATTACGTGCTGAACCTCGAAGACCGTTTCGGTGCGGACGTCATCGGCAACTTCGTGGACGAATACAGCCGGGGCCGCACCCCCATTCCGTGCGTGCGATGCAATTCCTTCACCAAATTTCGCGACTTGCTGGCCCATGCCGATGCCCTCGGCTGCGAGGCGATCGCGACCGGACACTACGCCGTGGCGCGTGACGGTGCACTCTACCGGGGCGCGGACCGCAGCAAGGACCAGAGTTATTTCCTCTGGGGCATTGACCGCGCGGTGGTGGCCCGGATGCTGACCCCGGTGGGGGAACTGACCAAGCAGGAGACCCGCACCCTGGCCCGGCGGCTCCAGCTCACCACGGCGGACAAGCCTGAGTCGGTGGAAATCTGCTTTGTGCCGGACGACGATTACGTCGCCGTGCTGGAGCAGCGTCTGCCGGCTGGTGCGCCCGCGCTGTCGCCTGGCCCGCTCGTGACAACTTCCGGCGAGGTCCTCGGCGAGCACGAGGGCTTTGCGCGCTTCACCATCGGCCAGCGGCGAGGCCTTCCGGGTGGCGCGGCACATGCCCGTTACGTCGTGGCGATCCGGCCCGCCACGCGCGAGGTCGTGGTCGGCGGCCTCGACGAGCTGGCCGGCTGGACCGTGTCACTGGATGAAGTGAACTGGCTGGCCGAGCCGCTCCAGCAGGGCGATTCCTGTCAGGTGCAGATCCGCTACCGGGCGCGCGCCGTGCCGGCCCGGGTTGAATCGGTCGCACCGGGCCATATCGCACTGACGCTGCTCGAACCGGTTCGCGCCGTCACGCCAGGCCAGTCCGGTGTGCTCTACGACGCGAACGAACGGGTACTGGGTGGTGGTGTCATCGCATGAGGAGCCCATGGTCACACTGACACGCGTCCGTTCCGGGACGATGAGCCGGCCAGTTGTCCGGCTCCTTTTGCTTCTGGCCCTGTCCGCGCCGACGACGGCCGCAGCGCAGCGACGCGCGATCACGGTGGACGATTTCCTGACACTTCGCACGGCGAGCGACCCTCAGATTTCGCCGGATGGGCGCTGGGTGGCCTTTACCGTCTCCCAGCCTGCGCTCGATCGCAACGCGAACGTCACGCGCATCTGGGTGACCGGCACCGCCGGAGGCGACGCCCGCCAGATCACCGATGGCGCAGGCAGTGAGCGGACGCCGCGCTGGTCCCCGGATGGCACGGCGCTCACCTTTGTCTCGACTCGTCAGGGCGGCGCCCAGATCTGGCGAGCCGGGGTGGCCGGCGAACATCCGGCCAAGCTCACCACCGTTGCATCCGGCGTGAACGATTTTCAGTGGTCACCTGATGGGCGCGCGATCTATCTCACCAGCGATATCAAGTGGCCAGGGGTTCAGGAAGTGGACCGGCGGAATGGCGCCTACCCGACCGACGCCCGGATCTGGACCGGACTGCTGGCCCGCCATTTTGACGAATGGCGCGTGGGAGTGCGCTCCCATCTCTTCCGCCTCAACCTGGCGGACGGAAAGGTGCAGGATGTCACCCCCATTGATCACGATGTACCACCCATCGCACTGGGCGGACGGGACATAGCGCTCTCCGCGCTGGGGACCGAACTGGCGATCGTGTACAACCAGGATTCGATGGTCGCGACATCCACCAACAACGACATCTGGGTCATGGGCCCTGACGGCAGCTCGCGCCAGCCCATTACCACCAACCCGGCGAACGACCACAGCCCCGCCTACTCCCCCAACGGCCGCTGGCTGGCGTATCTGGCCCAGAGCATTCCCGGCTTCGAGTCCGACCGGCAGAAGATCGTGCTCTATGAGCGTGCCAATGGCCGCCGGCAGATCCTGACCGATACCTGGGACCGGAGTGTCGGGGCCATCACGTGGGCGCGCGACAGCAGGACGATCATCGCAGAGGTCCAGGACTCCGGCGAGGGGCGGCTGTTCGGCGTGGACGTGGCGAGCGGACGACCGGCCCTGCTGGTCTCGGGCGGCGTCAATGGCCAGGTGCAGGTAGCGCCTGACGGAAGCTTCATGGTCTTCGTCCGGCAGACCAGCACGATGCCACCCGAGATCTGGCGCGCCGATCTCACCGGGCGAGGATTGCGGCAACTCTCACACCTGAACGATCGCGCCCTGTCGGCATTGGCGCTGCAGCCGGCTGAGTCCTTCCATTTCACGGGAGCACAGGGCGACGAGATCGCCGGCTGGATCGTGAAGCCGCCCGGCTTCAGTGCCTCGCGGAAGTATCCCCTGCTCTACCTGATTCACGGCGGACCGCAGGGCGCCTGGATGGATGAGTGGAACCAGCGCTGGAACTACCAGATGTTTGCCGCACGCGGCTACGTGGTCGCGGCGATCAATTTTCATGGCTCCACCGGCTATGGCCAGCGCTTCACCAACAGCATTTCGAGAAACTGGGGCGGACTGCCCTATGAGGATCTCATGGCCGGCCTGGATTACATGGCCGGACAGCGGTACGTGGATTCGCTCCGCATGGGGGCCGCGGGAGCCTCATATGGCGGCTACATGATCTACTGGATGGCCGGCCACAACAGGAGATTCAAGGCACTGATGGCGCACGATGGCGTCTTCAATCCGCTGTCCATGGCCGGATCAACCGACGAACTCTGGTTTCCCATCTGGGAGTTCGGCGGGAGCCAGCTGTCGTCGGCTGCACGCGGTATCATGGAGAAGTGGTCGCCGGCGAACTACGTGAGCCAGTGGACCACGCCGATGCTGGTCGTCCACAGCCAGCAGGATTTTCGGGTGGATCTTTCAGAGGGACTGCAGGCGTTCACCGCGCTCCAGCTGCGCGGAATCCCATCCAAGTTTCTCTACTTTCCCGATGAGGGCCACTGGGTGACCAAGCCGCGCAACCGCCGCCTGTGGTGGGGTGTCACGCTGGACTGGTTTGACCAGTGGCTCCGGCCTGACGCCACCGCAGAGGCTTCGGAATGAATCGGTTGCTGCTTCGCTTTCTTGTCAACGCGCTGGCCCTCTACCTCGCGGTCTGGCTGGTGCCCGGCCTGCATTATCAGGGCTCCGCCGGCCGCTTCCTGCTTGTCGCCGTGGTATTCGGGCTGGTCAACAGCCTGCTGCGGCCCTTGCTCACCATCCTGACCTGCCCGCTGGTGATCGCGACGCTGGGCATCTTCACGCTGGTCATCAATGCCGTGCTGCTGCTCATCACCGGCTGGCTGAGTCAGCGATGGGGACTCGGGCTGGCCGTGAACGGGTTCTGGGCGGCATTCGTTGGTGGAATCGTGGTGAGCATTGCGAGCATCATGCTGTCGCTGGGCATGAGGAGTGGAGGGCCCAGGGTCTAGGAAGCGATGCCCGCCTTCTCCGCGAACACCTTGAGCGCATCTTCGGCCTCGGGCGACAGTTTCTCCGGCAGTGACACCGCGACCTCAACGAGCTGATCACCCTTCCGGCCGTTCTTCTCGACGCCCTGCCCCTTGATGCGGAACCTCCGCCCCGGCTGGGTGCCGGGCGGAATGCGCAGGATCACTTTCTTGCCATCGAGGGTGCGCACCTTGAGGCGCGTGCCCAGCGTAGCCTGCACCATGTTGATCGGGACTTCGCAGAGAATATCCAGACCATCCCGGTGAAAGAACCGGTCCGGCTGCACCTGAAAGGTGATGATGAGATCGCCGGCCGGCGTACCGCCGGGCCCGGCTTCTCCCTGGCCCTTGAGCCGGACCTTGGACCCGCCTTCCGTGGCGGACGGCACAGTGATCATGACCCGCTTCTCGGTCCGGACTTCGCCCGCACCATGGCAGGTGGGACAGGGTGTGGATGGAATCTTGCCTCGGCCACGACAGCGAGGGCATGGCCGATTGACCGCAAAGTTGCCCTGACCGAACGCGATGGTTCCACGTCCCTTGCACTCGGGACAGGTGGAAAGCGTGGCGCCGGCGGCCGCACCACTGCCGTGGCAGGTCGGGCAGGACTCGGTCACCGGCAACGTCACCGGAACCTTGCCCCCCAGCGCCGCCACCCGGAACGGAATTTCGACCACGGCTTCGAGGGTCTCGCCGCGGGCCTGCTCCTGCCGGCCGCGCCCAAAGATCGAGCTGAAGATGTCGCCCAGCCCGAAGCCACTGATGTCATTGAAGTCAAAATCCTGGGTGCCGCCGCCAGCGGCACCCGCCCCTGCCCCACCCCGGCGCTGGCTCGGCTCGAACGCCCCCAGCCGCCGCATGTGATCGTATTGCTTGCGCTTGTCGGCATCGGACAAGGTCGATTGCGCTTCCGAAATCTCCTTGAAGCGCTCGGCGGCCTGGGGATTGTCCGGATTGGCATCCGGATGGTATTGCTTGGCGAGCCGGCGATAGGCCTTCTTGATGTCTGCGGCGCTGGCGGAATCGGGGACGCCAAGCACCTGATAGAAGTCCTTGGCAGCCACGTCAGTCCGACTCCTGCTCCGAATAGACCTGTACCCGGGCGGGCCGCACCAGCGTTCCCTTGAAGCGGTAGCCCGGCTGGAACGTGGCGCTGACCGTGTGCGCCTGCGCTGGTGCCGGCGCCGGCGCGGTGGAAACGGCCTCATGGAATGAGGGATCGAAGACCTCACCGACCGGATCGAGCCGCTCGACGCCTGCCGCCTCGAGTTCCTTGCGGAGCTTCCGGTCAATCAGCGTCGCCGCCTCACGGAACGCCTCCGGCGAGGTCGGGTTGTCCTTGGCGACCAGCCGGTCCAGGTCGTCGAGCACCTCGACCAGCCGCCCGATGAAATTGGCCTGGGCCCGGTCAAAGAGCTCGGTCCGCTCGCGGGCGATCCGCTTCTTGTAGTTGTCAAATTCCGCTGCCAGGCGGAGGTGACGGTCCCGGGTCTCATCCAGCTCGCGCTCGAGCCGCTGGACCGCCTGATCGGCGGGCTCGAGCGGAAGGTTCTGTCCGCCGGAGTCAGGACTGTCGGTATCGGTCGCCGCCGCAGCTGATTGATTTCTGGGTTCGTCCTGCACGATGCTCCTCGTGGTTGCGCTTTGGATCAAAGATAACCGCAGCAGGGCCTCCCAACGGCCTCAGGGAGCGCCCATTCGCTCCAGCATGAGCCACAGCGCGGCCTGCGCAGCCCGGGCCCGGATATCTGCCCTGGAGCCGCCAAAGACCTTCCTGACGGCCTGGGTGCCACGCTCAGCGGCTGTGGCAAGCCAGACCGTTCCGACCGGCTTGGCCTCGCTCCCACCCGTCGGTCCGGCGATCCCGGTGACCGAAACGGTGACTGACGCTCCGAAGTTTCGGCGCACCCCTTCCGCCATGGCGCAGGCCACCGCTTCACTCACGGCCCCATGCTCCGCAATCAGTGCGTGCGGCACCTCCAGTAGCTGCTGCTTGATCAGATCGGTGTAAGCCACAATCCCGCCCAGGAACACCTCCGATGACCCCGGCACCGCTGTGATGCGGGCACCAACAAGCCCGCCGGTGCACGACTCCGCCACTGCCAGCGTGAGACCACGTGCCCGGGCGGCGTTCAGCACCGCCGCCGCCAGATCCGTATCGTCTTCGCCGTACACGGCACGCGGCGCCCGCATTCGCAGCGCGCGGATGGCCGCGGCCAGTCTTGCGTCTGCGTCAGCGGCGGGCAGGCTCCACGCGGTCACCCGGAGATCCACCCCATCCACACCGGGGAGATACGCCAGGGTGAGGGGTGCGATCTCCGGTTCGATGTTGCCGATCGCTTCTGCCAGCGTGCTTTCTGCGACTCCAGTGGTTCGCACCGTGCGGCTGCGGACCACCGTGCCGTCAGCGCGGGCCCGGAGCCGTGGCAGCACTTCATGCTGCAACAGCAAGCGCATTTCCAGCGGGACACCGGGGAGCATCACGACCAGGCCCCCACTCGGCATCGGGGCGTCAAGCCAGAGTCCGGGCGCGGTCCCCCACCGATTCCGCAGCACCGTGGCGCCGCGCGGCACCTCCGCCTGCGACCGATTGCTCTCGGCGGGTGTGCGGCCAAAGTGCCGGTAACGCTCGAGCACGTGTCCCCAGACCTCGTCGCTGAACTCCAGCGGCGCGTCGAGCAGCCGCGCCACCGCGGCCTTGGTGATATCATCGCGGGTAGGACCTAGCCCGCCGGTGGTGATCACCGCACCGGTGCGTGCCAGCGCGTCGCGCACGGCGTCAGCGATGGCCGCGCCATCGTCGCCCACGGTGGCCCGCCGGGTGACGCGGATTCCCGCGGCGGAGAGCTCCTTGGCCAGCTCGACCGCGTTGGTATCCACAACCTGGCCCAGCAGCAGCTCATTGCCGATGGTCAGCAGTTCGATATGCACGGATGGCGGTGGTTGGCGGGTGGCTCAGCGCTGCGACAGCAGGCGCCGGTAGTGATAGATATAGGCGGCGAACGAGTAGATGGTCAGCGCGGTCGCGATGGCGAGCACCACCGTCACAAAGGTCCCGTGGAAAGTATTCCAGTAGTTGGCCAGCTGGCTGTGCTCCCA
>Ga0207707_10001702_pt1 | contig 20238 bp, 14 predicted proteins | sample KBSC83BmetaG_FD_184336 | JGI IMG/M metagenome (GOLD analysis project Ga0207707, IMG submission 184336) | Corn rhizosphere microbial communities from Kellogg Biological Station, Michigan, USA - KBS C8-3B metaG (SPAdes) (version 2) | ecosystem: Host-associated > Plants > Roots > Rhizosphere ...
ACGGACATCGAGCGGATGCGCCAGGCACCCGCGGCCCCGCCGGCACCGACACCGGTCGCAGCGCCCGCACCCACCGCGGCGGTTCAAGAATCGGCGCCCGCGCCTGCGCCCGCTCCGGTGGCGGCACCTGCGCAGCAGCCGGCCGCCATGCTGCGCGTCAATGCCGACCGGCTCGACTATCTGATCAACGAGTCAGGCGAGGTGGCCATCGCCCGCGCGCGCATCGAGGCGGAGCTGCGGCAGGTCAAGCAATCGCTGGCGGAGCTCGACGAGAGCATTTCCAGGCTGCGAATGCAGCTCAAGGAAGTGGAGATCCAGGCCGACAGCCAGATGCAGAACCGCCGCTCGGTGCTCGACGAGCGCGAGCAGGAATTCGACCCGCTGGAATTCGACCGCTATACGCGATTGCAGGAACTGACCCGCATGATGGCCGAGGGCCTGAACGACGCGGGTTCGATCCAGCAGGCGCTCATCAAGAACCTCGGCGAAACCGATGCCGCGCTGCTCCAGCAGGCGCGCATCGGCCGCGAGCTGCAGCAGGACCTGATGCGCATGCGCGCGCTACCGTTCGGCAACCTCGGCGAGCGACTGCATCGCATCGTGCGCCAGACGGCGCGCGACATCGACAAGAAAGCGCAGCTCGAGATCGACGGCGCGCAGGTCGAGCTCGACCGCAGCGTCCTCGAGCGCATTGCCGCGCCGCTCGAGCACCTGATCCGCAACGCGCTCGCCCACGGCATCGAAGATCCGGCAGCGCGGATCACCGCCGGCAAGGCCGAGGCGGGGCGCGTCGCCATCGCGCTTCGCCAGGACGCCAACCAGATCGTGATCGTCGTGGCCGACGACGGCCGCGGCATCGACTATCAGCGCCTGCGGAAGAAGGCGGTCGAAAAAGGCCTGATCGGCGCCGGGCAGGCCCTCTCCGAGGAAGAGGAATCCCAGCTGCTATTCCTGTCCGGGCTGTCGACCGCCGACAGCGTCACGGAGCTCGCCGGTCGCGGCGTCGGCATGGATGTCGTGAAGACGGAGATTTCGGCGATCGGCGGTCGCCTGGAGGTCAGCAGCTCGCCCGGTCGGGGTGCCACGTTCACCATCTATCTGCCGCTGACGCTGGCCGTCACGCAGACCGTGCTCGTCCGCGCGGGCGCGATGAGCGCGGCGATCCTGGCGAGCGGGGTCGAGCAGGTGCTCCGCGTGAAGGCGGACCAGCTCGTGGCGCACTATGAAAAAGGCAGCGTGTCCTTCCAGGGCCACGACTACCCGCTGCACTACCTGCGCGAGCTTCTCGGTCACCGCGGCGCGACCGACATCCAGGCGTCGAACTCCGTGCTCCTCGTGCGCGGCGGCAGCCAGCGCGCCGCCATCCACGTCGATCATCTTTCGGGCAACCGCGAGATGGTGGTGAAGAACATCGGTCCACAGCTCGCGCGCCTGCCTGGCGTGAGCGGCGCGACGGTCATGCCGGACGGCAGCATCGTCCTGATCCTCAACCCCGTGCAGCTCGCCGCGCGCCGCCAGCACGTGCTGGCGCGCACCACGGGCATGGAAGTGACATCCAACGTCGCCGCGGAAGCGCCGATCGTGATGGTGGTCGACGACTCGATCACGGTGCGCAAGATCACCACGCGCCTCCTCGAGCGCGAGGGATATCGCGTCCTGACGGCGCGCGACGGTGTCGATGCCCTCGAGCAGCTGAAGAACGAGCGCCCGGCGGTCATGTTGATCGACATCGAGATGCCGCGCATGGACGGCTTCGACCTGACGCGCAACGTCCGCGGCGACCCGAAGACCATGGACATCCCGATCATCGTCATCTCCTCGCGCTCGGCGCCCAAGCACCGCAGCCGCGCCGCCGAGCTCGGCGTCAACGTCTACCTCGGCAAGCCGTACGAGGAGTCCGACCTCCTGCGGCAGATCGCGGCTTTCGTGCACCGATGAAGTTCGAGATCCACGAGACGATCGGCAAGTACCCCGTGACGCGGGAGATCGGCTCGGGCGCGACGAGCAAGGTGTACCTCGCGCGCGATCCGTTCGCGGATCGCGACGTCGCCATCAAGGTCTTCCTCTTCGACAAGCAGGCCGACGTTTCGCAGGAGCGCCTGCTCCACAAGTCGTTCGTCGCCGAAGCCTCGCTCGCCGGCAAGCTCAACCATCCGCACATCGTCGACATCTACGACGCGGTGGTCGAGCCCGACCGCAGCTATCTGGTCATGGAGTACGTGCCGGGCACCACGCTCGAGGCCCATGCCGACGTGGCTACGCTGCTGCCGGTCAGCAAGGTGGTCGAGATCGTTTTCAAGTGCATCCGCGCGCTCGAGTACGCCTGCCGCCACGGCGTGATCCACCGCGATATCAAGCCGGGCAACATCCTGCTCTCCGAAACGGGCGAGACCAAGGTGAGCGACTTCGGCGCTTCGTTCCAGCAGAAGATGCAGGAGACCACCCAGATCACCGGCGTCGGCTCGCCCGCGTACATGTCGCCCGAGCAAATCCGGATGGAGCAGCTCACGCACCAGACCGACATCTACTCGCTCGGCGTCACGATGTACCGGCTGCTCACCGGGCGGCTTCCCTTCGTCGCCTCCACCCAGGCGGCGCTCATGTACGCCATCCTCAATACCGATCCGCCGAGGCCGGCGACCCTGCGGCCCGAGCTGCCCGGCCTGCTCGACGCGGTGGTGATGAAGGCGATGGAAAAGGATCCGGCTGCGCGCTACCAGTCCTGGCTCGACTTCGGCAAGGACCTCAGCCAGGCATTCGCCAGCCTGCGCATGGCGGGCGCGTCGGTGTCGGAATCCGAGCGCTTCACCAAGCTGCGCGATTTCCCGTTCTTTTCGGAATTCAACGACGTCGCGCTCTGGGAGCTGATCCGCATCGGCGCGTGGAAGACCTTCGGCGCCCAGGCCGCCCTCATCCGCGAGGGCGAGACCGGCGACAGCTTCTACTTCCTGATCGAGGGCGAGGTCGACGTCACGCTTTCGGCCAAGCCGCTCGCCAGCATCAAGCCCGGGCGCTGCTTCGGCGAGCTCGTCTTCTTCGCCGACAAGGCGCAGCGGCGCACGACGACCGTCACCGCGCGCGGACCGATCACGGTGATGGAAGTCAAGGCGGAGGCCATGCGAGCCGCCACCGACGCGCTCCAGTCGGCGTTCACCAAGGCCTGCATGCGCATCCTGATCGAGCGGCTCGTGTATTCGAACGAGCGTCTCGCGCAGGCCGCTTAGATCGGATCCCAGCTAAAAACGTCCTGCGAGCGCTCGAGCGGGTAGAAACCCGCGCGTAGCGCCGGCAGCGCCTGCGAAGCCACGGTTTGCGGCGTCCAGCCTTTATCGCGATGCACGGAGCGCAGCGGACGGTTCTGCGAGAAAAGGAAGATCTCGTTGGCCCGAACGCCGAAGATCTGGCCACTGACGTCCTTGGCTGCGTCCGAAGCCAGGAATACGGCGAGCGGCGCGATCTTCGCCGTCTCCATGCTCTGCAGCTTCTCAACCCGCGCCTGTTGGTCGGGCGTCTCCGTGGGGATAGAGCCAATCATGCGGCTCCAGGCGAAGGGCGCGATGCAGTTCGAGCGCACGTGGTAACGCGCCATGTCGAGGGCGATGGACTTCGACAGACCGACGATGCCGAGTTTCGCGGCGGAGTAATTGGCCTGACCGAGATTGCCGACCAGCCCGGAAGTGGACGTCATGTGGACATAGGCGCCGGACTCCTGCGACTTGAAGTGCGGCGCGGCGGCGCGCGACACGTAGAACGAGCCGTTCAGGTGTACGTCGATGACGCCCTGCCATTCCTCGACCGACATGTTGAAGAAGAAGCGATCGCGCAGGATGCCGGCGTTGTTCACCACCACGTCGAGGCGGCCAAAGGCGTCGAGCGCCGCCTGCACGATGCGGTTCGCGGAGGTCCAGTCGGCCACGCTGTCCGTGTTGGTTGCCGCGGCGCCACCAGCGGCGCGAATCTCGTCCACCACTTTCTGCGCCGGCCCGCCGCTCGCGCCTTCGCCTTTCACCGACGTCCCGAGATCGTTCACTAGTACCTTGGCCCCGGCCTTGGCCATGGCGAGCGCGAAATCGCGTCCGATGCCGCCTCCCGCGCCGGTGACGAGCACGACCTTGCCTTCGAGCATGGCCTTATTATGCCGGCGCGATGCTCGCCGCCGCCCTCAATCCGAAATCCGTCGCGATCGTCGGCGCCTCCGACAATCCGCACAAGGTCGGCGGCCGGCCGATCCTGTTCCTCAAGCGCTATGGCTTCCGCGGCGCCATCTATCCGATCAACCCGGCGCGCACGACGGTGCAGGGCCTGCGCGCCTATTCGAGCATCGCCGATACGCCGGACGCTCCCGAGCTCGCGGTGGTCGCCATCGCGGGTGACGAAGCGGTCGGCGCCGTGGAAGCCTGCGCCGCGCGGGGTGTGAAGGTCGCGGTCGTGATGACCTCCGGCTTCGGCGAGACCGGCAAGGGCGGACTTGCCAAGCAAAACCAGATGCTCGCGGCCGCGAAGGCTTCGGGGATGCGGCTCATTGGTCCCAATTGCCAGGGCCTGGCCAACTTCGGCACGGGTCTGGTGGCGAACTTCTCCACCATCTTCAACGAGCTCGAGGCGAAGGACGGGCCGGTCGCGATCGTGAGCCAGAGCGGCGCCAACTCGCAGGCCATCTATACGCTTCTGCGCGACAAGGGGCTTTTCGCGCGTCACGTGCACGCGACCGGCAATGAAGCCGACGTGACGGTGCCGGACCTCGCCGCCGCCGTTGCCGCCGATCCGGGCGTGCGGCTCATCCTGCTCTACATGGAAGCGATCAAGGACCCCGCCATCCTCGCTGCCGCCGCGTCGACGGCACGCAGCCGCGACGTCCCCATCGTGGCGCTCAAGGCCGGCCGTACCTCGAGCGGGCAGAGGGCGGCAAGCTCGCACACCGGAGCGCTCGCGGCGGAGGACCGGCTGGTCGATGCATTCTTCGAGCGCCATGGCATCTGGCGCGCCGGGACGCCACAGGAGCTCGTCTCTGCCGCGGAGCTGTATCTCAATTCACGGCGCCCGCGCGGGAAGCGGCTGGTCATTTTGAGCAACTCCGGCGCAAGCTGCGTGATGGGCGCCGATCACGCCGAACGGCGCCGCATTCCGCTCGCACCGGTGCCGACGGAGAAGCTGAAGCCGGTTTTGCCGGCCTTTGCCGCGGTGGAAAACCCGATCGACGTAACAGGGGCGCTCCTTGGCGACTCCGGACTTTTCGGTGCCGTGCTGCCGCTCGTGGGCGATGACGCGCGCTCCGATCTGCTCCTCTGCTGCATCCCGGTCGCTGGCGCGGGCTACGACGTGCCGCGCTTCGCGCGCGACATCGCGGCATTCGAGCAGCGCTACGGCACGGCCACCGCGGTCGCCGCCCCTCAGCCGGCTGTGCGGGCCCCCTTCACGGCGGCGGGCATTGCCACCTTCGCGAGCGAGTCCGAGGCGATGGACGCGCTGGCGCAGGTCGCCGACCACGCCGCGCTCCTGCGCGAAGCGGCGCCGGCAGTCCGGTCCATCCGCGTCGGCGCGAGCCGGCGGTTCCTGAACGAGGCGGAGAGCCTCGCGATGCTGGCGAGGGTCGGAATTGCGGTCGTGGAGCATCGCCTGTGCACCCGCGAGGACGAGGTGGAGGGTGGCGAGGTCGTGCTCAAGGCCTGCTCGCGCGACCTACCACACAAGAGCGACCACGGGCTCGTGGTGGCGAGTCCCGCCGACCCCAAGGCGGAATTCCGCCGGCTGCGGGAGCGGTGCCTGGCACTCGGAGCCACATTCGAAGGCGTGATCGTCGCGCGGCGCGCTCGTGGTTTCCGCGAGCTCGCGCTCGGCGCGCGCGTCGACCCGGCGTTCGGCCCCGTGGTGCTGGTGGGCGACGGCGGCATCTACCTCGAAGCGTTGAAGGATTTCCGTCTCCTGCTGCCGCCGTTCGGCGAGGAAGAGGTACTGCGCAAGCTCGGCGAGCTGCGCATAGCGCCTTTGCTCGGCGCGCTGCGCGGACAGCCTGCGCGCGACGTGCGCGCATTCGCGCGCATGGCGGTCCAGCTCGGCGAGGCCATCGTGGCGTGGGACGGTACGGTCGCGTCGGTCGACATCAACCCGGTGGCCGTCTTCGAAACAGGCGCGCTCGCGCTCGATGCCCTGGTGGAAGTCGCGAAATAGGCGCGGGCTATAATTTTTGCCCCATGAAGGTCCTCGTAGCAGTCAAGCGCGTCGTCGATTTCAACGTGAAGGTCCGCGTCAAGGCGGACAACACGGGCGTCGAGACCGCCAACGTCAAGATGTCGATGAATCCCTTCGACGAGATCGCCGTCGAAGCGGCGGTGCGACTCAAGGAAGCCGGGCAGGCGACGGAGATCGTCGCCGTCTCGTGCGGCGTGCAGGCATGCCAGGAAACGCTGCGCACTGCGCTCGCCATCGGCGCCGATCGCGCGATCCTGGTCGAGAGCACGGAAGAGCTGCAGCCGCTCGCCGTGGCGAAACTGCTGAAGGCGATCTGCCAGAAGGAGTCGCCGCAGCTCGTCATCCTCGGCAAGCAGGCGATCGACGACGACTCGAACCAGACCGGCCAGATGCTCGCCGCGCTGCTCGGCTGGCCGCAGGCCACGTTCGCTTCCAAGATCGAGCTCGGCGGGCCGGGCGCAAAAGTCACGCGCGAGGTCGACGGCGGCCTGGAAACCATCGCCATCAAGCTGCCCGCCGTGGTTACCACTGACCTGCGCCTCAACGAGCCGCGCTACGTCACGCTGCCGAACATCATGAAAGCGAAGAAGAAGACGCTGGAGACCTTGAAGCCGGACGCGCTGGGGGTGGACGTTTCTCCCCGGTTGACGACCGTGAAGGTCGTCGAGCCGGCCAAGCGCAAGGCCGGCACGAAGGTGGCGGACGCGAAAGCGCTCGTCGACAAGCTGCGCAACGAAGCGAAGGTGCTCTGATGGCCGTTCTCGTCGTCGCGGAGCACGACAACAAGACGATCAAGAAGGCGACGCTGAACGCGGTCGCCGCCGCGCAGAAGATCGGCGGCGAGCTGCACGTGCTCGTCGCCGGCCACCAGGCGGGCGATGCGGCCAAGGCGGCCGCGCAGATAGCCGGCGTGAAGAAAGTGCTGCATGCCGACGCGGCGCATCTCGCCGAATTTCTCGCCGAAAACGTCGCCGCCCTCGTCGTTTCGCTGGCAAAGGGGTATTCGCACGTTCTTGCGCCGTCGACCTCGAACGGGAAGAACGTCATGCCGCGCGCCGCGGCATTGCTCGACGTGCAGCAGATTTCCGACATCGTCGCCGTGGAGGGCGCCGACACGTTCGTGCGCCCGATCTATGCCGGCAACGCGCTCGCTACCGTGAAGTCGAAGGATACGATCAAGGTCATCACAGTCCGTACCACCGCATTCGACGCCGCTGCGGCCACCGGGGGCTCTGCCGCCATCGAATCGGCCAGCGCGCAAGCGGATGCCGGGCTCTCGTCCTTCGTCGGCCGCGAAGTGTCGAAGTCCGAGCGCCCCGAGCTGACAGCGGCCAAGATCATCGTCTCCGGCGGCCGGGGCATGGCCTCGGGAGAAAACTTCACCAAGGTGCTCGAGCCGCTCGCCGACCAGCTCGGCGCGGCGATGGGCGCCTCCCGCGCGGCGGTCGATGCAGGCTTCGTGCCGAACGACTGGCAGGTGGGGCAGACCGGCAAGATCGTCGCCCCGGACCTCTATATCGCCGTCGGCATTTCGGGCGCGATCCAGCACCTCGCCGGCATGAAGGACAGCCGGGTCATCGTTGCCATCAACAAGGACGAGGAAGCGCCCATCTTCCAGGTCGCGGACTATGGCCTCGTAGGCGATCTCTTCCAGCTGGTCCCGAACGTCGTGGAGGAGCTGAAGAAATGAGCGCCTACCAGGCCCCGCTGAAGGACATGAAGTTCGTGCTGAACGAGCTGGCGGGCCTGGGGGAAGTGGCGAAGCTGCCGGGGTTTGAGGAGGCCACCCCGGACACGGTCGATGCAATCCTCGAGGAAGCCTCGAAGTTCGCGTCAGAGGTACTTGATCCGATTAACTATTCTGGAGACCAGGAAGGCTCGAAGTGGGCCGACGGCGAAGTCCGTACGCCCAAGGGTTTCCGCGATGCCTACAAGCAGTTCTGCGACGGCGGCTGGAACGCGCTGCCGTTCGAGTCCGAGTGGGGCGGGCAGAGCCTGCCGCGGCTCGTCTCGACGCCGGTGCAGGAGATGTGGAAGAGCTCGAACATGAGCTTCTCCCTCTGCCCGCTGCTCACCCAGGGGGCGATCGAAGCGCTCCTCCTTCGCGGCTCGGACGAGCTGAAGGACCGCTACCTGCCGAAGATGGTCGAAGGCCGCTGGACCGGCACCATGAACCTCACCGAGCCGCAGGCCGGCTCGGACCTCTCGCTCGTGCGGACCCGGGCGGAGCGGCAGGGCGACCACTACCTCATCTCCGGCCAGAAGATCTTCATCACCTATGGCGAGCACGACATGGCCGAGAACATCATCCATCTCGTGCTCGCGCGCACGCCAGAAGCGCCGGAGGGCGTGAAGGGCATCTCGCTCTTCGTCGTGCCGAAGCTTCTGCCCGACGGCAAGCGCAATGCCGCGCGCTGCGCCTCGATCGAGCACAAGCTCGGCATCCATGCGAGCCCCACGGCGGTGATGGTCTACGACAAGGCCACCGGCTACCTCGTCGGCGAGGAGAACCGCGGCCTCGAGTACATGTTCATCATGATGAACGCCGCGCGCTTCGCCGTCGGCCTGGAAGGCCTGGCGATCGCCGAGCGGGCGTTCCAGCGCGCGCTCGCGTTCGCCAAGGAAAGAGTGCAGGGGCGCGACCTCGTGCAGGGCGGCAAGGCAGTACCGATCATCCGCCACCCCGACGTGCGGCGCATGCTGATGCTGATGAAGTCGCAGGCCGAGGCCATGCGCGCGCTGGCGTACACGACCGCGGCCGCCATGGATTTCGCGCGCAAGGATCCGGACCCGGAAGCGCGCAAGCGCCACCAGGCGTTCGTCGACCTCATGATCCCGGTCGTCAAAGGCTGGTGCACCGAAACCGGGATCGAGGTCGCTTCGCTCGGCGTGCAGGTGCACGGCGGCATGGGATTCGTCGAGGAGACCGGCGCCGCCCAGTACCTGCGCGATGCGCGCATCACCACCATCTACGAAGGCACGACCGGCATCCAGGCGATGGACCTCGTCGGCCGCAAGATCGCGCGCGAGGCCGGCGCCACCGCGAAGGCATGGCTCGCCACGCTCAAATCCCTGGACGCGGAGCTCGCCAGGTCGGGCAACGTGGACGTCAAGGCGCTGCGTGCCCAGCTCGCGCAGGGCGCGCAGGCGGTGGCCGACTGCGTCAACTTCATCGTCGAGAGCAAGGATCCGCGCGGCACCTTCGCCGGTGCGGTGCCGTTCCTGAAGCTGATGGGCATCGTCGCCGGCGGCTGGCAGATGGCGCGCGCCGCGCTCGCCGCCGAGAAAAAGCTGGCGAGCGGCGACAGGGCATTCCTGGAGGCGAAGATCGCCACCGCGCGGTTCTACGGCGACCATGTCCTCGTGCAGGCCGGTGCGCTGCGCGATACGGTCGTGAAGGGCGCCGCGGCCGTGATGTCTCTGACCGAGGATCAGTTCCTGGCGGCATAGCAACCGGAGGAGGACGGATGCGGTCACTCGTTGCAGGTTTACTGCTGGTCGCCGCGAGCGCAGCGGCGCAGGACTATCCGTCGAAGCCGGTCGTCATCGTCGTGCCGGCCGCGGCCGGCGGCCCCACCGACACGCTCACGCGAGTGCTCGCCCAGGCGATGGGCAACGCGATGAAGAACCAGTTCATCATCGAGAACGCCGGCGGCGCGGGCGGCATCATCGGCATCAACAAGGCGGCAAAGTCGCGGCCGGACGGCTACACGCTGCTCCTCTATCACATCGGCATGTCGACGGCGCCGTCGCTCTACCGCAAGCTGCCGTACGACACGCTGAACGACTTCGATTACATCGGCCAGGTGGCCGACGTGCCGATGACGCTGATCGCGAAGAAGGCCACGGCGGCGTCGAGCTTTCCCGAGTTCCTCGCGTACATCAAGGCCAACCGCGACAAGGTGACCTATGCGCATGCCGGCATCGGCTCCGCGTCGTACCTGTGCGGGCTGCTCTTCATGACGAGCATCGACACGCAGTTCACGCAGGTGCCGTACAAGGGCACCGGGCCGGCAATGAACGATCTCGTCGGCGGACAGGTGGACTTCATGTGCGACCAGACCACCAATACCGTGCCGCAGATCAAGTCCGGTAACGTCAAGGTCTACGGCGCGACGACGGCGAGCCGCCTGCCGTCGCTACCCGACGTGCCGACGCTGGACGAGCAGGGGATGAAGGGCTTCGACCTCGTGGTATGGAACGGACTTTTCGCGCCGCGCGGCACGCCGAAGGCGGCGCTCGACAAGCTGGTGCCGGCGCTGCAGGCGGCGGTTCAGGATCCGGCGTTCAAGGGCCGGCTGGCGGAGCTGGGGGCCGAGCCGGTTTCAACGGCGAAGGCGACTCCGGACTCGCTGCGCGCGCTGCTCAAGGCGGAGGTCGACAAGTGGACGCCGATCATCCGCAAGAGCGGCGTTTATGCCGACTAGCGTCTAAGGCCGAAGAAGCGGCGGATCCGGCTTAGCAGGTCGGCCTGCTGCACGACCGCGATGCTCGGCTGGCTGGCGAAGGCGTCGCGCACCTTGTCGAGGTCCGGCTTGCGGGTGTTGATCACGCGAGCCATGGCCTCCGCGATCTCCGGGCGGCGCAGCAGCAGTCCCTGGAACGACTTGCCGTCGAGGCGATAGCACTCGACGTCGGTGAGCGCGACGACCGTGGCGGTGCGCGCCTCGCCGGTGAGGAGCGCCATCTCGCCGAAGAACTGCCCCGCGCGCAGCGTGCTGATGGTCTGCGGCGCGCCGTGCGGCGGCTCGTAGCGCACCTCCACCTCGCCGAAGGCGACGATGTAGAGCCAGTGCGGGATGTTGCCCTGCTTGGTGATGGCGTCGCCGCGCGCGAACGGCGCGTACTGCAGCCGCTCGGCCATCTCGTTCATCTCCTCTTCCGACAGCACCGAGAAGAGGTCGACGCCGCGCAGCATGTCCAGGCGGCGCGTGATCTCGCGCTTCCTCACCACGTCGTCGTGCGCCTGGTCGCGCGCCACGCCGTGCACGGTGCGCTGCTCCTCCGCGATGCGGATGCCGGCGCGCTGCAGGGAGGCGAAGAGGTGCACCCGCACCATCGAGTCGGTCACCTGGTCTTCCTGCGGATCGGTGAGGAAGTAGCGCAGCTCGTATTGCAGGTTGCCGTGAATGAAGTCGTGCAGCACGGTTTGCGGCGCCGGGATGCGCGCCACGTTGGCGATCGGCACGTCGCGCATTTCCTCGTTGATCGTGGCGATCACGCGCGCCGGCGGCACGCGCGGGTCGACCATGAACATCAGGCTGCGCCGCCACTGCCGCGCATGGCCCTCGCGCTTGCCGAGTATGGCGACGCGGCCCTTCATGATCGCGCTGTTGGGGATGACGATCGTCTCCCAATTGCGCGTCTCGATCAGCGTCGAGCGCCAGCGGATGTCGCGCACCTGGCCCTCGACCTGGTCGACGCGCACCCAGTCGCCGACCTGCACGGTGTTGTCGACCTGGATGGCGAGGCCGCCGAGCACGTTGCCGAGCGTGTCCTGCATGGCGAAGGCGATCACCGCCGTCAGGATGGCGGAGGTGGTCACGAGACTGGAGAGGTCGACGCCGGCGCCGCGCAGCTGCACGAAGCCGTACACCACGTAGGCGACGAGGATGACGAGGTCCTCGATGATGCGCGGCCATTCGCGGCCCATCATCGGCAGCACCAGGCGGAAGACGGCGAAACCGAGCAGGCGGATGGCGGCGATCGCCGCGACGATGCGGAAGATGGTGTGCAGCACGATCGCCGCCGTAGGGAAGGCGAGCGCATCGAAAACGAAGGCGAGGGCCTGGCCGAAGACACCGATCAGGAACAGCCACAGCGTGTTCAGGTAGACGCCACGCTCGTGCGGGCGGAAGCGCAGGAGCAGCGCCGTCAGGCCGAGCGCGAGCACGGTCAGCCAGCCGACTTCGGAGTGCAACAGGTGGTCGAGGCTGTATTCGCCGTTCATCAGAAGCGGATCCGTCCGGTGAGCATGTCCTTCCACATCACCCAGTCGCCCACGAAGCTGTAGAGCGGATGCGCAAAGGTGGCCGGCCGGTTCTTCTCGAAAAAGAAATGCCCTATCCAGGCGAGCAGGTAGCCCGCCGCGATCCCGGCGAGGATCCAGGGGAGAGCGAGCGTCGCGAGGGCGTACAGGACGGCGGCCAGCCCGAGGCTGGTGCCGACGAAATGCAGGCGCCGGCAGGTCCGATCGGCATGCTGTGATAGATAAAACGGATAAAACTCGCCAAAACTGCGGTATGCGACGATTTTCTCGACGCTTTCTCCCATGCGCGCATTGTAGGGCGGCTGGAACGATCCTGCGGCCCCCGGGTCGATAACTAGTGGCAAAAATCCTCATCGCCGACGACCACCGTGCCAACCGGGACGCGCTCGGGGCGCTGCTCGAAGCGGCCGGCCATTACGCGCTCACCGCCCCCGACGGCGAGCAGGCCCTCAAGCTCGCCATCGAACACCAGCCGGAGCTCGTCATTTCCGACGTCCTCATGCCGCAGATGGACGGCTACGAGCTCGCGCGGCGCCTGAAGCTCGACCCGGCGACCAGCGGCATCAGCCTGATGTTCTACACGGCGTACTTCGGCGGCCGGGACGCGAAGCAGCTCGCGCAGGCGCTCGGCGTGGCCCGGGTGCTGGTGAAGCCCTCCGACAACGACGTCATCCTGCGCGCGGTGGACGAGGTGCTCGGCGCACGCGCGCCGGCGGCGCCGGCCGACGCGGTGGCCGACCTCGATCGCGAGCACCTGCGGCTGATGGTCGACCAGCTCCTCGAGAAGACGGGCGCGCTGGAGGCGCAGCAGAAGCGCGTCGAGCGGCTGAACCGCACGCTCGCCATGCTCTCCAGCGTGAACGCGCTCATCGTGCGCGCCGACGATCGCCAGGCGCTGCTCGACGAGGCGTGCCGCATCGCCATCGAGAAGGGCGGCTTCCGCCTGGCGGCGGTCGGCCTCGCCGATCGCAGCCGCCGCCTTACGCTCGCCGCGCGGGCCGGGGAGGGCACGCCCGACCGCGAGATCGAGCGGCTGCGGCCCGGCACGCAGCCGGTGGTCTGGAACGATGCCAATGCCGGCTCGTTCGTCGCGCTGCCGCTCATCGTCAACGACGAGGCGGTCGGGGTGCTCCTGCTCTACGCGCGGGTGCGCGACTTCTTCGACGAAGAGGAGATGCGGCTCCTGCAGGAGCTGGCCGGCGACGTCTCGTTCGCCCTGCACCACCTCGCGCAGAAGGCGACGATGGATTACCTCGCGTACCACGACTCGCTCACCGATCTGCCGAACCGCAGCCTCTTCACGGATCGCATGACGCAGGCGCTGAACGCCGCCCGGCGGGAAAAGCGCTTCGCCGCCGCCATCTTCCTCGACGTCGAGCGCTTCCGCATGGTGAACGAGACCTTCGGCCGCAAGGCGGGAGACGACCTCCTGCGCACCATCGGCGCGCGCCTGCGCGGCGCGGCGCGCGAGCAGGACACCGTGGCGCGCATCGGCGCCGACCATTTCGCCATCGCCGTCGCGCCGTTCGACCGGCCGGGCGATACGACGCACTGGATGATGGAGCGGCTCGACCAGGCCTTCGCGCAGGCGATCCAGATCGACGGCGTGGAGCTGCGCGTGAACCTCAAGGCCGGCATCGCCGTCTTCCCGGCCGACGGCGAGTCGACCGAGTCGCTCTGCGGCAACGCCGAGACGGCGCTCAACAAGGCGAAGCAGGCGAACCAGCGCTACCTCTTCTACGCGCCCGAGATGAACGCGCGCGTCGCCGAGTCGCTCGCCATGGAGAACCGCCTGCGGCGCGCGCTGGAAGAAGGCCGCCTCGCGCTCCACTACCAGCCGAAGATCGACGTGAAGTCGGGCGCCATCGCCGGGCTGGAAGCGCTCATCCGCTGGAACGATCCCGAGCTGGGCGCCGTGCCGCCCTCCAAGTTCGTCGGCCTGCTCGAGGAGACCGGCATGATCCTCGTCGCCGGCCGCTGGGCGTTCCGCCAGGCGGCGAGGGACATCGAGCACTGGCGTTCGCTCGGCATCGCGGTGCCGCGCGTGGCGGTGAACGTGTCGGCCATCCAGCTCAGGCAGAAGGACTTCGTCGACTCGGTGCTGGAAGCGATCGGCGGCCGCGGTGATCCCGACGCGCCGCAGCTCATCGATCTGGAGATCACCGAGAGCGTGCTGGTCGAGGACATCGAGGAGAGCACGCGCAAGCTGCAGACCCTGCGCCGCACCGGCATCGAGGTTTCGGTCGACGACTTCGGCACCGGCTACTGCTCGCTTTCCTACCTCGCGCGCCTGCCGGTCGACACGCTGAAGATCGACCGCAGCTTCGTCGTGCGCATGCGCGAGGCCGGCTACCCGCGCAACATCGTGGCGATGATCGTGTCGCTGGCACACACGCTCGGCCTGAAGGTGGTCGCGGAGGGCGTCGAAGAGGACGCCCAGGTCCGGCTGCTGCGCGAGCTCGGCTGCGACCAGATCCAGGGCTTCTATGTCAGCGCGGCCGTGCCCGCGCCGCAGGTCGCCCAGCTGCTGCGCCCCGAGGCCGACGCTACCCTCCGCCGCCGCATCGCTGCCGCGTAATCCCGCGCCTGACAGGGCGCGCCCGTCGCCGGAGCCCGTCGCCACTTTCGGGCGGCTTCGACGCCACAAAGATCCGTTGCGCGATACCGGAGCAGGCTCGATGCCTGCATCATGAACCCGCCATGCAACGCAAAGAGCGAGACCCGTCCCGCCGCGCCCCGGATGCACCGCAGGGCTGCGCCGGCTGCCTGCTTTGCAAGGGGCTGCGCCGGATTTCTACTGGACGACGCGATCCGCGCGAAGGACGATCGCGCGCGGCATCTCGTGCTTCAGCGCCTGCGCCGTTCGGGTATTGACGACCAGCTCGATCACCGCGGGCAGCTCGATCGGCAGCGTGCCGGGGTTCGCGCCCTTGAACACCTTGTCGACGAAGGTGCCCAGCCTGCGGTAGGAGGCCTGCAGGTTCGGCCCGTAGGACATCAGGAACCCGGCGTCGACGAACTCGCCCCAGCCCGAAACCGCCGCGAGACGAGCCTGCAACGCCGCTTCGGCGATGCGTTGGCGGCTGGTGATGGTGAGCGCATCGGGAAACACGACCAGCCCTTCGACGTTCGCCGTGGCGACCTTGGCGAGCGCCGCGTCCAGCTCGGCAGGGCTTTGCGCCTGGAAATAGATGCTGTGCAGGCCAAGCGCATTGGCCGACGCAAGCGCCGCCTTGCGCTCGAGCTGCTCGCCGGGATGGTCGGGATTGGCGAGGATCGCCACCGACTTGAGGTGCGGCATGGCTTCCTTGAGGAGCTCCATCCGCTTGCCGACGAGATCGAGCGAGAGCAGCGACATGCCGGTCGCGTTGTTGCCGGGCTGGGCCAGGCTTTTCGCGATTCCGGCAACCACGGGGTCGCCACTGAACGAAAAAACCATCGGCACGGTGGCCGACACCTTGCGCACCGCCATCACCGCCGGGCCGCCGGCCGCGACGATGAGCTCCGGCCGTTCATTGACCAGCGCGGCGGCGATGTCCTCGAGCCGTTGCCCGCCGCCGAAGCGGGCGTGATAGATGACGTTCTTTCCTTCCACGTACCCGAGGTCCGCCATGCCGGCGCGGAAGGCGTTGTAGAAGGGAGGTGCCGCCGCGAAGCTGATGAATCCGACGCGCCGCACCTTGCCCTGCGCTTTTGCCGAGGCGGGAAGCGCGGCGAGGGCGAGGGCGGAGAGGGCGCGGCGGCGGTCCACGTTACATGTTCGGGTAATTCGGGCCGCCGCCGCCTTCGGGCGCGACCCAGACGATGTTCTGCGTCGGATCCTTGATGTCGCAGGTCTTGCAGTGCACGCAGTTCTGCGCGTTGATCTGCAGCCGCGGCTTCGTCTCCACGTCCACGAACTCATAGACGGCGGCCGGGCAGTAGCGCTGCTCGGGACCGGCGTACTTGGCCAGGTTCACCGTCACCGGGATGCTCGGATCCTTGAGCGTCAGGTGCGGCGGCTGGTCCTCGCTGTGGTTCGTGTTGGAGAAGGAGAGATCGGTCAGCCGGTCGAAGGTCAGCACGCCGTCGGGCTTCGGATAGGAGATCGGCTTGGCTTCGGTCTTCGTCTCGAGCGTCTCGTGGTCGGCGTGGTCGTGGTGCAAGGTCCACGGCGCCCTGCCACGAAAGAGGACCTGGTCGATGCCCACCATGACCGTGCCCATGTACAACCCCTTCGACATCCACGGCTTGAAGTTACGGGCCTTGTGCAGCTCGTCGTGCAGCCAGCTTCCGCGGAACGCGTCGGGATAGGCGGCGAGCTCGTCCTGCCTGCGACCGGCTTTTAGCGCCGCGACGGCCGCCTCGGCGGCGAGCATGCCGGACTTGATCGCGGCGTGGCTGCCCTTGATGCGCGAGGCGTTGAGGAAGCCCGCTTCGTCGCCGATCAGCGCGCCGCCGGGAAAGACGAGCTTCGGCAGCGACTGCAGGCCGCCCGCGGCGATGGCCCGGGCGCCGTAGGCGACACGCTTTCCGCCGGCGAAGAAGTCGCGGATCGCGGGATGCGTCTTGAAGCGCTGGAACTCCTCATAGGGCGAGAGGTACGGATTCGTGTAGCCCAGCCCGACGACGAAGCCGACCGCCACCTGGTTGTTTTCCTGGTGGTACAGGAAGGAGCCGCCATAGGTATCGCTCGCGAGCGGCCAGCCGGCGGTATGCATCACGAGCCCGGCCGAATGCTTCTCCGGCTTGACGTCCCACAGCTCCTTCAGCCCGATGCCATAAACCTGGGGATCCTTGCCGTCGCGCAGCCGGTAGCGCGCCTCGAGCTGCCGGCCGAGTTGCCCGCGGCAGCCTTCGGCGAAAAGCGTGTAGCTGCCGTGCAGCTCGACGCCGGGCTGGTAGGCGGCCGTCTTCTCGCCTTTCTTGCTGATCCCCATGTCGCCGGTGGCGACGCCCTTCACCTTGTCGGCGTCGTAGAGGATTTCGTTGGCGGCGAAGCCGGGGAAGATTTCCACGCCGAGCGCCTCGGCTTCCTTCCCGAGCCAGCGTGTCACGTTGCCGAGGCTCACCACGTAGTTGCCGTGGTTCTGGAAGCAGGCAGGCAGCAGGAAGGCCGGCGTCTCCACGTGGCCCTTCTCGCCAAGGAAGAGAAAGCGATCCCGCGTGACCGGCGTATTGAGCGGCGCGCCCCTCGCTTTCCAGTCGGGGAAGAGCTCGCCCACGGCGCGCGGATCCATCACGGCCCCGGACAGGATGTGCGCGCCGACCTCGGAGCCCTTCTCCAGCACGCACACGGATACGTCGGGGGCGATCTGCTTGGCCCGGATGGCCGCCGCGAGACCGGCCGGGCCCGCGCCGACGACGACAATGTCGTACTGCATCGATTCGCGCGGCATGCGGCAAATTATAATCGGCGCCCCCCATGACTCCTTCCCGCAAGCTCGTACACACGGAGCGCATCGCCATTCGCTGGGGCGACATGGACGCGATGGGCCACGTCAACAACACCGTGTACTTTCGCTTCATGGAGCAGGCGCGCATCGGCTGGTTCGACGCGCTGGTGCCGGAAGAGGCGGCGTGGAAGTCGACCGGCATCGTCGTCGCCAACGCCTCGTGCAACTTCAAGCGCGCGATGACTTATCCCGGCACCGTCGAGATCAAGGTGTACACCGATCCGCCGGGCGGCTCGAGCGTCGGCACCCACTACGAGATGCTGATCGACGGCGAGCTCTATGCCGACGGCGCGGCGATGGTCGTCTTCATCGACATGAAGCGCCAGAAGGCGACGCGCATCCCCGAAGACATCCGGGCGAGGCTGCAGTGAGCCAGCCACTCTGGACGCCGAGCGCCGAGCGCGCCGCGCAGACCGGCATGGCGGCCTTCATGCGCGCGGCGGGGAAATCGACTTATGCCGAGCTGCACGCGTGGTCGGTGGAGCGCGGCATCGAGTTCTGGAACATGCTGTGGGACTTCTGCGGCGTGATCGGCGAGAAGGGCGCCGAGACGCTCATCGATCCGCACCGCATGCCGGGCGCGAAGTGGTTTCCGCAGGGCCGCCTCAATTTCGCCGAGAACCTGCTTCGCCCCGACGCGAGCGGCGAAGCAATGGTGTTCTGGGGCGAGGATCGCGTGAAGCGGCGCGTCACCCACCGGCAGCTGCGCGAGCTCGTCTCCCGAATGGCGCAGGCGCTCGCCGACATGGGCGTCGGCAAGGGCGACCGGGTCGCCGGCTACCTGCCGAACCTGCCGGAGTCGACCGCCGCCATGCTCGCCACGGCGAGCCTCGGCGCGGTGTGGTCGAGCTGCTCGCCGGATTTCGGCGTGCAGGGCGTGCTCGACCGCTTCGGCCAGATCGAGCCGAAGGTGCTCCTCGCCGCCGACGGATATATCTATGGCGGCAAGGAATTCGACTGCCAGGAGAAAACGGCGCAGATCCTCGACAAGCTGCCGAGCGTCGAGGAATGCGTGGTGATCGACTATCTCGGCGAGACGGCGACGACCGGCACCTCGCTCTACGAGTTTCTCGAGCCCTTCGACCCCGCGCCCATCAGGTTCGAGCGCGTGGCCTTCAACGATCCGCTGTACATCCTCTATTCATCCGGCACCACCGGCGTGCCGAAATGCATCGTGCACGGCGTCGGCGGCACGCTGCTCCAGCATCTCAAGGAACATCGGCTGCACAGCGACGTGCGGCCGGGCGATCGCCTGTTCTACTTCACGACGCTCGGCTGGATGATGTGGAACTGGCTGGTGAGCGGCCTCGCCTCCGGCGCGACGCTGCTGCTCTACGACGGCTCGCCGTTCGTGAATCGCGGCCGGCTGCTCTTCGACTTCGCCGACGCCGAAGGCATGACGCATTTCGGCACCTCGGCCAAGTTCATCGACGCGCTCGGCAAAACCGGTGTGAAGCCGATTGAAACGCACAAGCTGGAGAAGCTGCGTGCGGTGCTGTCCACCGGGTCGCCGCTGCTGCCCGAGGGCTTCGACTACGTCTACGACAACGTGAAGCGCGACGTGTGCCTGTCGTCCATCTCGGGCGGCACGGACATCGTGTCGTGCTTCGTGCTCGGCAACCCGGCGGGACCCGTGTGGCGCGGCGAGATCCAGGCCAAGGGCCTCGGCATGGCCGTCGAGGTCTTCGACGAGCACGGCAATCCCACGCGCGGCGAGAAGGGCGAGCTGGTCTGCACCCGGCCTTTTCCGTCCATGCCCATCGGCTTCTGGAACGATGCCGATGGGGCCAAATACCGCGCCGCCTATTTCGAGCGCTTCCCCAACGTCTGGCGCCACGGCGACTGGTGCGAGATCACCGCGCACGACGGCATCATCATCTACGGCCGCTCGGACGCCGTGCTCAATCCGGGCGGCGTGCGCATTGGTACCGCGGAGATCTACCGGCAGGTCGAGCAGGTGGAGCAGGTGGTGGAGTCGCTGGTCATCGGGCAGGACTGGGAAGGCGACGTGCGCGTGGTGCTGTTCGTGAAGCTGCGCGAGGGCACGACTCTCGACGACGCGCTCGCCGCGGCCATCAAGCGCCGCATCCGCGACAACACGACGCCGCGCCACGTGCCGCAGAAGATCCTGCAGGTGATGGACATTCCGCGAACGAGGAGCGGCAAGATCGTCGAGCTGGCGGTGCGCGACGTGGTTCATGGGCGCGCGGTGAAGAACCTCGAGGCGCTCGCCAACCCGGAGGCGCTGGCGCACTTCAAGGACCGCGCCGAGCTGCGGGACTAGCGCGCTGCGGGCGCGCTCACTGGCCGCCGATCGCAACGCCGAAGTTCATCGTTTCTTGCTTGTACGCGGAGGGCGTGTACAGCAGCTCGAGACGGATCTCCTTCAGCCGCTTTGCCTTGAGCGCCTCCGCCGGGAAGTCGGCTTCCACGGACTGGCTCGACTCCTGCCCGGGGTCGAGCCGCTCCTGGCCCCCGGAGGACGAAGACATTTTTAGCGTCGGGTCGGCGCGTTTGTCCTCGAGCTGGATCGGCCGCCCCTGCGCGTCGATATAGAGAAGCTTGCCGCCGAGCAGATTCACGCTCTGGTCCTTCGACACGTTGGCGAGGACCAGCTTGCCCGTC
>Ga0207707_10001705_pt1 | contig 20219 bp, 20 predicted proteins | sample KBSC83BmetaG_FD_184336 | JGI IMG/M metagenome (GOLD analysis project Ga0207707, IMG submission 184336) | Corn rhizosphere microbial communities from Kellogg Biological Station, Michigan, USA - KBS C8-3B metaG (SPAdes) (version 2) | ecosystem: Host-associated > Plants > Roots > Rhizosphere ...
GAGGGGCAGACCGTTGCGGCAATCGATCCCACCGCCCTTGAGCTCGCCGTGCGGTCAGCGAAAGCGGACCTTTCCAAAGCCCAGGCGCTGCTTGAAAACGCGATCGGGACCGAGGAGCGGAAAAGGGCCCTGATCAAGAGCGACGCCACGACGAGGCAGACGCTTGATGACGCAGAGCAGATGCGCGCCGGCGCTCAAGCATCGAGCGCCCGCGCCCGTGCGAACCTGGCCAAGGCGATCGAGCAGCTGGGTTACGCCCAGGTCAAGGCAGACTTCGCGGGCGTCGTCACCGCCGTGAGCGCCGAGCTGGGACAAGTCGTGTCGCCCGGACAGAGCGTCGTGACCGTGGCGCGACTGGACGCACGGGAGGCCGTGGTCGATCTCGGCCCGGATTTTCCCGTGCCCTTGACCGTAGGTTTGGGATTCACCATCAGCCCGCAGCTGCTTCCTGCCGTTCAAGTCCATGGCCGAATTCGCGAAATAGCACCGCAGGCCGATCAAGTGACGCGCATGCGCCGCGTTCGCATCGCCTTGAATGATCCGCCCGAAAGCTTCCGGCTCGGAAGCACCATCACGGCGAGGCTGAGCAACGATCCCAAGCCAGTTCTCCGCGTGCCCGCCTCCGCAGTCCTCAAAGAGGGCGCCGAGACTTTCGTCTGGGTCATCGACCCTCCCACGAGCAGGGTTTCACTGCAAAAGGTCGACCTCTCCAAGGACGAAAGAGGCATCCGGGTCACCGGCGGTCTCACTGCGGGAGCGCGCATCGCAACTGCCGGAATCCACAGCCTCAAACAAGGACAGCAAGTCCGCATCGAACAGGACGCCACGCCATGAAAACCTTCAACCTTTCCGACTGGGCCCTCGGGCATCGTTCGCTCGTCTGGTATTTCATGATCGCCTTCATGGCGGCAGGTCTCTTCGCCTACCTGCAGCTGGGGCGGCAGGAAGATCCTGATTTCACCATCAAGACCATGGTGATTGGGGCACAATGGCCGGGCGCTTCGCCCGAGGAAATGACGCGCCAGGTCACCGACAGGATCGAGAAGAAGCTCGAAGAGCTGGAGTCGCTCGACTATACCAAGAGCGTTACTGTTACGGGCCAGACCACCGTTTTCGTCTATCTGCGCGACACAACGAAGGCCGCCGACGTCGCCCCAACCTGGGCGCGCGTGCGCAACATGATCGCGGACATCAAGCGCGATTTCCCGCAAGGCGTGATCGGGCCGGCCTTCAACGACCGCTTCGGCGACGTCTTCGGCAACATCTACGCTTTCACCAGCGACGGCCTGAGCCAGCGGCAATTGCGCGATCAAGTCGAAGACATTCGCGCAAAAGTCCTGACCGTCCCGAATGTCGGCAAGGTCGACATTCTCGGCGCGCAGGACGAAATGATTTTTCTGGAATTTTCGAGCCGAAAAATCGCGGCCCTCGGACTCGATACCCGTTCCATCGTCTCCTCGCTGCAGGCGCAAAACGCCGTCGCGCCCTCGGGCGTATTCCAGGAGGGGCCGGAGCGTATCAGCGTGCGGGTCAACGGCCAGTTCGCATCCGAGGAAAGCCTGAAGGCGATCAATCTCAGGATCAACGACCGGTTCTTCCCGCTGACGGATGTGGCAACCATCACGCGCGGCTACGCCGATCCGCCGACGACGCTGATTCGCTTCAACGGCGAGCCCGCCATCGCACTCGCGATCGGGATGAAGTCGGGCGCGAACCTGCTGAAATTCGGCGAGGCGCTGAAAGAGGAAATGTCGAAAATCCTGGCCGAGCAGCCGATCGGCCTGGAAGTCCATCTCGTTGCTGACCAGCCCGTTATCGTCGAGCACGCCGTGTCCGGCTTCACGGAGGCCCTGTTCGAAGCGGTGGTCATCGTGCTTGTGATCAGCTTCCTGAGCCTTGGCCTTCGCGCCGGCCTCGTCGTTGCGATCGCGATCCCCCTGGTTCTGGCGATCACGTTCGTGGTGATGGAGTATGCCGGTATATCGCTGCAGCGCATTTCGCTCGGCGCCCTGATCATCGCGCTCGGCCTTCTGGTCGACGACGCCATGATCGCCGTTGAAATGATGGTGGCGCGACTGGAAGTGGGCGATCCCCTGGAGAAGGCCGCAACGCACGTTTACACCTCCACAGCCTTTCCGATGCTGACAGGAACCCTAGTCACCGTAGCCGGCTTCATCCCGATTGGGCTCAACACCAGCAATGCCGGCGAATTTACCTACACCTTGTTCGTGGTCATTGCTGTCTCATTGCTTGTGTCATGGATCGTCGCGGTGCTCTTCACGCCCTTGCTTGGCGTCATGATCCTGCCCGCCAGGATCAAAGGGCATCATGAATCCAAAGGCCGGCTTGGGCGGACGTTCGCCCGCCTGCTTCTGGTTTGCATGCGTCATCGCTGGGTCACCGTCGGGGTGACGGTCGCGGCCTTCGCACTAGCTCTGTTCGGCATGAACTTCGTGCAGCAGCAGTTCTTTCCGTCGTCGGACCGTGCCGAACTGGTCATCGACTGGAACCTGCCTCAGAACGCCTCGATAGCCGAAACCAATGCGCAGATCGCCCGCTTCGAGCGTGAACAGCTACAGGCCAATCCCGCCGTCGAGCACTGGTCGACTTATGTGGGAACCGGCGCCCCGCGATTTGTGCTGTCGTTTGACGTACAGACCGCGAACACCTGGTTCGGCCAGATCGTCGTCGTCACCAAGGGCGGCATTGCCGCGCGTGATGGCGCCAAGACGCAATTCGAAACCTATCTGAAGAAGACATTTCCCGGAACGGATACGTTCGTCAAACTGCTCGAGGTCGGACCGCCGGTCGGACGTCCCGTGCAGTATCGGTTGAGCGGGCCCGACATCGCCAAAGTGAGAGAATTGTCCCAAAGCCTCGCCGGTATCGTGCGCGCCAATCCGCATCTCGATCATGTCGTGTTCGATTGGATGGAGCCCGCCCGCGTCGTCAAGGTCGATGTGTTGCAGGACAAGGCACGCCAGCTTGGCGTGAGCTCGGAGGACATTGCGACTACCTTGAATGGCGTCCTTGCCGGCTCCTCGATGACTCAGGTGCGCGACAGCATTTACCTCGTGAATGTGATGGGCCGCGCGACCGCACCGGAGCGCGCATCAATCGATACGTTGCGCGACCTGCAATTGATCGGCTCGGGCGGTCAATCGGTTCCGCTCGGCGCGGTGGCCACGTTGCGCTACGAAATCGAGCAGCCGACAATCTGGCGACGGTCACGTATCCCTACGATAACACTCAAGGCAAGCATCCTCGATACCGTACAGCCGAAGACAGTCGTGGATCAGCTCGCGCCAAAAGTGGGCGAATTCGCAAAAGGACTGCCGACCGGATACTCCATCAAGATCGGCGGCTCGGTCGAGGAAAGCGCGAAGAGTCAGGCTCCGATTGCGGCAGTCGTCCCGCTCATGCTTTTCATCATGGCGACCATCCTGATGATTCAGCTGCAGAGCTTTCACCGGCTGTTCCTGGTGTTTGCGGTCGCCCCCCTCGCCCTGATCGGCGTGGTCATGGCCCTGCTGCCAAGCGGGGCTCCTCTCGGCTTCGTTGCGATCCTAGGCGTACTGGCATTGATCGGCATTCTGATCCGCAATTCGGTGATCCTGATTGTTCAGATTGAACAGCTGAAGGAGGAAGGACGGCCTGTCTGGGACGCGGTCGTGGAAGCAACCGAGCACCGCATGCGGCCAATCATGCTGACCGCGGCTGCCGCAAGTCTCGCCCTCATCCCGATCGCTCGCGAGATTTTCTGGGGACCGATGGCTTACGCGATGATGGGCGGCATCATCGTAGGCACCGTGCTGACGCTTTTGTTCCTGCCGGCGCTGTATGTCGCTTGGTTCCGGATCAAGGAGCCGGCGCCCGCAACGGATAACACGCACGAAAATCCGCTTGCCCCCGAAATGCAAGCTGCCTCTTCAACTGATGCGCCCCCTCAGCGCCAACTGGAAAATGCTTAGGAGCCAATATGAAGCAAGTTCTCAGCGTCTTTATGTTCGGAATCGGAGCGTTGTTCTTCCTTGCGTTCTTTACCACTCTCAAGCCGACTGCCGTCACTGCGGCTTCGGGGCCGGGCGAACCCGGCCAGTGCAGCACGAAAGCTCTGCCTGCGCTCGCCTGCCGATCACTGACACTTGCCACAGCGTTGTGGCCTGAGGTCTTGCGGCACAAGTGACCAGCGCAGCCCAAGGCTCGGGGCGCCAGATCCCTCTACGAATGCACGTGCCCTGCGGCGAAGCTGCTTCCCTAATGTCCATTACTCAAACCCAACGCTGATCTCATGAATCTAACAAGCCGTCCAATTGGTGTGATGCTGTGGAAACAAACGTTGATCGGGATTCTCCTGCTGTCCCTCGTGTTTGTCCCTCACCCCGTCATGGCTGGACTCGACGATGGATCGTTGAACTCCACCGGCCAACGCACGCCACTTCATCGCGAGACGGACGCGGTTTCGGATCAACGGTTCCTTGCGGCGTTTCTTGCGGCGCCGATCTCACTCATAGAGGCGATCGGCATTGCCGAACGATTGCACACGGGGTCCCGGGCCGCCGCGATATCGTTCGATACATCGGACAATCCCTTTTATCGGGTGACGACCGTCAAAGACAAAGAGATATGGGAAACCGTTGTTGATGTTTATACGGGGCGGACCGTCGGACCCGAGACGTCGCGGAGCCTGAACGAGCTTGAAAAAGAAGAACGGGACAGCATCAACGCATTGAGAGCGGTCAAACAGGAGCTATCGGATGCCGTGGCGATCGCTGAGAAAGCCACAACCGGAAAGGCCATCAGCGGAGCTCTGGTGAAGGAAGGTGATCAGCTCAATTTCGTCGTCGTCGTGCTAAGCGATGACGACATGAAGGAGGTTTTCGTCAAACCGTCACGCACTATTTCAAAACGTCAGCCGGCCACGGCTCGCAAGAAGTGAAGCGGATTGCAAACTGCGGCTGACGTCTCGGGGAGCAGCGCAACTGCTGGACAGTCAGGCGCGAACAACCCGATGCGGTCTGAATGGCTTCATCGAGCGCCTTGGACTCTGGCAACGCGCGCTCGATACGTTAGGGCTCCTTCGCAGCCATGTCCGCTTTGGGTCAATCGCGTCGGTTTGATCCTTAGCCGGTGACTTCCGGACCACCCCAATCAACGGACATCGCAAGGCCGGCTCGACACGTCTGTTTCGTGCCAGGCGCGGTAATCAGGACATTAGGTTCCAATTACATCATACGAACACACAAGCACCGCCCAAGGAACAAGCGGGAACTGCGTTCTCGGAGCAACCATCGTCAACGCGCAACGTTGATACACTGTTAATCAACCAAGGACTTTCAAATGTCGAATACAAACCAGAATAGCGCAAATCGGAATTTATCGCAGCAGCAGGACAGCAGAGAACAGATTGATGCCGCTGCTGCATCGATGAATTCCTTCCCCGGCGGCTTTCACGCGATTGCCACAGCTTACAGCGACTACACCAAGAAATCGTTCGAAGACACAAGGTCGTTTGTCGAGAAGCTCTCAGGCGCGAGGTCGGTCGACAAGGCGATTGAAATTCAAACTGAATTCGCAAAGTCGGCTTTCGAGACGTTCATGGCCGAGTCGCAGAAGATTGGCGCGTTGTATCGCGACCTTGCCACGCAATCCTATAAACCATTCGGTGGTTTTCTTGCCAAGGTAACCCCGACAAATTGAAAAGTCTTACCCCTCGCGGTGTCAGCGCAAAATTGCCCTGCTCATCGCGGGGCTTTGTCTTTATCGCAGCCGAGAGCCTGCACCTGCAGTTTCACGAGGAGACATCATGTCCAACGTTAATCCGCCTTTCGAAAATCTCTCCCTAGATCCAGCGGAGACGATCGCAGTGAAGGAGGCCTACGACCTGGCATGTCGAACGCTTCAGAACATCGGCCAACTGGAAGTGGATCGCGAAATCATCGCCCGAGGAGTCTTGCGAGCCGCAAAAACCGGCGAGCGGGACGCCAACACACTATGCGAGCGTGCCATCCATGGATTGACCGCGTTCGATTACCGGCAGCATGAGCACAGCGCCTGTGCTGACGACGGATCCCATTCATCTTCGTGACTTTGGAACGGACCTGCCACGGCGCCCTGTCCAGAAGGCGCCGCGGCTGGCGGGTCGATTAGGTGGCCGGCTGCGCGACCACTTTGGTGACCTCGAGATCGGCCGTCAGCGTCTTGCCCTTGGTTTCCGGCCCGAGCAGCACGGAGATCACGACTAGGACCAGGAAAAGTATCGTGCTGAGCATCATCGGCATACCGTCTGAGCGAACGATCAGATCGGTGTTGTCGTGCATGCGGACGCCGGCCCGGCTTTTCGTTGCCCACGCGCTGTTATCCGCTCGACCATCATCGAAACGGAGGCGCACATGGCGGAACCCGCCGCTTTCACACCCGGTCCAGTAACCACGGTCACCGCGCAAGCGCCGTTTAGCGCTGGCGTCCACCTCCAGCCGCAGTTCGACGTGGTCGATCTTCTGCCGCCCGCCGCCGCCGAACGGCTGCGGAGGCTGCGCCAGCGATCCAGTGATGCGAACAAGCTCATTCCGCCGTTCGCCGACATTCAGGATGCGAGCGCGCTGAAGCAGGATGCGGAACGTGCGTTGAGGCGGCTGGTCGATCACCCAAGTCAAGGCGGCTTCAACTTGCCGGAGACCGACAACCGCGTCGTCCTTGCCGAGCAGCATCTCGCGAGGGTCACGGACGACTTTAAGAGGATCAAGCAACGCAATGAGCAGCGGTCACAGGCCTGGCAAGCGGTGTCCGGCGCGCTGGCTACCTGCGAGAGCTGGCTGCGCCACGGCGTGCCCGGCAATTGCAAGCTCGAAGCGGTCGAAGTCGAGCCGCCGAAGCTGAACAAGGGCGAGAGCGTCACGGATGGCATCGAGCGCTTGCGCCGACGCGGTCGCGAGTTGCGCGCCGACTTGCACAGGATCGCGAGCGCGCCGTTCCCATCGAGCTACGTCAAGGCGCAGATGCGAGCGCAGGTCGAGGCACTGGCGATGCAAGGTGCGCCATCGGCGTCATCGTTGATCGAGCATGATGGCAAGATCGAGTTTCAAGCGCAGCGCGTGACATCGGAGGTTCACGCGGAGCGGAGATTACTTGCATTCACCGAGGTGCCTGACGCGGTCGCACTGGTCGCGTGGCTGCACAAAGACGCATTGATCGCCGCATTGGACCGCGAGATTGCCAGCGAAGCCGATGATGCTGCCGCGCTGTCGCACGAAGCGCGGCAACAGCGCGAAGCCGAGGCGATGGGCGATCTGCTCGACATCGAACGGCAGGAAGCGGCGCTGGTTTGGCTTGCGCAGTCGCAACGTCTGCCGGTCGAGCATCGGGCCGACTGCTCGCCGCTCGCATTGCTTGGCCTGCAGTTGATCACGGCACCGCGTGCGACCAGCGGACCCGCCGCATCGTCGCCGCTGCATGCTTTCGATGTCGTCGGTGGGAAGCGATGAACACGGATCGTGCGGTCGGAGGCTAAACCCTGCCAAGACTAACCCCAGGGGCATGCACGGGCGCGGAAATGGTTCGGCGGCGTCGGCACCATCCATCGAGCCTTGCATCCGGCCCGCCATTTTAACCAGGGCGTGAGAGTCTTACCCCGGGCCGAGGCTGCCCCTCTCCAGCCCGTCTCGCGTCCGCGCGTCACCCCCGCAAGTGTAACCTTATCCCACCTGCCACTGACCGGGGGGCTGGGGGCTCGACTAGAGTACACCAGATAGATGTTGAAACATCCGTTCTCAACCTTGACGTAGCGCCGACCCGGATGGGAGGGTTAGACAATTTGCAACACGCTCCTGGCCCAACTCCCGCCCCGTGAAACCTCACCTCCAGAGATTTATTGACGACTACTTGGCTGAGCTAGTCGAAGGAAACGCCGCAATTTTCGCCGGTGCAGGCCTTTCGGTCCCGGCCGGGTTTGTAGACTGGCGCACCCTGTTGCGACCGCTCTCAGAAGACCTCGACCTCGATATCGACCTAGAGACTGATCTCGTCGCAGTTGCCCAGTTTCACGTAAATGCGAACGGTCTGAATAGGCACAAGCTCCACAAGGCGCTTCTCGAAACCCTGTCGAAAGATGCCAAGCCCACTAAGAACCATCGGCTCTTAGCCCAACTCCCAATCACGACGTTTTGGACGACCAACTATGACAAACTAATTGAAGTCAGCCTCCACGAAGGCGGCAAGGTCGCCGATGTAAAGAGCTCGGTGCCGCAGATGGCGACGACTCGCCCGCACCACGATGTGACCGTCTATAAAATGCACGGCGACATCGACAGACCAAACGAAGCCGTCATCACGAAGGAGGATTACGTTGACTATCCAAAGAAGCGCGCACCCTTCATCACGGCACTAGCAGGTGATTTGGTCAAGAAGACCTTCTTGTTCGTTGGCTTCAGTTTTACCGATCCAAACCTCGATCATGTTCTCGCTCAGGTTCGCTACCACTTCTCCGTCGATCAGCGACAACATTACGCATTCTTCAAATCTCGATCAAAGCAACAGGGAGAAACCGACGAGCACTTCGCGCACCACCTCGCAAGGCAAAAGCATGTCATCGAGGATTTGAAGCGCTTCAATGTCAAAGTTTTGCTGATCGACGAGTATAGCGAAATAACCGAGGTTCTAACCGCGCTTGCCAATCGATATCGACGTCGGACAGTCTTTAGCGAGTGCCTTCAATTTTGACCCGTGGGGACAACCAGCCGTGATCGAGTTTGCGCGGGAACTGGGTCGCGCACTTGTTGCTGACGGCACCCGCATTGCAACTGGGTTGGGCATCCTCGCTATCGACATACACAACGTCAGAGATCCCATCAACGGCACTGATCAACAAGGTCGAAACCCACTCGAACATTGGAGCGTAGAGGGCAAATCGTTCACTTCGATTTATCGGACTTACGACTGGGTTCGGGATGACGGGTATAACAACATTGCTCGGTGGATCGAAACCGCGGCGCAGGCTGCTGGCAGGTAGAAGCCGTGCCACAAACAGATGCCGGGGTGCTGTGCCCGGAAAAGCAAAATAGGAGCGGCCGTGTTTGCGTCGGCGTCACTGCTGCTCCAGCGGTGGCTCCCCGCACTTGTCCGCCATCTGCTGGCAAATGGAAGCGATCTCGGTGCGGACCTCAAATATGACCCGCTCGATGCTGCGCCGCATCGCGAGACCACCACGCGGCGCACACCGCGCAGGCAAGCTCGACAAGGCGGTCAGGGTGACACCAGCGATGCCGTCGATCAGCGCATCGACATCGCTCCGGCGCACCAGCTCGCGCTTCTTCTCCATCAACCGCAGTTGCAGCATCTCGGTCTTGACCTTGACGTGATCAGCATCAGCCTCACTGCGCGGCGATTGCCGCCGCTCGCGTCGCAAGTATCGCAGGTAGGCAACGCGGCTCTGATCAAGCGGGAAGCCGTCACCTTGCCGCTGGATCACGCCTTCGGCTTCGAGCTTGCCGATGTACGCGCGGCTGCAATCGAGGTGGAGCGCCAATGCCGACGCGCTAACGGTCGCGGGCTTTCTCGTTCGCGGTCGAGGGACAGGCTTAGCGACGGGCGCGACGGTCTCGGTCATCAGCATCATTCCTGCTGCGTCGCAGTAGAATAGCTCACTTCAGCTTTCGGCGGCATAGCGGACCATGCCCGAACTTGCCGCTGGCCAACCCCGTCGCGGATGGCCCGGAACTGACAGCAGTATGAGAATTTGGGAGTGCTTGCCGCACATGCATAGCCTCAGGTGACATAAGTGTGACAGACTACTCCAGCGGGACAACAAACCATCCGGGAACGCCTCGGGCCAGCATTGCTGGGAAATCGACCAAATCGATTGCCTGAGGGCCGTGATGCAACAGGAACATCTGACCGTCGACCAGTGCGACGAACTAGTGAACGCGTTGCGTGAAGATGCTGCTTGCTTGCCGCCGGGAACGCAAAGGGAGAAGCTGTTGCAGCTCGCGGAGGACTACCGCCTCCTTGCCGACATGAAAAGAATGGTTCTTCGTAAAGTGAATTGACCGTCAGCGGGCGGCGCAACTGCAACCACGAATTTTCTCGCAACAGATATTCTCAGTAGGTGAGGTCGCGCGGTCCCCGCCCATCCTTTCGCGCTCCACAGTACCTTGCGACCGATTGCGGACTGACAGTCTTCCCGGACGCCTGCCGTGGCTATACGCGAGACGCAGCGCCGATGGGTTGCCGTGGGCGGCCCGGCATCTGGACTAAGCCATGTGGGCGCGCCCGTGAACGGTATGCTGGTCATGGCGATTTAGCTTGTGTAATTAGCCAGTAAAGCCATTCGACGACTAGTGTGCAGGTGAGAATATGAGCTTGATCGAGCGGAAGCAGAGACCGGCCGGTCTTGGCACGATTGCCGTGCCGCGCGCCTTCGCGAATGCTTCGGCTGTTGTTTGCGGAATACGTTAGATCGTTAAGCTGATCCTTTGTCAGCCAGTTGAACTTCTCCAGTTTGTGGATACTGCCGACGTTCATTGAGATGGCGTCCACGACCAAGTAGAGCGCTGACCAAGTCGCGGGCAAAACCATGGCATTAAGGACAAAGTCCACATCAGCATCTGAACCAGCCAGAGCTAGAGCGGCTTTGGCGAGATCGTTCTGGCCTTTAGCGCCCAGAAACGTGTTGTCTTTATTCGGCGTCCAGTCCCCATTTAGCAATGAACCTGCGCCGTTCTCGTGAACGAAGGACAGGTAGAGTAGCTTGACAGGGGTGAACGTGGGATCGAACGTACGCGCCAATCCGTTCAGTCTCGCGACAATTTCCTCCGCGATGGGGCGAAGATCACGCAGATCAGGGCGTTTGTTAGTATCATGCCATTCCAAGTCGTTACACGTCAGCGTGGCGCAGATATCGTAGCCATGTACGCGGAAGCGCGTGACTTCATGTGGTTTGGTTGGATCGAAGCTCGGCCTTCCCTCAGGCTTATTAGCCTTGACCAGCGTGTTCGACGAATCCGAGCCATCGAATAGCTGAGCTAGTCCCCAGAGATCCCAAGGATGGCCTTTTATGGTCGCGACGATTTGCACTTTACACCTTGGAACTTTCAAATCTTCCTGAACAATCACTTCTCAGAGCAGTCAAACAGCTTTCGGATAACGGTCGCCGTTTTTACCAGAATTTCCACGTAAGACAGGGCCAGCCGTTGATTGAGATATTGCCGGATTGCATATTCATCGGCCGCGATATTTCGTCCGACAGTCTCCGCGACCATGGTGAAGTAGGCGATATCGCCGACCAATTCGATCTCATCGGACGCGATTGAGAGTTCATAGAGATGTTGCTGACCTTTTGTTTTACGCCAGAGCTTCTCCGCAACCGCCAAATCCTTCCACACGTAGAGCGATTTCGACCTGATGCGCTCCCACTCAGGGGATACTTTTCGGATGGCTTCCTCGGCCGCTCGCTCCTGGGCTGTCAGGCCGTGAATATGGTCGCCTCGGGACTTGATCACTTGGCCCCGCGAAAACTCTTCCGCATCGTATCGATAGACTGGTGACGGCATCTGATCTCCTTGGTATCCGTTACATCCTGCGAATGAGACTTTTGATCCAGATCATGGAGTTCTCGATTGCCCAGTTGGTCTGGTGATCAGTGAGGCTCGGCATGGGCGCGGCCCCAGGACCGTGTCCAAACGGATTGCGGACTTTCGTAAAGAAGTCCTTCAGCGCCTCCATCTCCCACACCTCGATGAGTTTCGCGCCCCTCAGGTTATCAATGTAGTTGTGCGCACCCTTCTCCTTGCCCGTGGTCAGTTGCTTTTCGCCCGAGATAATCTTGATGGTGCTTTCCAGAGAACGGGCGGCATAGAAGGCCGGGTCGCGCCCGCCCATATCACGCAGATCAATAGCCTCCTTCATATCGTGGTCCACGTTGTGCCACTTCGGCTCGACCACGAGCTTCCAAAAAGGCGTCTCAATCTCTTGCGCGACCGTTTGGTCCTCAGAGATTTGAATAAAGCCGTTATGGTAATGCAGTGGACAGTTGGCTTGGCGAAAGCGTGCATTTAGCTCGTTCACTGCCGTCTGAAATTTAGCGTTCACGCTCATGTTTGCCGCTCGTACCCTATCGGCGCTGTTGCCGCGTTCCAGCAGGCCGCTCCTCGTAAAATGTCTCCCACATGCGGGGCTGTTCGTAGCGGCGAGCAAAAATATCAGTCAACCATCGGTAGATTTTCCGCAACCTCCTTGCGAATCGGGAGCGTTGACGGTGACACAATGCAGGGTAGCAAAACGAGGATTGGGACCGTTGTCCGGGCTATTCACAGGACTGCCCACCGCACCGATGGCCGCCGTTCTTATTGCCGCGCCACGTTCGGCGACAGGCCCGCGTTGCGGATGACTTCGTAGCACTGCTTCTCTGTGCGCTTTGATCCGGCCCACTGGCCGTCGATGAAAATGTCCCAGAGTTGGATTTCGCCGCTACTGAACACTGCTTTGAGAAGCCAGCCGGAACCTTGAATTTGACGGGAGCTTTGAGGCGGAGCGCTGCGTGCTAGTGCTGTCGCGGACGAGACCAGCGCCTCGCAATAAAGCATCAAGAGGTCCTCGTCGTTCAATTTTTCGATATCTTGTCCGACCATTGTGCAACGCTTCAAAAGCTCATCGCGCGGAAGCCCCTTGTTGGCATCCATGAAGAACTCGAATAGGTCGTACTCATTCTCGCAGTGCGCTTTCGTGCGCCGTGGCTCCTTCCCAAAAATGGCGTCGCCAAATTCTCTCCACTCGGCTAGCTCGTCATCAGTCATCGGGTATTTAAGAAGTACGGTCTGGGTATCGTCCGAGACGGCAACTAACAGCTCCTTCTTGTTTTCATCGACGTTCACGGTTGTCACCGTGCCCGCAATGCCTTTGTCGCCATCGGGGAAGAAATATTGCTCGCCGATCTTTAAGTGTCCCTGAGTGCCGCCGAACGCCTCAGATGGAAGCGAACCATCAAATGTGGTTGGAAAATTCAAGTACCGCTGAAAGGATTGAGCGATCTCGTAAGCGTCAACGTATTTCTTTCTTGCACGATATGCGTCAGTGACCCGCACCACACCCGGCCGCTGGAAGTCAGGCAACCCGAGACCAAAAGCCACACCAGAGGCTGCCGGCGGCTTATCTTGTTCACGATGATAGGCTACATTGGTCACAAATATCATCGCTTTCGCGTCTGTCTTGTTCTCCTTCTTCTCGAACTGCTCCAAACGCCGCATCGCTGGTTCCGCCCAGTCAGGCGTCGCGCCGATCATCTTCGTGGAGGTATTCACATCGATGAATATCAGACGATCATCCGCCGCAGGTTTGGCGAGAGCGTCGTTCAAGTGAGGGATGAGGCGAGCGAGCGGTTTGTCATCCGCCCCACCGTCAGCCGTCGTTTTACCGAGCAGCCCCGTGACAGATCGCATTTTTGCTTCAACCCAATACCGCTTGCCGGTCGTGCTGGAAATGGCGGCAAATTCGCAGTGCTTGTTTTGGCCGTCGGTCTCATCCTCCAGCGTTAGCTTGAAGCCAGCCTTGATAAGAAAGCCTGCCACTAGCAGCTCATAATAAGCTCCCTGAAACTGGCCAATGTCTTTCAGACGTTTGAGCAAGCGTTCTTGCAATTCAACATTGTGCTCTAGCAGATATAAAGCGTAGGCAGTGCCGAGGTATGCGGCGACTACGCCGGTCATCGGAGCCGACGTGATTTGGCCCGGATTTTTGATCGTCTCTTTTTGATATTCAAATAGACGCAGCGCCCACTGCATTAAGGGGTGTTGCTGCTCCAGGGCTTTTGCGGCTTCGGCGGTGACCCACTCTTTGCCGAGTTTGCCTTTGATGTAATCGATCAGGAAGTCCGGGAATGTCTTCCATTTAGTTGACCAATGCACGGTGTTGCCCACGGCAACCATCTGGTGTTGAGCGCTCTTAAAGGCGACAATCGGTCTTCCTTTGCCTTGTTGCTGCTGACGAATGAATTCGGCGGCATTAAAAGCTAGCTGTGGGTTTGGCAGCGGCCCCGGAAAGCCGCCATAACGACCATGGCAATGTTTGTATTTCTTTCCGCTCTTGCACGGGCAGGGCTGGTTGCGACCGACTTTGGCCATCGGATGATCAACTACACAGGGCTTCAAGGCGGGTCATGCGCGGAAAGCGTGTGGTCGAGAAGATAACGCGGGGCGCGCGAGATTTCGAGTCCAAAGCGACCGGCGTAGCGTGGTTTCGACATCGTCGCTGTCAGAACACCGAGCGAGAGGCTCGAACGCAGGGTGCGCAGCCCCGGTCGAGAGCGCCTCCGTGCTCAGTTCGTTAGCCAACGTGGCGAAAACGCTAAATAATACAATGCGCGCGTAATTCCCTTTAGACAGGGCACCGCGTTGATTTCATTGGAAAGTGGCAGAACCACACGACTTCGCCGTCCGCGATAGCGCCGCCCGTCTCGCGATGCTGGCGCGTCCACCGCATCCCACTTCGCATTCCCGCTGGCGGCGTGAAGGGAGGTGGTAGCGGGGCCGTGGTGCTGTGCTGGCGGGTGGAGCACAGCGGAACGCGGAAACAGATCATCACCGCCGCCCCGAATTTCGGTTCGCTCCATCCGGGCCACGGATACCCGGTCGCCTTGACAATCTGCTGAGGTTGCGCACATAGTTTTTATTATCTCTCCCGAACGGTGTCGCCTCCGCTGGAGGTTCGCATGCACTGGTTGAGGAAGTTTGACGGGCCTGTGGGGCCCCCGCCGGTCATTGGTTGATGACTGACGGGGGCTTTCGTGTCTCTGCAAGAGCATAGACTCCCGCGCGTATCGCTGCTCGCGGGAAAGGAGGCATGGGCCATGTCTACAGAATCGCATACGGCGGCACGTTCGTTTTGCCTGCTGGGTCTCTTGTTTGCTCTGTTTGGTCCAGTCGGATCGGCGGTCGCGCAGGAGAACGCGATCCGCATCGGCGAGATCAACTCCTACAGTGGAGTCGCCACCGTCTACACCTTCCCTTACAAGGAAGGGTTGATGCTCGCCACCAAGGAAATCAACGACGCCGGCGGCGTCCTCGGGCGCCGGCTCGAGTTCATCCATCGTGACGACAAGCTCAAACCCGACGAGGCCGTCAAGGCCGCGCGCGAGCTCGTGCTACAGGAGAAGGTCGACTTTCTGGCTGGCTGCATCTCCAGCGCTGTGGGGCTGGCGATCTCCGCCTACGCGAAAGACGCCAAGGTGCTGTACTTCGCGACCCACTGCCAGACGTCACGGCTGACCTGGGACCAGGGGCACAGGTACGTCGCACATACCACCAACAACGTGAGCCAATATGCGCGCGCCCTCGCCAAGAGGGCCTCGACGCTGCCCTACACAAGATGGGCGCACATCTCTCCCGACTACGAGTACGGCCAGAACCTCTGGCAGGAGTTCTGGGCGTACCTGAAATACCTCAAGCCCGACGTGCAGCTGGTGCAGCAGAACTGGCCGAAGCTCGGCGAGACCGACCACAGCCCCTATATCACGGCGCTGCTCCAATCGGGCGCCGAGGCCTTCTTCAGCGGATTGTGGGGAGCGCAGGAGATCGCCTTCGTGAAACAGGCCCGGCCCTTTGGGCTCATGGAAAAGGCCCAGTTCGTCCCGTCTTCCCTCGGCAATCCTGACGAGCTCGATCCGCTCGGCAGAGAAGCGCCCGTCGGCGCCATCACGACCGCTTTCGCGTGGTACGATGACGGGGTGAAGAAGCGACATCCCGCGCTGGACGCCTGGACCAAGAAGTACATCACCTGGGCGACGACGCATGGCATGAAGGACCCCCTGCCCAAGCTCGGCGCCACGTGGGGCTATGCCAGCGCCTACATCATCGCGGAGGCCATCAGGCGCGCGAAGGCCACCGACCCCGACAAGGTCAGTGCCGTCCTGAGCGAGGGATTCGAGATGGAGTTCCCGTGGGGCACGGTCATCATGCGCGGGTGTGACCAGCAGGCTATCCCGCCGCAATGGACCGGGGTGGTGAAGATGGGCGAGGAGGGCAAGCCGATCGTCGCCGACATCGAGGAGATCCACGGCAAGGACCTCATCAGGAGCTGCGATGAGGTCGCGCAGCTCCGGGCGGCGGCCGCCAGGAACAAATAGCGTTCCGGGATATAAAGCCCATGGAGATGACAACGAGTCTTTTCCCATGGATCACCAACAGTCCGCTCATCGCCGTACAAGTGATGAGCGGACTGAGCGTCGGCATGTTCCTGTTCCTGCTTTCCGTCGGCATGTCGCTGATTTTCGGAGTGACGCGCATCGTCAACCTCGCGCACGGAAGCTTTTACATGGTGGGCGCCTATCTCATGGCGGCGCTCATCGAGGTGCTGCCGGGCAACCCGGTGAGCTTCTGGATCGCGCTCCTGCTGGCACCGATCGGCGTCGCTGTCCTGGGCGGCGTGATCGAGATCACGTTGCTTCGCCGCGTCTATCGCCGCGACCCGATGATGCAGCTCATCCTCACATTCGCGCTGATCCTGATCATCGGAACGCTCGTCCTCCTCGTGTGGGGCCCCGACAACAAGAGCGTTGCGCGACCGGAAGCGCTTGCAGGCTCGGTACGCATCCTCGGTCAGCCGTTTCCATCCTACTATCTGCTCGTGCTCGGCCTGTCTCCGCTCGTCGCCGTCGGGCTCTGGCTCGTGTTCTACCGGACCCGCTGGGGCATGCTGGTGCGCGCCGCAACCGTCGACCGGGAGATGCTCGGCGCCCTCGGCGTTGACGTCTCAAGACTCTACACTCAGGTGTTCGCCTTTGGCAGCTGGCTGGCAGGGCTCGGCGGCGCGCTGGCAGCGCCGACCGTAGCGGTGGCGCTCGGGATGGATGCCGACGTCCTCATCAACGCTTTCGTCGTCGTCGTGATCGGCGGACTCGGAAGCTTTGCCGGCACTCTGATCAGCGCGCTCGTGGTCGGCGAGCTGCAGTCCTTCGGAATCCTCATCTTCCCTGGCGTGTCGATCGTCCTTCCCTTCGCGCTCATGGCCGTGGTGCTGATGATCCGCCCGTGGGGACTCCTCGGCGAACCGGAGGAGTGATGGCATGGCGCGCTCGACCGTTATGTTGGCAGCCGCCCTTGCGATCGCCCTGGTGCTCCCGCTGGCGCTGTCCGCCTTCTATGTCGTACTGCTGACCGAGATCGCGGTGGCCGCCCTCTTCGCGACTGCGTTCAACCTGCTGATGGGTTTCGGCGGGATGGTCTCTTTCGGTCATGCCGCCTATTTCGCGCTCGGCGCCTATGCGGCTGCGCTGCTCGCGCAGAAGGCGGAATGGCCCATGCTCGCTGCCTTCGCGGCGGCGCCGCTGGTGGCAGCATTCGGAGCTCTCGTCTTCGGCTTCTTCATCGTGCGGCTGAGCCATACCTACTTCGCGATGCTGTCGCTGGCGTTCGCCCAGATCCTGTATACGATCATCTTCAAATGGACGAGCCTGACAGGGGGCGACAACGGGCTCCTCAACGTGTGGCCGCCCGCCTTCCTGCGCTCCGTGACTGCGTATTACTACTTCACCCTGCTGGTGATCGGGGCTTGCTTTCTCGCCCTCCACGCTATCGTGAACTCGCCCTTCGGATATGCACTCAAGGCGATCCGGGAGAACCCGCGGCGCGCCCGATTCATCGGAGTGAACGTTCGCCGCCACCAGCTCTGCGCATTCGTCCTCTCCGGTTTCTTCTCGGGCGTCGCTGGGGCCGTCTTCGCCTTCCACAACGGAAGCGTGTTTCCTGACTTCGCATTCTTTACCAAGTCGTTCGAGCCGCTGATCGTCGTGCTGCTCGGCGGCATGCAGTCGTTTTATGGTCCGTTGGCCGGCGCGTTCGGCTTCAAGGTGATGGAGTGGCTGATCTCGCGGTGGGCGCCGATCTACTGGCCGCTGTTCCTCGGCGCCATCCTCATCGTGGTGATCCTGGTGCTCCCGCAGGGGTTCGTCGGACTTTTCGAGAGGCGCGCATGGCGGCTGCGAGCGGTGAACGGGAAGAAGTAGTCCTGGAGACCCGGGATTTAAGGAAGCACTTCGGCGGTGTGCGCGCCGTGAACGGCGTGGACCTTACGATCCCGCATGGTGATCTTCGCGCGATCATCGGCCCAAACGGCGCCGGAAAGACGACGCTGTTCAACCTGATCACCGGCGACCTGCGCCACGAGTCCGGCCGCGTCTCGTTCCGGGGTGAAGAGATCAGCAGGCTGTCGCCCGACGAGGTCTGCCGCCGTGGCATCGGGCGCACGTTCCAGATCACCAGCGTCTTCCGGCGCCTGACGGTGATCGAGAACGTCCAGACGGCGTTGCTCTCGCACCACCGGCGGCACTACAACCTGTTCGCCGACGCGGCCCGACTGTACCGGGACAGCGCCCTTGCGCTGCTCGATCGCGTCGGACTGAAGGAGCAGGCTGGAAAGCCGGGCGGGATTCTGTCGCACGGCGATCAACGGCGGCTCGAGCTGGCGATTGCGCTGGCAAACGAGCCGCGGTTGCTCATGCTGGACGAGCCGACGGCCGGCATGGCTCCGAACGAGCGTCATGCCCTGATGGCTCTCGTGGCACGCATCGCGGCCGATACCGGGCTCACGGTTCTCTTTACGGAGCACGACATGGACGTGGTCTTCGCCGTCGCGCGCCGGATCACGGTCATGCACCAGGGCTGCGTGCTCGCAGAGGGCACGCCGCAGGAGATTCGTCGGGACCCGGAGGTCCATCGCATCTATCTCGGATACACGAAAGCCCGGTGATGGCGCTGCTTGAGCTGACCCACGTTCATACTTTCTACGCAGACAGCCACATCCTCGTCGATCTTTCGCTCGAAGTGGCCGAGGGCGAGGTCGTGTGTCTGCTCGGGCGGAACGGCGCCGGCAAGTCAACGACGCTGAAGAGCATCATTGGCCTCGCGCCGCCGCGTGCCGGCCACATCCGGCTGCGGGGTGTGGACATTTGCGGCCTGGCCCCATTCCGCGTGGCCCGGCTCGGCATCGGCTACGTGCCGGAGGACCGGCGCGTCTTCGGGAAACTCACGGTGCACGAGAACCTCGAGGTGGCCCGCAGCACCTGGGGTGACCGAGGCTCGAAGCCGTGGACGGCCGAACGCATTTCCGAGCTCTTCCCGCGCCTGCTCGAACGGCGCAACCAGCGCGCGGGCTCGCTCTCGGGCGGCGAGCAGCAGATGCTCACGATCGCGCGCACCCTGATGGGAAGTCCCCAGGTCCTCCTGCTCGACGAGCCGTTCGAGGGACTGGCACCACTGGTGGTCGACATGCTCGCAGAGCAGCTTGGTCGTCTCAAGGCGGAGGGCCTGACCATGGTCGTTACCGAGCAGAACGTGCGCTCCGTATCCGAGCTCGGCGACCGCGTCTACGTGCTCGAGAGAGGCACTGTGCGCTATTGCGGCACGATGTCCGAGTTCCTGTGCGACGATGACGTGCGCCGCGCCTACCTCGCCGTGTGAAGTGGCGGCGAACCGCGGTCGCGGCCCACGCGCCCGGCCGGCGATTGCTGGCCGCCCCTAGCACGTTTGAGACATGCCGACGGACTCTGAATATGTCTGTTAATCGGGGTAGACCGGAAGTGATCGGTGCGCGGTCAGAACGAGAAATTGACCCTTCTCTGACGTCGGCGGACGATTTGGACGTCAATGCAGGTTTGAGGACATCGGAAGATGATGAGGGCAGCAATGCAAGGAGTCACCCCGCCTTCGTGATGGGTGACCACGTAATGACAGTATAGCACATCATCCATGCCGACTGCCCGGAGTCCGCCGTCCCCCATTCACTCAGTGTGCGACGAATGAGTAGATAATCCAGATTGCGGCGAGAGCCGCTAGAACGAGTATCCAATTGGAAATTTGAGTACCCGCTATCGATGTTTTCCGGTTAAACCATTCCATGGCCTTCCTCACAGATAAGACCGCCTCGCTTGGGCGACCTCACGCTTCCAACACGCCAACGATATCACCGATTTCCCAAAGCCGCTTGGTTACCTTTTGCGGCCATAGGGCTGAAGAAGGGATGAGCCACACCTCCATGGCCTAAGTGGTGATGCAAGTGATGCAGCCCCACCGGCAGATTGTGGTAAAAACCTTCTCGGAACGTCGTTTCGAATTTTGGTTTTGCAATTCTTGGGGAATGTGTGGTTCCCGCAGTGTTGGACGGTGGGCCGATTGGCGGTAATCCCCCGCCACAAAAAGACTGACATCATCTCCGTATTTACTGAAATGGGAGAAAGC
>Ga0207707_10001706_pt1 | contig 20213 bp, 14 predicted proteins | sample KBSC83BmetaG_FD_184336 | JGI IMG/M metagenome (GOLD analysis project Ga0207707, IMG submission 184336) | Corn rhizosphere microbial communities from Kellogg Biological Station, Michigan, USA - KBS C8-3B metaG (SPAdes) (version 2) | ecosystem: Host-associated > Plants > Roots > Rhizosphere ...
GAGCTGCCAAATGGCGGCGTTCCGACCGGGCCGCGATCGTATTTCTGGATACCGGCCGAATCTGCGACCCTCGTTTGGGAAGAGGCTCTCGACGGCGGCGACCCGCGAAAGCAGATCACGCCTCGTGACAAGATCGTCACGATCGCGGCCCCGTTTACGTCCGGGCCCAAAGACCTGCTCAACGTCGAGCAGCGCATCGCGGGCCGCCCACTATTCGGCGAAAACGGACTGATGTGGTTTTCCGATCAGGATCGCCGAACGCAGCATCGACGCATTTTTATTTCCGACTACCGAAATCCGACGAACCTGAGGCTCGTCTCCGACCTTAACGTTAATGATCGATACAACGAGATCGGCCAGCCGGTGATGAAACGAACCGCGAAAGGCGAGAGTGTTATCGCGCAGGATGGGAATTTTATATTCCTTACCGGCACCGGAGCCTCAGAACTAGGCGACCGACCGTTCCTCCGTCGGATGGATCTGAACTCGCTCAAAGCGAACGAGATCTTCCGTTCCGGCACCGACGCTTACGAATCGTTCGTTGCATTCATGTCAGATGATGGCGTTCACTACATAACTCGTCGCGAGTCACCTTCTGAGCCTCCCAATCTTTATGAGAGGATAGCGCTTGGGAGTTCATCATGTCCTCCGGGTGCGGACTGTCTTTCAGATGCTCGAAAGAAAATAACCGAGTTTCAGGATCCCTCGCCTCAACTCCGCGGAATAACTAAACAGCTCGTCAAATATAAACGCGCGGACGGAATCGACCTGAGTTTCACGCTCTATCTTCCGCCGGGATACAAACCAGGGACGCGGCTGCCGACGGTTGTCTGGGCGTATCCGCTCGAATTTACCGACGCCGCAACGGCTAGCCAGGTTTCGGGTTCGACCAATCGGTTTACGCAGATCGGCGGTATATCTGAGCTATTCTTTGTGCTGCAGGGCTACGCCGTTCTCGACAATGCGACGATGCCGATCGTCGGCAGCGATCCGCGGACCGTCAATGACACATATATCCAACAGGTCGTTTCGTCCGCCAAAGCCGCCATCGACAAAGGCGTCGAGATGGGCGTCGTCGACCCGGACCGCGTCGGTGTCGGCGGACACAGCTACGGCGCCTTCATGACGGCCAATCTTCTTGCCCACTCGGACCTCTTCCGGGCCGGCATCGCCCGCAGCGGCGCCTATAATCGCACGCTGACCCCATTTGGCTTTCAGAACGAACGCCGCTCGTTTTGGGAGGCACCTGCTCTGTACGAAACGGTCTCGCCCTTCTTTGTCGCAGACAAGATCAAGGACCCGATCCTGTTGATCCACGGCGAGGCGGACGACAATCAAGGTACCTTTCCGATACAGTCCGAGCGGCTTTATGCGGCGATCAGCGGTCTTGGCGGCACGGCGCGGCTTGTCATGCTGCCCGCCGAAGCGCACGGCTACATTGGCAAAGAGTCGACCGAACACGTCCTCTACGAGATGGTCAATTGGTTTGATAAATATGTGAAAAATGCCAAACCGCGCGGCGCGCGGAATTCAGCGTCGCAGTAGACCGTCTCACACTCCCCGGCCGGAGGCTCAGCGGGTTGCTCGCAGCGGCCCTTCCTTGGTAATTGGTGGCGCGCCAGGCGGCCCTGAATTCTCTGACTTTTCCGTAACTTGGCCTACATAATTTCCTCTTTCGAATTGGAATAATTCTTGCTACGAGCCCAATTGCACGACGGTTTTTTATATCCAAGTGAATTAAAGGAGTACACAATGAACAGGGGGAAGGTAAATCTCATTTCTTTTTGTATAGGTGCGGCTGTGTTTTTGGCCGCGGGTGCCCACGGATATTCGCAAATCATTACGGCACAGGAGTTTAGCGGTCGAGCGACGGGAATCAACTCGACCGTAACCGCAAATGGCGTAGCATCAAATGCGACGGCCGGTGACACGTGTCCGTTGCCGGCCCGCGGCGGCACATCGACGGCGACGACCTCGGGCGTGATAGTTCCGGGAACGATCGGCACCGGCACGATCGTCTCTACGACGTCCGGCAGCGGCATTACGAGCCAATCTTCGTCAAGTGTCAGCGATCTTTTTTTTGTCGGCGGCGGGTGGACCATCCGAGCGACGAACATCTCAACGAGCACACAGTGTAACTGCTGCGATGTGGCAAACCCGGGCTGCAGCGGAGCAACGACGGTGACCGGTTTGAGTGTCACGGACCCGAACGGCGCAAACTTTCCGATCACGGTGACGGGAGCGAACAATCAGGTGGTAACGTTGCCAAATGGCGCGGGCACGCTGACCTTTAACGAACGCGCAAGCGCGACCGGTTCGCTGACGGTCAACGGCCTGCACATAAACATCACGAGCGGCACGACGAACTTTAATGTTATTGTCGCTTCATCACACTCGAATATTCTCTGTCCGGGAATCTCCGTTACAGCGGCTGAAGTGAATATATCCGGCCGCGTTACCGATCAAAGCGGCAACGCGCTCGCACGGTCGAATGTGATCATTTCAGGCTCGTCGGGCCAAGTGGTCGCCTCAACAACGACGGCCGCCGACGGCACGTATACCCTTGCAAATATCACGACGGGGCAGACGTATATTGTTTCGGTCTCGGCCAAGAACTTTGCATTTTCGCCGCGTACCATAAATCTGCTCGATGAAACGACCGGGTTCGACTTTGTCGGTACTCCACGTTTCTAGCGCAGGCAGTGTTTTGACTTTCAGGCCGCGAACCGTGATACTCTCAAGGTTTGCGGCCTTGATCTTTTAAACAATAGCTCTGAGATATCAGGGAAAGTCGGGTGAGAGTCCCGCGCGATCGCGTCACTGTTATAGCCAGAAAACCTGCCTCGGGAGCTTTGCCTTTTTAGATGTTTCGCGTCAAGACATCGGCGGCAAATGCACGGTATGAAATGCCCTGTGTTCCCGATGATGGAATGCAGGGCTTTGTTTTTTGTGAGAAAGATAATCCGACAATTAAATCGCTTCGCATTGGTGACGTTTCTGTCGCTCATATTCGTCGCGTGCGGGCGACCTGTAGCTGAAAACGTCAATTTAAATGTTGACCGGTCGTCATCTCGATCCGGCGTAGTGCCGATGCGGATCATTACTGACGATCTGGGGCGGCGGGTCACGATCCCAACAAAAATTACCCGCGCGATAAGTCTCGCGCCAAGCGTGACCGAAAGCATATTCGCCGTCGGTGCCGGCGATAGGCTTGTCGGCGACACGACCTACTGCAATTACCCCGAAGAGGCAAAAGCAATACAAAAAGTCGGCGACACGCTCAACCCAAACATGGAGACCATAGTGGCGCTCAGGCCCGATGTCGTGTTTGTTTCCGGAGCATCGCAACTGGAGACGTTTACAAGCACGCTTGATAAGAACGGCATCGCGGTATATGTGATGAATCCGTCAAGGTTGGATGAGGTCATCCATAACCTAGAGCAGCTCGGGATAATTTTCGGGAGCGAGGATACGAGTCAAAAAGTCGTTGGAGAGCTGCAGGATCGTGAGATGAAGATTACTGAAACCTTGGGCACCTACCCTGTGCCCGACGAACAGCTCTCCGACTATGACAAACGAGTCGGTCAGGTGCGGGTCTTTGTCCAGATCTCAAAGGAGCCGTTGTTTACGATCGGAAAAGGAGCCTTTCTGAATGATCTTCTGAGGAGCGCCGGCGCCCGCTCAGTAACCGCGAATGTTTCATCGGCCTTTCCGAAATTAAGCAAGGAAACTGCGCTCGCTCTACAGCCGGACGCGATAATTCTTTCCGACAGCCCTGATGATCAGGAACCGAACGAGGTATTTAAAGACTCGCCCGCTGTAAAAAATGGACGGGTGTATAAGATCAACGCAGATATTATTTCGCGTCCTGGACCGCGGCTGATCGATGCGCTGGAAGAGATCGCAAAAGACTTACATCCGGAGAAATTCAAATAGCCGTCTCGATACAAAACTCGCACGCGACGCGGCTGAATCGTTTGTTATGGTTCGGCTCTTTGCTGGCGCTTCTTCTCGTGGTTGTTCTGATCATCGGAGCGATGTTTGGCGCTGAAAGGATCAGTCTCACCGAGCTAAGCGTACAACAGCAGGCGATACTTTTTGATATCCGGCTTCCGCGAGTTTTCCTGGCAGCTTTTGTTGGTGCGAGCCTCGCGGCCGCGGGTGCGGGATTGCAGGCGTTATTGAGGAATCCTCTTGCCGAGCCTTATTTGCTCGGCGTCTCAAACGGAGCCGCGCTGGGGATGATGCTGGCATTTGTGCTGTTTGAAAATGTCGAATTTTTGCGGCCGGTCATGGCATTCATCGGTGCAGTCGTCGCGACCATCGTTGTCTATCAGATGGCCAAGAGCCGCACAGGTATGACCGTCGAAAGACTTGTCCTTTCAGGTGTCATCGTCACGACGTTTCTGTCGTCTGTAATCGTTTTGTTTACGAGTCTGCTTGACGCCGCTAAGCTCCGCAGCTTCACATTTTGGCTGCTCGGCGATCTATCGCAGACCACAAGAAGTGGTGTTTATCTATGTCTCGTTGCCGCTGTAGTCGGCATTATCGTGCTCGGCTCGCAGGCACGAGCGCTTAATCTAATGATGATCGGTGAGCGCGACGCTTTGGACTTTGGCGTCGAGGTCGGCCGCGTCCGGCTGCTGGTCTTTGGCGCGTCTGCGTTGCTCGTTGGGGCATCCGTCGCGGCAAGTGGATCAGTAGGATATGTTGGTTTGGTCGTACCGCACATAGTAAGGCTCGCGAGCGGCAGCGATAACCGCTCGGTCATCCCGTTTTCAGCACTGGCAGGGGCGTCGTTTGTGATACTGGCTGATCTAATAGCGCGGGTAGCAATAGCGCCAAGAGAACTGCCGGTCGGAGCGATAACCGCGCTCATCGGGGCGCCGGTATTCATTTTTTTGCTTAGAAGAAATTAGCCGCGGATCTAAAAGGATATCGCGAATCAGAAAGGAACATCTTCTATCCGCGTCATCCGCCTGAATCAGTGGCAAAGAATCATGTTAGAGGCTCAAAGAATATCGATTCTCTTTGGACAGAGAACTGTGCTGAATGAGGCTTCATTTGGCCTTGAAACCGGGGAGATCATCGCGCTGCTCGGGCCAAATGGAGCAGGGAAAACGACCCTCATCCGCGCGCTGAATAGAACCCTACCGGTTGCTCACGGCGAGATCCGGCTAGACGGAAAACGGCTCGCTGAATTGTCTCGTCGCGAGATCGCGAAACGGATCGCAGTTGTCGCGCAGGAGAATGAGACGAAGTTTCCCGTTACGGTGCTTGAATTTGTTTTGTCGGGACGCTTTGTCCACGGTGGAGCGTTCGGGTGGGAATCCGAATCTGATATCGAGATCGCTCGGCGGTCGCTGTGCGACTGTGATCTCTCGGAGTTTGCCGATCGATTTATGAATGAGCTGTCGGGCGGTGAACGGCAGCGTGTCGTGCTCGCACGCGCGCTGGCAACGGGCGCAAATATTTTGCTCCTGGATGAGCCGACGGCAAATCTCGACCTTGCACATCAGGCGTTGATGTTTCGGCTTGTTCGCGAAAGATGCCGCGAGAAAGGGGCATCAGCCATTGTCATCACGCACGATCTGAATCTCGCGGCCGAGTTTGCCGATCGGGTGCTGCTGCTAAGCGGCGGCCGTGTTTTGACCGCGGGGCCGCCGGCGGAAGTTTTGACCGTTGAAAACATCAGCAGTGTTTTCGCGGTCGATGTCTTATTGGATGAAAATCCGGTGACGGGTAACGTCCGTGTAACTGGGCTTTTTTGATAAAGAACAGTTACGAGTTTTCAGTTTCGAGTTACCAGTTTTTGGTAACGAATTTGGCGATCGATACGAAGGAAGTCCGGTGCAAATCCGGCGCTGCCCACGCAACCGTTACAGTCGGGAACTCTGTGTCATTCGTCGGGACCAGAACCATTCTGCGTGTGGGCAGAAGAGGAATGAAATGAAGATTGTTTTTATAGTCCTGTATTTATTTGCCGCCTTCGTTTGCAGTGCTCAAACAAACGGAAGAGTTTCGGGAGTGATTCGGATCCCTAAATATGTCGCCACTCCGATGGTCGATAATATGCCAGATCCGGTCAGGAGAGCTCACGTGAAGCTGGTTTCGGTAAAAGACGACTCCCAATTACTTGATACTTATTCGGACGATAATGGGCGCTTTTCTTTTGATTCAGTCCCGCCTGGTACTTACCGGATTGAAAATCTTTGTGGTTATTGCATGGGCCAAACGCATCTGCTTAGTGATCCCATAGCGGTTCGAGGCGGCCAAACTACGGAAGTTGTTATATCCCTGCCGGACGGTTTTATCCATGAATACGTCTCGGTTGCCGCATCGCAAGAGCAAACAATTGACCAGGTTTCCAAAACCGTCAACGTAATAACCGGCCAGGAAATGCGTGAGCGGGCGGACTTCACTCTCGTCGATTCGCTCCGGTCGATACCGGGCTTTCGCGTGCAGCAGCTTGGCGGATTCGGGAAAACGGCCAACATAAAAACGCGTGGACTTAGAAATCAGGATACTGCCGTTTTGATCGACGGCATACGCTTTCGCGACCCGACGGCGATCACGGGTGATGCATCACCTTTTCTCAGCGATTTTACTTTGACTAGCGTTAGCAAGGTCGAGGTTCTGCGCGGCTCAGGCTCGTCCCTCTACGGTACGAACGCGATTGGCGGTGTCATCGATTTTCAGACGCCGGAGCCGCAAGATGGTTGGCACGGGCAGTTTTCGGGTGCGGCCGGCGGTTTGGGGCTCGGCCGGTTTCGCGGCAACATTTCGAATGGCACGAGCGATGGCAGATTTGGCTTTAACGTCGGCATTTCGCGGACCGTTTATACAAAAGGCGTCGACGGCGATGACGATGCCAATAATACAAACCTGCAAAGCCGCGTCGAGTTTCGGCCGACGAGCAAAACTAACATCTCCGGCAGATTTTTCTTCTCCAATGCATTCGTTCGGTTAAATTCAAATCCCGACACGGCAGGCACACCGCCCGTGAGCAATTTTGGCATTATCGATGCCATCGAAGATGTCAATTTTGTCCCCGACGCCGACGACCCGGATGACACTCAGAAGTCACGGTTTTTCAATGGCCAATTCGTTGCATCCCAGATCATCAATCCCCACTTGGTTTTTAATGGTTACTATTCAGGCCTGACGACGCGTCGACGCAATGATACTGGCCCGCTTGGCGTCGGGTTTCAGAGCGCCTCAACAAGCATCTTCGACGGCCAGATCCACACTGCTTATGGACATTTAACGTGGACTCCGAATGGAATCAACGAGGTCACCGCCGGGTACGAATTTGAATATGAGCGCTTTGGCAACGACGGATCGACGCCGGATGCGTTGGGAAATTTTTCGATCCGTGCCACGCAATCTAGCCACACGTTATATGCACAGGACCTCGTCAGCCTGCTGCACGGCCGCTTGCAGCTTGCCGGTGGCTTTCGGACGCAGTTCTTCGATCTTGCGCAGCCGCGATTCAGCCTGGCCAACGCGCCTTATTCAGATGTAATGCTGAGCAACCCGCCGACCGCCGTTACATTTGACGGAGCGGCCTCCTACTATTTCCGGCGAACCGGCACAAAGATCCGCGCGCACATCGGGAACGGCTATCGGGTGCCGTCGCTGTTTGAACGGTTCGGTACGTTTTTTGACAACTTTTCGGTCCCGAATCAGTTTGTCGCGCTTGGAGATCCCGCGCTAAAACCGGAGAAATCCATCGCTGCCGACGCCGGGATCGAGCAGAACTTCGTTAAAGACAAACTGCGGCTCACCGCAACCTATTTCTACACAAAGCTGATCGATATCATCAACTTCGGAAATGTCGCGCCGCCCGTCGGCTCGACCGACCGGCCGTTTGGCGGTTACGAAAATCAGAAGGGCGGTCTCGCACGCGGCGCGGAATTTAGCGGCACGGTCAAACCCACGCGCTCTACAGACATTTTTGCTTCTTACACGTTTACCAACAGCCTGCAACGCGAACCGCAAGTTGCCGGCAGCGGCGTGATCCAAACTCTCGGAATACCAAAACATCAATTCACGCTCGTTGCGACACAGCGTATACGACGCTTTTGGATCAATTTCGATTTTCTTGGAACGTCCGACTACCTTGCACCGGTTTTCAGCAATTCGACATTCAACACGTACGTGTTTCGGTTTCAGGGAAACCGTCGCGGCGATCTTACCGCCGGATACAACTTTGGATGGAAGCAGGACAAGATGAAAGTTCGGCTATTCGGGACCGTTGAAAATGTCTTCGATGATCAGTATTTCGAAAACGGGTTTCGGACGCCGGGCCGAAATGGCCGCATCGGATTGAGCTTTGACTTTTGACCCTCGCCGGGCAGCCGATGTATGGGACAGCGGTCCACAATTGCTAACTATTGCAAGCAGGATAGTTAACGGAATGTGGTACGTACCACATATGAAACAGCGTTGCATATACTGTACCGAAGCGATTCGTTTATGAACGTGTGATAAAATACCCGAAATAGGAGTATTTGCATGAAAAAGATCGCTGTAGTTTTTTGCGTCTTCTTTTCATTCGCGACAGTTGCGTGGTCACAAGTCGCCGGACGAACGGTGACCAACGACGACCTCGAACGATATGCTCAGCAGCGCCAAGCCGCCGACCGTGAATATCGGGAAACATACGCTGCCAAGGGCTTGCTGTCCCCCGAAGAGTTAAAGGCCCGCAACGATGAGCGTGTGAAGGCGACGATCGATCTTGCCAACAAATTGACGGCCGCCGATCTCGAAAAGCAGCGACTGGCTATTGCGGCGACGGCCCAGCAACTCCAGGCCGAACAGATGATGCTTCAGAACGGCTATCCTATCTACTCATCTGATGGTGGGCTTATCCTGAGTTACGGCAGCGGCTTTTTTGGCGGCGGATTTGGTGGGCGTTTTCGCGGCCGTGGCTTCCCGAGGGTTTTTGGCCGGGGCGTTTATGCGGCCGGTGGAATGATCTGGCCGGCACCCCTTGGACAGCCGCAGTTCACGCGTCCGCAGCCAGCATTTCGCGTTGGCGGCCGGAGACATTGATCCAGGCTCATTTTTGAGTTTGTTCGAGACGCGGATTATCATCAGATCGTCCGCGTTTCGCATTTAACTTTATGAAAGACGGTTGGGAAGCGGTCATCGGCATGGAGATCCATGCCCAATTGGCGACCGAGACAAAGATCTTTTGCGGCTGCCGGGCCGAGTTTGGCGGCGAGCCAAATTCGAATACATGTCCGGTATGTCTCGGTTTGCCGGGAGCGCTGCCGGTCCTGAATGAGCGTGTCGTTGAGCTCGGTGCGCGGGCGGCGCTTGCTCTTGGGCTCGAGATACAGGAAACGTCGATCTTTGCCCGCAAGAACTATTTTTATCCTGACCTGCCGAAGGGGTTTCAAATCTCCCAGTATGACAAGCCTTTTTCAGCAAACGGTAATTTGACGATCATGACCGCCGATCGTGACGAGCATGGCCACGCGACCGACTGGCATCCGATGACCATTCATATTCAGCGGATGCATCTTGAGGAAGACGCGGGGAAAAACGTCCATGAAGGACTGCCCGATACCGACCGCTACTCATATATCGATCTTAATCGCGCGGGCACTCCACTCGGCGAGATCGTGACTTCGCCGGACTTTCATACGTCCTGGCAGGCGTACGATTATGTCAATCACGTCCGGCGCGCCTTGCAATGGGTCGGCGCAAGTGACGCCGATATGGAAAAGGGAAATCTTCGTTGCGAAGCGAATGTATCGGTGCGCCGCGTGGGCGAGACCGCATTTAACAACAAGGTCGAACTAAAGAATCTGAACTCGGTCCGCTTCATGCAAAAGGCGATCGAATTTGAGATCGAGCGCCAGATCGCCGCGCACGAGTCCGGCGAAGGCGTCAGTCAGGAAACCCGTTTGTGGGATGAAAAGAACAGCCAAACGCGCGTCATGCGGTCAAAAGAAGACGCGCACGATTACAGATATTTCCCCGAGCCCGACCTCCAGCCGCTGCAGGTCTCGGCACAATTTATTGACCAGGTCAAAAACGAAATGCCTGAACTGCCGGACGCGATGCGCGAGCGGTTCATCGAGGTTTACGGCCTAACCTACAACGATGCGTCGCAGCTCGCGAGCGAGCGCTCGCTGGCGGATTATTTTGAAACGACGGCTCGGCTTTCGCTCAACCCGAGGGTGGCCGCGAACTGGATCCTTGGCGAGTTTACACGAGAGCTAAACAGCGTCGACAAGTCGGCCAAAGAAAGTTTGATGACCGCGGAGGACCTTGCCGAGCTGCTCAAAACGATCGAGAGCGGAACGATAAATAACAACCAGGGGAAGGAAGTTCTGCTCGAAATGTTCAATACCGGAAAGCCCGCCGCCGCTGTCATAAGCGAGAAGGGATTTGAACAGATCTCAGATGAGTCAGCGATCGAAAAAATAGTCGATGACGTGATCGCGTCGAGCGAAGCAAACGTTGCTGCCTACCGAGCCGGCAATGAAAAGTTGTTCGGCTTTTTCGTCGGCCAGGTCATGAAGGCCTCCGGCGGCAAGGCAAATCCGAAGATCGTCAACGAGATCCTTCACCGCAAATTGACAGCCGTCTAAAAGTGCTGTTAGATTACCTCGCGCCCTTTCGCAAAAGAATTTGGGTAGTGTGGTTCGCGAGCAGAATAGTGCGAAATCTATAAGGGCGGAGCCTCAGCCCTATGTTCGCAAGATCGGTCTCTTTCATCGTCCCGGCCGCCGTTTGTCTCTTGTCGCTGGCAAAACTAAATGCTCAGTCAAAGCCAGGATGGCCATCGGTCAAAACAGCCCCGCCCGATATGATCTCGGTCATAGATTCCCGGCCGCTACCCGCGCAGTCGGCTCCGACAATTGATGTTTCTCGTGCCGATAGGAAACGTTTGGAGCCCGACCCTGCCGACAAGGCTCGATTTCGGGAAATGCTTAAGGACGACAGCCTTGGCCTCGTCAAACTGCTCAATGTAGACTGTGGCTCGGATGGACCGTTAGTGGTCCATGTTGGCGACTGCGGCGATTCGATCCCCGGGCACGGCGCAGACTTTTCATTCCGAGAGGGTCGTCATGTCTTTCCGGCAATCGCCGACCTGAAGCTTAATGGCGGGACCCTGGTGGTCGGCAGCGTCATGACCCAAGGGCTACTTGTCACGATAGGAAACGTCAACATTCGCGCGGTCGACCCTTCGAGCAATGCCATGAAGTTTATGACCGCGTTTGCTCCGGCTCCTGATATACACGGGGCCGAACAGCAAACTCTCCTTCTGACCAAGGGCTTCTGGAACAATGGTGTCTTCTGTCGCGCGACCGCGCAGGTCGTAGAAGGTCAAACTTATCTGCTGCGCACGATTGCCTACCGGTTGCGCAGTGACCGCGGAGACAAACGCGAGGACCTCGTCGTCGTATTTACCATCGTGCGGCAAGATTCCGCAGGGAATGTTACATTTATCTGGAGGCGACTGCAGAATAGGGCATCGCCCAAAATTTCTCTTGAGGAATAGAAATTAATGAGCGAGGTTGCTGTCGTAACGGGCGGATCAAAAGGGATCGGTTACGCGATCGCTGAGTCTCTCGTCAGAGCCGGTAAATGCGTACTGATCTGCGCGCGAGACAAGAAGGATCTGCGCCAAGCGGTCGACGATCTGCGGCGGTTCGGAAACGCTGACGGCGAGATCTGTGATGTTCGCAGCGAGACGCAAGTTCGGATGGTGTTGGATGAATGTGAACGACGCTTCGGGAGGCTCGATATCATTGTCAACAACGCCGGAATGGGCGTTTTTGGAAAGACCGTTGAGCAGATGTCGGCGGATGAGTTTCGACAGACTGTCGAGACCAACCTCTTTGGCGTTTTTTACGCCTGTCACTACGCGATACCGATGATGAAGAAGCAGGGCGGTGGCTACATAATTAACATCTCTTCACTCGCGGGACAGAATCCGCATGCCAAAATGGCTGCGTACAACGCTTCGAAATTTGGCCTCAACGGATTTACGGAAGCAATGATGCAAGAAGTGCGGCAGGACAATATCAAGGTCAGCTATATCTGTCCGGGCAGTGTCAATACCTATTTTGGCGGCGACTCGCCGAGTCCGGACCAGGCCTGGCAATTGCAACCGGGCGATATTGCCCAGATCGTCATTGATCTGTTGAACATGGACCCGCGCGCGTTGCCGAGCAAGATTGAGATTAGACCGAGCAAACCACCTGTAAAGTGAGAACATTCGATAAAAGCGAAAGCCCCGACCCGGAGATTGGTCGGGGCTTTCTTGTCGTCGGCGAGGGGTGGATCAGGTGTTCGAGGCCGCGACAGCTAGATAAGTTTGAACTGTTTTCATCAATGTTTCAGGGCCAAATGGTTTTGTGATAAAGCCGCTTGCGCCCGCCGCGCTGCCACGGTCTTCTTCAAAATAACCGTCCTTTCCGGATATTAGTACGACTGGGATGTCCTGCGTCGTCGGGTCATCGCGAAGCGAGCGACAAACCGCATAGCCGTCCATAAGCGGCATGCCGATATCAATCAGAACCAGCGCCGGCGTCGCCGACCTTGCAAACCGGATCGCTTCCCGACCGTTTTCCGCACACAGAACGTGATATCCGGAAGCCTCGAGCTTGCCTGCGATCAGCTTTCGCGCTGTCTGGCTGTCATCGACGACCAAAACTCGAACGCGGTCGTCCAGAACTTCGGGTTCCGGTTCCACCACCGCCGGCTCCGTGCGTTCTTCAAACGGCAATTCGGGCATCGGCACTTCACGTGTCATTTCAAAATTGTCCGCCGTCTCGACGGGGGACGGGATCGCATATTGCTCCTCGGGCAGCGGCGCCGTCTGCTCGGTAGCGGCCTGAGATATTTCTTCAGAAAGCGTAAAAGACTCAACCGTCGGATAGTCGAATTCAGAGGATGTCGTTTCGTCAACGGTTGTGTTCCAGGGTGAGGACACCTCCTCTACAATCGATTCAGGCATGGACGGCGCCGGATCGGAAGTCAATGCGCTCAGGCTTATGAAATTTCCGGCCAAAACGCTTTCAACCGGCGGCAGCTCATGCGTCGGGATCGAAAATTCGTCCAACGGCTGAATGGGCGGCAACTCCTCTTTGCTGACGAACGGCTCGACTTCCGGCCGCGTGTGGCTTTCGGCCGGTTTTGCCATTTCGGTCATCCAGCGAAGCGACGCCAGACACGACGCAGCATACTGATCATTCGGATCAAATTCCAGGATGCGCTGCCATGTTGCGATCTTATCCTCGAGGGCGACGGCCAAATGCGACCGCATGACCCAAATATCTTTGTTTGCTGGCCAACGCGTTTCCAGCTTGTCAAGGATGGCAAGAGCGCTGGAGCTGTCGCCCGCAACCACGGCTTTCGCGGCACCGGCAAAAAGTGTTGATCGTGACTCGGCATCGACTTCGGCTATCGCCGATCTTGCCGCTTCGTTTTCCGGGTCGAGCATGAGCACGTGCCGCAGATATTCCATCTTGCGGCTTTCCGAATCGGCCAAGGACGCCAGCCAAAGCCACGCCGTCACGTTTCGGTCGTCATAGCTTAGAGCCTGGTCGAAACACTGCATCGCAAATTCGCGACGGCCGTCATCGTTTGCGTCGACGCCGCGCTGGACAAGCGTTTTCGATAAAAGAGTTTTGGTCGATACGCTCCATTGCAGGGCACGCTCGTTTTGCGGATTAATATCGAGTACATTATTTAAAAAAACGAGCAGCTCCTCGGGATATTCGCTGATAGAAGCGAGCCAAAGCCATGCGTTTTCGTTGTGAGGATCGATGTCGACAGCCGACATTAAAAGGTTTCGAGCCGCTTTTCGGTCGCCAGACTGCGCTGCACGAACTCCGGACTGGAGATATTCGGCAAAGCGTGCCTGATCGTCTTGCACGGTGGGATCGCCGTTTACGAATGTGAAACTAGAGGCACTTGTTTCGAGTTCTAATTGCATAATGGTCTTTTGCTGCCGGGGGCGATATTGTGAGTGTCCGGAGCAAACGGCAAGTAAGCCCACTGCCAGGACGATTCGGATTGCAACGGTAATGCCACGCGGCGCCCGGCGTCTTAGTATCGGGAGCAAAGATACGAATGACGGCCCTAAATATGAGAATTAACGAAGTTAACGGTTTGTAGATCCAGCGGGCCAAATCGTCTCCCCCCGGCAGTTGTGACAAAAAGTGGCACGATAAATGACAAAATCTCGTAAGAAGACAGCCTCAGACAAGGCGATCGATGTGTCGATAGTCGGCGGCGGACCGGCCGGCATTTCAGCGCTTTTGTGGGCGCGAAAACTTGGTCTGCGGTCCTTGCTGATCGAGAGGGAAGCCGAACTCGGTGGCCAGTTGCATTCGATCTTCAACCCGATCACGGACTATCCGGGGCGGGAGACACGAGGCGGCGGCGAGATGCTGCGCCATTTCAAGAAAAGTCTTGGTGACGCCGGGCGCTCCATCATATTCGGGAGCTCAGTCGAGAAGATCGATGTCCAAAGACGCGAACTCTGTCTGGCTTCGGGTCGTTTGATACAGGCAAAAGCGATAATCCTAGCAATGGGCGTCCGCCGCCGCCGGCTGAACATTCCCGGCGAGAGCGAATTCGCGGGCAAGGGCATTCTGACTTCAGGAGCCAAAGAACAGCTTTCCTTGAAAGGGAAGCGGGTAGCGATAGTTGGTGGAGGCGACGCGGCGTTTGAAAACGCGCTCATCCTTTCGAAGGCCGCAAAGCGCGTTTATCTCATTCATCGCCGCGCGGAATTTAGGGCTCGGCCTGAATTTGTGTCACGCGTTCAAAACAACAAACGCATCGAGATAGTAAATGACTCTCTGGTTACGTCTATTGCCGGGGATGACCGGCTTCGGTCTATCTGCGTAAAGGAGAAAACCAGCCCCGCGATCCGCGATCTTGAGGTCGATGCCCTGCTGATCCGCATCGGCGTTCAGCCAAATTCCGAACTCGCTCGCGGCAAGGTCACACTCGACGCGGCGGGCTACATCATCGTAGATTCGCGATGCCAAACCAGCCAGCCAAACCTTTTTGCCGTCGGCGACATCGCAAATCCTCTCTCGCCAACCCTCGCAACCTCAGCGGGAACCGGCGCCTCAGCAGCTCAGTCCGCAGTGAAATTGTTCTCGCGTTAAGAGCGCAAATCAGCGTCATTGAAGCGAGCTAGCCATCGCGCCCTTTTACGAATGAGGGCCGTCGAACCACTATCGAAAAATGGAAAAAATTCCGAAAAAATCATCTCACCAATTCGCCAGAAGTTTCTAACAATGTTGAATTTCGCAGATTCCGCTGATTTTCTGCGAGTCGTCGATTCTGGAACGGAAAATGCGTTAGGTCATTACAACTCAATTCGATTCGGCCATTTTTAACAAGCAAATACTTAAGAGGAGGAGCTATGAACTCTAGCGTTGTAAGCAGACAAGTCCTTGCAGCGGCGGCAGCTTTTCTTTTGTCGCTATGTCTGTACGGGATTGCGAGCGCTCAATCAGGCACAACCGGAGTACGAGGCACGGTGACAGACGTCAACGGGGCCGCCGTTCCTGGTGCAACTGTTACGATAACGGATCCTGCTACCGGATTTACTCGGTCTGTCACGACATCCGATGACGGCAAGTTTAATTTTCCGGGCATCCAGCCCGCGACCTATCGGCTCGAGGTCACAGCCGCCAATTTTAAAAAGCTGGTCAACTCGACTGTGAAGGCGCTGGTAGACACGCCGCTTGAACTCGCCCTTGCACTTCAGCCCGGCGACGTTTCAGCTGTGGTCGATGTAACGAGCGATAGTATTGAGTCGATCATTAACACACAAGACGCGAGCCTAGGGAATAATTTTGAACCGCGCCAGATTACCCAGCTACCTACGGACCTGCGCCGCGTCGCTGACCTGCTGACGCTGCAGCCTGCAGTTACCCGCGAAGGGTATGTTGCAGGCAGTCGGAGCGACCAGGCCAATGTGTTGCTCGACGGAATTGATATTAACGATCAGCAGACCGGGGGCCGCGATCTGCAATTTCAGACGACTCAGGACACGGTCCTTCGTTCAACCGCCGAGTCGGTCGAAGAATTCCGTATCACGACAACAAACGGGAATGCCGACGTTGGCCGCTCCTCTGGTGCTCAGATCTCTCTTGTGACGAAGAGCGGAACCAACAAATTTCATGGAGCTGCGTATTACTTCTATCGTCCAACGGCCTTTTCGGCCAACGATTTCTTCAATAACGCTGCCGGCGAATTCGGTCCTGACGACCAGGATGTAATCGACGGAGTGGCGAAGGTGGGAGATCAGAAGGTTAATCGACCGAGCCTTGCGAGACACGTGTACGGCGGAGCGATCGGCGGACCGATCCTAAAAGACAAGCTCTTTTTCTTTTACGCCTATGAAGGTCAAAATGAAAAGCTAGGCGTTTCCACCTGTTCCGTTGTGCCGCTCGCAAGTTTGGGACAGGGCACGATGAAATTTCAAGGCTGGCTTCCCGGGGAGGATCCAGAGGCGATACCGGCTCATTTGATCACGATCAATACTTCGCAGTTCAATCAAATCTTCAGCATTGCCCGCCAGAACCCCGCGGCTGTCGCGGTCCTTGCGGGCGCAGCATCCAAATATGCTTCTAACACCCCGAATTGCGCAGGATCGCCTGCGTCCGGCTTCATCAATGGAGGCGGTGATGGCGTGAATGTCGGAGGATTTCGATTTAACTCACCGACGACCATTAAAGAAACGACGCACATTGCAAGGTTTGATTGGAACATGAACAGCCATCAAAGGCTTTTTGTTCGGCTGAATAAACAGAACGACACCGCATCAGGCGCCGGCGCGTTTCCGGATACACCCCAAACAAACGCCTGGATACACCCTGAGGGATTTGTTGTCGGCCACGATTGGACTATCGGAGCCAATAAGGTAAACAACTTCCGCTACGGTATTACGCGACAATCGTTCAGTACACAGGGTGACTCAAGTGAGAATAGTATTAGCTTCCGGTTTGTATACTCCCCTTCGCTATTTCTTCGAACCTTGAGTCGAGTAACTCCGACTAACAATTTTAGTGATGATTTTATCTGGACAATGGGAAACCACACGCTGAAGTTTGGCGGGAACGTCAGAACTGTCAGAAACCAGCGTCTGGACTTTGCAAATGCCTTCGATAGCGCCATCACTAACCCATCTTTCTACGACAGCTCGGGCCGAGTGATCGACGACGCCTTTACCAACGCAGGATACACAATTGCGGGAGGCCAGTCGTCGCTCGTTCAGAATGCAGCGACTGCACTGCTCGGTCGTTTTTCGCAATATAGCGGCAACTTTACGTTTGACATAAATGGACAAGTTGTTGCAGCGGGCACTCCAACCACTCGCGTATTTGCGACAGAGGAGTATGAAACGTACATCCAGGATCAGTGGAAGCCCTTTCATAACTTGACGTTGACATACGGTGTCCGATATAGCCTTGACCGTCCGGTATATGAGAAGAACGGGTTCGAGGTCGTTCCCACCGAGCCGCTCGGTGATTTCTTTGATCGGCGGGTAGCGTCCGCGAACCGCGGCGTTCCCTTGAATGACCTGATCACGTTTGAGAAAGGTGGCCCGGCAAACAATGGGCCTGGTTTTTATAAGATGGACTGGAAGAACTGGCAGCCATCCGTCGCTGCGGCATGGACGCCAAATTTCAAAAACGGCTGGTTAAAGACCGTCTTCGGCGGTAATGATGAATCCGTGATCCGCGGCGGCTTTCGAAAGCTTTCTGATCATTTCGGCGAGCAGTTAGCGGTGGCGTTCGATGGTCTGTCGACGATCGGTTTTACATCGTCGACAACGATCGCGGCGAACACTTACAACGTCACCGATCGCCTCGCTCCGCTTTTTACCGGTTTTAATCAGGATATTCGTGTACTTCCCGGTATCCCCGCACCGACGCAACGTTTCGCGACGGATGTAACTCCGGGCTGTTTGGCAGGAACCGAGATCTGTCCACAGCGGATCGAAAGTTCGCTGGACGCAACGATCCAAACGCCAACACATTACGTCTGGAACGTCTCTTGGGGCCGGCGTTTACCGAAGGGCATGTATGTCGAAGCCTCGTATGTCGGTAGACTCGCGCGACACTTGCTGGCCTCGCGAGACGTCAATGCCTTGAACGATCTCGTAGACCCGGCCACAGGAGTCGACTGGTATACCGCGGCTCGACAAATTGCTTCATTGCGGGGGGCGAATACGCCTTTTGATTCGGCATCGGTGAATATCCCGTATTTCAACCATATTTTTGGTCCAGGGATGGGGGACAAAGTTCGTCAGTTTGTAAACGACCAATTCGGGTTTGACGATCCCACATTTAGCTCTCTTAATCCGTCTCAGGTCATGCTTTACCTTTCGGGACATGATGGTTACGACATTCAGGATTGGACTTTTATTCAGTCGATCATCAATAATGCGGGAACCACACCTAACCTATTCTTCCACCCACAGTACGCTGCCTTCTCGGCCTTCAGTTCTGTTGCTCATTCCAACTATAATGGCGCGATCTTTTCGTTAAGGCAGCGTCTTGGAACGTCGGTTACATGGGACTTTAACTACACGTTTTCGAAATCGCTCGACAACGCGTCGGGGTTGCAAACGGGTGGTTCCTACGGTTCGCAGTTCATCCTGAATGCCTTGCGGCCGGAGGACAATTATGCGCTTTCGGACTTTGACGCGCGTCATGTGATCAATGCTAATTTCATCGTTGAACTGCCTATCGGCAAAGGCCGCCAGTTTTTCAGCGACATGAACAAATATGCAAACACTGTTCTGGGCGGATGGCAGGTCAGCGGAATTTTTAGGTGGAATTCAGGGTTGCCACTCTCAGCGCCGTCAGACGCGGCACAGTGGGCAACAAACTGGAACGTTCAGTCAATCGGAACGCTCATCAGGCCCGTCAATTTTCATATTGACCGTGGTACGCAGAGTGTCTTTCCGGATCCGCAGGCCGCGCTTAACGCTTTTCGCAATGCTTTACCGGGTGAAACCGGACAACGAAATGTCTTTCGTGGACCAGGATACTCGACGCTCGATATGGGACTCTCGAAAGAATTTTCGATGCCCTGGAAAGAGGGCCACAAGCTAGCATTCAGATGGGAAGTGTTCAATATCTTAAACAAACAGTATTTCAACCCTGACAATTTCACTCGCGAATCGTATGGCTTGCCCGAAGACTCTGATCTTCCTGACACGGTCGTAGCACCGAGTTTTGGTCAGATCTTCTCCAGCATCCAGGGCAATCCGCGAAGGATGCAGTTTGGGTTGCGCTATTCTTTTTAGACCATCAGCACTTGATGACTTGGGCCGGGGCCAAATGGCCCGGGCCCTTTTTATTTTACTTAGCGAGCGGCGAAGCCGTCGTTGCCGGTGATCTGGGCGAGGTGGCGGGTGTCATTGAGGGCGAGGACGCGGATGTTGCGCGGGCCGCGGACATCAAAGCGATTTATGCCGCAGTTGGAGGTAATTATCCAGGGCGTTTGTTTTGTGTTCCGATGGATGGCTCCGAGCAGATGGAGTGTCATGAAGCACAGCGCACCGGTATGCGTGAATATCGCGATGCGCTCACCGCGATGCTGTCTAAGAATATCGCGAAGCTCGGCCGTGATGCGGTTCAGCAGATGGCGGTAACTTTCGCCATCAGTGATGACATGATGGATGTTGCGGTTGACAAGCGCGTAGTAGTCGTCGGGGTGCGCCGCTTTTGACTCATCAAAGGTCAGTCCCTCAAGCACGCCGACGTTGCGTTCACGAAGAGCGGTGCTTGTAACGATCTCAATACCGAGCATCCTGGCAAGCGGCTCGGCCGTCTGTACCGCACGCAGAAGATCGCTCGAATAGATCGCGTTAATATTCTCTTTAGCAAGAGCGACGGCCGCAAGTCGGGCCTGTTCGCATCCGAGGTCTGAGAGCGGAGTTGCGCTATGCCCGCCAAAGCGCCCTTCGGCGTTCCCGGCGGATTGGCCATGTCTTATAAGAAAGAGTTTAGTTACGGGCACGAATTCAGTTTTAAGCTTTGAGTTCCAACTTTGGTTGGCTTCAGATCAAATAAAATCCCAAATAAAGTTGGAACTCAAAACTCAGGCAGCCACCGCTTCTGCATTTAATTTCTCGGTTTGGTAGTGCGTTCTCAGAGCGTCGATAAATTCATCAAGCTGGCCTTCCATTACTAAGTTGAGTTGATGTA
>Ga0207707_10001710_pt1 | contig 20187 bp, 14 predicted proteins | sample KBSC83BmetaG_FD_184336 | JGI IMG/M metagenome (GOLD analysis project Ga0207707, IMG submission 184336) | Corn rhizosphere microbial communities from Kellogg Biological Station, Michigan, USA - KBS C8-3B metaG (SPAdes) (version 2) | ecosystem: Host-associated > Plants > Roots > Rhizosphere ...
CACTCAAGCTGGTCGAACAATTGCTGGCGATGCCGGCGGGCGAAGTCATGAGCGTTACGCGGCTGAAGCTCGATCCGGTTTGGGACCCTTTGCGCGGCGATCCGCGCTTCCAGGCGCTGCTGAAGAAATATGCAGCCGCGCAGCCGGTCACCGGAGCAAGTGGGGGTTCGCCGTGACTGAATTCATTGCCCGCCTGAAGCAACGCAAACTGGTGCAATGGGCGCTGGCCTACGTGGCCTTCGCTTTCGCACTGCTGCAGGGCGTCGACATCGTCGCGCAGCGGTTTGTGTGGCCCGATGCGATCGAACGCATCCTGATCCTCGTTCTGTGTATCGGCTTCTTCGTCGCGCTGGTGTTGGCCTGGTATCACGGTGAGCGCGGCGCGCAACGGGTGTCGGGAACAGAGTTATTGATACTTTCATTGCTGCTACTCGTCGGTGGCGGCGTGCTTGGGCGCATCGCGCCAACTGCGAATGCACCGGAACAGCCTGCAGCGAGCGCGGCGGCAGCGGCCAAGGCGATACCAGAGGTCGACAGCAAGTCCATCGCCGTGCTGCCGTTCGAGAACCTCTCCGACGACAAGGCCAACGCCTACTTCGCCGACGGCATGCAGGACGAGATCCTCACCCGGCTCGCCGGCATCGCCGACCTCAAGGTCATCGCGCGCACCTCGACCGAGCGCTACAAGAGCCAGCCGGAAGACCTGCGCAAGGTAGGCGTCGAACTCGGCGTCGCCGCCGTCCTCGAAGGCAGCGTGCAGAAAGCCGCCGACGCGGTGCGCGTCAATGTGAAGCTGATCGACACGCGCAGCGACGCCCAGCTCTGGGCGAACACCTACGACCGCAAGCTCGACAACGTCTTCAGCGTGGAAAGCGAAGTCGCGCAACAGATCGCCGATGTGCTCAAGGCACGCCTGTCGCCGCAGGAGACAACCGCGCTCGCCAGGGCGCCGACGCAGAATGCCGCGGCTTACGACACCTTCCTGAATGCAGAATCGCTCGCGTTCAAGGCCCGGGATTCGCTCGAAGATGCGGACTTCGCGGCCGCCGATGCCGTGTACCGGCAGGCGGTCGCGCTCGATCCCGGCTTCGCACTCGCGCACGCACGCCTCGCCTACAACGCGATCGGGCGCTACTGGTTGATCAATCAAGTGTCGGAATCGGTACTGCCGGCGATCAAGGCGTCCGCCGATCGCGCGCTGGCATTGGCCCCGGACCTGCCCGAAGCGCATCTGGCGCTCGGTTACTTCTATTACTGGGGTCATCGCCAGTACGACGACGCCATTTCCCAGTTTCAGCAAGTCCTGCAGCTTGCGCCAAACAACGTGGAGGCCTTGGCTGCGCTGGCCTACACCTACCGACGCAAGGGCGATTGGACCCGGGCAGGGGACTATCTGAAGAAGGCACTGCAGGTTTCGCCACTGGACGCCAATGCGATCACCGAATACGGAAATGTACAAGCGGTGCTGCGACGCTACCCCGAAGCCGAACAGCAGTTCCATCGGGCGCTCATTCTCGATTCGAACAACAGCTTTGCCAGGCTCGGCCTGATTGACACGCGGTTGTTCGGAGCGGGCGATGCGCGCGGCGCACGGGACGCCAGCAATCCGCCGCCACCCTGGCGGATCTCCATTTTGTCGGTCAGTGGCGGCAGCGCGATCACCCTGATCAACTCACGGGCCTATCCGGACCTCTTCGATCGCCGCTTCGACGCCGCATTGCACGACTGGGATTCGGCACCCACCACGACCGAAGACGAACGATTGGCACAACGTGTCGCGCGCGTGGTGATCCAGGTCATCGCTGGCAGGCGGCAATCCATCGGGCCCGGATGCGCAGCGCTCAAGCCCGTACTCGACACACGTGTCGCCAAGGAACCCGAACCCATCGGGACATTGCAGCAGGCGAGTTGGGTCGATGTTTGCCTCGGCCGCAACGCCGATGCGCTGGCGGCAGCACGCCGCGTGGCCGGGCTGATGCCGATCAGCAAGGATGCGTTGACTGGAACGTTCGTGCTTGCTGCGCTCGCCGAGATCGACGCGCAAGCCGGCGACGCCGACGAAGCGCTCCGCACGATTTCGCAATTGCTCGCGATGCCGGCGGGGCAGGTCATGACGATCCAACGCCTCAAGCTCGATCCGATCTTCGATCCGCTGCGCAAGGACCCGCGCTTCCAGAACCTGCTGGCCCACGCGGTGGAAAAGGTCGGCCCATGAACGACTTCATCCAGCGCCTGCGCGAACGCAAACTGGTGCAGTGGGCGCTGGCCTACATCGCAGCGACGTTCGCGCTGATCCAGGTTCTCGATGTCGTCGCCCAGCGCTTCGGCTGGCCCGAGCAGGTCGAGCGCCTGCTGATCGTGGCGATGGCGGTGGGTTTCTTCGTGATGCTGGTACTCGCGTGGTACCACGGCGAGAAGGGCGCGCAACGCGTGACCCATATCGAACTCGTCGTGCTCACGCTGGTGCTTGCAGCCGGCGGCGTCGCAATCTGGCATTTCGATCGCGAGGCGCCTACGGATGCGGCGTCAGCATCGTCAAGCACGCCGAACGCATCCACGGCGCAGACGTCCGACAAATCCATCGCCGTGCTGCCGTTCGAGAACCTCTCCGACGACAAGGCGAACGCCTACTTCGCCGACGGCATGCAGGACGAGATCCTCACCCGGCTGTCGAAGATCGGCACGTTGCGCGTGATCTCGCGCACCTCGACGCTGCAGTTCGCAAGCCATCCGGAAAACCTCACCGAGATCGCGAAGAAGCTCGGCGTCGCGACCATTCTCGAAGGCAGCGTGCAGAAGTCAGGCAACAAGGTGCGCATCATCGTGCAGTTGATCCGTGCGAATGACGACCGGCACCTGTGGAGCGAGACCTACGACCGCACCCTCGACGACGTGTTCGGCGTGCAGGGCGAAGTGGCCGGCACGATCGCCGACAAGCTCGGCGCGACGCTGAGCGGCGATGCGCGCAAGGAGATCGCACAGGTCGCCACCCGCAACCCGGTCGCGCTCGATGCCTACCTGAAGGGCATGGCGTTGAACCGGCAGGGCTTCACCGACACGCTCGCTTTTGCGGCGATCAAGTCGTACGGCGAAGCCGTGAAGGCCGATCCGGATTTCGCCCAGGCCTGGGCCGCGATCGCGCGCATGGATTCCTTCCTGATTTTCCTGGGTATCGACGGAACGCCGGAACGTCGCGCGTCGGCGCTGCAGGCGCTGCAGTCTGCCGAACGCCTGCAGCCCGATGCGCTCGAAACGTTGGTCGCGCGCGCCATCTACGAATACGGCGTGGTGCGCGACTTCGAGTCGGCACGCAAGTGGTTCGCGCAGGTGCTGGCGCGCTGGCCCAACGACGTCGACGCCGTGACCGCCATGGTCCATGTACTGGAAGAACTCGGGCGCGATAGCGAAGCCGACGCCCTTCTCGAACACGCGCTCCGGGTCGATCCGCTGAACCCTCGCCTGTATAAGAGTCTGGCGATCCTGCAGACCAACGAGCGCCACTTCGATGCCGCGCTCGGCACGCTCGACCGCGCGCTCGCGCTCTCCCCCGACGACGTGGAGATTCGCCAGTTGCAGGGCGATATCTTCCTCGCGCAGGGCGATCTGGAGCGCGCCGCCAAGGCGTTCGGTGCCTTGCCGACGACGATCTCCGACCAGGTCCATCAATACGTGGCGCTCGCGCGCATGCAGCGCCGCTATCCGCCCGCGATCGCATGGCTGCAGGGCCTGCTCGCGCGGCCCGGCGCCGACGCGACGCCGCCCGATGTGATCCTGGTCCGGCTCGAACTCGCCGAACTGCAATGGCTCAACGGCGATCGCGCGGCAGCCGCGGACAACTACCGGCAGGCGCTGGCAGCGGTCAAGCCGTTGGTCGAACGCCAGCCCGACAATCCGTGGCTGCTCAGCGAACTGGCGATGGCGCATGCCGGCCTGGGCGACGAGAAAGCCGCGATGGTCCCCTTGGACAGGTTGCTGGCGACCCAGCCCGAATCGAAGAGCGCGCAACAGGGACGGGCGTACCTGGAGCAGCGCGCCATCGTTCTCGCCAGCATCGGCCACAAGGACGAGGCCATCGCCCGTCTGCGCTACCTGCTGGGCGTGCCCTATGGCGGCATGTTCGCGCCGGTCACCCCGGCCAGCCTGCGGCTGGATCCGGATTTCGATGCGCTGCGCGGCGATCCGGCATTCCAGAAGCTGCTGCAGGATCCGCCGGCTGCGAAGCCCGCGCCATGAACGACTTCATCCAGCGCCTGCGCGAACGCAAACTGGTGCAGTGGGCGCTGGCCTATGCCGCTGCCGCGTTCGCGCTGCTGCAAGGTTTCGACATCGTCGGCCAGCAATTCGACTGGTCCGAGGGCGTGCGGCGCGGCATCACGATCGCGTTGGGCGTCGGGTTCGTCGTCACGCTGGTGCTTGCGTGGTATCACGGCGAGAAGGGCGCGCAGCGCGTGACTACGCGCGAACTGCTGGCACTCGCATTGGTGCTCGTTCTTGGCGGCGGCGTGATGTGGCATTTCGAACGCGCCGCGCCGGCGGATGTCGCGTCTCCTTCGTCCAACTCGCACGACGCATCCGCAGCCGACAAATCCATCGCGGTCCTTCCGTTCGAGAACCTGTCCGACGACAAGGACAACGCCTACTTCGCCGACGGCATGCAGGACGAGATTCTCACCCGCTTGTCGAAGATCGGAACGTTGCGCGTGATCTCGCGCACCTCGACGCTGCAGTTCGCAAGCCATCCGGAAAATCTGCCGGAAATTGCGAAAAAACTGGGCGTCGCGACGATCCTCGAAGGCAGCGTGCAGAAGTCCGGCAACAAGGTGCGCATCATCGTGCAGTTGATCCGTGCGAATGACGACCGGCACCTGTGGGGCGAGACCTACGACCGCACCCTCGACGACGTGTTCGGCGTGCAGGGCGAAGTGGCCGGCACGATCGCCGACAAGCTCGGCGCGACGCTGACCGGCGGTGCGCGCAAGGAGATCGCACAGGTCGCCACCCGCAACCCGGTCGCGCTCGATGCCTACCTGCGTGGCCTGTCGCTGCTCCACAAGGGATTCATGGTCACGCAACTGAAGGCTTCGACGCAGGCCTTCGAGGATGCGGTCAAGGCCGACCCGGACTTTGCCGCAGCCTGGGCCCAGCTCGCAGGGGGTTATTCGCAAATGATCTTCTTCGGCATCGACACGTCGCCCGAACGCCGCGCCGCCGCGTTGCACGCGCTGGAAACCGCCGAGCGCCTGCAACCCGACACGCTGGAAACCCAAGCCGCGCGCGCGCGCTACATCTACCGCGTGCAGACCGATTACGACGAGGCGCGCAAGCGCTTCGAGGCCTTGCACGCACGCTGGCCCAACGACGTCGATGCCATGCTCACATTGAGTTATATCCTCGAACGGCAGGGCCAAGAGGCCGAAGCCGATGCGCTGATTGCACAGGCGCTGCGGCTCGATCCGCTGAACGCGAAATTGCACAAGCTCGCCGATAAAGTCGCGTTAGACGAGCGCCGGTTCGACGAAACGATCGCGCAAGCGCATGCCGCGCTCGCGCTTGCACCGGACGACAGCGAAGCACGGCGTGATGAGGCGGCCGCCCGGCTCGCACGTGGCGATCTCACACGCGCAGCGCAGTTGCTCGACCATCCGCCGACCCTGCTCTCCGTCGAAAGCGAACAGGGACAGTATTTCGAACTGGAGCGCCTGCAGCGCAGCCATGCGACGTCGATCGCACGGCTCGAGCGCATGTTGCAGACGCCAGACCCGAAGGCCGAGCCGCTGGACACGATCAATGCGCGCACCGAACTCGCCGACATGCAGCGGCTCGCCGGCGATCGCCGCGCAGAGGGCAACTACCGCATGGCTCGCGCTGCCCTGCTGGACCTGCAGAAGACGCAGGGCGAGAACCCGAACCTGCTCCTGACGCTTTCGGTGATCGAAGCGGGACTCGGCCACGAGCCGACGGCGTTCGCCGGGGTCGATGCGTTCCTGCGCAAGATTCCCGAATCCAAGGACGTGCTCTTCGCGCGCATCGGCCTCGATCTGCGCGCACGGCTGCTCGCGCGATTTGGCCACAAGGACGAGGCCATCGCCGGCTTGCGTTACCTGCTCGGCGTTTCCTACCTGGGCTCCGTGTATCCGATCACGCCCGCAAGCCTGCGCCTCGATCCGGATTTCGATTCGCTGCGCGGCGATCCGGCATTCCAGAAGCTGCTGCAGGATCCGCCGGCTGCGAAGCCCGCGCCATGAACGACTTCATCCAGCGCCTGCGCGAACGCAAGCTGGTGCAGTGGGCGCTGGCCTATAACGCCGCCGCTTGGGCGCTGTTGCAGGCGCTCGGGCTCGCGGCGGACAGCTACGACTGGCCGCACGGCGTCATGCGCGTTGCGTTCGCGGTCATCGCCCTGGGTTTCGTGGTCGCATTGGTGCTGGCGTGGTACCACGGCGAACGCGGCGCGCAGCGCGTCAGCAGCACCGAAATCGTGATCCTCGCGTTGCTTTTGGCGATCGGCGGCGGGCTGTTGTGGCGGTTCGAACGGATGACTCCCGCAACGGGCAGTCCGGATGCAGCGCAGCGGAATCCGGGAACGATCGCCCCGGATTCCGCCGCTGCGCGGCTGCATCCGGGCTACGCATCTTCATCCGCACCACGCATCGCGTCGGCATCTGCGAATGCGCAAGCCATTGCCGCCATCCCGGCCAAATCCATCGCGGTGTTGCCGTTTGTCAACATGAGCGGCGATCCGAAGAATAACTATTTCAGCGATGGCATCACCGAGGAAATCCTGGACGCGCTCGCGCAGATTCCGAACCTGAAAGTCGCCGCGCGCACGTCGGCATTTGCCTTCAAGGGCAAGGCGGAGGATCTGCGCAAGGTCGGCGAGGTGCTGGATGTCGCGACGGTGCTGGAAGGCAGCGTGCAGAAATCCGGCGACGAGGTGCGCATCACCGCGCAATTGATAGACACGCGCACCGGTTATCACCTGTGGTCGGAGAAATACGATCGCAAGCTCACCAGTATTTTTGCGGTCGAGGACGAAATTTCCAAGGCGATCGCCGACAAGCTCAAAGTACAACTGGCCGGCGGCAGTGGATCAACGCTGGTTGCGCAGAAGACCGTTGATCCGCGTGCGCACGATTTCTATCTGCGCGGCTTGACGCTGCTGGCGGCACGGTCGGTGGGCGAAGCGGTGGGCGCATTCCGGCAGGCCGTGGCGATCGATCCGGATTACGCGCAAGCCTGGGCCGCGCTGGCCGAAGCGCAGGCGCTGCTGCCTGCGTACGGGCCCACCGCGATGCAAGCCGCCAATGCGGATTCGCTGGAATCCTCGCGACGCGCGCTCACGGCGAATCCGAATGTCGCGTTGGCGGATGTCGCGCAGGGCATGGTGTACATGGATCAGATGCGCTGGGCAGATGCCGACGGCGCATTCCGGCGCGCGCTCGCGCTGGCACCCGGTGACGCGGAAGCCCTGAACCAGTACGGACAGTTCCTGGAAGGAGTCGGCCAACTCGAGCCCGCGCTGGTGCAGTTCGATCGCGCATTGCAGCGCGATCCCCTGTCCGGGGTCAATGGCGCGATCCGCGTGCAGCTGAGATTGATCCTGCATCGCGACGATGCCGCCACCGCTGCCGCGCAGATCAAGGCCATCCTGGATGCGCACCCCGAGAGCCTGTACGTGCATCGTTCCGCGACGTTGATCTATCTCAATTTGCATCGCTATCCGGAAGCGGAAGCGCAGGCTCGCGCGGCAGCCGTGCTGAACGGTACCGATCCGGAAGTCACGGTGCAGGTGATTCGTGGCATCGCCGATCCGGCCCTGCGCGCCCAGGCGGTGCACAGCCTGGAAACATCGGCGGGCAATTCGGGCCTGCAGCGCGATGCGATTCTGCATGCATTCTTCCTTGTCCAGCTTGGTGAACGCGATCGCGCTCTGGCTGCCCTCGAAGATTACGCAACCCACGGCAACGGTGCGATCCAGCAATTGCTGTGGTTTCCGGCGTTCGACCCGATCCGCAACGACCCGCGTTTCAAGGCGGTGCTGGAAAAGATCGGCTTACCGTACACACCCAGGAACCTCGATTCGCCATGAGCGCGCGACCTTCGCTCCTCTCCGAACTGCAACGCCGCAACGTGCTGCGTGCCGCGGTGCTGTATGCGGGCGCGGTATGGGCGCTGGCGCAGGGATTGGCGCAGTTGCTGCCGTTGTTCGGTGATTACGAGTGGATCGCGCGCTGGTTCGTGATTGCGGGCGTCGTCGGCTTTCCGTTCTGGATCGCGTTCGCGTGGTTCTACGAATTCACCCCGCAAGGCTTGAAGCGCGAGAGCGACATCGCGCCCGGCGACTCGATCGCGCATTCGACAGGCCGCAAGCTGGACAAATGGATCATCGCGGTATTGACGGTCGCGGTGGTGCTGCTGCTGACCAACACGTTCGTCTGGCATAAAGGTTCCGGCCTCGATGGTTCAAGCGTTGCGAATGACATTCCCGCCAAATCCATCGCGGTGTTGCCGTTCGATGATCTCAGTCCCGCGCACGATCACGGCTATTTCTCCGCTGGCATGGCGGAGGAACTGCTGAACGCGCTCGCCAAGATTCAGGGCTTGAAAGTCGCCGGACGGGCCTCGTCGTTTTATTACGGCAACCGCAACGCGGACCTGCGCACCATTGGCAAATCGCTGGATGTCGCCAACGTGCTGGAAGGTTCGGTGCGCACGCAGGATCAGGCGGTGCGCATCAGCGTGCAATTGATCCGCACCAGCGACGGATTCGAAGTCTGGTCGCAAAGCTACGACGGCGACCTGAGCAACATCTTCGACGTGCAGGAACGCATCGCCCGCGCGATCACCGATCACCTGAAAATCGTCCTGACGGGCAGCGAGCAGGCAAGGCTGGTTCCGGTGGCAACCACCAGCGCGGAAGCGTATGCGGATTTCGTTACTGCGCAGACGCTGGTCAATAAGCGTGTGGGCGACAGCCTGCCGCGCGCGATCGCCTTGTTGCAGAAGGCGACCGCGCTCGACCCCCGATTCTCGCGCGCCTGGGCCAAGCTCGCCGTCGCCTACGCGGTGCTGCCGCAGTACAGCCATGCCGACTGGAAGGCGAGCTGGAAAACTTCGGACGATGCCGCGCATCGCGCGCTTGCGCTCGATCCGGGTGACGCGGAAGCCTACGCGGCGCTCAGCTACAACCAGTTCTCGCAGCGTCTTTACGTTGCAATGGTGGAACCGATGCAGCGGGCGCTGGGACTGGCGCCGGACAATTCCGCGGTGAACTACTGGGCTGCCAATGAACTGGCGGCGATGGGGCGCACCCGCGCGGCCGAAGCTCGGATTGACGCGGCGCTGGTCAACGATCCTGCCAATGTCCTGCTGCTGTTTTACAAGAGCATGTTGCGCTGGCGTGAAGGCGACCAGGCCGGTGCGCTGGCGTACGTCCGTCGCGGCGGTGCCCTGGATTCGCCCTTTGGCGCTCTGATGCTGGAATTCTATGATGCCGCACATGGCGACATGGCGGGGTCCGCCGTCCAGTTCGCCAACTCGACGAGCAAGATGGGTACGAAAATTTCGCTTGCGGACTTGCAGACGATCTATCGCGGCACTTACGGCGGTGCCGCACAGCGTCAAGCCGCGCTGAAAATCCTCGATGCCCATCTGGACGACGAGTGGGCGCCGACGATGCTGCTGCAACTGGGCGAGCCGGCACGTTCGTTCGACCTCTACGAGCGTGGCCACAGCGGTCTGTCCGACGCCTATCTCAACTGGCTGTGGCAACCGGAGCCCTGGTCGCGCAAGGCGCGCCAGGATCCCGCGTTCCAGGGCTTCGCACAACGGATAGGCATGGTCGCGTACTGGACCCACAACGGCTGGCCGGACCTGTGCAAACCTGCACCCGAAAGAGGCGCCGGTGGCTTCACCTGCCAATGAACGCGCGAACATCACTCTTCTCCGAACTCAAGCGCCGCAACGTGCTGCGTGCGTGTGTGCTGTACGCCGGCGCGGTGTGGGCGCTGGCGCAGGGCATCGCGCAATTGGGGCCGTTCTTCGCCGCGCCGGAATGGACAGTGCGCTGGTTTGTCATCGCCGGCGCGGTCGGGTTCCCGTTCTGGATCGCGTTCGCGTGGTTCTACGAATTCACGCCGAAAGGCCTGAAGCGCGAGAGCGAGATCGCGGCGGATGCTTCCATCGTTCGAAGCACCGGGCGTGCCATGGACAAGTGGATAATCGCCGTCCTGGTGATCGCGGTGGTGTTGCTGCTGACCAACACTTTCGTGTGGCGCAAGGGCGAAGGACTGGATGGTGGTTCGGTTTCGGAGGCGCCCGCGAAATCCATCGCCGTGTTGCCGCTGTTGAACGAAAGCGGCGATAAATCCCAGGATTATTTTTCCGACGGCCTGTCGGAAGAACTGATCTCCGCGCTGGGCCAGGTGCGCTCGCTGAAGGTGATCGGCCGCAACTCGTCATTCCAGTTTCGCGGGCGCGCGCAGGACGACACCGCCGGCATCGGCGCCAAGCTCGGCGTGGCCACGCTGCTGGAAGGCACGGTGCGCAAGCAAGGCGACCAAGTGCGCATCGTTGCGTCGCTGATCAAGGCGTCCGACGGCAGCCAGTTGTGGTCGCAGACCTACGACCGGCAGTTGAAAGACGTATTCGCGGTGCAGTCCGATATTGCCTCTTCGGTGGCGAATGCATTGAAAGCCCGCGTGTTCGGCGGCGCCGTCGAAGCGACCGACAAGCCGCCCGGCGGCAATCTCGCCGCTTACGATGCGATGCTGCAAGGCCGCTACTACGCCGATCGCCGCACGCGCGCCGATTATCCGAAAGCGGTGGCGTATTACCAGAAGGCGATCGCGCTCGATCCGGATTACGCGCTGGCTTATGCGCGGCTGGCGATCGCGCAGCAGTGGTTCAACGATTGGGTGGCAAACACCGTGGAGCGCAAACTCGCAGGCGCCCAGGCGCGCGCGAATGCGCGCAAGGCGGTGGCTCTCGCGCCGCAATCGGCGATTGCTCTGGGCGCGCTCGGCATCAATCAGGCCTGGACCGACTTTGACTACGCCTCCGCCGAGACGACGCTGAAAAAAGCCGTGATGTTCGATCCTTCCAATGCGGAAGCGCTGTACCAGTTGGCGGATGTCACCTGCTCGCTGGCGCGATGCGAGGAAGGCATCGCGATGATGCGCAAGGCCCTGGCGCTGGAGCCGCTGAATGGCTCTTTCCACTTCTATACCGGGACGTTCCTGCTCGCCGTGGGGCGTTTCGATGAAGCCGAAGCGGAACTCAAACGCGCCATTGAGCTGCAACCGGGCGCGGAAGGCTACGGTTCCGAACTCGCCTTGGCGTTGATGGAGCGCGGTCAATTCGATTCTGCGCTTGCGGCTGCCGATGCCGACCCGCACGAGGCCGATCGTCGTGCGGCAACAGCGATGATCTCGTGGATGCGCGGCGACAAGGTGCGCGCGCAAGCGCAACTCGACGAGATGGTTCGTATGGGCGGACAGATCGCGCCGGGCATCATTGCCCAAACCTATGCATTCGAGGGCAATGCCGATCAGGCGTTCGCGTGGCTCGATCGCGCAGTGCAGACGGACGATCCCAGCGCGGCATCCATCTACGAAACCCCACCCCAGGTCATCGCGACGTTGAGCAAGGACCGGCGTTTCGCCGCGTTCTGCAGGAAGCTGGGAATACCCACACCGGATGAAGTCGCTGCGCGGCGCAAAGACGCGGCAACAGCGGCACAATAAGCCATGTTCGACACCACACCCACGCTCGACTGTGCCGGTCGCCCGCTGAAACTGGACCGCCCGCGTCTGCGGCATCCTCAACCTCACCGGCGACTCGTTTTCCGGTGATGGCCTGCGCGACGACGTGAAGGCGGCGGTCGGGCGCGGGCTGGAGATGGTCGAAGAGGGCGCGGATTTGCTGGACGTCGGCGCCGAATCCACGCGACCCGGCGCGCAGCCTGTTTCGGCCGAGGATGAAATCGCGCGGGTGGTGCCGGTGATCGAGGCGCTGGCGGCGCGCGTGGCGGTGCCGATTTCCATCGACACCTCCAAACCTGAAGTGATGCGTGCCGCGGTGGCGGCCGGCGCGGGGTTCCTCAACGATGTGCGTGCGCTTCGCCGCGAAGGCGCTGCTGCATTGTGAAGATTACGTAAAAGCAGGCTTTCGAGCCGAGGACCAAGTTGCGACGTAAAGTATCGCGAAGTTGTAAGTAACTGTTATATAAAGAGAGGTATAGCTATCTCGGCGACTGCCTACGCGGGAGTGAACACCATAGTTTGTACATGCTCCTGAACACCATAGTGTGCGCAAGGTGTACAAACTATGGGATTTTGTCCACAAGCCAGAGCCTGTCCTGCCGTTCGATCGACACGGGGTTTGCACGCTTCCGGCGCATTGTCCATCATGGTGCAATGAACACCGACGCATGGCGCGCATGGGCGGAGCAGTTGGCGACCGGACTGGCGTGGGTCGGTGCCGATCTGCGCGTGCAATGGATCAACGTGGCTCTGGCCGAACTGCTGGGGGTGGGTACCCGCGGCGTGGTCGGGCAATCGTTGGCGCTGTTGCTGCGCGAGCCGGTGGGAATGGATGCCGCCCGGCGGGCGCTGGCCGGGCGGCGCACCATGCAGTTGCGCAGCGTGCCGCTGGGTGTGGCCGATGGCAGCGAGGTTGACGTCGACCTCACGCTGCAGCCGTTTGGCACCGACTTGCTGCTCGAAGTGCATGCGCTCGCACCGGCATCAGTTGATGCGTCACCTTTGTCCGGCACGTTGCGCGGGTTTGCCCACGAAATCAGGAACCCGCTGGCCGGCATGCGCGGTGCGGCGCAACTGCTGCAACGCCGGGTTGAAGATGGGGAACTGCGCGCGCTGGCGGGCGTGGTCATCGACGAGGCGGATCGCCTTACCGCGCTGGCCGATCGCCTGTTGCATCACGACGGTCCGGCGCAGCTCGACACGGTGAATATCCATCAGCTGCTGGAGCGTGTGGTCGATTTGCTGCGCACCACGCCGTCGCCACCCGTCATGCATTTTGATTACGACCCGAGCACGCCCGAGGTCTGGGCCGACGCCGATCGCCTGCAGCAGGTGTTGCTCAATCTTGCCCGCAACGCGGTGCAGGCGGGCGCACACACCTTGACCTTGCGCACGCGCGTGGAGCACGCCGTGCGGTTGGGGGAACACGTACTGCGCAGTGCGTTGCGCGTGGACGTGCTGGACGACGGCCCGGGTGTGCCGGAAGCCGTGCGCGATACGTTATTTCAGCCGCTGGTTTCCGGTCATGCCGACGGCGTGGGCCTGGGCCTGGCCTTGTCGCGCGAGCTGGCGCGCGAGCACGGTGGCGATCTGCGTTGCACAAGTCGCCCCGGCGCCACCATGTTTTCGTTGTACCTGCCGCTGGATGCCGCCCATGCGTAGTATCGGTGCGCGCGCAACCCGACACGCGATCCCGGCTGACCATGGGGCGGGCACTGCCCGCCGCTTTGCCAGGGTTTGCCGCCGTATCGCCGAATCAACGGCCGGCGGGCGGTGGCCACCCTGCGACAGTCTGAGCTGGCGGAGGACATTTTCGTGACCGACACTGTCTGGTTGGTGGACGACGATCGCGGCGTGCGTTTCGTCCTGGCCTCGGCGTTGCGCGAGGCCGGACTGGTGGTGCGCGAGTTCGCCGACGTCGCCCAGGTGCACGCGGCGCTGCTGGATGCACGACCGACACTGCTGGTCACCGATGTACGTTTGCCCGGTGCAGACGGTCTGGACTTGCTCAATGACTGGCAGGCGCGCGCGCTCGGCCCGGTGGTCGTGATGAGCGCATACACCGACGTGGCCACCACCGCTGCCGCCTATCGGGCAGGCGCGGTGGATTATCTGGCCAAACCGTTCGATCTCGACCACGCGTTGGCCGCCGTGCAGCGGGCGCTGGTTAGCACCGCTGCCGCCTCGGCACCGCCCGCGGTGGCGGCCGCGCGCAATCCGGCGCTGCTCGGCGAAAGCGCACCGATGCGCGAAGTGTTTCGCCTGATCGGTCGCGTCGCCGCGAGCGATTTGAATGTCTTGATCACCGGCGAAACCGGCACCGGCAAGGAACTGGTGGCGCGTGCGCTGCATGAGGAAAGTGCGCGCCGTCACGCGCCGTTCGTGGCCTTGAACACCGCCGCGATTCCGGCCGAGTTATTGGAAAGCGAGTTGTTCGGCCACGAAGCCGGCGCATTTACTGGCGCCGTGCGTCGCCATGCCGGGCGCTTCGAGCAGGCCGAAGGCGGCACCTTGTTCCTGGATGAAATCGGCGACATGCCACAGGCGTTGCAGACGCGCCTGCTGCGCGTGCTTTCCGGCGGCGAGTTTTATCGCGTCGGTGGCCGCGAGTTGCTCCACGGTCACGTGCGCGTGCTGGCGGCGACGCATCAGGATCTGAGCGCACGCGTCGCCAGCGGCGTGTTTCGTGCCGATCTGTTGCATCGCCTTGACGTCGTGCGGATCGCGTTGCCGGCCTTGCGCACGCGGCGCAGTGATATCCCGTTGCTGGCACGGCACTTTCTTGCCAGCGCAGTGCAGACCTTGAAGCTGCCAGCCAAGCATTTCTCGCGCGCGGCGTTGAAGTTGATCACGCAGCGCGACTTCCCCGGCAATGTGCGCGAGCTGGAAAATCTGTGCCGGCGCCTTGCCGTCATTGCACCCGGCAACGAGATCCTGCCGTCCGATCTGGACGCTGGCGGTACGTCGCCCAGCGGCAGCGAGTGGACCGACGCATTGCGCGAATGGGCATTGACCGCATTGACCGATGGTGAAGCCGACATCCATGCGCGCGCCCGCGCAGCACTCGATGAAACGTTGATGCGCGCCGCACTGGAGCGCAGTGGTGGTCATCGGCAGCATGCCGCAAGCGCACTCGGCGTTGGTCGCAACACACTTACGCGCAAACTCGGCGCCTCGCGCACGCGGCGCCATTGAGGCTGGCGGATGGCGCGCGGGAACGTGGCATCAGCGCGCGCGCCCGCGCAACGGTTCGAGCAACGCCGACAGTCCGTTGTGGTCAATCTCCAGCGCCAGTGCCAGCAGTTGGCCGAGCTCACCGGACGGAAAGCCCTTGCGCGCAAACCACGCCAGGTAGGCACCGGGCAGATCGGCAAGCAGCCAGCCCTGGTACTTGCCGGACGGCATGGCCATGGTCACCAGCTTTTGCAGGTCATCCGCCGCCATGATCTCGCTGCCAGTCCAAGTCCATTGTCAGTGGTACTCGACGCGTGCTCGGGTTGGCGGAAATTGCGTATCCAGCTGGTCGAGTTGGGCCATTTCCGCCGGGTCCAGTGTCAACCGCAGCGCCCCAAACAAGTCGTGCAGTTGCTCGACGCTGGTGGCGCTGACGATCGGCGCCGTGACGCCCGGTCGCGCCAGCACCCACGCCAAGGCCACCTGCGCCACCGTGGCGCGGTGCGCCGCGGCCACGCGATCCAGTGCTGCGAGCAGGTGCAGTCCGCGTGCATCCAGATAGCGCCTGACGGTGCTTCCGCGCGCGGTGCTCTTGGCCAGATCGGCGAGGCTGCGGTATTTGCCGCTGAGGAAACCACTGGCCAGTGAATAGTAACTGAGCACGCCAAGATGTTCGCTGCGGGCCAGTGGCTCCAGCGTGCTTTCGTACGCGGCGCGATCGGCGAGGTTGTACAGCGGCTGCAAGGTTTCGTAGCGTGGCAGGTGGTGCTTCCTGGACACGGCCAGCGCGTCGGCCAGGCGTGTCGCGCGAAAGTTGGAGGCGCCGATCACGCGCACCTTGCCTTGCTCGATCAGGCGGGCAAAGCCGCCCAGAGTGTCGGCGAGCAACACGCTGGCATCGTCCTGATGGGCCTGGTACAGATCGATGTGATCAGTGTGCAGGCGGCGCAGCGAGCCTTCCACCGCCTGTTGCAGGTTCGTCGGCGACAAGCCTTGCTGCCGCGACCACTTGCCGACCTTGGTGGCCAGCAATACCTGCGCGCGCTTGCCGCTGCGTTGCAGCCACTTGCCGATGATGGTTTCCGATTCGCCACCGCGATTGCCCGGCACCCACGCCGAGTAACTGTCGGCGGTGTCGATCAGATTGCCACCAGCGGCGACAAACGCGTCGAGCACGGCAAATGAGCGTTGTTCGTCGGCACTCCAGCCGAACACGTTGCCGCCAAGTACCAGGGGTGTGATGGAAAGTGGTGAGTTGCCGAGCGGACGCAGCTGCATGGAGTACCTCGGGCGGAAAGGGACGATCCGTCCGAGGTGGTTGCGCGCGACCCGCGAATCAAGCGCAGGCCGCGGTGTTGCCGCCGCAGCGCTCGGCTGCTGGTGTGGCAGTCGGAGTGGTCGATGAAGGTTTGACCGTGGCGTTGCTGGCGGGTTGTTGCGGTTCGGTGTCATGCCGCCACGCCAAGTCATCCCGCCGGATGAGATAGCCATGCAGATACAACAAATCGGTCCAGAGTGAAGTCATGGGGCACCTTCTGTTGACGGTTTGACTTTCGGTGGATTCAAGATACACAGCTGACACGACGCCAAAAAGCGATATATTCGCAATCCAGACTTGAGGGATATTCAAGGTGGGAAAAGTACCGTTGGGATTGCTGCAGCAGTTTGTGCTGGCCGCCCGGTTGGGCAATTTCTCGCGTGCGGCGGCGCAGGCAAACCTCACCGTCAGCGCGCTCAGTCATCAGATGCGGCAACTGGAGGAGCGGCTGGAGCGCCGCCTGTTCGAGCGCGGATCGCGCGGCGTGACGCTGACCGTCGAGGGCTGCACCTTGCTGGAGGCGGTCGGCGAGCATTTTGACGGCATCGAACACGCGCTTGTTCGCTATCGTGTGCGGCACCACGATGCGCTCACGCTCAGTGCCAGTCCCGGCATCATGTCCAGCTGGCTGGTACCGCGGTTGCCGCGGCTGGTGGCCGCACATCCGGAGCTGGAACTCAATTTGCAGTCGGGCTCGGCGCTGGTGAACTTTGCGCGCGAGCCGGTGGATGCGGGTTTGCGCTATGGTCTGGGCGAGTGGGCTGGTGTACGCAGCGAGCGACTGTTCGGGGAATGGATCGCACCCGTCGCCGCACCGGCGCTGGTGGCACGGATGGGGCATGCCGCCGGGCGCGATTTGTCCGGCTGGCCACTGCTGGGTGACCCGTCGCCCGATGATCGCTGGCATGACTGGTTTGTGCGCTTTGGTGGTACGCCACCCAAGCGTTACGTCGCGCATTTCGACAGCCTCGACGCGCTGCGCCATGCCGCGCTGGAGGGCCTGGGCGTGGCGTTGGGGCGCATGGTGACGTCGAAGTCGCTGATCGACGCCGGTCGCTTGCAAGTGCTTGGCGACGATTACCTGCCGGTGGCGGAGGCCTACTGGCTGGTGTATCCGCCGCGCTCGCACGAGCATCGCGGGCTGCAGGTATTTCGCGACTGGTTGCTGGCCGAGGCGGCGGATTATTGTCGGCAGTTGCCGCTGCCGCCGGGGCGTCGCTGACTCATCGCTGCGGGGCAAACGTTGGAGCTTCGGCGCTCGCCGTCATGCGTCACTGACCGCAGCGCCGTCGGCAACGCGGATCAACAGTTTGCCAAAGTTGCCGCCCCTGAGCATGCCGATGAAGGCTTGGGGTGCGTGTTGCAGGCCGTCGACAATGTCTTCGCGATAATGCACCTGGCCGGTGCGCAGCCAGTCGCCCATCTCCTGCAGGAACTGCGGATAGCGCGCGGCGAATTCGCGCTGGATGAAACCGCGCACGGTCAGGCTGCGGCTGAGGATGTTCACCATCAGTGCGGGCGAGCGGTCCGGTCCCGGTGGCAGCGCCGTGTCGTTGTAGTGCGCGACCAGGCCGCACACCGGCACGCGGGCGAATTCGTTGAGCAGCGGCAGTACCGCGTCCCACACCGCGCCACCGACGTTCTCGAAATACACGTCGATGCCGTTGGGGCAGGCCGCTTGCAGTTGTGCCGCAAAGTCCGGCGCGTGGTGATCGATGGCGACATCGAAATGCAGCTCGTCGCGCACGAACGCACACTTCTTCGCGCCACCGGCGATCCCGATGACGCGTGCGCCGCGCAAGTGGGCGATCTGGCCGACGGTGCCGCCGACCGGGCCGCTGGCGGCTGCCACCACCACGGTTTCGCCCGGCTTGGGTTTGCCGATCTCGCCCAGCCCCGCCCAGGCGGTGAAGCCAGGCATGCCGTACACGCCCAGCGCAGTGCTGATCGGCGCGACGGCCGGGTCCAGGCGGCGCAGGATCTCCCTGGCGGTCACCACCGCATGCGTCTGCCACCCGGAGTGACTGAGCACGATCTCCCCAGGCCGGTAATCGGCGTCGTTGGATTGCACCACTTGCGCGACCGTGCCGCCATCCATCAGTTCGCCCAGCTGCAAGGGCGGCACGTAGGACTTGCGGTCAGTCATGCGTCCGCGCATGTACGGATCCAGCGACAGATACAACACGCGCAGCAGGATTTCACCGTCACCCGGGGCGGGCAGCGGTAACGATTCAAGGCGGAAATCGCCCGGCTTCGGCTCGCCTTGTGGGCGGGCGGCCAGCACGATGCGTTGCAATGTCGAGGTGATCACGATGAACTCCTTGTGGGTTGTTGCGTTTCAACGATTGGTGCGCGGCGTTTTTTACCAAAGCCGGTGGCAGCGCCGATCTGCACATTGTGCTGTCTGCCGTCCAGGTCGCCGTGTCGTGGGCGCGGGATTTGGCGTGGCGGGAGGCGCCCGCTACGGCCCGCACGCAGCATGCGCAAGCGCGGATGCATTCGACGTCAACATGTCACCGGCTAGCATGGCGCATATCCACCTTGTTCAGGAGTACTCAGCATGAAATCACGTGCCGCTGTGGCCTGGGAGGCTGGCCAGCCATTGTCGATCGAACTGATTGATGTAGCCGGGCCGCAAGCCGGGGAAGTGCTGGTGCAGATCGTCGCGACCGGGGTGTGCCATACCGACGCATTCACGTTGTCCGGTGCCGACCCGGAGGGCGCGTTTCCAGTGATTCTCGGCCACGAGGGCGGCGGTGTCGTGGTGGAGGTCGGGGCCGGCGTGACCTCGGTAAAAGTCGGCGACCATGTGATTCCGCTGTACACGCCCGAATGTGGGGAGTGTGTCTACTGCCGCTCCGGCAAGACCAATCTGTGCCAGAAAATTCGCGTCACCCAGGGTCGCGGCGTGATGCCTGACGGCACTTCGCGGTTTTCCCTCAATGGCAAACCGCTGTTGCACTACATGGGTACCAGCACCTTCAGCGAATACACCGTGCTGCCGGGAATTGCGGTGGCAAAGATCAACCCGCTGGCGCCGCTGGACAAGGTGTGTCTGCTCGGCTGCGGCATCACCACGGGCATCGGTGCGGTGTTGAACACGGCCAAGGTGGAGCCAGGCGCCACGGTGGCGGTGTTTGGCCTGGGCGGCATCGGTCTGTCGGTGGTGCAAGGCGCGGTGCTGGCCAAGGCCGGGCGCATCATTGCCATCGATCGACAGCCGGACAAATTCGCGATGGCCAAGGCGCTCGGCGCGACCGATTGCATCAACAGCGCCGACTATGCGGATACGCCGATCCAGCAGGTCATCATCGACCTCACCAACGGCGGCGTGGATTATTCCTTCGAGTGCATCGGCAACGTGGACGTGATGCGCTCAGCGCTCGAGTGTTGTCACAAGGGTTGGGGCGAATCAATCATCATCGGGGTGGCCGGCGCGGGGCAGGAGATCCACACGCGCCCGTTCCAGCTGGTGACCGGCCGCGTGTGGCGTGGTTCCGCGTTCGGTGGCGTCAAGGGGCGCTCGCAACTGCCGGGTTACGTGGAGCGCTATCTGGCTGGCGAGATTCACGTCGACGAGATGGTCAGCGTGGTATTGCCGTTGACGCGCATCAACGAGGCATTCGACTTGATGCATGGCGGCACGGTGATCCGTTCGGTGATTGATTACCGCGACGTGTGAAGTTGGTGGCGGCGGACATGTCTGTGCGCGGACGATTGGGTACCATGCACGGGCGACCGCTGCGGTGCGGCGGCAAGAATCCATCATCGGTCAGGAGTGCGGGGCATGCGCAGCAGCAACACGCGGGTTGGTGCCGATCAACGGCAGGTGGCCGTCATCACGATGGCGGGCATGGCGCTGGCGTTGTGCGCCGGCCTGGCGTGGTCGGTGAGCAGCGTCGCGCAGCAGGCGCCGGCTGCGCGCACGGTTGG
>Ga0207707_10001712_pt1 | contig 20177 bp, 12 predicted proteins | sample KBSC83BmetaG_FD_184336 | JGI IMG/M metagenome (GOLD analysis project Ga0207707, IMG submission 184336) | Corn rhizosphere microbial communities from Kellogg Biological Station, Michigan, USA - KBS C8-3B metaG (SPAdes) (version 2) | ecosystem: Host-associated > Plants > Roots > Rhizosphere ...
GCGACTACCGTCTGAATGGCCAGCCTGTCTTTCGGCGGCGTCTCGATGACGGACATATCGCGCAGCCCTAACAACGACATGTGTAGTGTTCGCGGTATCGGAGTGGCGCTCATTGCGATTACATCTACCGATTTCCTGATTTGCTTGAGCCGCTCTTTATGCCGGACACCGAAGCGCTGCTCCTCGTCCACAATCACCAGGCCGAGATCCTTGAACTCGACATCTTTGGACAGCAGGCGGTGCGTGCCGATCACGATATCCGCTTTGCCCTCGGCGATGTCGGCGACAACCTTCTGCCGTTCCTTAGGGGGCACGAAACGGCTGAGCATCTCGACGCGAACGGGGAACGGCTGGAACCGGCGTTTGAAAGTTTCGTAGTGCTGGAAAACGAGAACAGTGGTCGGGGCGAGCAGTGCGACCTGTTTCCCATCGCCGAGGGCCTTGAAGGCGGCACGCATGACCACTTCAGTCTTGCCGTAACCGACATCGCCGCATAGCAGACGGTCCATCGGTTCAGGCGTTTCCATGTCGCGCTTTATATCTGCGATGGCGGAGCGCTGGTCGCGTGTTTCGGTGAATTCGAAAGCGTCCTCGAATTCGCGCTGCCAGTTGCTATCGGAGGAAAAGGCGAAGCCGGGGGCGAGCTTGCGCGAGGCGTAGAGCTTCAGCAGCTCCTCGGCCATGTCGCGCATTTTGGCTTTGACGCGAGTTTTGGTGCGAGTCCATGTAGCGCCGCCCATGCGATCGAGCTGTGGCGCGGCATCACCGGCGCCGCGAAAGCGCTGGACCAGATCCATGTGGGTGAGCGGCACATAAAGTTTGCTGTCTCCCGCGTACTCGAGCAACATGTAATCGCCCTTGGCCTCGCCCTGCTCAATGGAGCGCAGGCTTACGAAACGGCCAACACCATGTTCGGCGTGCACCACGTAATCGCCCGGCTTCAGCTCGAACGTTTCGGCGGAGAAGGCAGCGAGATGCGACTTCGCGCCGGCGCCGCGAGCCACCAGCTCCGGAGTTTCAAAGAGATCCTCCGATCCGAAAATCGCGAGCTTGGAATCCGGCAGGATCGTGCCGCGCTCGATGCCACCACGGATGAGATAAACGCTCGCGACCGAACCGGCCATATACGCGCGTTCCGCGAGATACTGCGGCGTAGTCTCTGGCTGGTCAGTGCCGAGCTGATAGGAGATGCCGTACTCGTTAAAAATGTCGGCTAAGCGCTCGAGTTCGCCCGTCGACGCGGCGAAAAATGCCACGCGCGACCCTGACTCAATGAGGCTGCGCGCCTCCGCAATTGCCACCTGCATGTTGCCGTGGAACGACATGGAAGGGCGGGAGGGAATGTGCAAAGAAAGAGAAACGGGATTTGGGATTTGGGATTTTGGATTTGGTTCCGGTGCGGGCTGCTCCGGGGTGGGGGTTTCGCCGTGTCGGCGTGTCGCCGCGTCGCCGCGTCCGTCCGTAAACGGCGAAGCGACTTCCAGTTCGCGCAGTTCGACTTGTGCGGGGTTGCGCTGTGCCAAGTCTTCCCAGGGGTAGAAAACTTTTTCCGGCGGGCAGAGGGAGGGTCGTTCGGGGTCGTCCAGTCGCTTCCAGAATCGCTCGGCTGAGGCGCGGATTTCCCCCGGCTCATCCAGGATCACGATCGGATTTTCGAGCAGATCGAAAAGGGACGCGTTGCGTGGCCGAACCAGAGGAAGCAGCAATTCATACCCGGGAAGTGTCTCGCCGGGTAACGGCAGTTCGCGCGCCGGTATGCCGCCCTCATGCAAGCGGTCAACCAGCTCCGCCAGAGTCGCGCCCGATTTCTGAAATTCGGTCAGCGGCAGCAGCGTGCATTCGGGGATCTTCAGTACGGAGCGCTGCGACTCCACCTCGAAGCGGCGCATGGATTCGATCTGGTCGCCGAACATTTCGAGGCGTACCGGCTTCGGCGCCTCCGGCGAGTAGACATCGAGGATGCCGCCGCGCACCGAATATTCACCCACCATTTCGACGGGATCCCGTTTTTCGTAACCGATGCTTTGCAGGTGCACGATTAGATCGTCGAGCGGGATCTCCTCGCCCGTTCGCAGCGTGAGCGCAAGCTGGCGATAAAATTCGCGTGGCTCGATGCGTAACAGCGCCGAGGCGAGGGGCGTCACTGTGATCGAGGCCGCGCCGGTAGCCAGCCGCCACAACCCGATGGCGCGCTCCTCCAGAATCTCGGCGTGCGGCGACATCCGCTGCTGCGGTAGAACGTCAAGGGCGGGCAGCAATTGAGGTTCGAGATGTTCGCGACCGGGGACCAGAAGATGATAAAACGTCTGCATCGCGTCGCATAAGGACTCCGCTTGTTTGTTGCCGGCGGCAACCACAATCAGCGGGCGCTCCGTCAACTGCCACAGCAAAACCGAATAAAGAGCTTTGGCGGTTATGGTCAAACCTGACAAGGATACTGGCTGCTGCCTGAGCGACAGCCGCTGCAGTAACTCTTGAAATGCCGGATGACGGCCAAGTCCGGAAAACAGGTCGCGAATTGCAGGATGAATCAAGGGATTAGCGCGCGAGAATCGTTTCTACTATATCTGTCGTAGAATACCCGGGTTCCAGGCGGATCGCCATTACCTGTCCGCCAGCAGCTTCGACTTCTTCGCGGCCGGCGATCCAGTGTGCCCAGTCGGCGCCCTTTACCAGAATATCGGGTAATACAGCGGCGATCAGCTCGCGCGGCGTGTCTTCATCGAACAGGACTACCGCGTCAATTGCCTGTAGCTCCAATGCGACTTCGGCGCGTTCACGCTCCGGAGTCATTGGCCGCGACGGACCTTTTAAGCGACGCACGCTGGCATCAGAGTTCAGCGCGAGGATGAGCACGTCGCCCAGTGAACGTGCTTTTTCGAGCAGGCGGACGTGGCCGGGATGAAGCAGGTCATAACAGCCGTTGGTGAACACGACGGTCTTTCCAGCCGTTTTCCATTGAGCGCGCTCCCGTACCAGTTCATCACGTGAATAAAAAATGCCCACAACCCCAATGTAGGACAGGTGTGCACGCTGTTCAACCCTAGTGGCACCGGCATTTCTGCCGGCGCGAGTTTGATTAAGCGCGCACAGGCAGGAATGCCTGTGCCACTGGGGAGCTAGCGCTGGACCGCTCCGGCGCGCCCCATAATGGGCCAGACGTCCACGATGGACTCGCCGCGGGCCACGTAATAGCGATCGTAGACATTGACGCTGGTATCGAGATTCGATGGATAGATCTCGACACGCTCGCCCAGCTTGATATCGCGATCGCCATCGTTCCAGAGCAGCATGCCGTATTCGGCGCCGCCGATATCGACGCGCACGCCGGGGCGGCCTTTGACTTCGTCGGTCGTGCGCAGCAGCGCTTTATTTCCGTAATCGACCGCGCATTGGTTGGGCCGTGTCTTGCTGATTACCGTGGTCATCACGGACAGCGCCGGTTCAAAATCGCTGTAGACGTGCTCGTCGCTCTTGCCACCGATCCTGCGGTAAAGGGTGTCCATGAAAATGTAGGAGCCGGCCTGGAGCTCCGTGAAGTGGTTCTCGGTGTCGATGTTATACGTACCCGTCGAGCCGCCAGTGATAATCTCGATCGGCAAACCTGATTTACGGCAGAGCGCTGCGGTTTCAATCATGGCGGATACATCATCGCCCGATTTCTTTTTGCGCGCCTCCCAGCCGTGGGTGTGTGAAGCACCGCCCGAATAGCCCATCATTCCGGCCAGCTTCATGTGCTTCGACTGGTCGACTTTTTGGGCGAGTTGCAGCGCATTCTCACCTGGCTGGCAGCCCTGCCGATTGAGACCGGCGAACACATCAACGATGACGTTCATTTTGACGTGAGCGGCGGCGAGCGCTTCTTCCAATGCTGCAACCGTGATCGGATCATCGAGCACGCCGGTAAATGTCGGGTCGCGCCGGGCTAAGGCCACCGTGCGAGCAATCTGACTCCGGCCCGCAGGCTGGCAGGTGTGCAGCACGCCGTGTACGCCCGAATTGATCAGAAGTTCGCTTTCGGCGGTGGTGGCGCAACAAACGCCGTTAGCGCCCAAGGCAATTTGCCTCTTGCTGATCTCCGGACACTTGTGAATTTTGACATGAGCGCGCAGTTTGATGCCGGTGGCTTTCGAATGCGCAGCCATGGTCTCGAGGTTCTTCTGAAAAAGCGCCTCATCGAGAATGAGGGCAGGCGTGCCGAGATCTTCCTTGGTCAAGCCCTTGAAGTCATGGCGGGCGATGCGCGCCTCGACTTCCGGGTAGCTGAGCTCCGTCCTGGCCCCCCGAGCCGCATACGGCAGGAGCGCTCCGGCCGCCCCGGCTGCCCTCAAAAACTGTCTGCGAGAATTCAAATCGACCTCCTCGTGCTTGTCACGAAAGTATATCTCAGCCCGTCAGAATAGAAATTTCAGGCCGAACTGAATTTGCCGGTTAGGCGCCGCCAGGCTGGTGATCTGGCCGGGGCCTTGTGACCGGATCTGGCTCGGGAATGCGCCGCCGTCCGTTGCAGGGAGGAACTGGGTCGACGCGGACAAACTATTTTTCGGCGGATTGAAATTGGGGGTGTTGAAAATGTTGAACATCTCCGCGCGGAACTGCAGCTTCATCCTCTCGCGAATCTGGAAGTTCTTGAATAGGGAGAAATCGAGGTTGTAGAAGTTGGGACCCCGCAATATCCCATTACCCGAGCTGCCGTAGTGGCAGAGGCTTGGCAGAGTGCTGACCTGACAGGTAACCACGTGGAAATCGTCAGGGTTGAACCATTGATTGACGGTCGGATTTGAAGCCTGGCCGCTGCCTATACGATCGGGCCGCACCGGGCTGTTAAACGTGTTCAGACTGTTGTTCTGTACGACTGTGAACGGAAGTCCGCTATGCAGGGTCCAGATGCCATTGGCCTGCCAGCCGCCAAAGATCTGGTGTGCCGGGCCCTGCCGGAAGGCGGAAACCGTGGGCAGCTCATAGAGCCAGCTAATGACAGCATTGTGTTTCACGTCGAAGGGATAGACGCCCTTATCCAAGCTGCGATTGCGAGGGTCCTGATAGGAACCGTTGTTGGTGAAACCAAAGCTTTCATTGCGGCCGTAGCCCTCACCTTCAGACTTGCTATAGGTGTAAGCGACGTTGGCAGTCAGTCCGTGACTGAAGCGCTTCTGGAAGCCCACCTGCAAGCCGTGGTACCAGGAGTTTCCGCCGGAATCGAGGAACCGGATGCGCGAAAGAGGGCGTACGACGCCGCCTGGGCCATCAATTACGAACTGGTACGGCCGGCGCTGTTGTGGGGTAGTGGGCAGAGAGCTCAGACCAGGGTCGGGATTATTTAACTCGACGGTATTGTCAATGTGCACGCCCTTGCTGCCGACGTAACCGACATCCAATACCGACTGCCCGGGCAATTGCCGCTGGATACCAAAGCTCCACTGGTGGAGCCGGGGCTCGTAATCGTTGCGGTTAAGCGTGTTGGCATTGATCTGGCTGGTGGAACTGAGAACGCCGAATGGATTCTCGGAGGTGATCGGGTTCGCATTCGTAATCACACCGTTCGAAGCCGTATTTGAAAATGCTGCGCTGCCCGAAAGCGGCGGATTCAGGTTCAGAATCGTGTAGTTATTGAGCTGGTGTACGTTGTAATAGATGCCATACCCGCTGCGGATGACCGTTTTCTCGCTCAGGCGATAAGCCAAGCCGATACGGGGCTGAAACATTTTCTTTTCCGGGTCATAGAACTGATACACGGTACGGATGTTAGGTACCAGGGTCGGAATACCGTTGACCTGTTGCTTGAAGTCCAGACTGCGCCAGAGTCCCTTGATGTCCGTGGCTGCGGTGTTGTACTCGTAACGCAAGCCGATGTTAATCGTCAGCCGTTGCGTAGCCTTCCAGTCATCTTGGAAATAGGCGCCGTAGCGATTCTGTCGCACGAACGTGAGGGGAATGCCTTCGGGTGTGTCCGAGCTGCTGGGATAGCCCAGCAGAAAAGAGGCCCAGTCGCTATTTGCAACGGAGTCACTATAGTTCAGATCGCCTCGCGGGACGTTGGCCGCGCCCCGGTCCAGCATAACGCGCGTGAACATGAAGCCCATCTTGAAGTTGTGCGCACCGTGGTTCATGGTCACGTTGTCGCCAATCTCATATTGATTGTTGTAGTCGAACCCATTACCGCCGTCGTTGTCGCCCAACGCCAGGAAGTTGTCGAAATTGATGGGTGGCACACCCGCTTCGCGCGACGTGAACGGCCGGTTATTATCGTTGAGCACACGTAATCCGGTCAATCCCAGCGAGTCCAAGCTGAAGTTCGTATTCGATCGCGGGTTCAGGGTGTTATCAACCGATCGCATGTAGCCCACACGGAACTCGTTGATGAGCTCTGGAGTGAAAATGTGGACCCACTGGCCTGCGACGTTCTGGTTGCGGCCGGCCACGAAGTACGGGAAGTTGGGGTTGAAACCGTAGAATTGTCCGTACTTGATGTCGTCGAAAGCATAGTGCCCGAATAGCTTGTCTTTGTCCGAGAGCTGGTGGTCGATGCGAACGTAACGCTGGTCGTCGTCAATATTCGTGTTGCCGACCCCGATGTAGTTGAAGCCGCTGAGCGGATCGGGCAGCGCGAACTGAGCTGTGGGCCAGAACTTGAACAGGTTCCTGGCAATCGGGGAGATACGCGAGTCCGGAATGATATTGCCTGGGAACGGAGCTCCGGTGATCGGGTCGATCACCTGAATGGAAGGCAGCGCATTGCCGCTGGTATCGTGCCGGTGGAGCAGCGCGCTCAAGTCGCCGTTTTTAAAATCCTCCGTGGGCACGAGAGCTTGGCCCACTTGGTTAGGCTCGCGGGTCCTGTGTGCCTCAAAGTCGAACATGAAAAAAGTCCGGTTTCTGCCGTTATATATCTTTGGAATGAGAATCGGGCCGCTTAGCAGGAAGCCGTACTGATTCTGCCGCAACAAATTTTTCGGCGTCGGAGTCGAACCTGGCGGGTTGAAGTAGTTTTGGAAATACTCCTGGGCATCGAACTTATCGTTGCGGACAAACTCGAATACACTACCATGAAACGCATTTGTGCCGGATTTCAGCGCTATTGCCAGTTGAGCGCCCGAGTGCGTGCCGTACTCAGCCGAATATGTGCCGGCCTGGACCTTGAACTCCTCGATAGCCTCGGGTGAAGGCGTGAAAGGCACAGTGTTGACACGCGCTTCTGTTACCGCCACGCCATCCAGAGTCGCATGTTGGTCCGTATCGCGCTGGCCGTTGGCGCTGATACTGATTGCGTCGCCCGGGATCGGGATGCCGCCACCGCTGCCGCTGTTGAGGTCCGTCAGGCCCATGCGTCCACCGTACTGCACGCCCGGCTGCAAGACCGCCAGAGCACCCACGTTGCGGCCGTTGAGTGGCAGTTCTTCCACGCGCCGCGTGCTCACCACCTGGCCTAACGTGGCTTGATCGGTATTGAGGAGAGCGGCCTGGCTGGTGACCTCCACCGTCTGGACCTCGGTGCCAACTTCCAAGTGGAAATCGATGCGGGCCTTCAGGTCTAATTCGAGTTGGACACCGGAATTAGTTGCCCTCTTGAAGCCCGGGGCCTCGACCGTGACGGAGTACTCACCCGGATCGAGGAGCGGAAAGTTGTAATCGCCTGTAGAAGAAGTGGTGTCCACGCGCTTAATACTTGTTTGCACTTGTAACAGCGTGACCTTGGCGCCCACAACGACAGCACCCGTTGCATCGGTTACGGTACCTAGAATAGCGGTGGAGCTCGTTTGACAAAATAACGGCAATGTCAAAAACAACGCGAGAACAGCTGTCCCTGCGCAACGTTTCATGATGGATGAACCCTCCCCCCAAATCTTGATGATTTGCCCGCTGATCAGCAAATAATACACGGAATTGATGTCAATGGGAAGCCAAAGGATGGCTGGCAGCTAAAAAGGGCTGTACGGATCGTTTTCTAAACGGCAAAAATCCGTCAACGCATCACCGGTGATGGACCAATTTCCCACCTAGATATGTCTGCTCCACCTGAATATTCCTGATTTCATCTACCGGGCAGGTGAGAATGTCGCGATCCAGGATGATCAGATCCGCCAGCTTGCCTTTTTCGAGCGAGCCCTTTTCCTTTTCCTCAAAAGTCAGATAGGCATTGTTCACGGTATAGAGGCGGATAGCCTGCTCGCGCGAAAGACGCTGTTCGGGGTGCAGCGGCTCATCCGTCCAGCGCGGCTGCCGGGTGAGCGTGATCCACAGACCGAGGAAGGGGTTGTACGGATTAATAGAGCGGAGCCCGCCGATCTTTTGCATGTGATCGGAACCGCCGCCGACGGGGACTCCTTTTTCAAAGAGCGTCTTATACGGTTGGAAATAGGTAAGCCGCTCATTGCCGAATTGCTTGCGGAGCGTGGCGCCGTCCAGCCATAACCAGTCGGGCTGAAGATCGAGGACGATCCCTAACTCCTTCATTTTCTGGATGGCCTCCGCCGTCATGAAGTTGGCATGCGTGATGCAGGGACGTGCGGAGCGCACGGAGAAATCATTATTGACTTCTGCGTAGCCATCGATCATGCCCTGGACTGCGCCGTCGCCCACCGAGTGCGCGGTGAATTGTAAATCGTGCTGGAGCGCGAAGCGCTGCATCCGATACAGCTTGCCGGCATCGATGTAGCGCATGCCGCGGTAAGTCGGGTCGGTGATGGAATAGACCTTGCTGACGCCCCAGGGCTGGAGCATGTAGGCGCTGCCCGTAAGCATACCGCCGTCCATATAGGATTTCGTGCCGCGCACCCAGAGCATGTTGTTGTACTTGTGCAGCGGACTCTGCGCGGCCTTCAGCATGCGGGCTTCGATCTGGTCGAGCGGCATCTGTGCATCGACGCTATACATGACATAGACGCGGCAGTTGAGTTCGCCCGAGTCGCGCAGGCGGCGATAGAGCTCGATGCCGTCATCGCCCAAATCGCGTTCGGAAACGCTCGTCAGGCCGACGGCGTTGTAGTCGGCGAGCAGCATTTTCAGGCGCTCGCGGCGATCCTCGGTAGTGGGAACTTTTTCGCCAGATTGTGTTTTCACGAGACGGCTCCCGCTGCGGATGATGCCGGTAGGTTCGCCATTGGCGTCACGCTCGATGCGGCCGGGTTTGCCATCGGTCACCTGGAAGTTTTTATCGATGCCGCTGAGTTTCAACGCCAGCGAGTTTAAGGACGCGTCCGGGCCGGTCCCGAAATAAACCGGGTTGCGCGGCGCCGCCCCATCCAGCTCAGCCCGCGTGGGGAATCGCTGATCGCGCAGACGGGTTACAAACACCTGGGTGAGCACGATCCAGTCGCCCTCTTTGGCGACAGCGGCGCGTTGATGGATGTAGCGCAGCACGTCGGCGATGGTCTCCATTTCGGGAACCGTATGATCGAACTCATACATGGAGGCCTCATATGCGTGCACGTGAGAATCGGTGAGGCCCGGCAGCACAGTCTTGCCTTTCAGATCGATCTGGCGCGTTTGCGGCCCCACGAACTTGGACGTTTCGGCGTGGCTGCCGGTGGCGATGATGCGATCGCCCCGAATCGCGATGGAATCGACAATGTGAAATTGCGGGTCCACGGTGACGATTTTGCCGTGGTGGAAAATCAGATCGGCATGCTGAGCGTGGGCCGTGGCCGTGAGAACTAAGAAAGCGAGCAGGAATGCGCGAAAGGACATGCTTGCAGGATATCCAATACCGGGCGAAGTATGGTGTGGGCGCTCGGCCTTTTGGTACAAAGGAAGATTCCTGGAGGAATTATCCATGTATTCACGCAGAAGTTTTATTGAAGGTGCGGCGGTGATAGCCGGGACCGCGCTCGTCAGCTCCCGCGTATTTGGGGCCAATGAACGGATTCGCGTGGGGATTATCGGGCCCGGGGCGCGAGGCAAACAGCTCATGGGGCACGTCCTCTCGTGTCCGAATACAGAGATAGTGGGGGCGGCGGATGTCTATACGCGGCGTCTGGAGGAAGCCAAGAAGATTGCGCCAAACACGAAAACTTATTTGGATTACCGGCACCTCCTGGAAGACACCAGCATCGACGCGGTCCTGATCGCCACGCCGCAGCACCTGCACGTCCAGCATTTCGTGGCGTCGCTCGATGCGGGCAAGCACGTCTATCAGGAGAAGACCATGGCGTTCAGCGTGGAGCACGCCAAGCGTATGCGCGCCGCTTACCGGAAAGCCGGCAAGCGGACAGTGCAAATCGGGCATCAAGGCTGCTCGATGGGCCAGACCGCGGATGCAGCGGAGTTCATGGCGAGCGGGAATGTCGGCAAGATCACCTCGATACACGGGCACATGTATCGCAATACTCCGCACAACAAGCCGCAGTGGACGCGGCAGATACTTCCGGATATGACGGCCGAGAACATCATCTGGAGATCATTTGAGGGAGAGGCCGCGCCACACGAATTCGATCCGAACCGCTATATCAACTGGCGTTTTTTCTGGGATTATTCGGGCGGCAACTTTTACGAGAACATGTGCCATCAACTGGCGATCTGGTACAAGGTGCTCGATCTGAAGATCCCCACGGCTACGACGACGGTCGGCGGCATCTATCTGTGGAAGGACGGCCGCGAAGTGCCCGATACCATGAGCGTGAACATGCAGCATGCAGAAGAGCTGCTATTCACCTGGGACTCGGGATTCGGCAACAACGCGCTCGGAATCACCGAACATGTGCTGGGCACGGATGGAACGATCATTAACGCCAGCGAAGAGGACGGCGACATCCGGTACCAGCCGCAAAAAGTGAACCGGCCCACTGGGAGCGAAGCCGTGGGCCGCCGGCGGACTCCCGAAAATGCGCACATGCAGAATTTTCTGGATTGTATCCGTAGCGGCAAAGAGCCGAATTGCCCGTTAGAACTCGGGTATCGCGTAGCCATCGCTACCCGCATGGCCGTTGACAGTTACCGGCAGGGCCGGACGCTCAAGTGGGATGCGCTGAAAGAAGAAGTGATCTTGTAGCGGCCGGGCACGCCCGGCCATTCTGGCGTGGTTCCGAGCCCGCGTCTGAATAATATGAATTCACGGCGACGCCGCTAGTTTCCCGATAGCTTCTTTTCCAGACGCGATGCCTGCACATTCAGCGCATTGATCTGCTTGAAGTCTTCTTCCGCCAGGGCAATGGTGTTCTGAATGCGGGAGATTTCCGTCCCATTTACGGGCGCAGCGTCGCGATCGCGGCGGCTATCGAGCACACCAGACAGCGCCCGGTATTGCTCCGTCACTTCTTTGTAGCGGCGCAAAATGTTGTTCAGATACATTTCGCGCCGGCGGAAGATCCCTTCCAAATCGGACACGTTTTGTTTCATTTGCGCGGCAGATTGCTTTCCGGCGGCAGCGTCCTGATTTACCTTCGCGGAGGTATTCTCCAGTTGCGTGATGCGGTCCGCATCGGTTTTCAGCTCGGCTCGAATGTTGTCGATGGTCTGATTGGCGTCGACGAGATTTCTTTTCAGCTCGTCGCCGGCGGCGGAGAGTCTCCGATTTTCAGCAGTAGCCGTTTCGATTTGTGACTGCAGGTCGGAGATGCGTGCCTCCAGGCGCGCCGTTTCCGCCGTCGACTGAGCGAGACTCTCACGCAAGCGCTGTGCTTGCTCCTCAGCCACAGACGAGGAAGAGCCTATCACGGTCGCATTTGGCTGCCGGGTCCGAGCGGCAGGCACAGCCGATGGCGACAGTGGAGGGCCGGGCTGCGAGCGTACCGCTTGATCGATGCGGCGGCGGAGATCTTCATTATCTCGGGCAGTCTTGGTCAGCTGCATTTTTTGCGTCAAGATGACGCGCGTCTGCCACAACACCATCGCGCCGCACGCCAAGACCACGCAGACGAGCAGAATCGTGATCCACCGCGAACCGCCACCGTGTCCTCCCCCCCGATCCGGCATAGGCAGAATAGTATCACCTTTGACGCAAAACGATGTGCGTCCGGTAGCTTAGCGTACGCTCGTCGTCAGCCATGTTGAGACGGATTTGAGGTCGTGTGGAAACATGCTCTGGCACTGCCAGCGTCAGGCTGTAGAGAGTCGCGACAGTCGAGAAACTTTGTGCGATGGCCTGGGGAGTTTCCGTGGTCGAACGGCTGAAGAAGGTCGTCCCGCCGGTGGTCTCAGCCAGTTCCTTAAGGCCGTTCTGATAGGCCTCATTCAAACGATCGGTGCGCTGGTTCAGTTCAACGATGAAAACCGGCGTTTGCTGCGTAGTCAGGCGCGCATTCAACTTGGCGATTTTTTCTTGTACCAGCGTCTCGGGAAAACGGCGGCTGAGATCGTGCGAGTCACTGGAATTAATCACAGGATTCGCGAAATCCTCACGATAATTCTTCACATCGCCGTCCGTGACGTAGAGGATTGCCAGACGGACGGCGGATTTTTTCATCATGGCGTCCGCAATACCGCCGATCGAATCAATCGTCGCGAGCAAACCGGTCTTACCGCTCAATGTCTGCTGCTCGATTTGGGCGGCGATGGCCTCGCGGTCCGCAGAGGGATCGTTGAGCACCTCTAAACCTTCCTGCGCGCGGAGCAATGCGACGTAGGTTTTCGGCGGCAGCTTCCGGATCTGTTCGATCAGCGCTTGTTTGGCTGGATCGTCGAGGGTGAGGTCTTCGGAAGAAAAATCGAGCACCAGCAGAATAATCAGCTCATCATCGGGGCATTTCACATCCAGGACGCGTGAAGGCGCGCCGTCAAAGGTGACACGAAAATCGCCCGGCGAAAGTTCGCGGCCTGCGCTGCCATCGAGCCAGACAGGTACGCGAACCTGGGTCACATGTGTGCGCGCCGGAGCGGCGGCCACCGGCAGCGCGAGACACAGACATAGCACGAACGTCGCTTTGGAGGGCCCGCTCACCTAAAAGCTGAACCTCACGCCCATCTGGATAACACGGCCGCCGCGCGAGCCGATGATATGGCCGGCATTTACGTTGGGAGCGCTCGCTGGTCCGATGACCGGGTCGGGATCGTTCCAGTTGGCATGATTGAGAAAGTTAAAACCCGCGGCGCTGAACTCGACGGCGCGATCGGTGCCCAATGAGACCCGTTTGCTGACGCTCAAATCGTAATCCTGCGCGCCCGGGTTACGGAGTACCGGATTGGTGCGCGACGCGTCGCCCATGGTGAAATCGGGAGGCTGGTCGAAGGCCGCCGGATTGAACCACAGGGATGGGCCGGGATTGGGCACTTCCGGATTCACCCCGGGCACCACGTTCACATTCAGCGCCGTGATGACTCCGCCGGTGTTATTGAATTCGGGATGCAGGGCTATCGGAGTGCCCGCGGTCACTGCGGCCGTACCGCTGATTGACCAGCCATCCACGATGTAATGCCGCCAGTCGGAGAAGGCCATGAACGGCTTGTTGGCCCCCAGCGGCAGCTCATACACGTAGCTTAATTGCAGCCGCTGCGGTTGGTTGTAAGCCGTAAGCGCCCACTCGTTCGGACGGTTGAAAAAGTCCTGTGTGCCATAGGGCCCTGAATAGTCGTCCATCTGCTTCGAGACTTCGTAATAGGCGCTTAGCGACAGACCTTTAGACGCGCGCTTCTCGATACGAACGAATCCGGCGTCGCGCTGGTAACGGCCGAGGGGATACGAGCTATAGACGCTGAAACCCTTGTACTGCGGATAGGGGCGCAGAGACCGGTTGAAATCCTCGTCATTCAGTTGATCGCGGAATTGCAGAGCCGCGGGCGGACTCGCGTTTGGATTCGCCGCGCTATTGCCGACCAGGAGATTATGGCCGCCCGAATAAGTAGCGCCGACCGAGACCACCATGGAGCCGGGCAACTCACGCTCGATAGTAAGGGACGCAGATTGATAGAGAGGCTCCCGGTCGGATGCATCAATCAAATCAGCAACAGTATTGTCGGCCGCCACCGGCCGGAGATCCGGGAGCGGGTGCGCGGGCGGAGGCAAAACCGTCGTTAGCGGCACGGCCGGCTCTAACTGGACGTTTGGTGAGATGAAGGTCTCGTATCCGTTGAATCCCTGGGTTCCCCACTGGCCTTCGTAAATCGGAATTGGAGAGTACTCCCGCCGGTAGCTGGCGCGCAAGACGGTTTTCGAATCGCCGGTGAGATTCCAGGCGAGGCTCGCGCTGGGTTCGAAACGCCAAACAGTCGGCCGGAAACCGCGGCTTACGCCATCGCTATTAGCTGCAACCAGCACTCCCGCTCGCCCGTTATCGGGATTGATCTGCTCCAGGTCGATGGTGGCCTGGCGGTCGTACTTTTCGACGCGCGGTGTGTGACGCGCAACATTGAGTCCGATGGTGATGGCGAGACTCTTGCGGGGCTCGTAATGATCGCGCAAGGCGACGGAGGCGTAGCTGCGTCGGAAGTAGGAAGGAGCGGCTACGAAGGTCTGCTCGGCATAATCCGGCAGCCCGAGCAGGAAGCTCGCAAAAGCGTCCCCCGTGTTCACGATCCCCGGCAGACTGGTCAAGCCGGGCGAAAAATTGAAAGTGCCGTCCGGATACTTCGGCCACAAGGTGTTCACCTGATATGCGACATATTGCGCAGCCACGTGCAGAGAGTGCTTCGCCCATCGCGTGGAGATGCCATCCGTCCATGTGAAAGTATTTCTAGCATTCTTGGACATGGGATACGATCGGCCCATGCGCAGGTAGGGCTGGAACTGGTACAGGGGAAACTGGCCTTCACCTTCTCCGCTGCGCGAAGTCTGCGAATTGACTTCAAAGCTCGCGGTATTGACGGTTTGAGTGGAAGCCGTGAAAACGTGCTCGAGCGAGCCGCGCCGCGATGAAAACACTTGATTCGATGGCCCGGGATTTGCAATAGTCGGGAACCACTGAGCGGCGTTCAGCAGGCCATTTGAAAAGGCGAGTTCGGTGCTCACCCGCTGCCGCTCCCCGATCGAGTGATCCACTTTACCGATCATGCCATTTGCCGTGTTGGCTTCGGGCGAGTTGATGAAATAATTATTGCGGAAGAAGGGCCCTACGTCGGCATTGGGCTGCGGATAAAGTTCGAGCGCCTTCAGCGCGACCGGATTCAGCCTGTCCGCGGGAATGATGTTGCCCGGAAACGGATCGCGCAGATACTGCAAATTAGTGAGCGAGACCGGTTGTGATACGTTGAAAGCCGGGTTGAGGCGAGTCGTTTTAGGATCGTAGACCGGAAGCAGATTGCCGGCCTCATCGACGACATGCGAATAATCGCCTGTGCGCTCCGGCGTGGTCGGGATAGTGCGCAGATATGTGCGCGAGATATTTTCGCGTACACCCTCGAACGAAAGCGAGACAAACGTGCCGTTCTTGCCGTGCGTGAGACCGGGAAGGAAGAAAGGGCCGGCCACGTTGAAGCCGAACTGATTGCGGCGCAGCAGTGATTTGCTTCCGCCGCGTTGGACGATTTCATGCGGCACGGCGTCGAGAGCGTCGTTCCGGAAATTCTCGTAGAGGCGGCCATGCCATTGGCGCAATATGTCCAGATTCTGGGTCTGTTTAGCGGTGCGCTCGCCGCGCAGCCCTAGAGTGGCAGTCTGAATCTTGAATTCGTCAATCGCGCGCTGAAGATCGGTTTGCGCCTTGGACTCCTGCTGCGACCAGGCGCACGCCGTGAGGCACACAAGAATTCCGAGCGTGCGGGTCGCTTTGAGCATGACTTTGATTTTACCGTCCGCAGGCTTTCTACGTCGACTAATGCTCAGGCGTGATGCCGGGTTGTTCCAGGCTCCGGTGAACTCGTCTGCTGATCAGGTACCCCAGAACGGCGATCCCGAATCCCGCCAAGGCGTCGATGGCAAAGTGATAGCGCCCATAGAGCGTATTGATGGCCACCAGAGTCGCGAAAAGCAGCAGCAGACGTCCGATCCAGGGCTTGGTTGGTATGGCACTGATCGCGGCAAAGGCGCAGGAAAATGCGACCGTAACGTGGCCGCTCGGAAACACGCTGGTCCGGATGTCGCAGGCATTGAGCAGCCATATGTTGACGCGCCGGAACACCGTCGTTATTGTGGGCAGGTCCTGCTCCGGGAAAAGGATGCGGGGGGATTCGGACGGGAACAGTGGGAGAAGCGAATAGGCAAACAGAGTTCCCGCGAGCAGCGTGAATAGAAACTCATCCGCGCGCTGCCTTCCGCTAAATTGATACACAGCGCCCAGTAAGAGCACCGGCACCGCATACAGGATCAAATAACAGCATTCAACGACCGAAGGCAGCAACGGCCCCAAGCTCTCGATGATCGCGCGGACGTGCCACTTGTTGAGGAGTAGCCGGTCCATTCCGATCCACTGGAATTCGAATGCGTAGCTCGATCTCGGCGTGGCGACAACGTCGATATTCCAGTAGGCCGGCAGCAGTAATGCCAGCGGAATCCAGTCCCGTGCGATTGCAATCCAGGCCCAGCGTGCACGGCGCTCTATGATCTCGATACTCAGAAAAACCAGAGGCACGCTTGCATCCAACGCGGCGACCGCATAGGCTCCTCGCATTGCCGCCCGCGACGCTGCCAGGACAAAGTAAGTCGCAACCAGCCACTCGCTGGTGCGCAAGAACGCAATATTGCTAACTACGCCTAGCGATTGCCTGCGTCGGTTGGATGCGGTCGCAGTGCGAACCCTATTGCTTCGTTCACCTGCGGATTTACGCTCTAGCTCCGGCACGCTGCTCCTGATTGGCCGCAAATTGCAAAACTACTGATACCGTCAAGCGTCCTTCGATGAAACATGTTGCGGCGTAACGGCAGCGGGCAGGCTGACACGAAACGTGCATCCTCCATTCGGCGTGCTGTCCAGTCCAATGTGGCCGCCATGAGCCTCCACTGCCCACTTAGCAATTGACAGGCCTAAGCCGGCTCCCCCCGATTCGCGCCACCGCGCCTTGTCCACACGATAAAACCGGTCGAATATTCTACCTTGATCTTCGACTGGAATTCCCGGACCGTTGTCCTGGATCTCAACTGTAACCTGGTTGGCATCGCCATTTCGAACGCGCATCGTGATTGCCTCCCCTACAGGCGAATATTTCACGGCGTTATGGAGTATGTTGACCAACGCCTGCCGTAGAAAAAGACTGTCGCCTTCCACCTTCGCATGCTCGTCGCCCTCGAGGACGAGACGTTGGGATTTCTCTTCCATCAGAATCTCGAACAATCCCGCGGCCTCACGCGCCAGGGCCATCACCGGCATCACTGTTCGATGAAGCTGAATGTGACCGGAATCCGCACGGGAGATAGTGAGAAGGCTATCGATCAACGATGTGAGCCGGTTTACTTCTTCAAGCATGCTTCCAACAATGTCGCGGTACTCGGCGCGAGTGCCATCTTTTTGCAATCCGACCTCTCCGACGCTGCGGATCATCGCCAGAGGAGTCCGGAGCTCGTGGGATGCATCGGAAGTGAAGCGCCGAAGCTGTTCGAAGGCCCGTTCGAGCCGGCCAAGCGTGCCATTGAATACTCGCGCCAACTGTCCCAGTTCGTCATCCGTGTCATCGTTCGGCAAACGCTCATGTAACTTCTCTGGGGTGATGTCCTGTGCTCGGCGAGCCATTTGCTCGATGGGATTCAACGCTCGCCGCGCCAGCCCGTAACCTGCAACTCCAGCCGCGACAAGCACCAGAGGCAACACCAGAAGCGAAGCTAATAACAAATCCTTTAATCGGGAGAACAACGGTTCCTCGCTATGAGCGAGGCGAATGAGTAGAGAGCGGCCGTCAAGTGAATGTACCCTGCTCACGAGGCGGACGCGGGTTCCATCGGATAGACGCGCGGATCGCTCGGAGTATCCGCCGAGACCTTCTCCAGCCAAAGGCATTCCTCCTAATGCGCGGTTACCCAGCCTTTCATTTCGAAATAGGACTGAGCCATCGGGAGACCGAACCTCGAGAAAGCGCTCGATCACATCCTTAGATTCAGGGTGGTTGTGATAATCCTCGCGCAATCGAAGCTGCCTTGCAGGCGTAAAGAAGAACAAGCCCTCAACGGTTTCGATTTCTTGGACCGCGAAATGATCGAGCTGGCTTCGCAACTGCCGAAACAGTAGAGCGCATGTGCCGCTCCAGGCCAGAATCAGTAACGCGGCAAGTACCGATACATACCAGAGCGTCAGGCGTGTGCGTAGATGCCTCGGACGCAGCCGCATTACGATTCGTCTTCTTCGCGCAACACGAAACCGACACCTCGCACGGTGTGCAAAAGTTTTCGTTCAAATTGCCCATCGAGCTTCCTGCGGAGGCGGACGATCTGTGCATCAATGACATTGTCGAGTGGAGTTTGCCGGGCGGTTTCTTTCCAAATGTTTCGCGCGAGCATCTCGCGCGAGACCACCCGGCCCTCGTTGGCAAAGAGATATTCGAGGAGCTCGAATTCGCGAACGGTGAGTTCAATCTGTTGGCCGCCGCGTACGACCGACCGTTGCGCCACATCCATCTCCAGGTCGGCCAGCTTGAGCCGCTGGCTGCTATCCGGCTTGCCCCTTCTTAACAGGACACGGGTCCGTGCCAGCAATTCAGGAAACGCGAACGGCTTCACCAAATAATCGTCCGCACCCGTGTCCAAGCCGCGAACACGATCTTCAATCGTGTCGCGGGAGGTGAGGAGCAACACCGGTGTCTGGATACCGCGCTTGCGGAGAGTGGCCAGGATTTCAAAGCCGTCATGCCCCGGTAACATGACGTCCAGTATCACAAGATCGAATGGTTGCGCTTGAATTAAGTAGAAACCTTCTTCACCGGTGTGGGCAACCCGCACGGAATAATCGTCTGCCTCAAGCCCCTCTTGCAGGGCTTTGGCCATCTTTTGCTCGTCCTCGACGACAAGGATGTGCACGTTTCCTTTATAGGAGCGGACTCGTCTCATCGCAACTGACGACATCCTGATTTCTTTCTGACGTGAATGTCAGACAAATATCAGGAACTCATCAGGCCAAAACGGCCGTTTCAATGCTAAAAAAACTGAACAGGAGCTCGCTCGCGATACGCGTGATGCGAGAGGAATTGAATGCTCGCACCGGGTTTGGCCAAAAAGATCACGATTCATCTCAACGAGGACACAACCGCGCATCACGATTTCCTGTACAACGAGATTTTCTCATTCTTGCGGGAGCGCGGAGTGGCCGGCGCAACTTTGACCCGGCCGGTGGCAGGCTTCGGATCGCACCATAGGACGCATTCGACTGAAGGAGGCGAGGCGGAGAGGCAGCATCTGCCAGTACGCATCGAGTTCATCGAGACCAGGCATGCAGCCGATGCACTTCTGCCATCGCTCTGCGAACTGATCACCGACGGACTCATTGAGGCGCATGACACCACAGTCATCAAGGCTGCTGTTCGAGAAGAACCAAGCTAGGATGCAGAAGCGGCCTTTTCTCACGATAGCTTTGCTCGCCATCGGCCCGACTGGACGCCTGGCAATGGCGCAGTCTCCGAAAAGGCTCACGCTTTCTCAGGCTGAGGAAATTGCACTACGTAATCATCCCCGAATCAGCTCGGCAAGCCTTATCGCCGAGGCAGCGAAGCGGGTCATCACAGAGGCCCGAGCGCCGCTGTACCCAGTCCTCTCAGGAAATTTCACAGGTGTTGGGGCCGAGCACAATTCGACGCTTGCGGCTGGCGCTATTCAGACGTCCAGCCTGTACAGTCGTGTAGCAGCCGGGGTTACGGTTAGCCAACTCATCACAGATTTTGGCCGCACCGCGAATCTGTCGGAATCCGCGAAGCTGCGGGCGTCCTCACAGGAGCAGATCGTCGGAAATACGCGCGCCGCGATTCGGATCGAGGTCGATCAAGCCTACTATCAGGCGCTCGCGGCCGATACGGTGCTGAAGGTCGCTCAGGCGGTTGTCGAGAATCGCCGTCTCACACTGCGGCAAGTGCGGGCACTGGCGCAAAGCTCGCTCAAATCGACATTGGACGTGAGCTTTGCCGAGGTAGCCGTTTCGGACGCGGAGCTCGCTCTTTTCCGTGCGGAGAACGATGTCCAGGCGAGCCGTGCACGCCTCACCGCCGCGCTCGGTACGGCCCAGACAGAACGTTTCGAGCTTACAGACGAACCTTTGCCGTCCATGATCGAGCCCGATCCCGAGGTGGTCGTCGCGCAGGCATTGAAGCAACGCCCTGATCTCGCCGCCCTGCAACTGAGCCGAGATGCTGCTCACCGCTTTGCACAAGCGGAAAGAGCGCTGAAGCGGCCGACCATC
>Ga0207707_10001713_pt1 | contig 20176 bp, 26 predicted proteins | sample KBSC83BmetaG_FD_184336 | JGI IMG/M metagenome (GOLD analysis project Ga0207707, IMG submission 184336) | Corn rhizosphere microbial communities from Kellogg Biological Station, Michigan, USA - KBS C8-3B metaG (SPAdes) (version 2) | ecosystem: Host-associated > Plants > Roots > Rhizosphere ...
TTGCCGGCCCAAATTTCCGCGCAACAGCAAGAGGTTGACGATCATCTGCACCGTTTCGACGCCGTGACGATGCTGCGTCAGCCCCATGCCGTAGACGCCCATCGCAGCCTTCGCGTGGCGATAGATAGTCGCGGCCGCTTCCATCGCGTTGCGCGTCAGGCCCGAGCGGTGCTCGAGATCGTCCCAGCTCTTCGCCCGCGCCGTGGCAATGAACTCCTCGAAGCCATGGGTGTGCTCGGCGATGAAGGCCATATCGAGGATACGCTCGCCGTTATTCTGCTGCGCCGCATCGTCGGCGGCGATCAGCGCCTTGCAGATGCCGAAGAGCGCGGCCGTGTCGCCGCCGGTCTTGACCTGATGGTATTGCGAGCTGATCGGCGTCGATTTTCCCGACAGCATTTCGGCGGGACTTTGCGGATTGATGAAGCGCTCGAAGCCGCGCTCGCGCAGCGGATTGAAGATGATGATCGGCACGCCACGTTTGGCGCAGGGCTGCAGCTCATGCAGCATGCGCGGGCTGCTTACCCCGGTATTGTGGCCGAAGATCATGATGCAATCGGTATGTGCGAAATCATCGAGCGTGATCGTCCCGACTGGCACGCCGATGGCCTCGGGCAAAGCGACCGAGGTGCTCTCGTGGCACATATTCGAGCTGTCGGGAAGATTGTTGTTGCCGTACATGCGCGCGAACAGCGCATACATATAAGAGGATTCGAGCGACGCCCGGCCCGACGAATAGAACACCGCCTCCTTGGGCTGCAGCATCTTCAATTCGGCGCCGATCTCGCGGAGCGCCTCGTCCCACTCGACCGGCAGGTATTTGTCGCTCGCCGCGTCCCAGCGCAGCGGATGCGTCAGGCGGCCCTGGTCTTCGAGATCGTGATCGGTCCAACCCTCGAGCGAAGCGACGGTGTGATTGGCGAAAAACTCGGGCATGCAGCGATGCGCCGTCAGCTCCCAGGTCGTCGCCTTGGCGCCTTCCTCGCAAAATTCGAACGGATGCGGTTTCGCGGGCTTGGCCCAGGCACAGCTCACGCAGGCAAAGCCATCGGGCTTGTTCTGCTTCAAGAGCGCATGGGTCCCGCGCAGCGGCACGCGGCCACCCGCGAGGCTGCGCCCGACCGACTGCACCGAGCCCCATCCGCCGGACGGAGCCTTGTATTCCTTGAACTCCGGTTTTGATTTCATGTCTGTCGCCCGCATCACCCGAAGAGGCAGATCGGCCTCTCTCAAAAAGGGAAACCCTATGTGGCGGGTGCAGTTCCAGGCTTGAGGAACCCTGCCCTCCTCAGCTGCGCACCAAGGCCAAATCCGGCTCCAAGGGGTCTCTCTTCTGGAACCTCTGTGAAAGCCACCGGTTGAGTCGATGCCTCAAGCGGCTTCCGACAACGAGACGAGCGAAGCGCCCAAGGCATCGAACCTTCCAGCCTGAACGGAAACGCTCGAACGCGAGCGAATGGAGAGCCGCATGAGGGCGCTGGTTTGGCATGGCAAAGAAGACGTACGCTGCGACACCGTCACCGATCCGCAGATCGAGGATGCGCGCGACGCGATCGTACGAGTGACGAGTTGCGCAATCTGCGGCTCCGATCTTCATCTCTTCCATAACTTCATCCCGGCCATGTTGCCGGGAGACGTCATGGGCCACGAGATGATGGGCGAAGTGGTGGAGGTTGGGACGGCGGCGAAGGACGCGCTCAAGGTCGGCGAGCGCATCGTCATTCCCTTCACGATCATCTGCGGCGAGTGCGAGCAATGCCGGCGCGGCAATTTCTCAGTCTGCGAGCGCACCAATCGCAACAAGGCGATCGCCGACAAGGTGTTCGGGCACGGCACGGCTGGTCTCTTCGGCTACACGCACCTGACCGGCGGCTATCCCGGCGGACAGGCGGAGTATATCCGCGTGCCTTTTGCCGACCGCACCCATATCAAGGTGCCGAACGGGCTGTCGGACGACCAGGCGCTGTTCCTCGGCGACATCCTGCCGACCGGCTGGCAAGCCGCGATCAATTGCGATATCGAGCCGAGCGACATCGTCGCCGTCTGGGGTTGCGGGCCGGTCGGCCAGATGTGCATCCGCTGCGCCATCCTTCTCGGCGCGGCGCAAGTCATCGCCATTGATTGCCTGCCGGAACGGTTGAGCATGGCCGAGGCAGGCGGTGCCGTCCCGATCGACTTCAAGACAGAGAGCGTGATCGAGCGGCTCGCGGAGCTGACAGGCGGCAAAGGTCCCGACAAATGCATCGATGCGACCGGCCTGGAAGCGCATGTCTCGATGACCCATCCCGACAGTATTCTCGACCGCGGCAAGCAGATGATGATGCTCGAGAGCGACCGCGCGCATGTGCTCCGCGAGATGATCTATGTCTGCCGCCCGGCGGGCGTGCTGTCGATTCCGGGCGTCTATAGCGGCCTGGTCGACAAAATGCCGATGGGCATGCTGATGAACAAAGGTCTGACGGTGAGAACCGGACAGACGCACGTCAATCGGTGGAGCGATGATCTCCTGCGGCGGATCGAAGAGGGGCAAATCGATCCGTCCTTCGTCATCACCCACACCGTCGGCCTCGAAGACGGGCCCGAGATGTATCGCGTGTTCCGCGACAAGCAGGACAGCTGCATCAAAGTCGTCCTGAAGCCCTGAATTCGTAAGCGGGGAAACGATGAGCACCATGACGAAAATTTCGCAGCTTGCCCGGCACGCGGGTGATCCGCAGATCCTGCAAACCGGGCCCAGCTCGCTCGCCGGAATCGATCGCTGCGCCAAGCTTCTCGGCTGGGTCGGCATCTGGCTCGGCTTGGTCAAGCTCTTCGCGCCCCGGCGCGTGGCGCGCTGTCTCGGCATGGGCGGCAAGGCGAGGCTCTTGCGCCTTTTCGGCTTGCGCGAGATCGGCGCCGGGATACTGACCTTGTCGAGCGAGAAGCATGTCGGGATGTGGAGCCGCGTCGCGGGCGACGGGCTCGATATCGCGACGCTGCTCGCGGCTCAGGCGCGGCACAATCCCAAGCGTGGCAATGTCTCGCTCGCTCTGGCGCTGGTTGTCGGCATCACCGCCTTGGATTTCGTCGTCGCGCAAGGACTCGCCGCGCGCCATGGGCGCGGCCGCGGCGAGCGGCGGCTCTATCCGGACCGCAGCGGCTTTCCGCAAGGCTTGGCCGCCGCCCGCGGCGCTGCCGCGCGAAAACTGGCGGCGCAGCCTCACTCGAGCGCATTCTCGTGAGCAGAGCGCCGAGGGCGACGGGCGCGTCAAGCCATGGACCGGCGGGGCCTAAGACGCGCAGCACGATAACGGATTGAGTCCACCATACTCCGCCCTAACCCCGCTCCTTGCTTTCGATGACGGCGAATTTTCGTCCCGCCGTTTCCGGAAGGAGCAGCGCGAAGGTCAGGACCAAAATCGAACCCACGACGCCGAACATCATGGCCGTGAAAAGATCGTGGAAATAGGCGGCGAGCAGCGGGACGACATACGGCATGGCGCTGCCCACGAGCCGGCCGGCCGTGAACGTCGTCGAGGCGCCGGTGGAACGCAGCTCGACCGGAAACAGCTCCGAGTACCAGGGGCCGAAGATCCCAAACACGCCCTGGCCCAGCCCCCAGAGCATGTAGCACCAAAAGAGCGGCCAGGCGAAGACGGAGCCGGCATAGACCGACCGCCCGACCAGCGCGAAGGCAATAAAGCCCAAGATCGCGACGACCGTCGCTCCCACGATGGCGCGCTTGCGCCCGATGCGGTCGCTCACATAACCGAGGATCACGAGGCCGGCCGCCGAGAACGCCGAGTAGATCAGCGTCACCTCGCGCAGCACGTCGGGCGTCGCGTGCAGGTCGCGCAGGATAAGCGTCGGGATGAAGAAGGTGATCGCTTGATAGTTGACCACCGCGGCGCCGCACATCAGCGCGCCGAAGATGAAATACCGGAGCGACGCGCCGCGGAAGATCTCGATCATCGAGCTGCGCGCCGCGAGCTTTTCGGAGGGCAAGCGGCCGGATTTGCGCAGCTGCTCGTATTCGCTCCACAGCCGGGACTCCGGCATCTTGGCGCGAATGAAGATCATGAGGAGGATCGGCAACCCGCCGACGAGAAAGCCGAAACGCCACGAATAATCGGGCGACAAATGGGTGAGCGCGTAGGTCGCGACGAGCACGGCGAAGGCCGTGCCGGCCGCCGACATGGCCTGGACGAGGCACGAGCCAAGACCGCGGCCATGACTGCGCCACACCTCGTTGAGCAGCACCATGCCGGCCCCCCACTCGCCGCCGACGCCGATGCCGGTGAAGATGCGAAACCACATGATCGAGGTGAAGTCCCAAGCGAAGGCGGAGAGGACAGAGCCCACCGCCAACAGCGCCAGGCTGACCATCAGCGCGTTCTTGCGGCCGATCAGGTCGCCGAGCCATCCGATCGCGACCCCGCCGATGACCGACGAGGTCAGCGTCATGGCGCCGACGAGCCCCACTTGTGGCAACGTCAAGCCGAGCGACTTCTGGATCTGCGTCAGCAGAAAGGTAAGGATGATGAGGTTGTAGAAGTCGAAGCCGTAGCCGAGAATCGCCGACGCGGCAATGAATTGGCGCTCTCGCGGCGTATAGGTGTCTTCGGCCGTCGAGGTCATCGTCGGCGCGGCACTCTTTCCAGTCATTTCACTCATATTTACCGATCCTCCCGATTTTCTTGGTCAGCGCGTTGGTTTCGTTGCGTCGATTTTGTCCAACCAGCGGTACAGTGTTTCCGCCAGGGCTTCTTCGTTGCCGACAAAGGAGTGCCCGTCGAGGCTCGCCGGCAGAGAACTTGGGAGTGTCACGCACTCGAGCGACCGGACAAGCGATGCGTCCGATTTGGCGGCCTCGACCAGCGCGGCCGTTTCCCAATCGGCAATCAAGCTGTCGCTTGCATTTCGAACGATCAGCATGGGATAGGGCACGCGCTTTATCCATTGCGTGCCGTCGGCCATGCTCGTTTGCTCGAAGCGATAGGTTAGAAAGTGCTGAGCGGTCACCGCTCCGGAGCTGCCGTCGTAATATATGATCGGAGTGTCGAGCCGCTTGGCCGGATCTCCGCCCTGCACGGCCGCAAGCGCTTCGACAATGAGGCGATCAAACTGCGCATCGTTTCGCACCAGGATGTTCTTCGTCTTCCAGGGCAGGTTGGCGAAGGCAGCCAGCAATATGACGCCGCAAATGTCCTCATCCCAGTTCGTCGCCGCATAAAACTGAACTTGGATGTTTCCGAGGCTGTGGCCTTGAAGAAAGAGGCGCCGATATCCCAGCGCTCTCGCAGTGAACATGGCCGCATCGATATCGTGGCGAATGGCGTAAAAATTATCCGTGCACATGCCGTCGTCGTGCTGGCGGGTGTCGAAGGCCAGCGACGCGACGCCGCGCGCCGCAAGGCGGCGGCCGAGATCGGCTTGCGGCGCCTGTGTGTGACTGCTGCCGCTCCCATGCACCATCAGGACGAGGCGCGCATCGGGCACGGCGACAGCGGCGGGATGCTGCAGGAGCGCGTCGCAGGTTCGGCCATCGAGCGTGCGAAGAACCAACGAGGTGACGATGCTTCGCCTGTCGGAGAGGGTTTCCGGCGTGGCGTCCCCGTCCTTCGAAACGATGTCGAACGTTATCGACGCCGCGGCGGAAGTTTTGCCCGCAGGATGCTTGTCGCCCGGCCCCATCGTCAAACCGTCACGCTGAAAGTCCGGACGAGATGATGCATGTCACGATCCGATCCGTTAGGGCAGTTGCGGGGCAAGCGCCGGCTCTGCGACGCGGCCCGGTTCGCGGGTGAGCGCAATCGCGATCACGATGATCGCACTCGTCGCGACGAAGAACCAGCCGAGCGCGGAATAGCCGAAGCTCTGGGCCAACGCCCCGACGATGAAGCCCGAGAAGCCGGCGACGAGATGGCCAACGCCGCTCACCGCGCCGCTATGCGCGCCGAGATCCTCCGCGCGGGCAAAGTCCTGCGCATAGGCGACGCCCAGCGGATAGAAGGTGCCGTTCGCGGCTTGGAAGATCGCGGCGAAAATCGCGGCCGACCAGAAGCTCTGCGGAAACATGAAAAGCGGCGCCGCAAGGATCAGCGCGATTATGCCCATCAGCATCAGCGTGCGCCGGCGGCCCAAGTGATCGGACATGTAGCCAGCCACGAAGCTGAAACCGAAGGCCGACCAGCCAGCGATCGAGGCGATGCCCACGGCTTCCGACAAGCTGAAATGCTGCCCAACACGCAGATAGGTGACGAAAATGCCGAGAAAGCCGTATTGCGTCAGGCCCCAGAACATCATCACGACCAACAGCAACAACATATTGCGGTTGGTGAGCCAGGCCCAGCGCGATTGCGTATGGCTGACGCTGGGTGCGGCGAGCTCATGCAGGCGGGTCTCATAGATCGGCTTAGCGCCGCGCCCGACCAGGAAGATGCAAGCGGCAATGACCAACCCGAAAACACCGAACCCGATGAAGGGCGTCTTCCAAGAGCCGGTAGCGTGAAACATGCCTTCGGTGAGGATCGGGTTCAGTGCTGTACCGACCGTGAACATGCCCACGAGGCCTCCGAGCAGAAGACCGCGGCGCTTGCCGTAAATTCCGCCGATGAAAGCGAAATAGGCAGGGATGAACATGGCCTGTCCGACGCCGAGCAGAATTCGCATGAGATACAAAGTCGTCAGATTTGTCGCGGCGGCGGTCAGAATGCTGAACAGCGAGAAGATCACGATGCCGAGGACGAGCGTGCCCGTGCGGCTCCAGCGGTCCGAGATATGACCGAAGAGCATCTCGGTAAAGCCGTCCCCTAAAAGAGTCGCGGTCGAGATCATTCCCGCGGCAGTAAGACTCGTCACGCCAATTCCGCTCATCACCTCCTTCAGGATGATCGCGATGTCGAGGCGTGTGGGCGCGAGGAGCGCGAAGCCGGTCGCCGCAAGGATGATGGCAACCACGAGATGCTTTTTACGAGAAGCGCTCAGCTTGCTGTAAGAAAGACCTGCCGAATCCATCGACGCCTCGCTGTTCAGGAGTGGAACCGGGAAATGGATCTTTGCACGCGATACTGCGTCACCTGCTCTGCTGTCGAAGTGACGGCCTCTGGAGACAATGTCGGGGCAGGCCCCATGTGACCGGAGAATGCGCGTGGCGCTACCCTGTCATGCCCAGCAACAGGCACGGCTCTTCGAGCGGAAGCGGCGAAGGCGGCTCGACCGGGAGCATCAAGAATTCCGAGAATGCGCCGAACTGTGTCATGCGGCGCGTGCCCCATCGGATTGCGTGCATCGCCGGCGCGGTCCATCAACGCATCCGGGCCTTTCGAGCAAGGGTGGCGGATATAGAGCCCCTGCTCGTTGCTAACCGCCATCGGCGTGCCATCTCCCCTACTCTGGTTCTATCGGCCAGGGCGTGACGGCAACATTACATTCGAAATTGGGAGGAAGGAAGGGCGACTATGTCGTGACACGACGGCGTACAGGGCCTACGCGACGGCTTTGAGCAAGGTCACCCCAGTTCTGAAGGCGGCCGAATCCCGGTCGCCCTTCAACCCTGCAGTCCGCGGCGCATTACGCCGCGCGGCGCCAAATTGTCGAAACGGGCAATAGGACGGCGCGCTGATCGCGAGCCGGTACCGGAGCCGCATCGCGCCTTGCGGATACGAGGAGGCACGCGCGCGGGCTGTTCATTTACCTCGGCGCTGACTCAGCAAGACGCTTTCCGGGAGGCCTTGGTTCAAATAACCCTGCACCTGATCGAGGTCGATGATGATCGCCGCCCCGAGATTCGCGAAATCGTGATTCTGTTCTTGGCGCGGAATTGACTCGTAGATTTTGGCACGCGTTCCGCAGGGTCACGCGAGCGCGTCCCCGAAACTGTATCGCCTGCTCCCTGAGCATCACGGCGACCTTGGGGTTTTTCGCGATGCAGGCGATAAAACTCGCCTTCGGGATTGCGAATCCACATGGCCCAGCGGGTCGTCGCTATAGGCGTAAAGCGAGCCACGGAAGGATAGAGACCATTGGCGCGCTTCGAGGGGTTGATCCTCGGGTTCCGGACCTCAAGCCACACCATTCGCGCGCTGAGCGTTGGGTCCTGCGGGGCCGGCTGGGCGAGTTCCAGCAGCTAGGAGTCTACCGGCGAAGGTACGGTGAGCAAGCGTGGCTATGCGCCCCTCGCCGAGGCCACGATTTCAGGGATGGTCAAAGCCGGAAGTGTTCGTTTGAACACGCCGCTTCAGCGACAAGGTAAAGCGATACTCATGGCCGTTCTCATCGTCGTATCGAAATCTGCAGGGCGTTTCGCTAGCCGAGGTCGCTTTCCATGACAACGCGCTGATGGCCGTCTTTAAGCGATTTGATCCGGTATTGGACAATCCCGTGCTCAATCGGCAGCGCGCGAAGAATTTCGAAGCGACCAAGCGGCGTCGGGCGAAGATCGCTTTGAACAAATGAAACGGTCCGGCCAATCTTGAATTTATGAGCGAGCATCTCGTATTTACTCCACTTTCAAATTTCAAAAAGTTGTCGTTGCGGACGGCTGAGCGAATTAGCGAATTATCGCCAATCTCGATTATCCTGCCAGGACCGAGACGCTGTCGGATAGGAGACACTAGGGCATTTGGGACCTGACCTGCTGATCAAAAAAGCCGAGCCAGATAAACGTCGCCCGTTACGTGGACCTCGTCATCGAGAGGCAGCGGCACCTCGCAACGAGGGGCAGCGCAGGAGAGTCGTTTCCCCACCACCGCCGCAGGACTTGGAAACGTGGCTACGGCAAACTCTCAAATCCAACGCGCCTTTCGCGACTTCGCACCAATGCGGATATTGCTTTGCACCCCAACCCAGCCGAGCACCAGACCATCTCGAAACGGAATGGCTGCGACCATAGAGTGCAGCCGAGGTAATACTCAGCCAGACGTTCCCGCTGTTTTCTCGGTGGGGAGCGCAACTTGCTCGGCACAAAGATCAGCGGCGCCGGCGACCGGATCTTTCATTCCAGGAAGTATTGCCCATCCGCCTTTCGTGATGAAGTCCGCACGCTGCCAAGTATCGAGCTTGTTGAGTGCGGCGCGTTGAACCGTGGCGGCCGGATCGTGGTCGAATTGGGCAGCGCAAATTGCCGCGGCCAATTTGGCGCTCGCGCCATCGGCGGCTTTATTTGCCATTTCGGTGGCGGTGCCTCCCGTGACCCAACCACCCCATACAAAACCAACGGTGATCGTAGCAATGACGCTCAAGATACAGCACCATCCGAGCGCGCCCTTGGACGGACGATACGCCTCAAAGCGCTGCATAAGACCTCGTCGAGATTCTGGCATTTGCTTCCTCCTCTGCGCTTTTTATGAATGGGAAAGTGCTTGCTTCCAAACAGCGGCCGAGCTGTTGCACATGCGCTTAAATAGGCAAATTTGTTGCATGATGCTCGACGTGGTATTTGGTGGCCTCGTAGCCATGACGCACGGCTTGTTGCGTATGGCCGTGCGCGACGAGAGCCTGATGCGCCGCGAGCGCGTGATCTTTTTCGTCATAGTGTTTCGCCGCTTGGCGATGATGCCGCGCGGCTTGCTCGTGGTGCTCCGCGGCGGCGGCGTGGTGTTGTGTGCCCGTGAGGATGTTAGTCATGGGACCTCCTGCGTCGTCCTCTTCCCGATATCTCGACGTGAAACTCAATGCGTCGCATTGCTGGCATCGAGAACTACCGGGCGACGCGACACCAACCAATGCGCCGAAAAAGGGCGGCACCGGGAAGAGCCTGTTGGCTCTCCCCTGCAGAAAGGCTAGGCGTTCTTGGGCGCATCCTTAGTCGCCGCGACACCTGGCTGCGGGATCGGGGCGGCGACAGCTGGCTTTTGCTGTACCGGCGCGCTCGGAGTGGTCGGCGGTTTGGTCTCGCTCATGGAGAAATTCTTTCTATAACCGCAGCAATGATTTGCTGGTCTGTATCATATGGTGCCGAAGTTTTATTTTTACAAATATAATATCTAGGTTATTTTTATTGGGATCGCAAAATATTCAACGGAATCATATACATGTCGTCAAGAAATTTATTATTTGGCGCGTCCTGCCGCTCACTTCAGTGAGCGGCTCAGTGAACGGGGAGTGATCTACCGAAAAGTAAAGTATGGAGCCTGTTCGAAGAAGATTTGGCTGCGCACGTTCGCTATACCCACACCCAAGCGCATCGCACCAAAGGTAAAGTCGATGCCAGCGATCGGGTTGGCAAATCCCGCAATTGGGGGAGCACGCTGCGCGGTCGCAGCAGGAACAGTAGATCCCGCGAGGAAGGTCGAGCCGGCGTCGGAAGTCTCTTCGTTGGCGTTGAGCTATGACGTCCGATCCCATGTTATGAAGCCCGCGCGGATAATTGACGTTTGCTTTGTAGTCGTCAAACGACTGTCGCGCCGCGTGCCCGTCTAATGGCCGTGCTACGAGTTGCTGCTGCGGAGGAGAAGAAAAAGAGGAAATAAAATATGCCGACCTTGTAAAGAAGAACATTCGCGCCCATTTACTACCGTATCGCGGGACAGATTCTAACCGGGCACCTGCGGCAGAGAGAGACATGCACTCTCGCCTGAAAAGCGAAGGTGTGCACGATGTCCTCCTGGTTTGTCCCCCCGATCGTGATTCCCACTGCCCTCGTCGCGATGATTGTCGCTTACGCGCTTTACCGCGCCTATACGTGACATGTACCCGTGCGCGCGCATGAAGCCACGCTGCCTCTCGCCTTCTCGCTGCTGAAATCCGAGTTCAACGATTTTCTGTTCGCCCCGATCGGCGAGGAGAAAAACGGCGCGGTCTTGACCGTGCTCTCGGCCCTCGCTCGGCTTGGCGTCGATCCCTGGCAGGAATCGGCGCGCCTCGCGCAACTGTCGACGGACAAAGCGACGCAGAGGCTGACCGCGATCCTCTCGGGGTTCCCCATGGGGCAATGGACAGAGTCCGATGCCGAAACGGTCGCTGCGCGCTTGGTCGGGCTTTTACCGGCGAGGCGCGCCTCTCGCCCGCCGTCGCTCGACCCGGCTTCGCGCAAGCCTCGGGCGCCGACTGGGTTGATGGCGCTCTTATTGGTCGCGGCCATGGGCGGCCTGATGTTCTTCGCCGTCACAAATTTTATGCGTCCGGCGGCCATCGGGAACAGCGATCGCTCCGCCGCTTCCATCGCCAATTCCCCGCACGTCCCATTGCCGGAGTCCAAATAGATGAACGGCGATAAGATAGGGGCTGATAGCGCCATGCGTAAGCCGGCATTTGCAATGGAGGTTTGCATGTCAGAGCAGAATGAGCGCATGGTGATTTTTCCGGTGAGCGGCGGAATATTCGGCGTCGGTCGTCTTGCGACAAAGCTGACCGAGCTGGCCGCAACTCATCAAATCGGTGAGTGGCACATCGGCCACTGGGTGGACTGGAAGCACACCGCAATCCGGATCAACTTCGATACCGTCGGGGATGCCGCACTCGCCGAATCGGCCTGTCATGGCGCGGCGACCGCGACGCCCTGATGGCAAGATCAAAACATCGGCAGAGCATGGATGCGCAATGCAATCCAACCATCAAAGGGTGGTACAACGGATGGCGGGCCTGGTGCGCACTCAATGCCAATGAGCTTACGTGGACTGTGCTGGTTATCGGCGGCGTCGTGTTCACCGCGATGCTCGTGGGGCGATGATCTCCGTGGCGACCGGGCGGCTTGGCCGGTTCCCCTTGGCCTGAGCTCGCGAGCCAGGTAGGAGCGACACCAACCCGAACAAGTTCAGAGTCCGCATAGTCGCGGAATTGTCTCCTCGAAATTGGTTGGTGCCCACATCAGGCATTCTCGGCAGAGAGAAGTTTAAGTGCGAAGCGCGCCTCCACCCATCGTTTCTTTTCTGAAAGGTTGTTTCATGAAATTCCGTCCATTGCATGACCGTGTGGTCATTCGGCGCCTCACGTCTCAGGAGAAGACGGCCGGCGGCATCATCATTCCCGATACCGTGCAGGAGAAGCCCTCGGAGGGCGAAGTGATCGCTACCGGCCCAGGTGCCCGCAACGAAAAAGGCGATATTGTTCCGCTCGATATCCACCCAGGCGACCGGGTTCTGTTCGGCAAATGGTCTGGCACCGAGGTCAAGATCGACGGCGAGGATCTGATCATCATGAGTGGGTCCGACATCATGGGCGTTATCGAGCAATCGGGCCCGAAGAGAAAAGTCGCCTGAGGAGGCAATTCACATGGCAGCAAAAGAAGTCATTTTTCACGGCGAGGCGCGCGAGCATTTGTTACGCGGCATCGACGTGCTGGCGAATGCGGTCAAGGTGACGCTCGGCCCGAAGGGCCGCAACGTCGTCCTCGACAAGTCTTACGGCGCCCCGCGCATTACCAAGGACGGCGTCACGGTGGCGAAGGAGATCGAGCTTTCCGACAAGTTCGAGAACATGGGCGCGCAGATGGTGAAGGAGGTCGCATCCAAAACGAGCGATCTCGCCGGCGACGGCACCACGACTGCGACGGTGCTCGCGCAGGCAATCGTCCATGCGGGAACCAAAGCGGTTGCAGCGGGCATGAACCCAATGGACTTGAAGCGCGGCATCGATATGGCCGTCGAGGCAGTCGTCGCGGATCTGAAAAAGCGTTCGAAGAACGTCTCGACCAACGCCGAGATCGCCCAGGTGGGGACCATCTCCGCCAATGGCGATCGCGAGATCGGCGAAATGCTCGCAAAGGCCATGCAAAAGGTCGGCAACGAAGGCATCATTACGGTCGAAGAGGCCAAGGGACTCGAAACCGAGCTCGACGTCGTCGAAGGCATGCAGTTCGACCGAGGCTATCTGTCGCCGTATTTCGTGACAAACGCCGAGAAGATGCTGGCCGAACTCGACAGTCCATACATCCTTCTCCACGAAAAGAAGCTCTCCAATCTCCAGCCTTTGCTCCCGGTTCTCGAAGCAGTCGTGCAATCGGGCCAGCCGCTGCTGATCGTCTCCGAGGACATCGAAGGTGAGGCTTTGGCGACGCTTGTCGTGAATAAATTGCGCGGCGGACTGAAAGTTGCCGCCGTGAAGGCCCCCGGCTTCGGCGATCGGCGCAAGTCGATACTCGAGGACATCGCTATCCTCACGAACGGACAGCTCATTTCCGAAGATCTCGGGATCAAGCTGGAAAACGTCACCTTGGACATGCTCGGCAAGGCCAAGAAGATCCGAATCGACAAGGACAACACGACCATCATCGACGGCGCCGGAAAGAAGAAGGACATCGAAGCCCGCATTGCGCAGATCCGCGCGCAGATCGAAGACACCACCTCAGATTACGACAAGGAAAAGCTGCAGGAGCGCTTGGCGAAACTCGCCGGCGGCGTCGCGATCATTCGTGTCGGCGGCGCCAGCGAAATCGAGGTAAAAGAACGTAAGGATCGCGTCGACGATGCGATGCACGCAACGCGCGCGGCCGTCGAAGAAGGTATCGTCAGCGGCGGCGGTTCAGCGCTGCTCTATGCCAGCACGGTCTTGGCTCGGTTGAAACCCGAGAACAACGACCAAAAGGTCGGTATCGACATCGTGCGCCGTGCTTTGCAGAACCCGGTGCGGATGATCGCCGAAAATGCCGGCGAGGACGGCTCGATCATCGTCGGTAAGCTTCTCGACAAGGGCGACGCCACGTACGGCTTCGATGCCCAGAACGGCACCTACGTCGATATGGTCAAGGCCGGAATTGTCGATCCGACCAAGGTCGTTCGACTTGCCCTGCAAAACGCGGCGTCGGTGGCGGGGCTCCTCATCACGACCGAAGCCATGGTCGCCAATGCGCCCGACGCGGACGGCGGTCCGGCGATGCCGCCGGGCGGCGGAATGGGAGGGATGGGCTTCTAAAAAATTCGGCATTACATTTTGAAAATGCGATTGCCGCTCCTGACCTTCAAGGCGAGGACATAAGCGAGGCGCGCGCCGCCGGTTGAAGCGCTCAACGAGCCCGACGCCGTCTCGATGCGGGCGAGCATCCGGCGCTTTGCACTCCTAGCTTTTCCCTAGATCGCTTGGCCTCCGAGTACGAGCGGCAAACGGCCGCGCTGGAGCTGCGAAAAGTTCCTAAAGCACCTTCACCTAGCGGCCCTGCGAAATGCGGCCTGGCGGCTTTCGATTCAGCCCACCGCTCAGTCGTCGGGACGCTGCTTGCTGAGCGGCCAGTGCATCTTTCCATTGGGACTGGCGAGGAAGCGAACCACGCACCCTCGGCGCTCGTAAGTCTCGGCAAGGCTCACAGCTTCGACGTGGCTCGATAACTTCGCGCCCGACTTCCCCATCGAAGAAGTGGACCACCCAATCCCGGCTCATCGCGCGATCACCATCATGACGAGCGTGGCACGGTGCGTCTGGGTTTCACCCCATGCGAATGGATGGAAGCAGGATTACAGTGGCAATGGTTAGAGATTACAGCGGCTATGATTGGATTGGCGCGAATTGAGTGGCCCTCAGGACCGAAATTGATGTAGTCTGCGGTATCGGTCATGCCCGTTGTGGCATGTTCCGGCTGAGAGACAAGAGAACTCGTCGCCCCGAACGAGTCGCGCGCTCCCCGCTGCAAAGAGGAGCCGCATCATGATTGCGAAATTTTTCGTTTTCGCCGCCGCTGGCGCCGTTGCCGTGGCTGTCGCCTCCGCAGCCCTCGCCGATAGCGCAACGACCGCCGCGCCCGAGCACAATCCAACATGGTCGCAGTCGATACTGTTGCTGAAGAAGAGCGGCTACACACATCCGATCATCATTGAATCTCTGGAAACGCCCGGTGCCTGGATTGGCTCGGCCGCCAAAGACGGTCGGCGCGTTGATGTGGCGGTCGACGCCGAAGGGCACGTGACCGAGCAGTGAGCGCAAACCGCCGATCGCGGGCTCTACCCGGAACGATCGGTCGTCTCATCGGCGCGGCTCGAGGGGATATCGATGGCGGCATAAGCGCGCCGTTTTTGCGCATTTATCAATCCCATATGCGGGTTTGTTCGACGGACAATCCCAGCGAGGAGTCGTGATGGCAGAAAAGATTTTCGACGGCGCTTTCTTGAGCCGGCTTGCCCTTGTGATCAAAACGGTCGAGCAAGACGACGATGAGCCGGAATCCTATATCCTCCAACCCTTGGAGCCGGAGGATTACGATGCGATCTACATCGCTTACGCGGAAAATGGGGGTGACGCGGCCAGTGCAAGACTGCAGCTCGCGAGCATCCAAGAGCAGCGCGATCAAGCTTTGGGCCGTATTCTGCAGTTCGTGTCGGATCAGTATGGCTTCGGTCGGATCGAAGATCTCGCCGACCAGGCCCTAGAAGGGGTTGCACGCGACGCTCTCGAGGCGTCGATATACTGGATGGAAGAAGTAGAAATGCAAACCCGTCCAGCCGTGCAAGCGACCGCGCTGCGGGCATTGCTGAAAATGCATTATCGGCTTTGTGAGTCGATGCTCGAATTGCACGATGAAATACTTTGGCCGATCGCCAAGCGAATCTCTCCCGGCCCCGATGGGGAAGACGTCGCATGAGCCGGCAGAATGAAGTTTGGATAGGGCGTCTTAAAGCCCTGAATCATAGGATTCATCAATCAGGGGGAGCATGAAATGGCTTTGACGTTTTCGCGGCAAATTCGTGGCTGGGACCTGAGACGAAATATCGTCAATTTTCTTGGTGAAGACGGGGCGCAGCCACGGCCCTGCGCCATCTCGATGGAAGCGCTTATCGAGCATTTCGGGGCAGGAAAGGGCAGCAAGCAATCTTGCCTAGCGGCGTTCGATCGCTCGCGCAGCGAGATCCATCAGAAGGCGAGTGACAAATATGACGCTCAGGAGGAAAAGGCTGTCATCCTGTTGCGGGCTTCGGACTTCTCCTAGAATCCCGGAGCGAGAGCGTCGAACTGCTGCGCGGGATGTAGCATCCGCGACGGACGAATCGTTGGACTTGATCTTTCTCCGAGGTGTGGCTCTGTCGCAGGAATATTGAGCTTAATGAAGAGGTGAAGTGTGCAAGTATTCGTCCGCGACAATGACATGAACGGCGCGCTTCGCATTCTCAAGAAGAAGATGCAGCGCGAGGGAACCTTTCGCGAGATGAAGCGGCGACGCGCTTACGAGAAGCCGTCGGAACGCCGCGCGCGCGAAAAGGCCGAGGCCGTCCGGCGGTATCGCAAGGCAATGCGAAAACGCATGGAGCGCGAAGGTTATTGATCGCGCGGCAAATACAAAGCGAACCGAACGGGCACGAACGCGTTGCAGCGGGGAGCGGCCTCGTTTCATCACAACGCGGGCAAAAGCCGACCGATTCCCGCTCCAATGTGCTATCGTCGCGCCGATTGCCAAAGAACGAGCTTGATTAGCATAGTCCGACGGGACCATATTCCAACTATCAATCGACCTTGGGTCGGCCCCGCTCTCACGCTCTTGCGCGCCAGACCCGGTCCTATCCAAATTTGCGCGTTGATCCGCGGCACATGCGTGCCGCGTCACTTCCTTTTGGAGGAACTCCATGTCAATCGGTACGGTCAAATGGTTCAATTCAACGAAGGGTTATGGCTTCATCCAGCCAGAGGACGGCGCCAAAGACGTGTTCGTCCACATCTCGGCGGTCGAGGTGTCGGGCCTCGGCAACCTACGTGACGGCCAGAAAGTGAGCTTCGAAGTCGAGCGCGGCCAGCAAGGCAAGCTCTCGGCCGTTAATCTCAAGGCCGTCTGATCCGCGACGGGGCGGCGTTGGCCGCCCTGTTTCTCCTCCTGCACTCCCTCGAGTTCAGCGTGATACACGATGTCAGCGCGACAGCCGCCGTAAGGGCTGTCGGGGCTTCGCATAACGACAACACTCAGCATGCTTGGCGAAACCGCCTGGCCTCTTATGCGAGGCCGAGCGTCGTTCGCGCCAATATCCAGCTTGCGAACACGGCGCTGCCATTCCTCATGTGCATGGCGTTCTTGCTCTGGGGTCTCGATCACGCATACTGGCTCGCTTGGCCGTTGGCGGTTCCGGCGGCGCTTTTTACGGTAAGGCTGTTCGTCATCCAGCATGATTGCGGGCACTTGTCATTCTTGCGATCGCGTCGCGCCAACGAACTCGTAGGCTTCGCGATCAGCCTGTTGACGCTCGTCCCCTATGTTTCGTGGCGGCGCGCCCACGCGGTCCACCATGCGACGACCGGCAACCTCGATCTCCGCGGCACGGGCGACATAACCACCCTCACCGTGGGAGAGTACCTCGCGCAGCCGGCCTGGCGGAAATTGCTGTACCGGCTCTATCGCAATCCGCTGGTGATGCTGGGAGCGGGTCCCTTTTATCTTCTGCTGATCCATAACCGTATGCCGGCGCCCAGCGCGCGCCGCGATTGGCGAAGCTGGGTCAGCGTATTGAGTACCAATCTTGCTGCGAGCGGCATGATTGTCGGCGTGTCGCTGATCACTGCACCCCTCGTCGTCGTTCTCGCCTGGGGCGCGGTGCTTTTGCTCGCGACGGCGGTCGGCTTGTGGCTGTTTCGGATTCAACATCAGTTTGAAGACGCATACTGGGAGCGAGCGCAGAACTGGGACTTTCGGGCAGCAGCGATCGAGGGAAGCTCGTTCTATGACCTACCCCGCCTTCTGCGATGGTTCACCGGCGATATCGGCCTGCATCATATCCACCACCTCGCCAGCAGAATTCCAAATTACCGCCTTCGCGCCTGCTGGGAGCAGAATCGCGAATTGCAACGAGCCAAGCGCTTAAGCCTCTGGGGGAGCATCAAATCGGCAAAACTGTCGCTATGGGACGAGGAGCGGCGAAAGCTCGTGTCGTTCCGTCGCGCGGCCGCATCCTCCGCTCGAGAGCGCCTTCCGCGGAACGCGTCGTGCCCCTGAGTCCGACCGCCGCACTCGAATGCTCACATTCAAGTGTTCTTCCTAGTACGCAAACAGGCGAGGCGCACGACCCCGGCATTGGAGCACCGCGCTTTTCGACGGCGGGCGGCGACTCGATATCCCGCGCTGTGACGAGCGAGGCTTATGACCGATGGAGCTGGGCGTCCATGCCACGGCCCAAATCCACCCGACGGCTGTCGTCGACCGCGGTTCCCAGAGCAATTTGTCTCGCGCAACCGTCTCGCGCCTAGTTCGCCTCGCTGTCGGCGACCCGCTCCCACTCCTCGGTCAACTCGCACCGTTCCATCGCGAGTTCCGCGCGACGTGCCTTCCAGTCACCCGCCTCGGAGGAATTGTCGAAATCATCCAGGAACTCGCCATGCGAAGTCACAATGCGCCGTTTGCGCCGAGGACCTGCATTGAGTTCATCATCAATTCGATCAATGCGCTCCGTAATTTGGTCGACGCGCGTTCCCGCATGATCATTCGCAGGTTGCCTAGCACCTGTCACCGGTTGAAGTTCCGCGAGCCCGGCGGCGAGCAATCGCTTTACTTGCGCGCGCTTCTCGTCGCACAGGTCATACTTCAAAAGGGCTCGGTAATGAGCGATGTTCATCTGGATGATGGAATGGCTTTCTGGCATCGGCACGGCTCCTGAGAACAGGACGGGAGCGCGCGAGCCTCCCTCAAATCATGGAGGTCTTCGTCTCTCTCAGTCGACAGTGCCGGGATCAACCATTGCCGATGAGCCACTATATGGTCTTCGTCGTCGCGATTGCGAGCTAATTCGATTCGCCGTGTGGCGTTCACCAATTAGACACAACGCGTAGACTTCGATCTTGTGCGGCCACGCTAAGCTTGCCGGCTTTGTCGAGCGTGCGCACGAAAGCTCCGAATAGGGAAACCAAACGCTCGGCTCGGCAACGTTTTTCGTGGGCGATCGACCTATCTAAAGCCGCATTCGACTGCTATCCTTCAACATATCGGCGATCCTTCCGGCGAGTGCCGACTGAGAGACACAGCGCTCCCGCCGCCTTCACGGAGTTGCGCTCATGTCCGCTTGGTTCGTGCCTGTCATCCCCATTGTCGCGCTCGAAGTTTACAGGGCGCTGTCATGACGCCCCAAGACCTCGCGACGGAAGCCGAACGGCGCAAAGCGCTGGATGCGGCGTATCGCAGAGCATCTGAACGGGTCAAAAATTCGCCCGATGGGCTGCGGCACACGGCGCAGGAGTTACGCGACAGAGCTCCGAATATGTTCGATGCGGGCGATCGGGCCACGATGCTGCGCTTGGCCTTCGAGTATGAACGGCGGGCGGCCGAACTGGACTTGCAAGGAGCGCGCAACACCAAGTAGCCCGCGCATGGGCTGGAGGGAGAATTCGATGGCGCGATGGTCAAAGCAGAAGGCCGAGTCTGATATCAAGCTCCCGCCGCTCACGACCGACCATGGCTCGGCGGGGGCGGATTGGCATTCAATCAACAAGATCGAAACCGCCGAGGAAAAAGCGCAGTGGACCGTGAACTGGGATACTTCTCCCCACGCAGACACGTCTAATACTTCCTGTCACAAGAGCGAGCAGGAAGCAATCGCGAGCGCCAGGCGTTTCCTGCGCCTGGGCTTCATCGTCTACTCGATCACGGATCCCGCCGGGATTGAAAAGATGGATGAGCCGGCGATCAACGAGCAGCTCGGCCCGCCCTCGCCACCCAAGACATCTCCACGATTTTGAGAGCGCGGAGAGTTCCTCTTGATTTATTTGGTGGCGGGGGCTCGCAACCGCCTTAATTTGCTCATTTCAACATCCCACTATGTTGGAAGACCGACGCCGATATCCCGGCAAGATGAAAGCCCAGGCCTGCAATCACCGAGTAAGATCGCTGCGCCGGAGCGCAACCAGCATTATTTCCGGCTGAATTCCGTCAGAATCCCCGCCTCGCACTTCATGAACTGCGCTGGGTCCGGCGGAAACAGTATTCGGTTCAAGCTAAGAGCCGCCGTCGCGGATATTCTCCCCTGCGTCTCGGCTCTTATATCACTTCTATCAAAGGCAAAGAGGAGCATCCCTCATGACCGAGCGTCGGGAACTCTATCGCAGCCCAAGTGGCGACTCGTGGTTTCTCGGACGCGAGCCGACCGATGGCCACGCTTTCATCATCCACCAGCCAAATGCTCCTTCCGGAGGCCGATTATCTCACATCGAGCTCGGCGAGTTCTTGCGCAGCGGAAAGGGACCAGAACAGCAGGCATTGCTGCGCCTGATTGGAAGTCTGGTGGAAGTCCCTCCCTTTGCACGAGACCCCAACGGGGAGAAGTGACCACGACGCGCCGATGACCTCACATATTACCAATACGTA